>ERZ1066120.65-NODE-65-length-104671-cov-13.677105_pt1 | contig 104671 bp, 90 predicted proteins | sample MGYA00382767_ERZ1066120 | MGnify/ENA primary metagenome ERZ1066120 (study PRJEB33369, sample SAMEA5778350) | biofilm metagenome | biome: Industrial cooling water; feature: Water cooling tower basin; material: Biofilm | place: United Arab Emirates | collected... | reverse complement strand
GTCTTGCTGAACGCCGTGAGGTTCTCGAGTTGCTACAACTAGTCGGCGTTCGCGCTACCAACCTGCCCCGCCACGCCGATTGGGATCGACAGGTGAGCCGCGCCGTCGAACTCGCCGGGCCGTGCCCTTGGCGTCTGGTCACAGACCGCAATCAGCGCGTTCACACCCGTACCAAATTTGCGCAACGAAAGTAACTGACTTTGCGCAAACGTACGACTCGCGCACGCGCTTGGCGATGTCCTCGCGGGACGTCACGATCACGTGCGTGCAGCCGTGCGCGCGCGCGATCTCGGCCTTCTCGTCGGTGCTGACCGTCCCGATCATCGTGACGCCGAGCGCGCGCGCCCACTGGCACGCGACCAGCCCCACGCCGCCAGCGGCGGCGTGGTAGAGGATGGTTTCGCCCGCGTGCAGAGGCCGCACCTGCCGGAACAGGTACTGCGCGGTCATGCCCTTCATCATCAGCGCGGAAGCCGTCCGATCGTCGACGCCGTCCGGGAGAGGGATCAAGACGTCGGCCGGCATCAACCGCACGTCCGCGTACGCCCCCTGCGGTCCGAGCAGGTAGCCAACCCGGTCGCCGGGACGCACATCGGTCACGTCCGGCCCGACCGCTTCGACGACGCCCACGGCATCGCTGCCCAGCCCGCTGGGCAGGGCGAGCGGATAGCGGCCCGTCCGGAAGTAGATGTCGATGAAGTTGACCGCGACGAAGGTGTGGCGCACCCGCGCCTCGCCCACGCCGGGGGCGGCGACATCGGCATCCTCGAGCTTCAGCACGTCGGGGCCGCCGGTTTCATGGAATCGAACAACGCGGGCCATGGATGCTCCTTTGGTCGTCGGGTTCAGAGCTTGATGCCGTACTTCTTGACGATGCCCGCGTTGCGATCCGAAATCTCACGCGTCTCGCGCAGCAGCGTCGGCGTGTCGACGTTGACTTCCGGCTCCAGGCCGCTGTCGGATACCTTCTGCTGCACGGCGGAGGCGTTGCCCGCTTTCCTGAGCGCCGCCTGGATCTTCGCGACGTCTGCCGGCGCAAGCTTCGCGGAACCCATGACGCCGATCCATCCGACGAACTGGAGTTGAGGGAAGCCCAGTTCAGTCATCGTGGGAACCTCCGGGAGATGCCGCGATCGCGCGCTCCCGGTGTACGCGTAGGGCCGCAGCCTGCCCGCCTTGATGAGGGGCGTCGATGTGAGCATGCCATCGAACATGATGTCGACTTCGCCACCGAGCAGGTTCTGCAGGGCCGGCGGGGAGCCTGCGAAAGGCACGTGCTGCATGTCCAGGCCCAGCTGCTCACTCATGATCGCGCCAGCGTAATGCGACACGGTGCCGACGCTGTACGTCGCGTAGCTCGCCTTGCCCTTCTTCTTCTCGAGTTGCGCGACAAGGTTCCGGAAGTCGCGCGCCGGATTCGACGCGTTGGCCACGAGCACGATGCCCGATCGCGCGATCGTCGCCAGGGGAACGATGTCTCGCAGGGGATCGAACGGCTGCTTCATGACGTGCGGGATCTCCGCCAACAGATTGCTGGCGCCGACGAGAAGCGTGTTGCCGTCGGCGTGCGCCTGCAGCAAGGCCTGGATGCCGATCCCCCCACCCGCGCCGGGCTTGTTCTCCACGATGACCGGCTGCCCGAGATCCGCTGTCAGCTGGGCGCTCAGCAGCCGGGCAACCATGTCCATGGTGCCGCCGGGAGGCGCCGGCACGATCAGCTTCAAAGGCTTGTCGCCGAAGGCCCATGCATTGAACGCGAGCATCCCGGCGGTCAGCGCGGTGCAGGCGCACGCGATGAACTTCATCATGGTCTCATCTCCGATGGTTGCTTTCAGGCGGCTTTGTGCAGGAACCCCTGGTTGCCGCCACTGCGATTGGGGGCGAATCCATTGGCCGCGAGCGCTTCATCGGCCGTCTCGTAGAACACGCCGATCTTGCAGATGTCGCGCGCCTGGGCGCCGGTCGCGATCGGGCGGCCGAACTCGCTGGCGATCCGCACCAGCTGTTTGATCTGTTCGACGGAGCTCATCTTGCCGGAGCGGTCCTGCTTCCACAGGACGTCCTCGATGCCGCAGCGCACGTGCAGGCCGAGCGCGATGCCGATCATGTTGATCGGCAGGACGTTGAGGACCGAGCTTTCGACGGTGACGACGGCGCCGTCAGGCACCCGCTGGAGAAGGTTGGCGAGGTTGTATACGTTGGCCTGATCCATGCCGCCGCTGATCGCCACCCAGTTCATCACCAGCGGCCCCTTGTATACGCCCCGCCGGATCATGCGCTCGATCGTCTCGAAGCTGTTGACGTTGTAGACCTGGAACTCGCTCTGGATTCCGGCAGCCGACAGTCGCCTGATGTGCTCTTCTACGAAGCCGGGATTGGAAGGCACGATCATGTTCTTGTAAGTCTCGTGCAGATGCGTGAATCCGCGGGAGAGCCCCCGGAAGTCGGCGTCGCCCGCGTGTTCGGTGACGTTCATCTGGGTCGTGTTGACCGTGACCGTCACCTGGTCCGGCCTGGGATCGAGCTCCGCCAGCATGTGCCGAGTGTCGTCCGAAAGCCACTTCGCTTCTCCCGACGGGCCTTCGGGCGAAAAGCTGATGGAGCCACCCACCTGGATCACCATCTCGGGCACCGCCGCGCGCACGCCGGCGATGAGCTCGTTGAACATCGACAGGCGCTTGCTGCCTTTGCCATCGGCTTCCCGCACGTGCAGGTGCAGGACGGCGGCGCCAGCCTCGTAGCAGTCGACCGCCTTCTGGATCTGTTCCTGCATGGTGACCGGGATGTCCTCCGGGAAGTCGGCGGGTATCCAGCCCGGCGCGTAGGGCGCCGCCGTGATGATCAGCGGCTGCTGGTTCTCGGGGTAGAGGTGACCGTCAAGGAAGTTCATGTTGGATCGTCTCCGTCATCCAGGCCGCGCGGGAAGCGCTCGTACAAGTCAAAAGGGCATGTCGCCGACGATTCCGGCGCGTTCCATCCTGCGGGGGCTCGGCCAGTAGTCCATCACCGCGTAGTGCTGCGTCGAGCGGTTGTCCCAGATGGCAACGCTGTAAGGCTTCCAACGGAAGCGCACCTGGAACTCGGGCACCGCGGCCTGGCTTTGCAGCAGTTGCAGCAGAAGACTCGCGCCCGGCGTCTTGTCGAGGCCGAAGCGCACGTTGCCTGGTGTGTGGTAGTTCAGGAAGTGCGTGGTGAAGCTGGCGACGTTGAGCAGCTTTTCGCCGGTCTCTGGATGGGTACGCACCACCGGGTGCTCGGCCGGCGGGTGTTGCCGGCCCAACGCCTGGCGTTTTTCCGCTTCCATGACGGCGCCGAAACTGTGCTCGATGCTGCTGCTCGCGCGCAGGGGCTCGATCTTCATCTTGATGTCGTCGGGCAAGCGCCGGTACGCCTCGACCATGTTCACCCAGATGGTGTCGCCGCCGACCGCCGGGCATTCGATGCAGCGCAGCACCGCGCCCATGGCCGGCGCCGGTCGCCACAGGCCGTCGCTGTGCCAGTTGTTCTCGTAAGGGTTCTTCTCTTCGCTCCGGTAGATCTGAACCAGGCCCGGGTGGTCGGGATGGGTGCCCGCCATCGGGTGATCCTCGAGCGGTCCGAAGCGTTCGGCCAAGGCCACATGATCGGCGCGCGAGAGACGCTCCAAATCCTGGTCGCGGAAGAACAGCACGCGATGCTCAAGCAGAAGCGATCTCAACTCCGCGAACAGCGCGTCGCTGCGCACGGCGTCGCGCAACTCGATCGCCGATACCTCGGCGCCAATGTTGACTGTGAGTCGCTCGACTTTCATGTGAACTCGCGTGGTGGCGCGGCGTGTTTCCGCATCGATGAGTAGCCTACGGCACTAACTTATTAATGTCGACAAGAATATTCGTGGAGGTAGTGTTGCCCACGTGGTGCTCGGGTTCGAAGCCGACTCTTTTTTGCGATGCCAGCACCCACGCGATCTTCCAGGGGGTGAGTCTCAGCGGCGCTCAGCGTGGTATTCGTGTCGACAACATTCGATGAGACCGTTACGATCTTCGGGTCAGCGCACCACTGCGTCGCACGCTTCATCGTGCTGCGCCCTATTCATCCTCTCGCCGAGGCCGCACGGCATGGCCCGACTGAAGACCTCCAACACGCCCGACCTCGACGTGTTGCTGGCCCCGACCAGCGCAATGACGCTTGCGGTCGAGCAAGCGATCCTGCGGGGCCACAAGCATTCGCTCGCCGCGATTCCGGTTGCGGACAAGATCGCGGTTCGCATTGCCGGCGCGATCACCGTGGACGCGATCCACGCCGGGCAGCGCCTCCTGGAGAGCGACATCGGCCAAGTCCTGCAAGTCAGTCGAGCTCCGGTGCGCGAGGCGCTTCGCATCCTCGAGCGGGAGCGTTTGGTCGAGTTTCGCGCACGTCATGGCGCGGTGGTCACCGCGCCCGATGCCCGCGACTTGGCCGACATCTACGTCGTGCGCGATGCCCTGTACCAGATCCTGCTCCGGCAGCTGCTGGAGGAGAACGTCGACGAGCTTCGTGCGGTGTTCTCGCAGCACATGCCTTCACTTGCGAAGGCGGCCAACGAAGCTTCGGTCGACGACTACGCCCTGCAGAGCTTTCTGCTGAATCTGGTGATGACGGACTTGTCGGGCAACCGCGTAGTCGTCGATCTGCTGACGTCGATCTCGCTGCGAACCTTGCGGTACGTGAGAATGGGCTTGGCAGCCAACCCGGAGCTCCTGCAGAGCTCGCTGAAGTCGTGGCGCGCGCTCCAGCGCGCGATCGAGCGGCGGGACGTGGAAGCCGTGCTCGAGACCGCCCGCAAGCGCATCGCCGGCTCGCGGGACGCGGCGGTCCGGGCGCTTGCGCAGCCGCAGGCGGATCTTCGGAAACCGGCGCGCAAGCCTCAGCTCGCGCTGCAGTGACCCCTACCAGCCCGTCCGGGTGGGTGGGATGCGTGAGCACCAGGTCGAGCTTCATCTGCGAGGTCCCGCGTCAAGCGACCTTGCGCATCGACGCGCGCGGGTCGCTCTTACGCAAGAAACCCTGGTTGCCGCCCTTGCGGTTGGGCGCGAAACCGCTCGCGGAAAGCGACGCCTCGACGGTGTCGTGGAACACGCCGATGCCGCAGATGGCGCGGGCGTCGCGACCGTCGGCGACCTTGCGACCGAACTCGTGCGAGATCCGCACGAGCTGCTCGATCTGACGGACCGTGCCCATCTTCCCCCTGCGGTCCTGAGTCCAGAGGTTGTCCTCGATGCCGCAGCGCGCATGCAGCCCGAGCGCGATCCCCATCATGTTGATTGGCAGGACATTGCGCATCGAGCTCTCGACCGTGAGGACCGCGCCATCGGGCAGGGCCTGCACGAAGCGGGCTAGACTGTATAGGTTCGGTGCGTCCATGCCGCCGCCGATGGCTACCCAGTTCAGCACCAGCGGCCCCCGGTAGACCCCCCGGCGCATCAGGCGCTCGACCGACTCGAAGCTGTTGACGTTGTAGCACTGGAACGCGCTCTGGATGCCCGCCGCATTCAGCCGCCGCACGTGCTCCTCCACCCAGTCGGGGCTGGCCGGGACGATCATCTCCCGGTAGGCGCGATAACCCTCGGGCGTGGCGAGCGTCGTGCCGGCGATGTCCTCGTCCGCCATCTGCTCGATCACGTTCATTTGCGACGTGTTCACGGTGACCGTGACTTGGTCCGGCTTCGGGTCCAGCTCCGCGAGCATGTGGCGCGTATCGTCGGACAGCCACTTCGCCGCGGCGCCGTCCGTCTCGGGCGCGAATGAGATCGAGCCGCCGACCTGGATCACCATGTCGGGCACCGCCGCGCGCACGCCCGCGATCAGCTCGTTGAACTTGGACAGGCGCTTGCTGCCGCGTCCGTCGAGCTCGCGCACGTGCAGATGCAACACGGAGGCGCCTGCCTCGTAGCAGTCGACTGCCTTCTGCACCTGCTCCTCCATCGTCACCGGGATGTCCTCCGGAAAGTCGGACGGCATCCACTCCGGGCCGTATGGCGCGGCAGTGATGATTAGTTTGTCCTGGTTCTCGGGGTAGAGGTGACCGTCGAGGAAGTTCATGATGGCTCGGGCTCGGATGAAGGCGCGGATGAGAAGTCGGAGGTGCGTTGGGATCGGGGGCCGGGTCTGCGGTGACGTCGTTCAGAATGGCCGGTCGCCCTGGATGCCAGCGCGCTCCATCCTCCGGTGGCACGGCGCGTAGTCCATCACCGCGTAATGCTGGGTGCTGCGGTTGTCCCACATCGCCACCGCGCCGGGTGACCAGCGCCAGCGGACCTGGTATTCCGGCACAAAGGCCTGACTCTGCAGGTATTGGAGCAACGCGCCCCCACCGTGAGTGAAGTCCTGGCCGACACGCACGTTGTCGACGGTGTGGAAGTTGGTGAAGTGCGTGGTGAACGCGTTGACGAACAGCACCTTCTCGCCGGTCTCCGGATGGGTGGGGACGACGGGGTGCTCGGCGTCGGGGTACTGCGCCTTCAGCGCCAGGCGCTTGTCGATCGGCATCGCCGCACCAAAGGTCGCCTCGATGCTGTGCCGGGCGCGCAGCCCGGCAATCCGCGCCTTCACGTGATCAGGCAGCCGCTCGTAGGCGAGCGCCATGTTCGCCCACATGGTGTCGCCTCCGACCGGCGGGCATTCGATGCAGCGCAGCACGCACCCCGAGGGCGGTTGCTCGCGCCAAGTGGCATCCGTGTGCCAGCCGTTCTCGTAGCGTTCAGCCGGTGAATCCGGCGACTTGTAGATGCGCACCAGGCCGGGGTGCTCGGGGTCGCTTCCTGCGATCGGGTGGTCTTCTAGCGGGCCGAACCAGCGCGCGAACGCCACATGCTCGGCGCGCGTGATGTCCTGGTCACGGAAGAAGAGCACCCGGTGCGCCAGCAGCAGCGCGCGCAGCTCCTGCATCGCCGCGGGCGAGCGCGACGCGTCGCCGAGCCGAACGCCTCGTACCTCGGCGCCGATCGAGCAGGTCAGGGGAGTGACGGTCAATGGTCGCGAGACTGCGGTCATGGCATCGCCTCGAGCGGTGGGTCAGAGCTTGATGTCGAAGGTCTTGACGATCGCGGCGTTGCGCTCGGACTCCGCGCGGGTCGCCTGCGCGAGCGTCTCGGCCGAATGCGCAGGCGTGGCCTCGAATCCGGCGGACGTCAGCCGATCCCGCACCTTCGTCGATCCGGCGGCCTTGAGCACCCCGGCCTGGATTCGGTCGACGAGCGCCGGCGGCAGCTTCGAGGAGCCCACGACGCCAGCCCAATTGCCGAAGTCCATCTCCGGGTAGCCCAACTCCGCGAAGGTCGGCACGTTCGGCAGGTGCGACGATCGCCCTTTGGACGCGACCGCGTACGGCTTGATCCGCCCGGCTTGGATGAGCGGCAGCGACGTCGCCATGCCGTCGAACATCAGCGGGATGTGTCCGCCCATCACTTGCTGCAGGGCGGGCGGTGAACCGGCGAACGGGACATGGGTCAGCTCGATGCCCGCCTTCTGTCCGAGGATCATCCCGGCATAGTGCGATGACGTGCCGCTGCTGTACGACGCGAAGGACAGCTGGCCGCCGTGGGCCTTTGCATGTTCGATCACTGCCTTCAGGCTCACCGGGGCGAAGCTCGGCGCGCCGACCATCACCATGGTCGATCGCGCGATCGCCGCGATGGGACGAAGGTCCTTCAGCGGGTCGTAGGGCGTCTTGATCACGTGCGGGATCTCGGTGAGGACATTGCTGACCGTCACCATCAGCGTCTGCCCGTCGGCCGGCGCTTGCAGGAGCGCCTGGATGCCGATCACCCCGCCGCCGCCGGGCCGGTTGTCGACGATCACCGGCGCGCCCAGGTCGGCCGACAACTGCTCGGCCAGCACGCGCGCAACGACGTCCATGGTGCCGCCCGGAGGCGCCGGCACGACGAGTCGCACCGGCTTGTCCGTCCAAGCGGACGCCGGTGCCGCGGCTGCCAGGGCAGCGGTGGCGAGCAGACCATACAAGAAGCGGCAGAATCGGCGTGCAGGGCTCATCTGAGGGTCTCCTCGATCGGAGCGCCGCTCGACTGGGGCGCATCCAGAAACGGAAGGCTATTGCGGATCGCGCGGTGTCGATTGATCATTCGGGACACCAAATTGCTCCTTGGGGACAGCTTGATGTCGACGGTGAGACGCGTTGTGCGCAGCGCGAGCCTGCGCGGCTACCCTGAACTCGCGCGCGCGGTCGGGCTGGACCCGTGGGCCCTGATGCGACGGGTCGGGCTTCCGAGACGCTGTCTTGACGATCCGGAGACCCGCGTGGCTGCCGACGCCGTGGCGCGTCTGCTCGAACTCAGTGCATTCGAGGCGGGCGTCGAAGATTTCGGGCTCCAGCTGGCGAGTTCGCGACCGCTGTCGAACTTGGGGTTGCTGGCGCTGGTGCTGCGTCAGGAGCCCACCGGCTTGAAGGCGCTTGAAACGCTTTGCCGGCACCTGAACCTGCTGAATACTTCGCTAGTCGCACGCACCGAAACCTACGGCAACATCGTCGTGATCGCGGAGGACGTCCTGCTGGACCGCCCGATGCCGGCTCGTCAGTCGATCGAGCTTGCCGTCGGCGTGATGTTCCGGGTCCTTCGCGACGTGCTCGGACCTGACTGGCGCGCGCGCAGCGTTGACTTCATGCACCGGGCGCCACGCCACGCATCGGCGCATCGCAAGCTGTTCGGCGTCGATGTCCGCTTCGGTTCTCCGTTCAACGGCATCGTTTGCAACAGCCTCGACCTGGAACGGCGGCTGCCCCGCACGGACGCGGATCTAGCGAGTTACGCACGCACCTTCCTCGAACGTGCCGTGGAACGCGCCCCCGAGGACGCCGCCGAGTCGGTCCGCCGCTTGATACAGGCACTCCTGCCCGGCGGACGTTGCACGGTGGACGAGGTGGCGCAGCACCTCAACATCGATCGCCGGACGGTGCATCGGCGGCTTCGGGCGCGTGGCTGCACGTTTTCTGAACTGTTGCGCGTTGTGCGGCGCGAGCTCGCGGCGCGCCAACTCGCGGATACCGACCGCGCAGCGGCAGAGGTCGCGGAGCTCCTGGGGTTCTCGAGCGCCAGCGCATTCGCGCATTGGTTTCGCGCCGAGTTCGGTTGCACGGCCGGTCATTGGCGGCAGCAGGCGCGGATGAGGCTCGCAACTTCATGAGGGGCAGCGTGGCGCATCGTCGCGCTGCCAAGCATCAAAGCTCCACGCGCACGGACTTCCGCACGCCCTCGAACTCGCGCCAAAGCTGTCGCACCTTGGCCGGATACGCCTTTGCGTTGCCGCTGTACTTCACGAGCGCCGCATCCAGGCGGCCATTGCCGTTTTCCAGATATTCGGCCAGAACACGCGTGCCGATCGTGATGTTCACCTCCGGTGCCATCAAGGCCGCCCGGCCGATGCCTTCGAGCTTCTCGGGATGATGGCGCGGTACCACTTGCATCAACCCATGCGCACCATAGCGGCTGCGCGCGTCATGCTGGAAGCTCGACTCCTTCGCGACGATCGCGAGCACCAGGGTCGGTGACAACCGTTGTTGCTGGCCTTGGGTGGACGCCGCACGCACGATCCGCTTGGCTTCCGGTAGGCCGATGCGCCACTTTGCCGCGATATGGGCCGACAACGCGTCCGCTTCCGAAGGGCGCAATGCGCGCGCGGGCAGGGCGGGGATGGACGACGCCACCGCCGACACGGGGGTCGGCCGCAACGTCTGGGCTGCCGCATCGGACACGCCAGGCTTCGTCCCATCCGCCGGTGCGTTGGACGTGCCTTGGGACGGCGCGGAGGCCGCATCCTCCGCATGCACCCGGTCCGGCTGCGCCCACGGGGCGATACGCTCGAATGCTCCCATCAACGCGAGCGACAAGAGCGCACCGACAATCAGCGTGACATGATCCCGATCGACTCGCATCCTCTAGTTCTCCTGCAGGCGCCGGTGAGGCGTCCTTGGAGATCAGCAGGATGCAAGCCTGAAGAGCCTCTTACTTCAGCATGCTGCGCAGCATCCAGGCCGTCTTCTCGTGGACCTGCAGGCGCTGGGTCAGCATGTCCACGCTCGGCTCGTCGCCACCTTCGTCCGCGATCTCCAGCACCTCGCGCGCGGTCCGCACGCAGGCCTCGTGGCCTTGCACCAGGATCCGCACCATCTGCATCGCTTCGGCCGTCGCTTCCACTTCAGTGATCGTCGACAGCGACTGGAAGGCTTTGCAACCGCCCGGCGAGGGGAAGCCCAAGGCGCGGATCCGCTCGGCGATCTCGTCCAGCGCGTTCCACAGTTCCGTGTACTGCTCCATGAACATCAGGTGCAGCGTATTGAACATGGGGCCTTCCACGTTCCAATGGAAGGCATGCGTCTGCATGTACAGCTGGAACGAATCCGCCAGCATGCGCGACAGGCCCTGCGCGATGCGGCTGCGGTCCTCCTGCGGGATGCCGATGTCGATGTCGTCGCCTTTCATCGGCATGGGGGAGGGCTCGGCCGTCATGCTGGCCAGTTGCTCGGTGGTGTCTGCTGCCATCGTGATCTCCTGGAATCGTCGGGGGTGAATCGAATCGGGGCGAGGCCGCAGCGAGCGCCGGGCCGGTTTGCACTCAGTGTCCCGCGATCTCCTGCCGGACACGCGGGAGCAGCTCGTCCTGGCGCTGGGCCAGCCGCCGGCCCAGTTGCAGCACGTCCAGCTCGCCGCGCGCCGCTGTCAGGAGGTCGCGCTCCTCTTCCTGGACGTGTTGCATGACGACCTTGGCCAGCGCGACCACGGTCGAGTCCAGGCTGCTGTCGTCGGCTTGCATTCGGCACAGCTCGCGGATCAAGGTCTTCGCTTCCGCATGCGCGTCTTCAGCCGCGTCCACCAGGTCTTCCTTGCCGACGGCCTGGCGGATCGCGGGGTACAGGATCTCTTCCTCGATCTGCGCATGCACCGACAGCTCCGCGCAGATCTCGTGAACCAGGCGCAGCTTCGCGTCCGGCTCCAGCGCGGCGCGGTTGCGCAGCGCTTCGAAGTCGCCGAACAGCATCTGCACCTTGCGGTGGTCTTGCTTGATCAGCTCGATCGCATCGGGGGCCTCGGCCGCGCCGCTGCTGGTGGGGTTCATGGATCGGTCTCGCGCAGGGGGACGGGACCGAGTTCAGGCAACCGACGTGCCTTGTCAGCCCGAAGCGGGTTTGTCGGCCGGCACCGTGCCTCCGGCGGTGAGCAATTCCGCGAATTCGTCGGGCGGAAGCGGCGTCGCGAAATGGAACCCCTGCAACTCGGCGCATCCAATTCGTTGCAGGAACGAGGCCTGCGCCTCGGTCTCGACGCCTTCGGCGTTGATCTGCAGGTGCAAGCGCTTGCCGATGTCGACCACGGCCGAAGCGATCTCGACCGCCTCTCGGCTGGCCGGGATCTCCCGGATGAACGATCGGTCGATCTTCAGCTTGTCGATCGGAAAGCGTCGCAGGTAGGCCAGGGACGAATAACCCGTGCCGAAGTCGTCCACCGCCAACCGGACGCCCATGCTCTTCAGGTTGCACAGCGTGGCCACCGACTGCTCCGCGTCCTTCATCAGAGTGCCTTCGGTCAGCTCCAGCATCAACAGGTGCGGCGCCAGGCCGGTCTCGGCGAGGATGGCGCGCAAGCGCGGAACGAACTCGGCGTCGTTGAACTGGATCGGCGAGACGTTGACGCTGATCTGGAGCGGCTCGTGCCCAGCCTCGATCCATTCGCGCGCCTGCTTGCACGCGGCGCGCAACGCCCATTCGCCGACCACGCCGATCAGGCTGGTGCGTTCCGCGATCGGTATGAACTTGGTCGCGGGCACCGGGCCCAGCTCCTCGTCGATCCAGCGGATCAACGCCTCGGCGCCGACGATCTTGCGCGTCTTGGCATCCACCAGCGGCTGGTAGGCCAGCTTGAGTTGCTCCAGGCGCGCGGCGCGCCTCAGCCGCGACTCGATCCGCGCCTCGCGGACCACGGTCGCGTTCATCGCGGCCGTGAAGAAGCGGTAGGAGTTGCGGCCCGCCTCTTTGACCCGGTACATGGCGATGTCGGCGTTCTTGACCAGCGTCGGGCCGTCGCGCCCGTCCTCGGGGAACACGCTGATGCCGATGCTGGGGCTGACGTGGATCTCCTGGCCGTGCAGGACGAAGGGCGGCGTCAACGATTCGATGAGCCGGCGCGCAGCGCGCGCGGGCAGGTCATCGGCCGGCAGCTGCGTGAGGACCACCACGAATTCGTCGCCACCCAGCCGCGCGATGACATCCTCGCCACGCACGCTCGTACGCAGCCGCTCGGCCACGCCGCGCAGCAGCATGTCGCCGGCCTCGTGCCCCAATGAGTCGTTGACGGTCTTGAAGTTGTCCAGGTCGATGAACAGCACCGCCAGCCGCTCGCGCGCACGCTCGGCCCCGGCCACCAGCTGCGCGAGCTTCTCCTGCAGCATGGTGCGGTTGGCCAGGCCGGTCAGCGCGTCGAAGTACGCGAGGCGCCGGATGTCGTGCTCGGTCTGCTTGCGGCGCGTGATGTCGGCATGGATGCCGCAGATGCGCAGCGCGCGACCGTCGTCCGCGAAGCGCACCGCACGGCCGCGCGAAATGATCCAGTGCCAGTCGCCGTCACCGCCGCGGATCCGGTACTCGACCTCGTCATGGCCGCTGCCGTCGGACTCCAACGCCCGGTACCACTCGGTCAGGGCGGGCGCGTCCTCGGCGTGCACCAAGTCGAGCAGGCGCCCGTCGATGCCGCGTTGATCGGCCCCGCTCCAGCCGAACAGCGGCAAGAAGCCTTCCGACAGTTGCACGTGGCCGCTGTCGACATCCCATTGCCACATGCCTTGGCGGGCGCTCTCCAGGGCGAGCTTGAGACTCTCGCCGCTGTCGGCCACGTCCGTCTCGATGGCCACGAACTCGGTGATCATGCCTCCGTCGTCGCGCACCGGACGCACGTCGAAGGCGATCGGAGCCGTGCGTCCGTCTTCGGGCGCAGCCGGCAGGTGGAACTTGAAGGCCTCGCCGCGCCGCACGCAATCGGCGACGTAGGCGATCGCCTGGGCGTCGCATCCGGCATCGCGCAGCAACGCGCCGGTGGCCCGGCCGATCAGGGCGTCGGCCGAACGGCCGCTGGCGCGCTCGAAGCCCGGGTTGACCCATGCGATACGCCCTTCGCGATCAGAAATGGCGATGGCGTGATCGATGCGTTGCAGGACCGAGCCGGCGGCGCAGGCATCGGGCGTGAGCGTGAGCGGCTCCAGGATTCCCACAGGGCTCCAGCCACGTGAACTTCGATCGATTCGGCGGATGCGAAGGCTTCTTCCGGACATTAGGCTGCCAGTTAGCAAGATGCATGCCGACGCTGCGGTCGACCGCTCGCAGCCCCGCGTCGACCGTCCTTCGGCGTCGGGCCGGAAGAATTTACCGGCCACCCGCGAAGGGGCAAGCGCAAGTGTCGCGTAGCCAGGCAGGTACGTCCATTGCCGATATCGGGCGACCACCTGCAGAGCCCTCCACGGGTAAGGACATGAACTTCCTGCTTTGGATTTCCATCGGTGCTGCCGTCGGCGCCATCGCCGGCCTCCTGACGCGACGGGCGCACCGCCGCGAGTTGTGGCTCGATGTCGTCGTGGGCGTGGTCGGGGCCTACATCGGCGGCCGGCTGGTGGAACCGATGCTGCGGCTGGCCGCCGCCGCCGGCCACGTCTCGCTGCTTTCGTCCGTGCCGGCCGTCGTGCTCGCGATGGGCGGCGCCCTGGTGCTTTTGGCCACGGTCGGCTTGATCCGCGTCGGCTGGCGCTGAACTCTTGCAACGAAAAGGACGATCCCATGCCCGACCGCGATGATCCGAAGTCCGTGACGCGCGCCGACCCAGCGTCGCCGCCCGACCGCCGAACCACGGCCGACAAGCCGCGGGGCACGGGCACCCACGACCCGGGCGGCGTGGCCCGGGATGGAGGAAGCCGCAGCGCCGACGCGGGCATGGTGGGCGTGAACCGCAAGGGCCGCGACCGTTATGCCGAGTCGTCGAATCCGCAGCAGGACGCGCCGATGAAGCAACAGAACGAGCGCGACGCGTCGGCGTCGGACATGACCGACGCGGCCGACATCCCGGACCAGACGATGCGGCGCGCAGGAGCGGGCGCCCCGGCGGTCGTCGGCCAGGCGCACAAGGACATCGAACGCGGGCTGATCGATACCGACATGTACGGCTCCGGCAACCTCGGCAGCGTCGAGGACAAGGGGCGTCGGCCCGACGCGCCGGTCGAGCGCGCCGACGATGCCGTCCGGCGAAGCGGCCACGACGTCGACAAACCGGCCTGAATCCGCGGGCAGGCCGGACCGCCGACTTAATTCACTGTTTCCGTAGTCAGGTTCGCCTACGATGCGCGTTGGCATTCACGCCGGCCCGCCCATCGTACGCAACCCGTGCCACCACCCGTAGAAGGCTCCGCCACGCTGGGCTCCGCGCACGAGCTCCTGCGGCTCGCCCTGGCGCGCGAGTTGCGGCAGGCGGCCGTGCCGCTCGCGGTGGATCTGCGAGACGCGGCGGACCGTGCGTCGTCCACGCCCGAGCGCCGTGCGCTGTCCGAAGCGGCGGGGCGACTGCTGCAGGAAGCCGACCAGCTCGCGCCGCGCGCCGTGCAGGCGCTGGTCCGACCTGCCCCGCGCGAGCAACGAGACCCGCGCCGCCTCGAGTGGCCCCGCCTGATGGATGACGCCGCGCTCGAGCAGCAGATCGTCGCCGCCGAACTGGCTCAGGCGGTGCGCGAGATCGACGAAGGCGTCGGGAACACCTGGGAGGCGCGCCTGCGCGCGTTGGGCGCGTCGGACCACGATGCCGCGGCCCTCGGTGCGGATGGCGCCTGTGCCGCCGTGCTGCAAGCGCTCGGCTCGGTGTCCGCCGACCCCTATGCGCGACGAGCGCTGCGGCCACTGCTGTTGCGTCGGATGCCGCCGGTTCTGGTCGAGGCGATGCGCACCGCGGACGAGCAACTGGCGATGCTGGGCGTGCTGCCGCAGGTCAAGCCAGCCGGCACGGGCACCAGCGACCGCAAGGCGAGTGCCCGCGGCGCCCAAGGTCGAGCGCCTGCTCGCGCCAACGCGAACGCCCCGGCCCCCCCGGCGACGGACTCGCGGCCCACGCTTGCCACTGCGGACGGCCGGTCGATGGGGAAACGCCTTGCCTCCTCGGCGTCGCGCGACGCCGACGGTGCAGCGGGCGCGGTCTCGGGGCCGCCCCCGCAAGCCGTCGCCGCCGCCGGCACGCTCGTCGCCGTGCAGCGGCTGGGCGAGGCGGTCCGCGGCAGCGCGTTGCCGTCGCCGCGCGCGCCGCTGGCGGCCTTGTTGCCTTCGGAAGTTGATGGGCTCCGCTTCGCGCAGGAAGCGGGCGTCGACCCGTATTCCGCGGCGGCCCGCGCGCTCCTCTTCCGGTCCGCCCGCGAACGGATGGCGGGCGCGGGCGCCACGCCGCAGCAATGCGCGCTGGTCGACACGGTCGCTGCCTTGTTCGACTATGCGTTGGACGATCGGCGGGTCCCGGCGTCGACCGCACCGCTGCTCTGGCAGCTGCAGGCGCCTGTGCTGGCGCTGGCGCTGCTGGACGACCGGTACCTGGCCGACAGCCCGCGCTCGCTCAGCCGCTTGGTCGAGCATGTCGCGGCGCTGGTGGCCGCGTTTCCCGAGGAGGCCGCCGCGGGCGGACGGCTGCAGGTCCGGCTGGACGCCGTCGTGCAAGGGGTTCGGGCCGCCGCCGGTGCGCTGCAGGTGCGATCGTCGGTCCTGGCGGCGCAACTCGGCCGCCAGTTCGACGACGCGGCCTCCCGGGTGACGCGCATTGCCGAGAGCGTGACCGAGGCCCGCGGCGCCGTCGAGGCCGGCGCGGGCATCGGCCGCAACCGCCGGGACTGGCGGCATCGGCCGGATCCGACCCGCGAGCGGGCCGTCACCGATCGGCTGTCACGCCTGATCGACGAACGGCTGGAAGCCGCGCAGGTCGGCGATGCGGTCAGGACATTCGTCGCCGACGTCTGGCTGCGCCACCTGCGCACCACGGCGCTCCGCGACGGCGAAGAGAGCCTGCCCCACCGCGTGGCGTTGCAGGTGCTGGACGACCTGCTGTGGTCGGCCGACGACGCGCGTTCGACGCCGGACCGCCAGGCACTGCTCGAGCGCATCCCACCGCTCATCCGGCTGCTGTCCGACGGCATACGAGCGGTCGGCGGCGAGCGGGCAACCTTCGGCGCCTTTTTCGACGAACTGTTCCGCATCCACGAGCGAAAACTGTCCCGCGACCCCGGGCCCGAGGGGCGGCGCGAGCCGCCCGCGGAGGCCGGTCTGCCGAAACCCGCCGCCGCCGCGGTACGGCGGCGACGGGCCTCGTCGGTCGACCTGCAGGCGCTGATCGCGGACATCGACCTGGACGATTACCCGCACGACGCCGAGCGGCGCCGCCTGTCCCCCGCCTTGGTCGCGGCGGCACTGCAGAAGGGGGATTGGCTCGAGCTGGTCGATCGTGCCGGCATCGTCTCGCAGGCGAAGCTGGGCTGGCTGGACTCGCGGCGCCGTGCCGTGGTGCTGGTCCGGTGGCCGGATGGCAGGCCGCTGTCGCTGCGCATGTCGGCCCTGGTCGAGCGCTTCGCGGATCGGCGCGCCTTCCTCCTGGCGCCCCGGCGGCCGCCGCGCGAACCCTTGCTGTCCGACGAATGACGTCGGGTGGTTGCCGGATTCAGGCCGGGAAGGTGATCACGTGGTCCGCATCGAAGCGGATGCCGATGCGTTCGCCCACCGCGTGGTCGTGGTGGCTGGGCACCAGCGCGAGCAGGGACGCGCCGCTGGGCAGGCGCAACGTGTACAGGAACTGCGCACCGCGGAAGGCCTTGCGGACCACCTCGGCCTGAAGCGCGCTGGCATCGTCGTGGACCACGTCGTCCGGCCGCAGCAGCACCGACACCTCGCGCCGGCTGGCAGGGCCGGCGGCCAACGGCGGCCGTTCCCGGTTCCCGATCGGCAGGCGGCCGAGCTCGAAATCCACCGCCGATCCATCCGCGGTCAGGCGTCCGCGCAGCATCACGCCCATGCCGACGAAATCGGCCACCGACTCCGTGGACGGCCGGTGATACAGGTCGTACGGCGTGGCCCACTGGGCGATCTTGCCGTGCTCCATGACGCCGATCGCGTCGGCCAGCGCGAACGCCTCGTACTGGTCGTGCGTCACCAGCAGGGCCGTGATGCCGGCGGCCTTCAAGATGCCGCGCACCTCCAGCGCCAGCCGCTCGCGCAGGTCCGGATCCAGGCTGGAGAACGGCTCGTCCAACAACAGCACGCGCGGGCGCGGCGCCAGCGCCCGCGCCAGCGCGACCCGCTGCTGCTGGCCGCCCGACAACTCGTGCGGGTAACGCGACCCGACCTCCGGCAAGCCCACGGTCCGCAGCAGCTCGTCGACCCTGGCCGTGCGCTCGGCTGCCGGCACGCCGCGCAGGCCAAAGCCCACGTTGCCCGCCACCGTAAGGTGCGGGAACAGCGCGAAGTCCTGGAACACGACCCCCACGCCGCGCTTCTCGGGCGGGAGGCCGGCGGTGGCCGAGGAGATCACCGTGTCGCCGATGCGCACGCGCCCGGCCACGGGCCGCTCGAATCCGGCCACCACCCGCAGCGCCGTGGTCTTGCCGCAGCCCGAAGGCCCCAGGAGGCACCCGATCTGGCCCGCCGGCACGACCAGCGACAGTCCGTCGAGCACCCGCATCGTGCGCGGCTCGTGGTAATCGACCACGAGGTCCTCGAGCGCGAGCACGGCGGCAGTCATGGCGGCGGGTGGGGGCGGATGGCGGGAAGTGCTGGGAATGAATATGATTCGCGTTCGCGAACAAGGCCCGAATGATTGTAGCCGGTGAACCCGCGGTGCCCCTGGTGCCGTCCTCCGCGCGCGCCGCCTGGTGGCCCAGGGTGCGCGCAGCCGCGTCGCCGCTGACGGTGGCGGGCCTGGGCATCGCGCTCTTGATGGCTGCGCCCGTGCTGGCCGTCGTGTGGCAGGCGGTCGCGGGCGCCGGCAGCTCGACGCTCTCGGAGCTGGCGTCCACCGTGCTGCCCCGCATGGCGCTGACCACGGTGCTCCTGGCCGCGATGGTGTTGGCGGTGGTGCTTCCGGTGGGCGTCGGCGCGGCGTGGCTGGTGGCGGCCTACGAATTCCCGGGGCGGCGCACCCTCTCGGCGCTGCTGGTGCTGCCGTTGGCGATGCCGGCCTTCGTCATGGCCTTCGCCTACACCGACTTCCTGGACACGTCCGGCCCGCTGCAGCGGGCGCTGCGCGAGGCCACCGGCTGGCAGGTGCGCGACTACTGGTTCCCGGACGTCCGCTCGCTTCCTTTCGGGGCGCTGTTCCTCGGGCTCGCGCTGTATCCGTACGTGTACGCGATGGCGCGCGCCGCCTTCGCCGAGCGCAGTCCTTCGCTGGCCGAGGCATCGCGCACGCTGGGGCTGTCGCCCTTGCGCACGTGGTGGCACGCGGTGTGGCCCGTGGCACGGCCCGCCGTGGTGGCGGGATGCGCGCTCGTGCTCATGGAGACGCTGGCCGATTTCGGCACGGTGTCGTATTTCGCGATCGACACCTTGTCGGCGGGCATCTACCGCGCTTGGCAGGGCTATGGCGACAAGACCGCCGCGGCACGCTTGGCCTGCGCGCTGCTCGCGATGGTGGGCCTGTTGGTCTTCCTCGAGCGGCGCAGCCGCAGCCGCATGGCCTTCCATTCGCGCAGTCTGCGCCCGGCCCGGCCACGGCGCCTGTCGGGCTGGCGCGCGGCGGCTGCGCTCGCGCTGCTCGGGCTGCCGGTGGTGCTCGGCTTCGTGCTGCCCGCCGCCCTGCTGGTGCGGGCGTGGCTCGCGGCCGGCGCGCCCGTCGACCCGCGGCTGCCCGGCTGGGTCGCCAACACGGCCATGCTCGCGCTGTTCGGCACCGCGCTCGTCGTTCCGCTGGCCCTCGCCGTGGCCTATGCCATGCGGTTGGCACGCAGCCGCGTGGTGGGCGTGGCGGCGGCGCTGGCCTCGGCGGGCTATGCCGTGCCGGGCACCGTGCTGGCCGTCGGGCTGCTCACCTTGCTCGGGCCCCTCGACCGTGCCGTGGGTGGGCTGCTGCTCAGCGCCAGCGCGGCCGGGGTGGCGTACGCGTACGCGGTGCGGTTCTTCTCGATCGGTTACCAGGGCTTGGAGGCGGGCCTGCGCCGCATCGCGCCGTCCATCGACGCCAGCGCGAGAAGCCTGGGGCGCTCGCCCCTCGGCGTGCTGCGCGAGATCCACTGGCCGCTCCTGCGGGGAAGTCTCGGCACGGCGGCGCTCCTGGTCGCGGTCGACTGCCTGAAGGAGCTGCCGGCCACCTATGCCTTGCGTCCCTTCGACTTCGACACGCTGGCCGTGGTGGCGTACCAGTTCGCGTCCGACGAGCGTCTGGAGATGGCTGCGGCGCCCTCGCTGCTGATCATGCTCGTGGGACTGCTGCCGGTGTCCATGCTGGCGCGCTCGTTGGCGGGGCAGGCGGCCCATCCGTCTCGCCGGCGCGACTCGGAAGCCGTCAAAGCCAGCACGAGCGCTGGCCCTGTGCTATGATTCTAGGCTTAGCAGGCGCGTAGCTCAGCTGGTTAGAGCACCACCTTGACATGGTGGGGGTCGTTGGTTCGAGTCCAATCGCGCCTACCAACTTCCAGTGATTCGTCGTCCGCAGGAGCCGCCCGTGCAAACGATCCGAACTACGACCCCGGCGTCACGCTGAAGGGACGGGTTCGCCTTCGTCGGCCTGGCGGCCGATGGAAAGAAAGTGCGGCGCGTCCGCACTTTTTTTTCGCCCGCGTTTTCCTCGCCGTGCGGGCAGCGCACCCTTCCGCCGATCAGAGTCAACCGCCCCTCGCGGCTTTCGGGCGGCCCATCGCGCACGGAACGAAAGACATGACGATCCAGATCACCCTTCCCGACGGCTCGCAGCGCAGCTTCGACGCGCCCGTCACCGTGGCCGACGTGGCCGCGTCCATCGGTCCGGGCCTGGCCAAGGCGGCGCTGGCCGGGCGCGTCGACGGCAAGCTCGTCGACACGTCGTGGCGCATCGAACGCGACGCCCACGTGGCGATCGTCACCGACCGCGACGCCGACGGCGTCGACGTGATCCGTCATTCGGCGGCGCACCTGCTGGCGTACGCGGTCAAGGACCTGTTTCCCGACGCGCAGGTCACCATCGGCCCGACCATCGAGAACGGCTTCTACTACGACTTCGCGTACAAGCGGCCCTTCACGCCCGAGGACCTGGAACGCATCGAGCAGCGCATGAAGGAACTCGCCCGGAAGGACGAGCCCGTCGCGCGCGAGGAATGGGACCGCGACGAGGCGGTGTCTTTCTTCCGCTCCATCGGCGAGGAATACAAGGCCGAGATCATCTCGGACATCCCCTCGGGCGAGACCATCTCGCTCTATCGCGAAGGCGACTTCATCGATCTGTGCCGCGGCCCGCACGTGCCGTCCACCGGGAAGATCAAGGCCTTCAAGCTCATGAAGTTGGCCGGCGCCTACTGGCGCGGCAACTCCGCCAACGAGATGCTCCAGCGCATCTACGGCACGGCCTGGGCGAAGAAGGAAGACCTGGACGCGTACCTGCACATGCTGGAGGAGGCCGAGAAGCGCGACCACCGGCGGCTGGGCAAGGACCTCGACCTCTTCCACATGCAGGACGAGGCGCCCGGCCTGGTGTTCTGGCATCCCAAGGGCTGGGCGCTGTGGCAGCAGGTCGAGCAGTACATGCGCGGCGTGTACGTCGACTCCGGCTTCCAGGAGGTCAAGGCCCCGCAGATCCTGGACCGCAGCTTGTGGGAACGGACGGGGCACTGGGAGAACTACCGCGACAACATGTTCACCACGGCCTCCGAGAACCGGGACTACGCGTTGAAGCCGATGAACTGTCCCGGGCACGTGCAGATCTTCAAATCGCAGTTGCGCAGCTACCGCGACCTGCCGCTGCGCTACGGCGAGTTCGGCCAGTGCCACCGCAACGAGCCCTCCGGCGCGCTGCACGGGATCATGCGCGTGCGCGGCTTCACGCAGGACGACGGCCACGTCTTCTGCACCGAGGACCAGATCCTTTCGGAGGTGACGGCGTTCACGGCCCGGCTGCAGTCGGTGTACCGCGACTTCGGCTTCACGGACATCCTGTACAAGGTCGCCACCCGGCCCGAGAAGCGGATCGGTACGGACGCCGCGTGGGACAAGGCCGAATCGGCGTTGCGCCAGAGCCTGGAGGCGTCCGGCTGCGCCTACGAGATCGCGCCCGGCGACGGCGCCTTCTACGGACCCAAGATCGAATACACCCTGAAGGACGCCATCGGCCGGCAATGGCAGGTGGGCACCATGCAGGTCGACTTCTTCATGGCTGAGCGCCTGGGCGCCGAGTACGTCGCCGAGGACAACGCGCGCCACGTCCCGGTGATGCTGCACCGGGCGATCGTGGGCTCCATGGAGCGGTTCATCGGCATCCTGATCGAAAACTTCTCCGGGAATCTGCCGCCGTGGCTGGCGCCCGTGCAGGCGGTGGTCTGCTCGATCACCGACGCTTCCGGCCCGTACGCGGCCGAAGTCGCACAAACGCTGAAAAAACAGGGCTTTAGGGTGGAGGCTGATTTGCGCAACGAGAAGATCGGCTATAAAATCCGGGAGCACGCCATGCAGAAGCTCCCGTTGTTGCTGGTCGTCGGCGACAAGGAGCGGCAGGCGGGCCTCGTCGCCGCGCGCGCTCGCGGTGGCATCGACCTCGGCGTCATGAGCCTGGACCAAGCAGCGACCCTGCTCGGCCAGGCCGTCCGCGGTCGTGCCGCCGACGTGCGCGAAGCCTCGGCTTGACGCGTCATGGTCGACGTGTCCTGACGCGCGGCACCCCATTTCATCATCGGAGATTCGAGCATCGCTACTGCTGAACGTTCCCATCGCTTGAACGGCGAGATCACCGCACCTGAAATCCGCCTGATGGGCGTCGAGAACGAGCCCCTCGGGATCGTGTCTTTCCGCGACGCCATCCGCCTGGCCGAGGAAAAGGAAGTCGATCTCGTGGAGATCGCGCCCCAGGCGGTGCCTCCGGTTTGCCGCCTGATGGACTACGGCAAGTTCAAGTACCAGGAGCAGAAGCGGGCGCACGATGCCAAGCAGAAGCAAAAGATCATCCAGATCAAGGAAGTCAAGTTTCGTCCGCAGACGGACGAGGGCGACTACCTGATCAAGATGCGCAACCTCAAGCGCTTCCTGGAAGAAGGCGACAAGGCCAAGGTGACCTTGCGTTTCCGCGGCCGCGAGATGGCGCACCAGGAATTCGGCGTGCGCCTGCTGGAACGCATCCGCAACGAGCTCGAAGAGCACGCGCAGGTCGAGCAGTTCCCCAGGATGGAAGGCCGCCAGATGATCATGATGCTGGCGCCGAAGAAGAAGAAGTGACGGAGCAAAAGGGGACAGACACCAATTCCCCTTTTGCCTGTACCTCGGCCTCGCGGGCTCGGCAGCCCGCGGTCAAGCCGAACATGCGCGGCGGGTTCTAGAAGCACCCCACAAGGCTGTCGGGGTCACCTGGTCCGCGCACAGAAGACGGAGCGATCCCCATGCCGAAGATGAAGACCAAGAAAAGCGCTGCGAAGCGCTTCCGCGTTCGGGCCGGTGGCTCGATCAAGCGCGGGCAGGCGTTCAAGCGCCACATCCTCACCAAGAAGACCACCAAGAACAAGCGCCAGCTGCGTGGCGCGGTGGGCGTGCACGAGACCGACGTGCAGCACGTTCGGGCCATGATGCCCTACGCCGGATAAGGGGAGACCGACATGCCTCGAGTCAAGCGTGGAGTAACGGCGCGCGCGCGCCACAAGAAGGTCATCAAGCTCGCCAAGGGTTACCGCGGCCGCCGCGGCAACGTCTTCCGCATCGCCAAGCAGGCGGTGATGCGGGCGGGCCAGTACGCGTACCGCGACCGCCGCAACAAGAAGCGCGTGTTCCGCTCGCTCTGGATCGCGCGGATCAACGCGGCCGCGCGCGAGCACGGCATCACCTACAGCCGCTTCATCGCCGGGCTGGACAAGGCCGAGATCGGCCTGGACCGCAAGGTGCTGGCCGAGCTCGCCGTGAACGACAAGGCGGCGTTCGCCGCCATCGTGCAGCAGGTCAAGGCCTCGACCGCGGCCTGACGCCCCCGGGGGCCGGCGGCAGGGGGAATCTCCCCGGCCGGCACCGACAAGACGGGGCCCGACGGGCCCCGTTTTTCGTTCCGCCCGCCCACACCAGACACCACACACCGGATGCCCATGGAAGCCTCCCTGCAGGCGATCGTCGACGAAGCCCGCGCCACCTTTTCGCAGGCGCCGGACCGCGCGCAGCTGGCGCAGGTCAAGGCGCGCTTCCTGGGCAAGGACGGGGCGGTCACGCAGCGCATGAAGGCGCTGGGAAAAGCGGCCCCCGACGAGCGCGCCCAGCTGGGCGCCGCGTTGAACCAGGTCAAGCAAGCGGTCGAAGCGCTGCTCGCCGAGCGCAACGACGCGCTCGAACGCGCCGAGCTCGCGCAGCGCTTGTCGGCCGAAGCCATCGACGTCACCTTGCCGGGCCGTGGCGCCGGCCGTGGCGGCCTGCACCCGGTCACGCTCACCATCGAGCGCATCGAGCGCATCTTCGCGTCCATCGGTTTCGACGTGGCCGACGGCCCCGAGATCGAACAGGACGACTTCAACTTCACCGCGCTGAACACGCCCGAGAACCACCCGGCGCGCTCGATGCACGACACCTTCTACGTCGACGCGCAGGACGCGCACGGCCGGCCCCTGCTGCTGCGCACGCACACCAGCACCATGCAGATCCGCTACGCGCGCATGCACGCGCCGCCGATCAAGGTGATCGCACCGGGGCGCACGTTCCGCGTGGATTCCGACGCCACGCATTCGCCGATGTTCCATCAGTTCGAAGGGCTGTGGATCGACGAGGCCGTGAGCTTCGCGGACCTGAAGAACGTCTACGTCGATTTCCTGCACCGTTTCTTCGAGCGCGACGACATCGAGGTGCGCTTCCGGCCGTCGTACTTCCCGTTCACCGAGCCTTCGGCGGAGATGGACATGAAGTTCGCCGACGGCCCCTTGGCGGGCCGCTGGCTGGAAGTCAGCGGCATGGGCCAGGTGCACCCGCAGGTGGTGCGCAACTTCGGCCTGGACCCGGAGCGCTGGATGGGCTTCGCCTTCGGCAGCGGCGTGGAGCGGTTGGCCATGCTGCGCTACGGCGTCGCCGACCTGCGCGCCTTCTACGAGAACGACCTGCGCTTCCTGTCGCAGTTCAACGTCTGATCCCTCGGCCACCACACGCTCGATGAAATTCTCCGAACGCTGGCTTCGCACGCTGGTCGATCCACCGCTCGCCACGGCTGCGCTGGCCGAGGCGCTCACCATGGCCGGGCTCGAGGTCGAGGACGTGCAGGCGGCCGCGCCCGACTTCAACGGCGTGGTGGTCGCGCAGGTGCTCGCCGTCGAGCGCCACCCCAACGCCGACAAGCTCTCGGTCTGCACCGTGGACGCGGGCGAGGGCGCCGACGCCACCGGCGCCGCGCGCACGCGGACCATCGTGTGCGGCGCGCCCAACGTGGCCGCGGGCCTTCGCGTCCCGTGCGCCTTGCCGGGGGCCGAACTGCCGGGCGGCATGAAGATCGGGTTGGCCAAGATGCGGGGCGTGGAAAGCGCCGGCATGCTGTGCTCGGCCCGTGAGCTGGGCTTGTCCGAAGACCATGGCGGCCTGCTGGTGCTGGCGCCCGATGCGCCCGTCGGCGCGCCGCTGCGCGAGTTGCTCTCGCTGGACGACCGCGTCTTCACGATCAAGCTCACGCCCAACCTGGCGCACTGCCTGTCACTGGTCGGCGTGGCGCGCGAAGTGTCGGCGATCACCGGCGCGCCGCTGCGCATGCCCACCTTCGACACCGTCGCGCCGCTGCTGGACGAGCGGCTGCCGGTGCGCATCGAGGCGCCCGACCTCTGCGGGCGCTTCTCCGGCCGCGTGATCCGCGGCGTGAATGCCCGCGCGGCCACCCCTGCCTGGATGCGCGAGCGGCTGGAGCGCAGCGGCCAGCGCTCGGTCAGCGCCCTGGTCGACATCTCGAACTATGTGATGCTGGAACTGGGCCGGCCGACGCACGTCTTCGACCTCGCCAAGATCCACGGCGGACTGACGGTGCGCTGGGCGCGCGAAGGCGAATCGCTGGAGCTGCTCAACGGACAGACCGTGGCGCTGGCGCCCGACGTGGGCGTGATCGCCGACGATTCGAGCGTGGAGAGCCTGGCCGGCATCATGGGGGGCGAGGCCACGGCGGTCACGCTGGACACCACCGACATCTACCTCGAAGCCGCCTTCTGGTGGCCAGCCGCCATCGCCGGGCGCGCGCGCCGCTACAACTTCGCGTCCGAGGCCTCGCACCGCTTCGAGCGCGGGGTCGACTGGGCGAGCACCGTCGAGCACCTCGAGCGCCTCACGGCGCTCATCGTGCAGGTGTGCGGCGGACGCGCGGGCCCCGTGGACGACCAGGTGCTCGAGGTGCCGCGGCGTTCGCCCGTCGCGATGCGCGCGGCGCGTGCGCGCAAGGTGATCGGCCTGCCGCTCACCGGCCAGCAGATGGCGGCCGCGTTCCAGCGCTTGGCGTTGCCCTTCACGCGCGAAGGGCAGGGCGAGGACGAGCGCTTCCTGGTGACGCCGCCGACGTGGCGCTTCGACCTCTCGATCGAGGAAGACCTGATCGAGGAGGTCGCGCGCATCCACGGCTACGACGCGCTGCCGGTGCGGGCCCCGATGGCGCGCGCCGCCATGCTGCCGGCGCCCGAGGCCCGCGCCACGGTCGGCGCCTTGAAGCGACGCTTGGCGATGCGCGACTGGCAGGAGGCGATCAACTTCAGCTTCGTGTCCGGCACGGTGGACGGCTTGCTCGGCGAGGGCCGCGAGCCCATCCGGCTGCTGAACCCGATCGCCGAGCCCCTGGACGTCATGCGGACCACGTTGTGGGCGGGATTGGCCGACACCTTGCGCGGCAACCTGAATCGCAAGGCGCAACGCGTGCGCGTCTTCGAGGTGGGCAAGGTGTTCCTGCGCGAGCCGCAGGCCGAAGACGGACCGCTGGCGGTGGAGGGCATCATCCAGCCGCTGCGGGTGGGCGGCCTGGCCTGGGGGCCCGCGTTGCCGGAGCAGTGGGGTTCGCCCGCCCGGCCAGTGGACTTCTTCGACGTCAAGGGAGACCTGGAAGCCCTGGTGGCGCCACTGACGCTTCGCTGCGAGCCGTCCGAGCATCCGGCGCTGCATCCGGGACGCAGCGCGCGCGTCTTGCTCGACGGCCGCGAGATCGGGTGGCTGGGCGCGATGCACCCGATGGTTCAGGCGCGCTTGGAGATTCCCGGCGACGCCCCTGTCCTGTTCGAGTTGGATGCCGACGCGCTCCTGCGGCGGCCGGTGCCCGTGGCCGGCGAGATCTCCAAGTTCCCGCCCGTCGTGCGCGACCTCGCCTTCCTGGTCGACCTGTCGGTTCCTGCGGCGCGCATGCTCGACGAGATGCGTGACGAATGCGCACGCAATCCGTTGCTGTCAGCCGTGCGGAGCATCGAGGTGTTCGATGAATATCGCGGTAAGGGATTGGAAAATAAGGAAAAAAGCCTTGCCTTCCGAGTTTGGTTGCACGATACTCGGAAGACGCTGAACGAAGAAGAAGTGGACTCCGCATCGCGTGCGCTGGTCGACCGGCTTACCCGCGCGGTCGGTGCGAAGCTGCGCGGCTGAGCATAGGACGTGAGCACCACGGCTCGTTGCGCCCGCCATAAATGATTCGGCAAATGATGGAAGACGTCAGTCACGCGATCGACAAAGTGGGGACCGCCGAGGCGCACGATCTGCCCGATCCGATCGGGATGGTCGACGCCGAGGACAGCTTCACGCTCACCAAGGCCGAACTGGCCGAAATGCTCTTCGAGCGGGTGGGCCTCAACAAGCGCGAAGCCAAGGACATGGTCGAGACCTTCTTCGACGAGATCCGCGAGGCGCTCGAGCGCGGCGAGTTCGTCAAGCTGTCCGGCTTCGGCAACTTCCAGCTGCGCGACAAGCCGCAGCGGCCCGGCCGCAATCCCAAGACCGGCGAGGCCATCCCGATTTCCGCCCGGCGCGTGGTCACTTTCCACGCGAGCCAAAAGCTGAAAGCCATGGTCGAGCGCGGCTCGCGCTGAGCGCGCCCGCTGTCGGTCCGGCCGCCCCGCATACCTCTGCCCCCATCGTCCCCCCAGACGCCTTGTCCGCCAATCCCCGGCCCATGCACGGCAAGCCCGAGCAGATCAAGGCGGCGCAGCTGCCCCCCATTCCGGCCAAGCGCTACTTCACCATCGGCGAGGTCAGCGACCTCTGCGGAGTGAAGCCGCACGTCCTGCGCTACTGGGAACAGGAATTCACCCAGTTGCGGCCCATGAAGCGGCGTGGCAACCGGCGCTACTACCAGCATCACGAAGTGCTGCTGGTGCGACGGATCCGCGAATTACTCTACGAGCAGGGCTTCACCATCAGCGGCGCTCGCAACCGCTTGGGCGACGCGGGGTCGAACGGCCGAGGCGGCAAGGCGGCGCTGGTCGACGCGGCCGTGGCCTTCGGGCAGGCCACCTTCGACGAAGAGGACGATGCGCCCGAGATCGACGCCGAGACGCTCGCCGAGGTGCGGGCGGAGCTGGAAAAGGCCATCGAGTTGTTGCGTTGACGGCGCGGCCGTGACGCAGCGCAAGCGAAAACCGAGCATCCGCCGTCGCAGGCTGATATAATCTTTGGCTTCGGGGCGTAGCGCAGCCTGGTAGCGCACTTGCATGGGGTGCAAGGGGTCGCGAGTTCGAATCCCGCCGCCCCGACCAAACAACACGAATAAGAATCGGTAGTTCACTGAACGGGCCAGACTCACGTCTGGCCCGTTTTTCTTTGCCGTGACGGCTTTCGCGGAACAGGTTGGAGAAGGGCGCGCAAGGGAACGCGCGTCCAGCCTGTCTACTCGATCAGCGGACGCACGCCGTCTTCACACCCGCGCCGCGGCCTCGGCGGCGTGCTTCGCCGTCGCCGCCTCCACCGCGGCGCTGTGCTGCGCCGCCAGCTCCGGCCGCGACGCGCGCGCACGCTCCGTCGCTTGCATGGTGCTGTGCGCCTGCCCCTGGAACTGAGGCATCACGTAGCGCGCGATGAGCTCGTAGTTGCGCTTGGTGGCCTCGGGGTTGGCCCACTCGTGCGCCAGCATCAGGTAGGCCCCGAAGCCGCCCGCCGACTGGTCCATCAGCCGATGAACTTGCGCCGCGCACTCGTCCGGCGTGCCGATCGCGCCCAGCCCGGACTGGTTCACGAAGTCGATCATCTCGCGCACGTTGCCGCCCAGCACCGCCATCTGCGGGAAGGCAGCCACGCTTTGGAAGTAGCGGAACCACTGCTCGATGCCGTATTCCACTTCCTTGTAGGCCTGCTCCTTGGTCTCGGCGCAATGCACCAGCCCCACCAGCCGCCACTTGGCGCGGTCCACGGTCGTGCCGAAGGCGCGGGCGCGCTCTTCCATCACGTTCCAGTGCAGGGCCAGCGCGTCGAAGCCGGCCGCCTGCGTCGCGCCGATCGACAGCAAGCCCACGCCGTGCTTGCCCGCCAGGCGCGGGCCCGACGGCGACGCCACCGCGGCCACCGCGATGTCGAAGAGGGGATTCGAGTAAGGCCGCAGGTGCAGGCGCGCTTCGCGCAGGTCCCAGCGCTCGTTCTTGAACGTCACCGGCTCTTCGGTGGTCAGCAGCTTCATGATGACGTCGAAGCTCTGCTCCAGCAGGTCGCGCGTCTGCGAGGGCGCGATGCCGATCATCGCCGCGTCGGTGGGCAGCGCGCCCGGGCCGCAGCCCAGCATCACACGGCCGCGCGTCATGTGGTCCAGCTGGACGATGCGCTCGGCCACCCACAGCGGGTTGTGGTACGACAAGCTCACCACGCCCGTGCCCAGCTTGATGTCGCGGGTGCGCTCGGCGGCCGCCGCGATGAAGATTTCCGGCGAGGCGATGATCTCGCTGCCGGCCGAATGGTGCTCGCCGATCCACGCCTCGTCGTAGCCCAGCGCATCCAGGTGCTGGACCAGTTCCAGGTCGCGTTGCAGTGCCAGAGTCGGATTCGTGCCAGGCGCATGGAAGGGCGCCATGAAGATGCCGAAACGCAGTCGCGGTGCCATCGTTCGTCTCCTCGTGCCTCTGTGGGCGTTGCAAACCGGGTGGGGCGGTGACTCTTCAGGGCAGGGCGCGCGGCTTGTCCAGCGCGCCGGAAGCCTCCAACGCGTGCATGGCCTGCACCGCGTGCCGTGCACGCGCGAACTCCATCACCTGCGCCGAAACCAGCTCCAGCTGGCGCAAGACGCCCGGGTCGGGCGTGCCGCTGGCGAAGGGACGAAGCCCCGAGTCGATGGCCGCGGCGAACGGCGTGGGCCATCCGCGCAGCGCATGGACGATCGCGCGGAGCGCCATCAGCGTCGAGCCCATCGCCTGCACGCCGTCGGCACAGACGATGCAGCCGACCGCGCGCCCGTCGAAGTAGGGCCGCTCGTCGTTGCGCAGGTCCTCCGCGTAGTCCAACGCGTTCTTGACCAGCCCGGACAGGGACCCGTGGTAGCTCGGCGTGGCGATCAGCAATCCGTCGCACTGACGCATGGCCTGCACCAGCGCATGCGCCGGCTCCGTGCGCGTGGTGTCGCCGGGGTCGAAGGTGTCCAGTCGCAGCGCCTGCGCGGCGAAGAGCGCCGTGCGGGCGCCCGCCTGCCCCGCGAAGTCGAGCGCCAGCCGCAGCGCCTGCTCCGACGACGAATTCGGACGCGCGGTGCCGCCGATGCCAACGATGAACGGTTGCCGATCGGATCTCACCCGCGCCCCCTCAGCCGAAGGGGCGCACGCCGACCAGCCATGCGTGGCCGTGCAGCGCGAACCACACCCACGCGCCCACGCCGACGACCAGCGTGATCGCATCCCGGGCGAGCAGGCCGCTGGCCACCGTGGCCCCGCCGCCGGACCCGCCCGCGCCCTGCAACGCCAGCCCGCCGCGGTCGTCCACGCCATGCACGTCGGACGTGTCGGTGCGGCCCTGCGCCCGGTCGCGGCGCCGCGCGCTGCGGAAATCCAGCACCGCCCACACGAATAACGCACCGAAGAAGAGGACATCGCCCAGGCGCCCGTTGGACAGCAGGTGCGCGAAGGCCCAGAGCTTCACGGCCAGCACCATCGGGTGCCCGACCGCGGCGCGGATGCGGTTGCGCGGCACGTAGGCCGCCACCAGCAGCACGAAGGCCGGCAGCGTCAGCAGCGCCGCCACGTGCCGCATCGCCGCCGGCGGGTCCCACAGCACGACGGGGTCGATGCGCGTCTGCTGCCAGCCGGAGGCGAGCAGCCACAGCCCCACCAGCGAGACGACCGCGTATCCGATCTTCCACGGGCCTTCGCCCACGCGCGCAAGCATCCGGCTGCGCCAGCCGTCGGCGAAGATCCGCACCGAGTGGGTGCCGAAGAAGAGGACGATGCCGATCAACAAGGCGGTCATGGCGTGCGGGGCTCAGGCGGGCAGGGCAGTCATTGTGGCCCGCGAAAGGGCCGCTCGCCAACGGTATCCATCCGGCGGGCTGCGCTACCCTTGCCCGCATGAACGAGGAATCCGGGCTGCCCTACCTGCGCGAGACGCTGCTCTTCCTGACGTTGTCGGGGCTCTTGATCCCGCTGCTGCTGCGCTTCCGCATCAACCAGGTCCTGGGCTTCCTGGCCGTGGGCACGGTGTTGGGGCCCTTCGGGCTGGGCCTGTTGGTCGACCGCGTCCCGTGGTTGGCTTGGGTGACGTTCGCGCGCGCCGAAGGCGTGGCGGCCTTCGCCGAACTGGGCGTGCTGTCGCTGATGTTCATGATCGGGCTCGAGGTGTCGATCGCGCGGCTCTGGGCCATGCGGCGCTGGGTGTTCGGCGCCGGCACCGTGCAAGTGGTGGTGACGGCGGGCGTGGTGGGGGCCGCCATGCGCGCGATGGGTCTGGAGCCGGGCGTCTCCGCGCTGTTGGGCTTGGTGCTGGCGTTGTCGTCCACCGCGGTGGTGATGCAGTTGATGGATGCACGCCATGCAGTGGGCACGCCGATGGGCCAGTCGGTCTTCTCGATCTTGTTGCTGCAGGACCTGGCGGCCGTGCCGCTGCTGGTCCTGGTGGGCATCCTCGCCACGGGCGACGACAGCGACTTCGCCTGGGCGATGGGCTTGGCGCTGGCCAAGGCGCTGGTCGCCGTCGCCGTCATCTACCTCGTCGGCCGGCGCATGGTGCGGCCGGTGTTCGTGAGCTTCGCGCGCAGCCACCAGCCCGATGTGTTCATGGCGCTCACCCTGCTGGCGGCGCTGGGCATCGCGGGCCTCACCCACGCGGTCGGGCTGTCGGCCGCGCTGGGCGCGTTCCTGGCTGGGTTGCTGCTGTCGGAAACGCAGTACCGGCACGCGGTCGAAGTGACGATCGAGCCGTTCCGCGGCCTGTTGATGGGCTTGTTCTTCATGTCGATCGGCATGGCGGTCGACGTGCGCGTGCTGCTGGCCGACCCGGGGTGGATCCTGGCGGCGGTCGCGGCGCTGATGGCGGTGAAGGCGCTGATCGCGACGATCGTGCTGCGCGCCGGTGGCATGTCGCCTGGCCGCGCCGTGGAAGGCGGCCTGCTGCTTTCGCAGGGCGGCGAGTTCGCGCTCATCGTGGTGGGCGTGGCGATCACGGCGGGCGTCCTGGAGCCACGCTTCGGCGCCGACGTGCTGCTGGTGGTCGCGCTGACGATGTTCGCCACGCCGGCGGCCGACCGGGCGGGGCGCACCTTCGGCGCCTGGTTGGAGAAGCGACGGCCGGCATTGGTCGCGACCGCAGCCGGCGGGCTGGAGCCGCAGTTGCTGCGGGATCACGTCATCGTCGCCGGGTTCGGGCGCGTGGGCCGGCTGCTGGCCGATGTCTTCCAGCGCCGCGGCGTGTCCTTCGTGGCGCTGGAGGCCGACCCCGTGCTGGTGGCGGGCGCGCACGCGCAGGGGCTTCCGGTGTACTTCGGCGACGCGTCGCGCGCCGACCTGCTCCGCCGCCTGCGGGCCGGCGACGCCGCGGCCGTCGTGCTGACCATGGACGACGCCGCTTCCGCGCTGCACGCGGTCGCGGCCATCCGCGCCGATTACCCCCAGGTGCCGGTGTTCGCGCGGGCCCGCGACGAACAGCATGCCGCGTTGCTGGCCGATGCGGGGGCCACCCTGGTCACGCCGGAAACGCTGGAGGCCGGCCTGCAGCTGGCCACCTTCACCCTGCAGGCGCTGGGCGACAGCGAGTCCGCCGCCAACGCCGTGATCGACGCCGAGCGCGAACGGCGCATCGGCGTGCGAGCCGCTACTTCAGGTCCGGAAAGTCTTCGACCGTGAACTCCTGCGGGACGCGCTCGCCCGGCACGCGGTCGGCCTCCGCGCGGCGCAATTCCACCCGGCGAATCTTTCCCGAGATGGTCTTGGGCAGGTCGGCGAACTGCAGCCGGCGGATGCGCTTGTAGGGGGCCAGCCGCTCGCGCGCGAAGGCGAGGATGTCGCGCGCGAGCTCCGGCGACGGCGTGCGGCCGCCGGCCAGGATGACGAAGGCCTTGGGCACCGAGAGCCGCAGCGGGTCGGGGCTGGGCACCACGGCGGCCTCGGCGACCGCGGGGTGCTCGATCAGCACGCTCTCCAGTTCGAAGGGGCTGATGCGGTAGTCGGAGGACTTGAACACGTCGTCGGCACGGCCGACGTAGGTGATGTAGCCCTCGGCGTCGCGGCTGGCCACGTCGCCCGTGTGGTAGTAGCCGTCGCGCATGACCTCGGCGGTCTTCTCGTCGTCGCCGGCGTAGCCCGCCATCAGGCCGAGTGGTCGCTTCGCCAGGTCCAGGCAGACCTCGCCCTCGTCGGCGGGCCGGCCGTCCGGGTCCAGCAGCACCACCTCGTAGCCCGGAAGCGGGCGTCCCATGGAGCCCGGCTTCACGGGTTGGCCCGGCGGGTTGCCGACCTGCGCCGTCGTCTCGGTCTGGCCGAAGCCGTCGCGGATGGTGATGCCCCACGCCTTCTGCACCTGCTCGATCACCTCGGGGTTCAAGGGCTCGCCCGCGCCGATCAGTTCGCGCAGCTTGACGGGCCAGGCAGCGAGATCCTCTTGGATCAGCATGCGCCACACCGTGGGCGGCGCGCACAGCGTCGTGATGCCGTGCTCGACCAGCGCACCGAGCGCGGCCTTGGCGTCGAAGCGCGCGTAGTTGTAGACGAAGATGGTGGCCTGCGCGTTCCAGGGCGCGAAGAAGCAACTCCACGCGTGCTTGGCCCAACCCGGCGAGCTGATGTTCCAGTGCACGTCGCCGGGCTGCAACCCGATCCAGTACATGGTGGACAGGTGCCCCACGGGGTAGCTCTGGTGCGTGTGCAACACCAGCTTCGGCTTGGCCGTGGTGCCGGAGGTGAAGTACAGCAGCAACGGATCGGTGGCCCGCGTCGAACCGTCCGGGAGGAACTCCGCTGGCGCGCGCGCCGAATCGGCGAAGTCCTGCCAGCCGGGGCGGGGCGCGCCCACGACGATGCGGGTGAAACCCTCCAGCCCATCGAAGCGCGACGCCTGCGCCGCGCCGACGATCACATGGCGCACGTTCCCGCGCTCCAGCCGGTCGCGCAGGTCCTCGGTGGTCAGCAACGTGGTGGCCGGGATCATCACCGCGCCCAGCTTGATCGACGCCAGCATCGCCTCCCAGAGCGGTACCTCGTTGCCCAGCATCAGCAGGATGCGGTCGCCGCGCGACACGCCCAGGCTCCTGAGCCAGTTGGCGACCCGGCTGGAGCGCTCGGACATCTGCGCGAAGCTCAGCCGCTCGACCGTGCCGTCGTCGGACAGCACCTGCAGGGCGCAGGCCGGGTTGCCGGCTGCCATGGCGTCGAAGTAGTCGACGGCCCAATTGAACCGGTCGAGTTGCAGCCACTGGAACCCGGCGCGGGCGCCGGTGAAGTCGTCGCGATGGGCCAGGAGGAAGTCGCGGGTGGCGAGGAAGGCGTCGGATGGCATCGGTCGGGGGCCTCGTGCGCGGAAGGACGAAGTCTCTGAATGGAGTGTGGAGGTCCGAATCATGCCTCCGAATGGGGGCGGTTTCGCGCCCAAGCTATCGCGTCCATCGAAAACCTCGATTGGACGCTATCGACCATGTGTCTTAAATTGATGGTCGCTATCAACAGCGCCTCGCAGGCCGAAGTTCGCTGCAAGGCGCTGTCCTGACGAAACCGCTTCCGTCCCATCCATCAAGAGGATTCCTCCCATGAAAACCGTCGGCGACAAGCTCCAGCCCTTCTCCGTGACCGGCGTGAAGCCCGGCTTCAATCAGCACGAGGAAAACGGCCAGTCCGCGTTCGAGACCATCACGCAGGACTCGTTCGCCGGAAAGTGGAAGATCATCTATTTCTACCCGAAGGACTTCACCTTCGTGTGCCCGACCGAGATCACCGGTTACGCCAAGCTGTCCAAGGAGTTCGAGGACCGTGACGCGGTCCTGCTGGCGGGCTCGACCGACAACGAGTTCAGCAAGCTGGCCTGGCGTCGCGAGCACCAGGACCTGCGCGGCCTGAACCACTACCAGTTCGCGGACACCACCGGCGCGCTGGTCGACCAGCTTGGCATCCGTTCGCCCGAGGGCGTCGCCTTCCGCGCCACCTTCATCGTCGACCCGGACAACACGATCCAGCACGTGACGGTCAACAACCTCAACGTCGGTCGCTCGCCGGAAGAGACCCTGCGGATCCTGGACGGCCTGCAGACCGACGAGCTGTGCCCGTGCAACCGCGGCGTCGGCGGCTCCACGCTGTAAGGGGGACGAGATGCCGGTGCTCGACGAGATCCTGTCCCGCGTCCCGGACGCGGCCAAGGACGCACGACTGACGCTGACCAGTGCGCTGACCAGCACGGCGCTGACGCCGACCCAGCGATCGGGCGCGGCGGTCGCGGCGGCGCTGGCCGCGGGAAGCCGCGAGCTGGCCGATGCGCTGGGCGCCGAGCTGTCTGCCGAGGACCGCGTTGGCGTCGATACCGCGGTGGCCCTCATGGGCATGACCAACGTCTGGTACACCTACGTCGATTTCGCCGCGGACGAGCAGTTGAAGACCATCCCGCCGCAGCTGCGGATGGTGTCCTACGGCAAGCACGGCGGCGTGCCCAAGCTCGACTTCGAGCTCTATGCCCTGTCGGCCAGCCTGGTGGGCAAGTGCAGGCCCTGCATCGTGTCGCACGTGCAGGAAGTCCGCACCGCCGGCGCCTCCACGGAAGCGCTTCGCGACATCGGCCGCATCGCGGCGTCGGTGAACGCGGTCTCTAAGTTCGTCTGACGCACGAACTCGCTGACCAGAGGGCCGCAGCCTGCGCATCGAGCGCCGGCCGCGGCCCTTTTCACGTGTCGCGCCTTCGGTTCACTGGAGGCGTGGGTGTCGGATCATTTGCCGTCACGGTCCGAGTCGCCGGGAACGGCCCGCTCGATCTTGTCGCCCAGCGTCTCTCGCCCGCCGCTTCGGGCCGCGTCACGCTTGCCGGCCGCGTAGGCGTGCTCGTCCTCGACGTTCTGCTCACGATTGGTCTCCCGGGTCTCCCGGCGCACGCCCACGCCGCCTGACCCGGCCGGCGTCGCGCTCGAGCCGCTGCCGGCTTGCGCCTGACCCGTCACCATCGTGCCCGAGAGCGTTCCGGACGCCCCTTGCATGCCGCTACCGCTCATGCCGGTCCCCATGCCACCGGCGGAACCGTCTCCGCCACCGGGATGAGAACCCCCCGAGCCACCCGGACCGCCGAAGCCACCGGCGGCGCCCGCGCTGTTCGAACCTTCCTTGCCGCGCATGCGGTCGCTGGTCTCGGTCGGACCTGCACCCGATGCACCGAGGGCTCCGCCGAGCGTGCCGGTTCCCGAGCCCGTGCGCCCGCCGCCCAGGCTGGTCGAGACAGACTGGGTGAGTGCCGTGTCGCCCCGTGGGCCGACGTCGCCGCCGCCCTCCATCGTGCCGCCGCCGTGGACGCCGCGCTGCTGGGCGGGTGAGCGGTCGGACGGCATGGTGCCGTACATGGCGTCCGTGGCGGCGACCGAGCCCGCGTTCACACCCGAGGGATTGTCGGGCTGGAGCGTGTTCCCGGTCATCGCGCCCATGGAATCCGCAGTCGTGCCCATCGGCGTCGCGGTGCGGTCCGCCGCGGAAGGCGTGGTCGCGTGCGCCGGCCCGGACCCGGTGGCGGCCGCGGAGGCGGCCGTGGAAGCGGCGCCCGTGGAAGCCGTGCTCTCGCGACCCGCCGTGTGGGTGGAAACGAGCGTCACGTTGTCGCCAGGCAGCCAAGACCCGTCGGTCGACGGCGGAGTCGGCAGCTCGGTGGTGGCCGGATTGGCGGCCGCGCTGCGCGTGTTTCCGGGCGAGCCGGCGGCCGACCCGGGCATCGCGGTGCCGCCAGTGGCGCTGCCCGTCATCGGCGTGTTCGTGCCTGTCGCGGCGCGCCCGCCGTATTCCGGTCCGTTGGCGCCGCTGTTGCCGCTGCGGTCGCTGCCCGACGACGTGCCCATGTCGACGCCGGTCGCGCTGCTGCCCAGCGGTCCGCTGCTCTGGCCGGTGCCCGTCGGATCGGTGGAGCCCATCGAGGCCTCGAACGATGCGCTGCCGCCTGTCGAACCCAACGTCGACGCGGTGCCCGCGGCCATGGTCGACGACAGGGTCGCGCCGCTGCCACTGCCGGCCACGCGGCGCGGCGTTGCAGCGCCGCCGCCCATGGCGCCGGCCACGCCCGAATCGATGCGCGCGTTGCGGTCGCCCTGGATCTGCTCGTGGGAGTAGGGTTGCGCGTCGGGGTCGAAGCGGCTCCAGCCGGCGGCCCGCCATTGCGACACGCGCGACTCGATGTCGATCGCGCCGTGTTCGCGCATGATGTCCGCGGCGTCCTGGGCGCGATGGTCTTCCGCCTTGACGGCGACCAGGGCGCCGCCACGGCGCACCGCTTCGGCGTAGTACTCGGCGTCTTCGTCATTTACGCCGACATTGCGAAGCGCGCCGATCAGGCCGCCCGCCACGGCGCCGACGCCGGCGCCCGCCAAGGCGGCCACGATCGGCCCGGCCGCCACCAGCGGACCGACGCCGGGGATCGCCAAGCCGGCAAGCCCCGCCATCAGGCCCGCGGCGCCACCGATGACGCCACCAGCCACTGCGCCGCTGCCGGCGCCTGCCGCGACGTCGCCGCTGCTGGTGCTGGTGCCGTGGATGCCGCCCGTAGTGCTCGATGACGAGCGGGATGTGGTCGACGCGGGGCGCGGAGCGTCGTCGGCATGGCGTGTGCCGGCGGACGGAATCTCGTCCGCGGGTCGATCGAGGCCAAAGGCGCTGTCGCGGTCGCTGACGCCCTGCAGCCCCATCGGCTGGCCGTCACCGGCGAGATCGCTGCCTCGGCTGGCGCCCGTCGAGATCCCTGTCACCGGCCCGCGGCCGGCCATGTCGCCGGCCAGGCCGCCCGAATGACCGCTGACGCGATCGCCGTGCAACGCGGGCGTGCCCGAGGTGCCGCTTCCGCCTTGAGACGCGTCGCTGCCGCCCGTGCCGCGATACCGCCCACCGGCGTCGTTGGCGATCAAATTGATGTCCAGGGATGAAAAGCCGACGCTCTCCAGCGCATCGACGACGCGACGCGCTTCATCGAAACTGTCGAAGGATCCGACGACCGTCTTGGCCATGGTGCTTGCTCCTCGGGGAGATCTGGGTTGCCTTGGGGGCAGCAAGCCGCGTGCCCCGAAGTCGGCCGCGCGATGCCGCGCGCGGTAGCATGCGCGCCGATGAACACGATCCTCCTGGCCGGCGGCGGGCATTCACAGCTCGCGGCAATGCCGCTGCTCGGTCCGGCGGCGCGGCGGCGCGCGCTGCACGTGCGGCTCTTGTCGCCGCAACCCGAGCTGCTGTACTCCGGGATGATGCCGGGGTGGCTGGCGGGCCGTTACACCTTCTCCGAGTGCGCCATCCCACTGGCGGCGATCGCACGGCGGCACGGCATCGAGTGGATCGAGGAGACCATCGCGGGCGTGGACTTCCCGGCACGTTGCGTGGTGGGCGCCACCGGCGCACGGCATGCGTACGACGTGCTGGCGTTGAACGTCGGCGCCGAGAGCATCATCGCCGGGGCCCCGGCACCGATCTCGCAGGGCGCGATGCCGGTGCTGCCGGTGAAGCCCTTCGTTCGGTTCGTGGCGCTTTGGAACGACTTCCTTCGACGCCCCGACGCGCGCGCGGCGCGCTTCGTCGTGATCGGCGGCGGTGCAGCCGGCTTCGAGCTGGCGTGCGCGTTGCGCGCCTTCTGCCGTGGCGCCGGCGAAGCGAACGCCGGGCCGGCCGCCACCGGATCGGTGACGCTGGTCAGCGAATCCTCGCTGCTGGCGTCCTTCGCGCCGCGCGCCGCGCGGCTGGCGCGTGCCGCGCTCGCGCGCAACGGCATCGCGCTGCAGGAGTCGCGCCGCTTCCTCGGCAGGGACGCGCACCGGCTGCACCTGGACGGAGCGGGCCCCACCGTGGCCGCCGAGGTCGTCCTGGTGGCGACCGGCGCGCTCCCGCCCGCATGGCTTTCCGACGCCGCGCGCGCCGCCGGGGTGGCCACGGCGCCCGACGGCGGCATCGCGGTCGACACGGCGATGCGCTCGCCATCGCATCCCGAGGTCTTCGCCAGTGGCGATTGCGCCAGCTTCGTCGGCGCTCGCGTGCCGCGCTCCGGCGTGCACGCCTTGCGCCAGGGACCACCGCTGGCGCACGCGCTGGAGGCGGCGGCGATCGGCGGCCCGGGCGCGCTGCCAGCGCGGGCGCACTACCGTCCGCAGCGGCATGCGCTCGCGCTGCTCGATTGCGGCGACGGCCGGGCCATCGGCGCACGCGGTCCGTTCGCGTTCGAGGGGCGGTGGGCCTGGCGCTGGAAAGACCGCATCGACCGCGGATTCCTGGCCCGCCAGCGGCAAGGGCTGTAATGTCGGGCACCTGCGGCGCGACGCCGCTCACCGGGCCGCGGGTCGGGCTCACCGAGGGGAACAAGCCTTGCCCAAGCGGCGCTGGATGATCGTGGTGTCGCTGGTGGCGCTGGCGGGCGTGGCAACAGCCTTCGTCATGCTCGACCTGGGCCGCTTCCTGAGCTTCGACGCCGTCAAGTCCAGCCAGGCGGACCTCGCACGCGCCTATGCCGAGCGGCCGGTCGTCTTCCTCGCGGGGTTCTTCGCGTTGTACGTGGCGGCGGCGGCCTTGTCCCTGCCGGGTGCGCTGTTGCTGACCCTCCTGGCGGGCGCGCTCTTCGGCGTGGGCATCGGCACGGTGCTCGTGTCCTTCGCGTCCACCGCCGGCGCGACGCTCGCGTTCCTGGCGGCACGCACCTTGTTCAGGGACGCGGTCCGGCGCCGCGCGGGGCCGCGCATGGCCGCGATCGACCGCGGCGTCGCGCGCGACGGGGCGCTGTACCTGCTGACCTTGCGGCTCGTCCCGATCTTCCCGTTCTTCCTGGTGAACCCTGTGATGGGCCTCACGCCGCTGCGCGTGCGCACCTTCTGGTGGGCGAGCCAGCTGGGGATGCTGCCGGCGACGGCCTTGTACGTGAACGCCGGCACGCAGCTCGCACGCCTGGAATCGGCCAGCGGCATCCTCTCGCCCATGGTGCTGGGGTCGCTGGCGGCGCTGGGCCTGCTTCCGCTGCTCGGGCGATGGCTGGCCGACACGCTCTCCTCGCGTCGCGCTTACGCGCGTTGGCGTGCGGTGCGGCCGCGGCGCTTCGACCGCAACCTGATCGTGATCGGCGGGGGCAGCGCGGGACTGGTGACGGCCTACATCGCCGCCGCGGTGCGCGCGCAGGTGACGCTCATCGAGCGCGATCGGATGGGCGGAGACTGCCTGAACACCGGCTGCGTGCCGTCGAAGGCGCTGCTGCGCACCGCCAAACTGCTCGCCCAGGCGCGCGACAGCGCCGCGCTCGGCATCCGTTCCATGCGGGCGGACTACGATTTCGCGGACGTGATGGAGTGCGTGCAGCGTGTGGTCGCCGACATCGCCCCGCACGACTCGATCGAGCGCTATCGCGGGCTCGGGGTCGACTGCGTGACGGGCAGGGCGCGTCTGGTCACGCCCTGGCAGGTCGAGATCGCGACGGAAGGCGGCGGCACGCGCACCCTGACGGCGCGCAACATCGTGATCGCCACCGGCGCGCGGCCCGTGGTGCCCGCCATCCCCGGGATCCAGGACGCGGGTTGCCTCACGTCCGAGACGGTCTGGGGGCTGCGTGAGCGGCCTGGGCGGCTGCTGGTGCTGGGTGGCGGTCCGATCGGCTGCGAGCTGGCGCTGGCCTTCGCCCGACTCGGCTCGCACGTGGTGTTGGTGGAGATGGCGCCGCGGCTGCTCGTGCGGGAGGACGACGACGTGTCGGCCTTCGTGCAGGCGCGTCTGGCCGAAGAAGGCATCGAGTTGCGCTGTGGGCATCGCGCGCTGCGCTTCGAGTCGGACGGGGGCGCGCGCAAGATGGTGGCCGACACTGCCGCGGGCCCGGTCGAGATCGCCTACGACACGCTGCTGTGCGCCCTGGGGCGCCGCGCAAACACCGACGGGCTTGGCCTGGAGGCGCTCGGCATCCGCGTCGCCGCATCCGGAGTGATCGAGACCGACGCATGGCTGCGCAGCAGCTTGCCCAATGTGCTCGCCTGCGGAGACGTGGCCGGCCCCTACCAGTACACGCACGCGGCCGCGCACATGGCCTGGCACGCGGCCGTCAACGCGTTGTTCGGTCGGCTGCGCCGATTCCCGGTCGACTGGTCGGTGCTGCCGGCCTGCACGTTCCTGGACCCCGAAGTGGCGCGCGTCGGACTCAACGAACAGGAAGCGCGCGAGCGCGGCATCGCGGCCGACGTGACCCGCTACGACATCGCCGACCTGGACCGTGCGATCGCCGAGGGCGCCGCGCGGGGATTCGTCAAGGTGCTGACCGCCCCGGGCTCGGACCGCGTCCTGGGGGCGACCATCGTCGGCGAGCACGCCGGCGAGCTCATCACGGAATATGTCGCCGCGATGAAGCACGGCTTCGGGATGAACCGCATCCTCGGCACCATCCACGCCTATCCGACGATGGCCGAAGCGAACAAGTACGCCGCTGGCGAATGGAAGAAAGCGCGCAAGCCTGAACGCCTGTTGGGATGGGTGGAACGATTCCACCGGTGGGAGCGAGGCGGCCAAGCGCCCACCGCCGCCGTGGCGGCGCCCGGGCGCGTGTCGCCTTGAGCGGCGGCTCGCCGCGTCGGCCGACGGTCAGCGTCGTCGTGCCGGCGCTGGACGAAGCCCACGGCATCGGCGACGTGCTGGCGGCCATCGACGGCGCGCTCGAAACGATCGTGGCCGATGGCGGCAGCCGCGACGCCACTGCGCGCGCCGCCGCGGAGAAGGGCGCGCGAGTCGTGAGCGCGCCACGCGGCCGCGCCCTCCAGATGAACACCGGTGCGCGCCAGGCGCGTGGCGACGTGCTGCTCTTCCTGCATGCCGACACCCGGCTTCCCGCCGACGGAGTCGCGCACGTGGCCGCAGCGGTGGCGGCCGGCGCGCGGTGGGGACGCTTCGACGTCGAGCTGCGGCCTTCGCGCGCCTCGCTGGCGATCGTGGCCGCGGCGATGAACCTGCGCTCGCGCCTGACCGGCATCTGCACGGGCGACCAGGCGATCTTCGTCGAGCGCGGCCTTTGGGAAGACATCGGGGGCTTCGCGCCCATCCCGCTGATGGAAGACATCGATCTCAGCGCGCGGCTTCGTCGCGTCGCCCCCTGCGCCGCGTTGCGCCAGCGGGTGCAGACCTCGTCCCGGCGGTGGTCGAGCCGGGGCGTGCTGCGCACGGTCATGTCGATGTGGTGGTTCCGCGCGGCCTACTGCCTGGGCGCCTCGCCGTGGCGCCTGCACGGCCGCTATTACCGGGTCGCGCCGCCCATCGCGCGCGGCACCGTCATCGTCTTCGCGAGGGCGCCCGTGGCCGGACGGGTCAAGACGCGGCTGGCCGCCGAGGTGGGGGCGGACGTCGCCCTCCGGACCTACGAGGCGCTGGCCCGCTGCGCGATCGAGGCCGCGGCCGGCGTGCCCGACGCGGTTCGCGAGCTGCGCTTCGACGGCGACGCCGGTAATCGCACCTTGAAAGCCTGGGCGAGGCGAGCCGATGCGCGCCTGGTCGCGCAGGGTGGCGGCGACCTCGGGGTCCGCATGCGACGCGCCTTGGTCGAGGCCACGCGTGACGGCAGGCCCGCGGTGCTGATCGGCAGCGACTGCCCCGAGATCGACGCGGCATTGATCACTCAGGCGTTGGATGCGCTCACCGAGGAACGCCCCGGCACCGGGCCCGGCGCCCGGTCCGGTCACGCGGTGGATGCGGTGTTCGCACCCGCGGCCGACGGCGGCTATGCGCTCGTCGGTGTCCGCCGCGACTTGCCGACACTCTTCGAGGGCATCGAATGGAGCAGTCCGAGGGTCATGGCGCAGACCCGTGCGCGGTGTCGCGACGCCGGCGTGACGTGGGCCGAGCTGCGCACGGTGCACGACGTGGACGACGCCGCCGGCCTGGCCCGTTGGCGGGGCGCGGCGTGACCGGCGCGCCAGTGGCTGCGCCTGTGCATCCGATCACGACCGGGTGGCGCCGAGCCGCGCTGCTCGCCCTCGCCGTGACGGTCGCGGCGCCGACGCCGCTTTCCGCCCGCACGCCGACGGGCAGTGCCGGCGAGGAGCGCGTGCTTGCCCCATTTTCGACCGCGGCGCCCGGTGAGCCGCCCCGGGCGTGGGTCGAGCGCACGCTCGCGGACATCGCGCCGAACCGTTGGCAGATCGTCGCCGCCGAGGGCGCTCACGTGCTGGAAGCGCGGTCCTCGCGCTCGGCGTCCAGCTTGGCGCACGGCGTGCCCGGGCCCGTGGCCGACGCGAGCCGGCTGGACTGGCGTTGGTGGACCGAGCGATTCCCGCGCGGCGGCGCGTTGGGCGCGAAAGCGTCGGACGACTTCCCGGCGCGGGTGTACGTGCTGTTCGACTATCCGTTGCACAAGCTGCCGCTCCAGCAGCGCGTCGCCGTGCGGCTCGCGCGCGCGCTGCACGGCGAGGACGTGCCCGCGGCAGCCCTGTGCTACGTCTGGGACGCGGCGGCGCCCACCGAGACGCTGGCCGAATCGCCCTACACGTCGCGGGTCCGGATGATCGTCGCGTCCAGCGGCGCGGCGGGCCGGTGGGCCACGGTGTCGCGGGACATCGCGGCGGACTTCCAGCGGGCCTTCGGCGCGGAGCATGGGCCCGGCATGCCGCCCATCCGGGCGATCGTCGTGGGCGCCGACTCTGACCAGACCGGCGACACGCTGCTGACGCGTTTCGGCGACCTCAGGCTTGGGCGGCCGGCCGCTCGCTAGGCAGCGCGAAGAGCTCGCCGATGGGCCGCGGCGCGCCGATCAGCTCGCCCTGCACGTGGTCGACACCCAGGCTCTGCAGCCGCGCCAGCACGCCCTCGGAATGCACGTGCTCGGCGATCGTCTTGATGTGCAGCCGCCGCGCCACGCGGATCGTCGAGAGCACGATCTCCTCGTCGATGGGGCTGGAGGCGATGTTCCGGATGAACGAGCCGTCGATCTTCAGGTAATCGAGCGGGAAGCGCTTCAAGTACTCGAAGGTCGCCAAGCTCGTGCCGAAGTCGTCCAGCGCGATGCCGAAGCCTTCGGCCTTGAGCTCCTCGACCAGGCGCGACGCGGCCGCCGGATTGCGGATCGCCTCGCTCTCGGTGATCTCGAACACGATCTTGGTGGACGGGATGCGATGGCGTTCCCGCTGTTGGCGCACGAACGCCACGAAACTCGCGTCGCCCATCGTCATTCCCGACAGGTTGATCGAGCACTTCCCGGTGCGAAGCAGCTGCGTCGGGTGCCGTGCCAGCCACGCGAACACCGCGCCGACCACCGCCCGGTCCAGCGCCACGGTCATCTGCCCCTGCACGGCCAGCGGCATGAACTCGAAGGGCGGGATCAGGGAGCCGTCGCGGTCGCGCAGGCGCGTCAGGACCTCGTACTCCATGCGGTCCGAAAGGCGGTCCAGGTCGTCCAACGGCTGGGCATACAACTCGATGCGTCCGTCGTGGATCGCCTCGCGGATGTGCTCGATCTTCTCGCGGTGCGCGCGGCGCGCGTCGATCATGGTCTGCGAAAGCGGCTCGACGAACAGCTGCGGATCACGCACGGACGCGGCGATCGCCATCGCGTCGGCGAGCGACGACAGGCAGTCCTCGCCGCTGATCAGCGCGTGGCGCTCCACCAGCAGGCCGCCGATCGATGCGGTCACGCAGAGGCTGCCGTGCTCGGTCTTGAACAGCTGGCCGTTCAGCTGCGAATACAAGTCTTTCGCCACTGCGCGCACCTGCGCGACGCTGTCGGCCTCCACCGCCAGGGCGAAGCGGCCAGGCCCCAGCCGCGCGGCCACTTGCAGGCCCGGCTGGCGCGCGAGCAAGGCGGCCGTCTCCTGCTCGAGGTGCATGGCCTGGAGGCTGCCGCACAACTCGCCCACGGCATCGAAGTTGCCGAAATGCACGCCGATCAGGCCCACGGCCACGCGTCGCTGCGACGCGAGCCGCTCGCCCAGTTCGGCCAGCAGCCCGCGGTCGTTCAGCAGGCCGGTCGAGAGGTCCTCGCGCGCCTGCCGCGCCAAGCGCGCCAACGTGGCGCGATGGTCGGAAGCGACCGCATGCAGCAGCGTGCAGACGATGCCGGCCGCCAACAACATCGCGGCGAATTCGAAGCCCGGCTGCGCAGGCGCGGCGGCCCAGGCCCCGCCGACGCGGTGCGCCTGCACGGCCGCCAGGATCCCGCTGGCAGCCAGCAACGTGACCGCCATGGCGGGTGCGGTCGCGCGCAGCGCGAGCACCGCGGCCAACGGCACGAAGGCCATCACCGCGGCGCGTGCCGCCCCGGCTTGGCCTGCGTGGGCGAGGAGGGCGCAGAGCGCGGCCAGCGCGATGCTCGCGAGCAGCACCGGCCCGTCGATGGACGACGAGGCGCCGCCATGCGCGGCCGCGACGCCTTCGTTCCTCCGGGCCGCCAGCGACGCGTCCGACGTGCGCAGTGCGCCGAGCGCGACCTGCGTCACCGGACCCAGGAGCAACAGACCCAGCGCGTCGGCCACCCAGGCGCGGCCGAACGAAGCGAACATCGAAGCGGCAGGCACTTGCGGATCGCCGGTGATGGCAGCGCCACCGAAAGGAAGCTCGCCCACGAGCGCATGCGCCAAGGTCGTCACGGCCGCATTGATCGGTGCGGCGACGGCCACGGTCGCCAGCAGCAGCCGCACGGCCGACTCCAATCGCTGTTCCACGGGCTTCCAGTAAGCAGCACGCTCGAGGAGTCCGACCGCTGCCAGCGGGCCGACCACGACCGCGGCGAAGGCGGCCACGGCGGCCGGCGCGCTGCCGGATTCCAGCCACCGCCATGCGGCCGCGCCGACAGCGGCGGCGAGCGCCCAACGCCAGCCGCGGTGCCAGGCCAGGCCGAACACGATGCCGGCGGCCGGCCAGAACAACGGGCCCAGGTCGGTCGGAAGGAGGAGTTGGGCCAGGGCGCAACTCGCCGCGGCGGCCGCGGCGATGGCGAGGGCCCGCACCGCTGCAGCGAGCGGGGCGGCAGCGGGTCCGGCAACGGCGGTGGGTGAGGCGGGCATCGTCTGGGCTCGGGCGCTCTGCGCCAGCCCCCGGGGCGGGCCGCGCGTGTCGGCCGCCCGCGAAGGCGGAGGCAGCTGCGCCGAGTGTACGGCCCGTGTGCGGAGCAACGCCGGCCGTGCCGCCGCGATCGGCGTCCGTGCGTCGGCCGGCCCGCGGACGGGGGCCTGGCCCGGCTTTCCTGGCCGCACTCAGGCCGCCATCAGGCTGCCCTCAGGCCGCCATCAGGCCCCGTAGGACGTAGGGCAGGATGCCGCCGTGCAGGTAGTAGTCCACCTCGATCGGCGTGTCGATGCGCGACAGCAGGACCACCGGCTGCGCGCTGCCGTCGCTGCGACGGATCGTCAGCACGATGTCCTGCTGCGGCTCCAGCTTCTGGGGCACCTCGATGTCGAAGGACTCGTCGCCGCGGATGCCCAGCGATTCCCAGCTGTCGGTGCCCTTGAACTGAAGGGGCAGCACGCCCATGCCGACCAGGTTGCTGCGGTGGATCCGCTCGAAGCTGCGCGCCACGACCGCCTTCACGCCGAGCAGCTGCGTGCCCTTGGCCGCCCAGTCGCGCGAGCTGCCGGTGCCGTACTCCTCGCCGCCGAAGATGACCGTCGGCACGCCGTCGGCGATGTAGCGCATCGCCGCGTCGTAGATGAACATCTTCTCGCCCGTGGGCTGGTGCAGCGTGACGCCGCCTTCCTCGCGCGAGCCGTCGGCGCCCGCCGGGATCATCAGGTTCTTGATCCGCACGTTGGCGAAGGTGCCGCGCATCATCACGTCGTGGTTGCCGCGCCGCGACCCGTAGGAGTTGAAGTCCGCCTTGAGCACGCCGTTCTCGCGCAGCCACTTGCCCGCGGGCGAGTTCTCCTTGATGGAGCCGGCCGGCGAGATGTGGTCGGTGGTGATCGAGTCGCCGAACAGGCCCAGCGCGCGCGCCGCGCGGATGGTCGGCATGGCGCCCGGCTGCATGCCGAACTCCTGGAAGAACGGAGGCTCCGCGATGTAGGTCGACTTCGGCCAGTCGTAGACCTGGCCCGAGGCCGACGACACCGCGTTCCACAAGTGGTGGTCCTTGGTGAGGTCGCCGTACAGGCCGCGATAGGTGTCCGGGTCCAGCGCCTGGCGCATCAGGGCGTGCACCTCTTCGGAGGTCGGCCACACGTCGCCGATGAAGACTTCGCTGCCGTCCTCCGCCCGGCCCAGCGGCTCGGTCATGACGTCGACCATCATGTTGCCGGCGATGGCGTAGGCGACCACCAGCGGCGGAGAGGCCAGGAAGTTGGCGCGCAGGTTGGGGTGGATCCGCGCCTCGAAGTTGCGGTTGCCCGACAGCACGGCCGCGCACACCAGGTCGTTGGCGACGATCGACTCGTTGAACTCGGGCGCTAGGTCACCGGCATTGCCGATGCAGGTCGTGCAGCCGTAGGCCGCCACGGAGAAGCCCAGCTGCGACAGGTAGGGGAGCAGGCCCGTCTTTTCCAGGTAGTCGGTGACCACGCGCGAGCCCGGGGCCAGCGAGGTCTTGATGTGCGGCGCTACCTTCAGGCCTTTCTCGACCGCTTTCTTGGCCAGCAGGCCCGCGGCCAGCAGCACGCCCGGGTTCGAGGTGTTGGTGCAGGAGGTGATCGCCGCGATCAGCACGTCGCCGTTCTTGAGCGTCACGCCGCTCTTGGCCGGGTAAGCGCGATCCAGGTCGGCCGGGTCCTTGGCGAAGCCGTTCTCCGCGACCGGCTTGGAGAAGAGCTCCTTGAAGGTGCTCTTGACCGCGCCCACGTCCATGCGGTCCTGCGGCCGCTTCGGGCCGGCCAGCGACGGCGATACCGTCGACAGGTCCAGCTCGACGATCTTGGAATAGTTGAGCTCGCCCGCCTGCGGGATGCCGAAGAGATTCTGCGCGCGGAAGTAGCTCTCGAAGGCGTCGATCTCCTCTTCCGTGCGACCGGTGCCGCGGAAGTAGGCGATGGTCTTCTCGTCGACCGGGAAGAAGCCCATGGTCGCGCCGTATTCGGGCGCCATGTTGCCGATGGTGGCGCGGTCCGGCACGGCCAGGCTGCGGGTGCCTTCACCGAAGAACTCGACGAACTTGCCGACCACCTTCTCCTTGCGCAGCATCTCGGTGATGGTCAGGACGAGGTCGGTGGCGGTGCAGCCCTCGCGCAGCTTGCCCGTGAGGTTCACGCCCACCACGTCCGGCGTCAGGAAGTACACCGGCTGGCCCAGCATGCCGGCCTCGGCCTCGATGCCGCCCACGCCCCAGCCCACCACGCCGATGCCGTTGATCATGGTGGTGTGGCTGTCGGTGCCGACCAGGGTGTCGGGGTAGTACACCGGCCGGCCGTCGTCGCCGGCCTTCTTGTGCACGCCGCGCGCCAAGTACTCCAGGTTCACTTGGTGGACGATGCCGACCCCCGGGGGCACGACCTTGAACGTGTCGAAGGCCTGCATGCCCCACTTCATGAACTGGTAGCGCTCCTGGTTGCGCTGGAACTCGAGCTTCATGTTCAGGTCCAGCGCGTCGGGCGTCCCGTAGTGGTCGATCATCACGGAATGGTCGACCACCAGGTCCACCGGCACCAGCGGCTCGATGGTCTTGGGGTTCTTGCCCATGTGGCTCGCCACGCCGCGCATCGCCGCCAGGTCCGCCAGCAGCGGCACGCCCGTGAAGTCCTGCAGCACCACCCGCGCCACGACGAACGGGATCTCGTCGACGCGCTTGTCCATCGGACCCCAGTTCGCCAGTTGGCGCACGTGCTCTTCCGTGACCTTCTTGCCGTCGACGTTGCGCAGCACGGCTTCGAGCACGATGCGGATCGACACCGGCAGCTTCCCGATGGACGGGAAGGTCTTGGCGAGTTCGGGCAAGGAATGGAAGGCGCCCTGCGCGCCGGACTTCAGCGTGAAGGACTGCAGCGTGTTGAACGCGTTGTGGGCCATGGAGTTCCTCTGGGGTTCTTGGGGTGTTCGGATGCGATTGTTGTTTGCTTGGTGCCGCGCGCCAGCCGCCGTCGACCATCTTCCAGCGGCTTCAGCCGTCTGCCGCCCGGGGCGCCCGACGGGGCTTGGCGGTCTTGCGCTGTTCGGGTGTCTCTTCCGGCACGACGCTGCCGTCCTTCATGTTCAGGCGCCCCATGCCGGGAATGGAGACATCGCCGGCCCGCTGGCCTGCCAGGCAGGGCCCGACCCAGCGCCCGCGGATGGCGGTGCTCTCGCGTGGGATCACGCCCCCCAGCGGCGGGTCGTACTGGATCACGGTGTCGATGCGGTAGGTCGTCTCGAAGTCGCCGCTGGCGATCGAGCGGGACACCACGCTCGTGCGGCCCTGTCGGCAGATCGTCTCGGCGCTCCAGGCCTCGCCGGCGCGGCGGAACGCGCCCAGGCTGCACGAGCCCTTGGCGCCGCTGCTGCGATCCAGGTGCAGGCCGGCGCGGTCGGTGCTGTCATCGATGCAGTAGCGCGCCGCCGGCAGGCCGGCGGCGTGCGCGCCGACCGTCTCGATCTCCCACAAGCCGGCGCGACGGCGTGGAAAATCGTCGCCGGCGCCGTTGGACGGGTTCGACTGGCCGGAGGCGTTCGCTGCGTTCGGGCCGGCCGGAGCGCCTTCGCCCTGCAGCGGCACGCCCGCGCGTTGCGATGGCGCGGCCGGGCCTTGGGCCGGCGCTGCCGTGCCTTGGGCCTGCACCGCGCCGAACGACCCGGCCAGCGCGAGCACGGACGCGACGAAGGCGGCCGAACGGATCCGGCCGTGCGCACGACGGCGCGCCGCGCCGCCTGGCGCCACGGGCCGTGCCGTCGCTGCCGCCGCGCGCATCTTGGGGATCCTCAGATGACGTAAAGGTCGACGTACTCGTTCACCGGCATGGCCTCGAGGCGCGCCTGGTCGAGCGACACGGCCAGGATCGTGTCCTGCTGCTTCTTGGGGAAGCGCCGCGCCAGGTTGGTCCGGAACTTGGCCTCCAGCAGCGGGATGCCGTCGGTGCGCCGCCGCTTGTGCCCGATCGGGTACTCGCAGACGATCTCCGGCAGCGTCGTGTTGTCGTTGAACTCGACCGTCAGCGCGTTGGCGATCGAGCGCTTCTCCGGATCGTGGTAGTCCGCCGTGAAGCGCGCGTCCTCGACGCAGACGATCCTCTCGCGCAACGCATCGATGCGCGGGTCGGCCGCGATCGTGTCCTCGTAGTCGGACGCGGTCAGGCGCCCGAACAAGATCGGCACCGCCACCATGTACTGCACGCAGTGGTCGCGGTCGGCCGGGTTCGCCAGCGGGCCTTTCTTGTCGATGATGCGGATGCAGGCCTCGTGCGTGCGGATCGTCACGCGCTTGATGTCCTCGGGCGAGCGGCCCAGGCGGGCCAGCTCGGCGTGGATCTGCATCGCGCATTCCACCGCCGTCTGCGAATGGAACTCGGCCGGGAAGGAGATCTTGAAGAGCACGTGCTCCATCACGTAGCTGCCGTAGGGCCGCTGGAACTTGAAGGGCTGTCCCTTGAAGAGCACGTCGTAGAAGCCCCAGGTCTTGGCCGACAGCACCGACGGGTAGCCCATCTCGCCCGTCTTGGTGATCAGCGCCAACCGCACCGCGCGGCTGGTCGCGTCGCCCGCGGCCCAGCTCTTGCGGCTGCCTGTGTTGGGCGCATGGCGGTAGGTCCGAAGGCTCTGGCCATCGACCCAGGCCAGCGACACCGCGTCGATGATCTCGTCGCGGGTCAGGCCGAGCATCTGCGCGACGACCGCCGTGGAGGCCACCTTGACGAGCACCACGTGGTCGAGACCGACCTTGTTGAACGAGTTCTCCAGCGCGAGGCAGCCTTGGATCTCGTGCGCCTTGATCATCGCCGTCAACACGTCGCGCATCGTCAGCGGCTTCTTGCCCGCCGCGATGGCGTTGCGGCTCATCCAGTCGGCCACCGCGAGGATGCCGCCCAGGTTGTCCGACGGGTGACCCCATTCGGCCGCCAGCCACGTGTCGTTGAAGTCCAGCCAACGGATCATCGCGCCGATGTTGAAGGCCGCCTGGATCGGATCGAGCTGGAATTGCGTGCCCGGCACCTTGGCGCCGTTGGGCACGACCGTGCCGGGCACGACCGGCCCGAGCAGCTTGGTGCAGGCCGGGTACTCCAGCGCCTCGAGGCCGCAGCCGAGCGTGTCGATCAGGCAGTTGCGGGCGGTGTCGTAGGCGAGCGCGCTGTCGACCTGATAGCCGATGACGTAGTCGGCGATGTCCACGAGGACCTGGTCGGGCTCGGGGCGGACGTTCGAGATGTGGGCACCCATGGCTTGGTTGTGTGTCTCGTTCGGGTTCTGGAGGAAGGGATCGGAGCGGGGTCGGAGCGGAGACGTCGTCGCGGTCGGTGGCGGGGCCGCTGGTTCAGAGCCTGCAGTCCTGCGCGAGCTGCGAACCTTTCTTCGTGTCGAGCAGCATCGACTTGCCCGGGATCGTGATCCACGCCAGGCCCGAAACGATGTCGTCGTAGCGAAGGGCGCCGGCGCGCGACAGCACCGCGGTCAGCGTGTAGTCGCGCTTGTTCCACTGCAGCACGACCGATTGGCCGTCGGTCGCGACCCGGCGGACCACGACCTGCCGATTGAGGTCGCAGCGGTACAGCCCCGGCTCGAGCACGATGCCGGCGGCCGCCGCCTCGGGCGGCGTGGCGACGGACGGAGCCGCTGGAAGCGGAATGGGCACGCTGGCCGCCGGCGGCGGCACCAGCACCGGCGGCAGCGCCGAGGGCGGCGTGGCGGCCGGGGGCGGGATGAAGACCGGCCCGGGCGTCGCCGACGGAGCGACGGCCGGGGGCGCGGCGGACGTCGAGGAGGCCGCGGGCGGGGCAGACCGCTCCGGCTGGGCGGTCGGAAACTGGGCGCAGCCGCCCAGCAAGAGCGCCACGAGCACGGGAGCGAAGGTGTAGCGGAAGTTGCGCATGGCGGGTCGGTGGTGTCGCAAGGGGGAGGCGATCGTACGCTGCACCGGGCACGGCCCGGCGCGCGCGCGCGTCGCGCTCGGCTGGTCAGCGCCGCTCGGCGCGCGGCACGAAGGGCAGGTCCTCGGGCCCCACGTAGTTCGCGCTGGGGCGAATGATCTTGTTGTCGAACCGCTGCTCGATCACGTGCGCGCTCCAGCCGGAGGTGCGCGAGATCACGAACAGCGGAGTGAACATCGCGGTGGGCACGCCCATCATGTGGTACGACACCGCGCTGAACCAGTCCAGGTTCGGGAACATCTTCTTCTCTCGCCACATGGCCGCTTCGAGGCGCTCGGCGATGTCGAACATCTTGGTGCTGCCGGCTTGCGTCGACAAGCGGCGCGCGACCTCCTTGATGACGACGTTGCGCGGGTCCGAGACCGTGTACACCGGATGCCCGAAGCCGATCACGACCTCCTTGGCAGCGACGCGCCGCACGATGTCGGCCTCGGCCTCGTCGGGGCTGTCGTAACGTTTCTGGGTCTCGAAGGCCACCTCGTTGGCGCCGCCATGCTTGGGACCGCGCAGCGCGCCGATCGCGCCGGTGATCGCCGAATACATGTCGCTGCCGGTGCCGGCGACCACGCGCGCGGCGAAGGTGGACGCGTTGAACTCGTGCTCGGCGTAGAGGTTCAGCGACACGTGCATCGCCTCCACCCATTCCGCCGGCGGCGTGCGCCCGTGCAGCAGGTGGAGGAAATGCCCGCCAATGGAGTCGTCGTCGGTGCGGACCTCGATGCGCCGCCCGTTGTGCGAGAAGTGGTACCAGTACAACAGCATCGAGCCCAGCGACGCCATCAGGCGGTCGGCGATGTCGCGCGCCCCGGGATGGCTGTGGTCGTCCTTCTCGGGCAAGGCGCAGCCGAGCGCCGACACGCCGGTGCGCATCACGTCCATGGGGTGCGACGCGGCCGGCAAGGCTTCCAGCACCGCCATGACCGACGCGGGCAGCCCGCGGAGCGAATGCAGCTTGGCCTTGTAGCCGCGCAGCTCGGCGTCGGTGGGCAGCTTGCCGTGCACCAGCAGGTGCGCCACCTCCTCGAACTCGCAGCGCTCCGCGATCTCGAGGATGTCGTAGCCACGGTAGTGCAGGTCGTTGCCGGTGCGGCCGACGGTGCACAGCGCGGTGTTGCCGGCCGTCACGCCCGACAGCGCGACGGATTTCTTGGGCTTGAAGCCGCCAGCGGCGGCGGTGGTTTCGGCGGTGTTGCTCATCGTCCTCGGGTCCTCTGGCTTCTCGATTTCAGCGCCTCGTGCGGGCGCCTGCCGCCGGCGCGGCGGCCGGCCTCGGAGGCGCGCGCTCAGCGCGCCTCGTCCTTGCCCTGCGCGAAGAGCGCGTCCAGCCGCTTCTCGTAGTCCCAATAGCCGATGGCGTCGTACAGCTCGACGCGCGTCTGCATCGTGTCGACCACGGCCTGCTGCGTGCCGTCGCGCCGGACGGCCTCGTACACGGACTGGGCGGCCTTGTTCATCGCGCGGAACGCCGACAGGGGGTACAGCACCATCGCGCAGCCCGCGTCCCGCAGCTCGTCGACCGTGAAGAGCGGCGTCTGCCCGAATTCGGTGATGTTGGCCAAGATCGGCACGCCCACCGCGTCGGCGAAACGACGGTACATGTCGAGCGACGTGATCGCCTCCGGAAAGATCGCGTCCGCGCCGGCTTCGACGCAAGCGCGCGCCCGCTGGACGGCCGCCTCCAGCCCTTCGACGGCCAGCGCGTCGGTGCGGGCCATGATCACGAAGTCGCCATCGGTCCGGGCGTCCACGGCGGCCTTGACCCGGTCGACCATCTCCTGTTGCCCGACGATCTCCTTGCCGGGCCGGTGGCCGCAGCGCTTGGCGCCGACCTGGTCCTCGATGTGCATGGCGCCCGCGCCGGCCTTGATCAGCGACCGCGTCGTGCGCGCCACGTTAAATGCCGAGGCCCCGAAGCCCGTGTCCACGTCCACCAGCAGCGGCACGTCGCAGACGTCGGTGATGCGCCGCACGTCGATCAGCACGTCTTCCAGGCCGGAGATGCCGAGGTCGGGCAGGCCCAGCGACCCCGCGGCCACGCCGCCGCCCGACAGGTAGATGGCCCGGTAGCCGGCGCGCTTGGCCAGCAGCGCGTGGTTCGCGTTGATGGCGCCGGGGATCTGGAGGGGACGTTCCTGGCGGAGCGCTTCGCGGAAGCGGGCGCCGGCCGACGGGGTGGTCATGGTCGGATCCTCGCGTCAGCCGAGCAGGTGGGCCACGCCGGCGCGCTCTTCCTCGAGCTCGGCCAGCGTCTTGTCCATCATCTGGCGACTGAAGTCGTCGATGGCCAGGCCCTGCACGATCTCGTACTCGCCGTTGGCGCACGTGACGGGATAGCCGTACATCACGTCCTGCGGGATGCCGTAGGAGCCGTCCGAGGGAATGCCCATGGTCACCCAGCGGCCCTCGGTGCCCAACGCCCAATCGCGCATGTGGTCGATGGCGGCGTTGGCGGCCGACGCGGCCGACGACAGTCCGCGCGCCTCGATGATGGCGGCACCGCGCTTGCCCACCGTCGGCAGGAAGGTGTCGCGGTTCCAGGCCTCGTCGGCGATCATGTCCTTGACGGACGCGCCGCCGATCGTGGCGAAGCGGTAGTCGGCGTACATGGTCGGGGAATGGTTGCCCCACACGGCGAGCTTCTCGATGGCCGCGACCGGCTTGCCGGTCTTGGCGGCGATCTGGGACAGCGCACGGTTGTGGTCCAGGCGCAGCATGGCCGTGAAGTTGCGCTTGGGCAGGCTCGGGGCCGACTTCATCGCGATGTAGGCGTTGGTGTTGGCCGGGTTGCCGACCACCAGGACCTTGACGTCGCGGCTGGCGGCCTCGTCCAGGGCGCGGCCCTGGACCGTGAAGATGGCGCCGTTGGCCTCCAGCAGGTCCTTGCGCTCCATGCCCTTGCTGCGCGGGCGGGCGCCGACCAGCACGGCGTAGTCGGCGTCCTTGAAGGCGACCTTCGGGTCGTCGGTGACCACCACGCCCGCCAGCAGGGGGAACGCGCAGTCCTCCAGTTCCATGACGACGCCCTTGACCGCGCCCAGGGCCGCCGTGATGTCCAGCAACTGCAGGATGACCGGCTGGTCCTCGCCGAGCATGTCGCCGTTGGCGATCCGGAACAGCAAGGAGTAGCCGATCTGGCCGGCAGCGCCGGTGACGGCGACGCGCTTGGGTGCTTTGCTCATGACGGTCCTTTCAGGAAGAGGGGGCGGGCGGACTCGCGCCCGAGGCCTGCGGCCACTCCGCCGGACCGCGGGGCGAGCCGGCGTCGGTGGCCGGCAGTTTAGGCTTCCGACCCCGGTGCGTCAACAATCCCGCCTATGTCATATAGAAGATATAAGACACTGGACTGGGCGCTGGTTGCATGGTGGAATTGCGGCGATGAACGGACCGGCCACTTTCAGCCCCCTCTACCGCCAGATCAAGTCGCTCATCACCGACCGTCTCCAGGCGGGCGAGTGGAAGCCGGGCGAGGCCATCCCCAGCGAGACCGACCTGGCGCAGCGCTTCGGCGTCAGCCAGGGGACCGTGCGCAAGGCGATCGACGAGCTGGCGGGCGAGAACCTGCTCGTGCGCCGCCAGGGCAAGGGCACCTTCGTCGCGTCCCACCGCGAGGCGCGCGCGCAGTTCCGCTTCCTGAGGCTGCGTCCCGACGAAGGCGAGGCGGTGCAGCCGGAAAGCACGGTGCTCGAGTGCAGGCGCCTGCGCGCGCCGATCGAGATCGCCCGCCGGCTGGAGATGCGCCCGGGCGATTCGGCCGTGCTGGTGCAGCGGCGGCTGTCGTTTTCGGGCGAGGCGACGGTGCTGGATTCCATCTGGTTGCCGGGCGCGCCTTTCAAGGGCTTGACCGCGGAACGGCTGGACGCGTACCACGGGCCGCTGTACGGACTCTTCGAGGCCGAATTCGGCGTGCGGATGATCCGCTGCGAGGAGCGGCTGCGCGCGGTGGCCGCCGACGCGCAGGCCGTCGAGCTGCTCGGGGTGGCGCCGGCCGAGCCGTTGCTGCTGGTCGACCGCACCTCTTACACGTACGGCGACCGCCCGGTGGAGGTCCGTCGCGGCCTTTACGTCACGAGGCGCATGCACTATCACAACGAGCTCAGCTGAAGGGCGGCCTGCTCTCCAAAGCCGGCGTTAGGCCCAGCCGAACGCCCCGTTTTGCGCAGCCACGCACCCTGTGGGTTTCCGGTCGTGCGCTTTGGTCGAAGGCGCAAAATCGTTCAAAATACGAAGGTTTTGGCACCCGCTCACCACCACTGCGCCGCTTGCGCGGGTGGCGAGGCACCAAGCGCTTCACCGAATCCACAATCGCTTCGAGGTCTTCCCTCCATGCCGACGGCCATAGCCAAGCCACGCCGAGAATTCCGCAACATCCACGTCACGCAGATCGTCGGCTACCGCCTGCCGGTGCCGGCGCTGGTGTCGATCCTGCATCGCATCAGCGGCGCGCTGCTCTTCTTCTTCGGCTTGCCGTTTCTGCTGTACCTCTTCCAGCAGAGCCTGACCTCCGAGATCAGCTTCGACAGCTACCGCGAGATCGTCGCGCACCCCATCGCCAAGCTGGCGCTGCTCGTGTTCCTCTGGGCGTACCTGCACCACCTGATCGCCGGCGTGCGCCACCTGGTCATGGACCTGCATTACGGGCTGGAGAAGCACTCCACCAAGCAGTCGGCCACGGTCGTGCTGGTGCTGTCCCTCGCCCTGACCGCCGTCCTCGGCCTCAAGCTCTTCGGGGTGTACTGACATGGCGAAGACGCCCAAGAAGATCGTCGTCGGCGCCCACTACGGCGTGGGCAGCTACCTCGGCGTGCGCGTCACGGCGGTGGTGCTGGTGCTGTACACGCTCGTGTTGATCGGCGCCCTGGTCACCGGGCCGGAACTCAGCTACCTCAGCTGGGCGAGCCTTTTCGCCGGTCCCTGGATGAAGGTGCTCACGCTGCTCGCGTTCGGCGGGCTCGCGTACCACGTGTGGGTGGGCATGCGGAACATCTACATGGACTACATCAAGCCCACCGGCGTCCGGCTGGTGCTGCAATCGGCCACCATCGTGGCGCTGGTCGGCTACACGATCTGGACCGCCACCATCCTCTGGAGCGTTTGAAGCGATGGTCGACGTCAACACGCATCTCGCCAACAACCTGCCGCGTCGTCGCTACGACGCCGTGATCGTCGGCGCCGGCGGCGCCGGCATGCGCTGCTCGCTGCAGCTGGCCGAAGCGGGCCTCAACGTCGCCGTGCTGACCAAGGTCTTCCCGACCCGGTCGCACACGGTGGCCGCGCAAGGCGGCATCGGCGCGTCCCTGGGCAACATGTCCGAGGACAACTGGTACTGGCACATGTTCGACACCGTCAAGGGTTCGGACTACCTGGGCGACCAGGACGCCATCGAATTCATGTGCCGCGAGGCGCCCAAGGTCGTCTACGAGCTCGAGCACTTCGGGATGCCCTTCGACCGCAACCCCGACGGCACGATCTACCAGCGCCCCTTCGGCGGCCACACGGCCAACTTCGGCGAGAAGCCCGTGCAGCGCGCCTGCGCCGCGGCCGACCGCACCGGCCACGCGATGCTGCACACGCTGTATCAGCGCAACGTGCGGGCGCGCACGCAGTTCTTCGTGGAATGGATGGCGCTGGACATCCTGCGCGACGCCGACGGCGACGTGGTCGGCGTCATCGCGCTGGAGATGGAAACCGGCGAGTGCATGATCCTGGAGTCGAAGGTCACGGTCTTCGCCACGGGCGGCGCCGGCCGGATCTGGGCCGCGTCCACCAACGCCTTCATCAACACCGGCGACGGCATGGGCATGACCACCCGCGCCGGCATCCCGCTGGAGGACATGGAGTTCTGGCAGTTCCACCCCACCGGCGTGGCGGGGGCGGGCGTGCTGATCACCGAAGGCGTGCGCGGCGAGGGCGGCATCCTGCTCAACAAGCACGGCGAGCGCTTCATGGAGCGCTACGCGCCCACGCTGAAGGACCTGGCGCCCCGCGACTTCGTCTCCCGCTCCATGGACCAGGAGATCAAGGAAGGGCGCGGCGCCGGCCCGGACGGCGACTACGTGCTGCTCAAGCTCGACCACCTGGGCGCCGACACGATCATGAAGCGGCTGCCCAGCATCCGCGAGATCGCCATCAAGTTCGCCAATGTCGATCCCATCAAGGATCCGATTCCGGTGGTGCCGACCATCCATTACCAGATGGGCGGCATCCCGACCAACGTCCACGGCCAGGTCGTGGCGCCCAAGGACGGCAATCCCAACGCCATCGTCAACGGCCTCTACGCCATCGGCGAATGCGCCTGCGTTTCCGTGCACGGCGCCAACCGGCTGGGGACCAACTCGCTGCTCGACCTGCTGGTGTTCGGCCGCGCGGCGGGCAACCACATCGTGGCGCAAGGCCTCAAGCAGCACGGCCACAAGCCCTTGCCGGCCGACGCCGGCGACTTCTCGCTGGCGCGCCTGGCGCGCCTGGACGGCTCGCGTTCGGGCGAGAAGGTGCAGGACGTCGCCAACGACATCCGTCGCACCATGCAGGCGCACTGCGGCGTGTTCCGCACGTCCGAGCTCCTGTCGCAAGGCGTGACGAAGATCATGGAACTGGCCGAGCGCGCGAAGGACATGCACATCGCCGACAAGTCGAAGGTGTTCAACACCGCGCGCGTCGAAGCGCTGGAGCTGGACAACCTCGTCGAGACCGCCAAGGCCACGATCGTGTCGGCCGAGGCCCGCAAGGAGAGCCGAGGCGCGCACGCGCACCGCGACTATTCCGAGCGCAACGACGAGCAATGGCTGCGGCACACGCTCTACTACTCGCAGGGCAATCGCCTCGAGTACAAGCCGGTCAACATGAAGCCGCTGACGGTCGAGACCTTCAAGCCCAAGGCGCGGACCTTCTGACCACCGCCCTCACGCGAGCACCACAAATGACAACCTCCGCCCCCGTCATGGACAAGGCCGGCACGCCCGGCACTGCCGGCACCCCGTCGTCCACCGCGCCGGAAGTCTCGGCCAAGCCCGCGACGCAACTGGTCCGTTTCTCGATCTACCGGTTCGACCCGGACAAGGACGAGAAGCCCTACATGCAGAACATCGAAGTCGCGCTGCAGCCCAACGACAAGATGCTGCTGGACGCGCTGATGCGCATCAAGTCGGACGTCGACGACAGCCTCGCGCTGCGCCGCTCGTGCCGCGAGGGCGTGTGCGGCTCGGACGCCATGAACATCAACGGCAAGAACGGCCTGGCGTGCATCACCAACCTGCGCGACCTGAAGCAGCCGATCGTGCTGAAGCCTCTGCCCGGGCTTCCCGTGATCCGCGACCTGATCGTGGACATGACGCAGTTCTTCAAGCAGTACCACTCGATCCGGCCGTACCTGGTCAACGACATGCCGCCGCCCGAGAAGGAGCGTCTGCAGACGCCCGAGGAGCGCGAAGAGCTCAACGGGCTGTACGAGTGCATCCTGTGCGCCTGCTGCTCGACCAGCTGCCCGTCCTTCTGGTGGAATCCCGACAAGTTCGTCGGGCCCGCGGGCCTGCTGCAGGCTTACCGGTTCATCACGGACAGCCGCGACCAGGCCACGGGCGAGCGTCTGGACGACCTGGAAGACCCGTACCGGCTGTTCCGCTGCCACACGATCATGAACTGCGTCGACGTCTGCCCCAAGGGCTTGAACCCGACGCGCGCGATCGGCAAGATCAAGGACATGCTGGTGCGTCGCGCGGTTTGATCGCGCCGCCCTGCAGAGCCGCCATGCGATCCGCCGACCCGCACCAGTCCGATCCCGCGCGCCGGGCGCGCCTTCGCTGGCGCGCGCGGCGCGGCCTGCTGGAGAACGACCTGGTGCTGCAGCGTTTCTTCGCCCGCCACGAGACGTCGCTGACCGATGACGACGTGGCCGGGCTGGACGCGCTGCTGGACCTGCCGGACAACGAGTTGCTGGACCTGATTTTGCGGCGCACCGAGCTCGAGGACGAGCTCGCGGTGCCCCGCGTGGCGCGCGTGCTCGAATTCCTGCGCGCCGCCTGACCGACGATACAAGACAAGCCTCCGACCGACGACATCCGACAAGGGCGACGCGACATGACGACCGAATCCAAATCCGAGCACAAGGCGACGCTGTCGTTCAGCGACGGCACCGCGCCGCTGGAGTTCCCGATCTACCAGGGCACCATCGGGCCCGACGTCGTCGACATCCGCAGCCTGTACGGCAAGACCGGCAAACTCACCTACGACCCGGGCTTCATGTCGACGGCCGCCTGCAACTCGGCGATCACCTACATCGACGGCGACAGGGGCGAGCTGCTGTACCGCGGCTACCCGATCGAGCAGCTGGCGGTCAACTGCGACTACCTGGAGACCTGCTACCTGCTGCTCAACGGCGAGCTGCCCACGCCCGCGCAGAAGGAGGACTTCGAGTACCGCGTCACGCACCACACGATGGTGCACGAGCAGATGACGCGCTTCTTCCAGGGGTTCCGGCGGGACGCGCACCCGATGGCGGTGCTGGTGGGCAACGTGGGCGCGCTGTCGGCCTTCTATCACGACTCGCTGGACATCACGAACGCCGAGCACCGCCACATCAGCGCGATCCGGCTGATCGCCAAGATGCCGACGCTGGTGGCGATGGCTTACAAGTACTCGGTCGGCCAGCCGTTCATGTACCCGAAGAACGACCTGTCGTATTCGGCGAACTTCATGCGGATGATGTTCGGCACGCCCTGCGAGGACTACCGGCCGGACGACGTGATCGTGCGCGCGATCGACCGGATCCTGATCCTGCATGCCGACCACGAGCAGAACGCTTCCACGTCGACCGTGCGGCTGGCGGGCTCGTCGGGCGCCAACCCCTTCGCGTGCATCGCCGCGGGCATCGCAACGCTGTGGGGCCCGGCGCACGGTGGCGCCAACGAAGCCTGCCTGCAGATGCTCAACGAGCTGCAGGCCGCCGGCGGGGTGGCCAAGATCGGCAAGTTCATCGATCAGGTGAAGGACAAGAACTCCGGCGTGCGCCTGATGGGCTTCGGCCACCGCGTCTACAAGAATCACGACCCGCGCGCCAAGCTGATGCAGGAGACCTGCCGCGAAGTGCTGGGCCACCTGGGCCTGGAGAACGAGCCGCTGATGAAGCTGGCCATGGAGCTCGAGCGGATCGCGCTGGAGGACGACTACTTCGTCTCGCGCAAGCTCTACCCGAACGTGGACTACTACTCGGGCATCGTCCAGAAGGCGCTGGGCATCCCGGTCGAGATGTTCACCTGCATCTTCGCGATGGCGCGCACCGTGGGCTGGATCGCGCAGTGGAACGAGATGATCTCCGACCCCGAGCAGAAGATCGGCCGGCCGCGCCAGCTCTTCGTGGGCGCCACGCGCCGCGACGTCACGCCCATCGGGCAACGCTGACCCGAAGTCGGCTGACCGGCTGGTCCGGCCACCGACGTCGCTCGCACTGCGCCTCCGCCCGCCCGCCGGGGGCCTCGATCCGGCGCGCCGCGACGCCGTCGGCCCGATGGGCGGCCGAAGCCGTGCTTTGTGCGGGTGGCGCCGGGTGTTATCCTGCGCCCCGACGCTAGGGGGAGGGGCCTGACCGGCCCGCCTCGCAGCAGGCGCCGTTCCGGGAAACCCGGTGCCGGCCGCCGCGGGCGACGCTTGTCGCCTGCGCCTTCCGACGAGAAACTCGTTCCGAAAGGATGATCGCGACATGATGAAGGCCTTCCAAGGCAGCTCGTACCTGTTCGGCGGCAACGCGCCGTACATCGAGGAGCTCTACGAGAACTACCTGGCAAACCCGGGCTCCGTCCCGGCCGAGTGGCGCAGCTACTTCGACACGATGCAGGCGGTGCCTGCGGCCGACGGCAACACCCAGACGCGCGACGTGGCCCACGCGCCGATCGTGCAGTCCTTCGCCGAGCGTGCCAAGGCCGGGCAGCTCACGCCGCGGATCATGGGCGGCGACTCCGCCACGGCCCGCAAGCAGGTCTTCGTGCAGCAGCTGGTCGCGGCCTACCGCTTCCTGGGCTCGCGCTGGGCCGACCTCGATCCGCTCAAGCGCCAGGAGCGCCCGCCGATCCCCGAGCTGGAGCCCGCCTTCTACGACTTCAGCGAAGGCGACCTGGCCAACATCTACAGCGCGGCCAACACCTTCTTCGGTTTCGAGAACGCACCGCTGCGCGACATCCTCCAGTCGCTGCGCGAGACCTACTGCGGCTCGATCGGCGCCGAGTTCATGCACATGTCCGATCCGGCGCAGAAGCGCTGGCTGCAGGAGCGCTTGGAAGGGTCGCGCGCCAAGCCCGGCTTCACCGCCGAGAAGAAGAAGCGCATCCTCGAGCGGCTGACCGCCGCCGAAGGACTGGAAAAGTACCTGCACACCCGCTACGTCGGCCAGAAGCGCTTCTCGCTGGAAGGCGGCGAGAGCTTCATCGCCGCCATGGACGAGGTCGTGCAGCGCGGCGGCGACCAGGGCGTCCAGGAGATCGTGATCGGCATGGCGCACCGTGGCCGCCTGAACGTGCTGGTCAACACGCTGGGCAAGATGCCCAAGGACCTCTTCGCCGAGTTCGAGGGCCACCACGCCGACGACCTGCCCAGCGGCGACGTCAAGTACCACTCCGGCTTCTCCAGCGACGTGTCGACGACGGGCGGTCCGGTGCACCTGTCGCTCGCGTTCAACCCGTCGCACCTGGAGATCGTCAACCCCGTGGTCGAGGGCAGCTGCAAGGCGCGCCAAGTGCGCCGCGGCGACGCCACCGGCGCGCAGGTGCTGCCGGTGCTGGTCCATGGCGACGCGGCCTTCGCCGGCCAGGGCGTCGTCATGGAGACGCTGAACCTGGCGCAGACGCGCGGCTACGGCACGGGCGGCACGCTGCACATCGTCATCAACAACCAGATCGGCTTCACCACCTCCGATCCGCGCGACACCCGCTCGACCATCTATTGCACCGACGTGGTCAAGATGATCGAGGCGCCGGTGCTGCACGTGAACGGCGACGACCCGGAAGCGGTCGTGTTCGCCACCCAGATCGCGCTGGATTTCCGCAAGACCTTCGGCAAGGACGTCGTCGTCGACATCGTCTGCTTCCGCAAGCTCGGCCACAACGAGCAGGACACGCCGGCCGTCACGCAGCCCCTGATGTACAAGCGCATCGCCCAGCACCCGGGCACGCGCAAGTTGTACGCCGACAAGCTCGTCGCCGGCGGCACCATCGACGCGGCGTTCCCGGACAAGCTGAGCGCCGACTTCCGCTCGGCGATGGACGAAGGGCGCCACACCGTCGACCCGGTGCTGTCGAACTTCAAGTCGAAGTACGCGGTCGACTGGATGCCGTTCCTGAACCGCAAGTGGACCGACCAGGCCGACACGGCGGTGCCGATCGCCGAGCTCAAGCGGTTGGCCGAGCGCGTCACAACGGTTCCCCAGGGCTTCAAGCCGCACACGCTGGTCGAGAAGGTGCTGGCCGACCGCCGCACCATGGGCCGCGGCGAGGCGGCGCTGGACTGGGGCATGGGCGAGCACCTGGCCTTCGCATCGCTGGTGGCCAGCGGTTACGCGGTGCGCCTGTCGGGCCAGGACTCCGGGCGCGGCACCTTCACGCACCGGCATGCCGTGCTGCACGACCAGAACCGCGAGCGCTGGGACGCTGGCAGCTACGTGCCGCTGCAGAACGTGGCCGACGGCCAGGCGCCGTTCACCGTGATCGACTCGGTGCTGTCGGAAGAGGCGGTGCTGGGCTTCGAATACGGCTTCGCCAGCGCCGAGCCGAACACGCTCGTCATCTGGGAGGCGCAGTTCGGCGACTTCGTCAACGGCGCCCAGGTGGTGATCGATCAGTTCATCGCGTCCGGCGAGACGAAGTGGGGCCGCGTCTGCGGCTTGACCCTGATGCTGCCGCACGGCTACGAAGGGCAGGGCCCCGAGCATTCGTCGGCGCGCCCCGAGCGTTTCCTGCAGTTGTGCGCCGAGAGCAACATGCAGGTGTGCCAGCCGACCACGCCCGCGCAGATCTTCCACTTGCTGCGGCGCCAGATGATCCGGCTCTTCCGCAAGCCCCTGGTCATCCTGACCCCCAAGTCGCTGCTGCGCCACAAGGAGGCGGTGTCGCGCCTGGAGGAGTTCGCCGAGGGCAGCTTCCAGACCGTCATCGGCGACACCACGCTGCCCGACGCGAAGAAGGTCAAGAAAGTGGTGGCCTGCTCGGGCCGCGTTTTTTTCGACCTGCTGGCCGCACGCCGCGAGCGCGAGCTCGAAGACGTCGCGCTGGTGCGCGTGGAGCAGCTGTATCCCTTCCCGCACAAGGCGTTCGAGACCGAGCTTCGCCGCTACCCGGCGGCCACGCAGGTGGTCTGGTGCCAGGACGAGCCGCAGAACCAGGGCGCCTGGTTCTACGCGCAGCACCATGTGCAGGAATCGCTCAAGGACGGGCAGAAGCTGTCCTACGCCGGGCGCCCGGCGTCCGCGTCGCCCGCCGTCGGCTACTACGACAAGCACTACGCGCAGCAAAAAGAGCTGATCACCGCCGCGCTCGGCGAAGCCAAGTCCAAGCCCACGTCGCCCAAGCGCCCCAACTGACGATCCTCGCCGGCCCGCTCGGCCGGCCGCGCCGCCCCGGAGATCGCACCAGCGGCCGCGCGCGGCCGGACCGGCGCCCGCGCCTGCCGCGGGCACGCGCCGCCTGCCGGTCCCCGAACCGCTAGACACGAAGAATACGGAGTTCCCCCATGGCCCTCATCGAAGTCAAGGTCCCCCAGCTTTCCGAGTCCGTCGCCGAGGCGACGCTCCTGTCCTGGCACAAGAAGGTCGGCGAGGCGGTCGCCCGCGACGAGAACCTCATCGACATCGAGACCGACAAGGTCGTGCTCGAGCTGCCGGCCCCGGCGGCCGGCGTGCTGACCAGCCTCGCCAAGGGCGACGGCGGCACGGTGGTGTCGGGCGAAGTCATCGCCACGATCGACACCGAAGCCAGCGCCGGCGCGCCGGCCGCCGCGCCGAGCGCCCCCGCGGGCGCCTCCAGCGTCACCGGCGCCGCGACGGCCACGCCGCCCGGCACCGCCCAGGCCAACGCCACCTACGCCGGTTCGGCAGCCGATGCGGGCGCAGCCGCCGCGGGGCAGGGCGCGAAGGCCGGCGTCGCGATGCCTGCCGCGTCCAAGATGATGGCCGAGCAGGGCTTGTCCCCCAGCCAGGTGGCAGGCACGGGCCGCGACGGCCGCATCACCAAGGGCGACGTGATCGGTGCGGTGGCCGGTGGCGCTAGCGCGCCGGCGCCGGCCAAGGCGGCCGCGCCCGGGCCCGCGATCCCGACCGGCGCGCCGACCTCGCAGCTGCCCCAGGTGCAGGCCGCCATCGATCCGTCCAAGCTGCTCGAAGGCCGGCCGGAGCAGCGCGTGCCGATGTCCCGGCTTCGCCAGCGCGTGGCCGAACGGCTGCTGCAGTCGCAGGCCACCAACGCGATCCTGACCACGTTCAACGAAGTCAACATGCAGCCCGTGATGGACCTGCGGGCCAAGTACAAGGACCGCTTCGAGAAGGAGCACGGCGCCAAGCTGGGCTTCATGAGCTTCTTTGTGAAGGCCGCGGTGCAGGCGCTCAAGAAGTACCCGGTGGTCAACGGGTCGGTCGACGGCACCGACATCGTCTACCACGGCTACTTCGACATCGGCATCGCCGTCGGTTCGCCGCGCGGGCTGGTGGTGCCGATCGTCCGCAACGCCGACCAGATGTCGTTCGCGGACATCGAGAAGAAGATCGCCGAATTCGGCAAGAAGGCGCAGGACGGCAAGCTCGGCCTCGAAGACCTCACGGGCGGGACGTTCTCCATTTCCAACGGGGGAACGTTCGGTTCGATGCTGTCGACGCCGATCATCAATCCGCCGCAGTCGGCGATCCTGGGCGTGCACGCCACCAAGGACCGTGCCGTGGTCGAGAACGGCCAGGTCGTGGTGCGGCCGATGAACTACCTGGCGCTGTCCTACGACCACCGGATCATCGACGGCCGCGAGGCCGTGCTCTTCCTGGTGACGATCAAGGAAGCGCTGGAAGACCCGGCGCGCCTGCTGCTGGACCTTTGAGGGGCGCGCGACCATGGCGAACCAGCAATACGACGTCGTCGTGATCGGTGCGGGGCCCGGCGGCTACATCGCCGCGATCCGCGCTGCCCAGCTCGGCCTCAAGACGGCCTGCGTGGAGAAGTGGCGCAACCCCAAGGGCGAGCTGGCCTTGGGCGGCACCTGCCTCAACGTGGGCTGCATCCCGTCGAAGGCGCTGCTCGCCTCCAGCGAGGAGTTCGACAACATCGCGCACCATGCCGGCGACCACGGCATCACCGTGACGGGCGCGTCGATCGACGTGGGTCGCATGCAGGCGCGCAAGGATGCGGTCGTCACGAAGATGACCAAGGGCATCGAGTTCCTGTTCCGCAAGAACAAGATCACGTGGCTCAAGGGTCATGGCGCGTTCGACGGACGCGCGGAGGACGGCACGATCCGCGTCAAGGTCTCGGGCGAGGGCGCCGACGAAGTGGTCGACGCCAAGAACGTGATCGTGGCCACCGGCTCGAAGGCGCGGCACCTGCCCGGCGTGACCACGGACAACGTGCTCGTCTGCGACAACGAGGGCGCGCTGGCGTTCCCGGAAGTGCCCAAGCGACTCGGCGTGATCGGGGCGGGCGTGATCGGGCTGGAGCTGGGCTCGGTCTGGCGTCGGCTCGGCGCCGAAGTGACCGTGCTGGAGGCGCTGCCGAGTTTCCTCGCGGCGGCCGACGAGACCGTCGCCAAGGAGGCCTGGAAGCTCTTCACCAAGCAGGGGCTGGCGATCCACCTGGGCGCCAAGATCGGCGAGATCACGGTCTCGCAGGGCGGCGAAGGCAAGGGCCAGGGCGAAGGCAAGGGCGGCGGCGGCAAGGGCGGCGGCGGCAAGGGCGACGCCGGCAAGGCGGGCGGCGTCTCCATCGCCTGGACGGACGCGCAAGGGGCCGCGCAGACGCTGGACGTCGATCGCCTGATCGTGTCGATCGGCCGCATCCCCAACACCGACGGGCTCAACGCGGAAGCGGTCGGCCTGGCGATCACCGACCGGGGCATGGTCGAGGCCGACGAACAGTGCCGCACCAATGTGCCGGGCATCTGGGCCATCGGCGACGTGGTGCGCGGCGCGATGCTGGCGCACAAGGCCGAGGACGAAGGCGTCATGGTCGCCGAGCTGATCGCCGGCCAGAAGCCGCACATCGACTACGACTGCATCCCCTGGGTCATCTACACCTCGCCCGAGATCGCCTGGGTGGGCAAGACCGAGCAGCAGCTCAAGGCCGAGGGCCGCGCGTATCGCGCCGGCCAGTTCCCCTTCGCCGCCAACGGTCGCGCGCTGGGCATGAACGCGCCCGACGGCTTCGTGAAGGTGCTGGCCGACGCGCAGACCGACCAGATCCTCGGCGTGCACGTGGTCGCCGCCACGGCATCGGACCTCATCGCCGAAGCGGCCGTCGCGATGGAGTTCAAGGCCTCCAGCGAGGACATCGCACGCATCTGCCACCCGCACCCCTCGATGTCCGAGGTGATGCGCGAGGCGGCGTTGGCCGTGGACAAGCGTGCGCTGAACATGTGACGCGCACGGTGGCGGCGATGCCCGAGCGGTCGGCCAATACCAGGCCCATCGGCGCGATGCAGACCGCGGCGAGGGACGAGGGCGTTCGCGTGCGCTACGCACGGCTGCTGGCCGAGCGCGGTTGGTCGACCGACGCGGCGCAGCAGGCCGCGGTCGACCGCCTGCAACGCCTGCACGATGAACTGGTCGAGTTCCGCCGCGCCCGCGAGAGCCGCATCCGGCGCCTCATCTCGCCGCCTGAAGCACCCCGCGGGGTGTGGCTGTGGGGCGGCGTGGGACGGGGCAAGAGCTTCCTGATGGACTGCTTCTACGACGCGGTCCCGATCCGCCGCAAGACGCGCGTGCACTTCCACGAGTTCATGCGGGCGACGCATCGCGAGCTGGACGCCCTCAAGGGCACGCAGGATCCGTTGGAAGCCGTCGCCGAGCGCATCGCCAAGCGCTGGCGCCTGGTGTGCTTCGACGAGTTCCACGTGTCGGACATCGCCGACGCGATGATCCTCGAACGGCTGCTGCGCCCGTTGCTCGCCCGTGGCACCGTGTTCGTGATGACGTCCAACTACGCACCCGACCGCTTGTACCCCGACGGCCTGCATCGCGACCGGATCCTGCCGGCGATCGCGCTCCTGCAGGAGCGCCTGGACGTGGTCAACGTCGACGCCGGCACGGATTACCGCCGCCGCGCCATGGAGCAAGTCGCGGCGTACCTGACGCCGGCCGATGCGGCCGCCGACCGCGCCTTGCGGGACGCTTTCCGGCGGCTCGCCGGCCGCGACGAGGAAGACGATCCCCGCATCACGATCGAGAACCGCGAGATCCGCGCCCTGCGTCGCGCGGGCGGCGTGGTCTGGTTCGACTTCAAGACGCTGTGCGGCGGGCCGCGCTCGCAGAACGACTATCTCGAGATCGCCGGCCGCTTCCACACCGTGATCCTGTCGGACGTGCCTTGCATGGGCGCGTCGATGTCTTCCGAAGCACGCCGCTTCACCTGGCTGGTGGACGTGCTGTACGACGCGCGCGTCAAGCTCCTGGTGTCGGCGGCCTGCGCGCCCCACGAGCTGTACACGGTCGGCGCGATGGCCAACGAGTTCCAGCGCACGGTCAGTCGGCTGGTCGAGATGCAGTCGCGCGAATACCTTGAATCGCCGCGTCGCGCGCCGGCCGGGCCATGAACTTCGCTTCCGGCGCGGCCGTCCGGGCCGCACGCGCGATCGCGGCCGCCGGCATTCTCGCGGCGCTGGCCGCTTGCACGCTGCCCAGCCGGGCACCGGAGCGCGATTGGCTGCCGGGCTTCGAGGCATCCGCCATCGCCGGACCGGAGGCGGCCCGCGCCGCCCTCCAGGCGGCCGGCGATCGGCGCGGCGTGCTGGAGGCGGACTGGGCCCAGCGGGAACGAGCCTGTTACGAGCGCTTCTTGGTGAATCCCTGCCTGGCCGACCTGGCGCGCGAGCGGCTGGCCGCGGACAGCGCCATCGGCCGCATCGAGGTGGCCGCGCGGGAGCGCCTGCGCGAAGATGACGCGATCCGGCGCAATCGCGCCGAAGCCCAGCGCATCGCCGAAGAAGTCGCGCGGTCCGACCGCGAAGCGGTCGACCGCCAGCGCCAGCAGGCCGAACGTGCCCAGCGCGAAGCCGACGCGTTGCTGCGCGAGCGTGAACGCGCCGCCGAAGAGGCGCGACGTCCTGAAATCGCAGCCGAAGTGCAGGCGCGGCGGCGCCAGCGCGAAGCCGAGGCTGCGGCCGCCCGCGCCCGTGCGGCCGAACGCGCGGCCCGGGCGCCCGCCAACCGCGCCGCCACCGAAGCCCGCCTGGAAAGCAACCGGCAGGCGCAGGCCGAGCGTGCCCAACGCGAGGCGCGACGACGGGCCGGTCGCGCGCAACCGTCCGCCCCGCGCATCGAGCCCGGCCCGGGTGGCATCGCTCCAGGCGCTCCGGCCGGCGCCCCCGGGGGGTCCGTACCGCGAGCGCCGACGTCCGCCCCCGCCACCGCCCCTTCGGCAGCCCCCGCACCTGCGACCGCACCCACGCCCGTCCGGTGACAGCAGGCGCGCCGCGATATCGGCGGGATCGGGCTTAAGACGTCCGGCCGCATTGCCCGGTGCGGAGCCCCCCACTATCATGCCCCCATGTCCGATCCTGACGCGATCAAGCGCCGCATCGCCGAGTTGGTCGTCGAGCATCGTGACCTCGACATCGTGATCGCGACGCTCGCGCTGCAGCCTGCCCGCGACGAGCTCCAGATGCGGCGTCTCAAGAAGCGCAAGCTGCAGATCAAGGACACCATCGCCTTGCTCGAGATGCAGTTGACCCCTGACATCCCCGCCTGACCGGACCTGCCCACGGTGCAGCAAGACGACGCAGCCGACCTGGCCTGCCGGACGGCGGCTGCCTTCGCGCCCGATGGGCCGTTGGCGAAGGCGTTTCCGGGTTTCAGGGCGCGCCCCCAGCAGACCGAGCTCGCCGAGCTGGTGGCGCAGGCGTTCGCATCGGACGGCACCGCGGTGGCCGAAGCCGGCACGGGCGTCGGCAAGACGTTCGCGTACCTGGTCCCGGCGCTGTTGGCCGGGGGCAAGGTGCTCGTCTCCACGGGCACGCGCACCCTGCAGGACCAGCTCTTCGGGCGTGACCTGCCCACCATCGCCGGCGCGCTGGGCCGTCAGGCGAGCACCGCGCTGCTCAAGGGCCGGGCCAACTACGTATGTCGGTACCACCTGCATCGCAACCTGGACGACGCGCGCGCGGCCCGTCGGGAGGTGGCCTCGACGCTCCAACGCATCCAGTGGTTCGCCGGCACGTCGGAAAGCGGTGACCGCGCCGCATGCGCGGGCGTCCCGGAGGATGCCGATGCATGGGTGCTCGCCACGTCCACCCGTGACAACTGCCTCGGGCAGGAGTGCCCGGACTGGTCCGACTGCTTCGTGGTGCGCGCCCGGCGCAACGCGCAGGCGGCGGAGATCGTCGTCGTCAACCATCACCTGTTCTGCGCCGACCTGGCGCTGCGCGACGAAGGGGTCTCGGACCTCCTGCCATCGGCCAACGCCATCGTCTTCGACGAGGCGCACCTGCTGCCGGACATCTGCAGCCAGTTCTTCGGTGTCGGCGTGTCCACGCGCCAGCTGGTGGACCTGGCCCGCGACGCGGTGTCGGTGGGGCTCGCTGCCGCTCGTGATGCGGGCGATTGGCCGATGCTTTCCGACGCGCTGGTTCAGGCGGCCCGCGCCTTGCGCAGCGCCTGGCCGAACCCGTCGCCGCGGGCGGACGCGGACGTGCTCCTCGCCGATCGGGATTTCGCACGCGGCCTTGCCGGGCTGGACGAAAGCCTGCACGGGCTCTGCCGCCTGCTGGGATCCGCTGCCACCCGGGACGCCGATCTGGCGCGCATCTGCGCACGCGGCGAGGCGCTGTTGGGACGATTGCGCGCTTGGGCCGGACCGGCCGCGCCCGGCGACGATGGCGGTGCCGCTCTCGACGGCCTCGGCGACCTGGGTGAGCGCCATGATGCCGATGGCACGCCGGACGCATTGGATGATCCGTTGGAGCCGCCCGTGCGCTGGGGCGAAGCGCATCCGCAGGCCATCACCCTGCACCGCACGCCGGTATCGGTGGCCGAGCCCTTCACGCGCCAGCGGCACGCCACCCGGTGCGCATGGGTCTTCGTGTCCGCGACCCTGGCCCTGGGGGGCGACTTCGGGCATTTCCGGCGGGCCCTCGGGCTGGATGACGCCACCTGCCGCCGTTGGGACAGCCCCTTCGACTTCGCGCGGCAGGCGCTCTTGTATGTCCCGGAAGGGTGCGGCGAGCCGCAGTCCGCCGGCTTCACCGACGCGGTGATCGAGCGGGCTTGGCCGTTGTTGGCGGCCAACCGGGGCCGCGCGTTCGTGCTTTGCACGTCGCTTCGCGCCGTTCGACGCGCCGCCGAAGTCCTGCGCGCCCGACTGCCGGAAACGATGCTGCTGCTCGTGCAGGGCGAAGCGCCGCGCGGCGAGCTGCTGCAGCGCTTCCGCGACGCGCCCGCTCCCGTGCTGGTGGGCGCCGCGAGCTTCTGGCAGGGCATCGACGTGCGGGGCGACCAGCTGTCGCTGGTGATCATCGACAAGCTGCCCTTCGCCGCCCCGGACGATCCGGTGCTGCAGGCGCGCATACGAGCCATGCGCGACGCCGGTCGCGACCCCTTCGTCGAACTGCAGCTGCCGGCGGCGGCCGTCGCGCTGAAGCAAGGGGCCGGTCGGCTGATCCGGTCCGAAGGCGACCGCGGGCTGCTGATGATCGGCGATGCGCGGCTGGTGGGGAAGGGCTACGGCAAGCGACTCCTGGCGAGCTTGCCGCCGTTCCCGGTGACCCGCGACCAGGCACGGGCCGTCGCGTTCATCCAGGGCGGACCGGTGCTGCCCGCATGAGCGCCGCCGGGTGCGGCCGTCGGCCTGCTACTTCCAGATCTGCCACCAACGCGCCTGCCGCGCGGACAGCGCGCGCGCCGGTGCGGTGCTCTCGGGAAAATTGAGCGTGAGCACGCGCTGCGCGCCGTCGCGGAGCTCGGGCAGCCCCAGGCCTTCGTAGGATCGCGCCATGATGACCAGCGCGTCCTCGACCGCGGGCGCTTGCGGATACTGCTCCACCACGGCCTTGGCGCGGTTGGCCGAGGCCACGTAGGCGCCCCGGGTGAAGTAGTAACGCGCGATGGCGACCTCGCCGCTGGCCATGGAATTCACCAGGTAGCCCATCCGCGCCTTGGCATCGGCGGCGTAGCGGCTGTCGGGAAAGCGGGAGATCAGCTGTTTGAAGGTGTCGAACGATTCGCGGGCGGCCTTGAGGTCTCGCTCGGCGAGGTCCTGCCCGCCCAAGCGGGCGAAGAGCCCACGGTTCTCGTTGAAGTTGATGAGGCCCTTCAGGTAAAGGGCGTAGTCCAACGCGGCGTGGTTCGGGTACTGGCGGATGAAGCGGTCGACGCTGGCCAGCGCGTTGCCCTGGTCGTTCTCGCGGTAGTAAGCCCACGCGATGTCGAGCTGCGCCTGCTGCGCGAAGCGGCCGAACGGGTACCGCGCCTCGAGCTTCTCGAGCAGCTTGACGGCCGACGCCCAGTTGCCGGAACGAAGCTCCTCGCGGGCCTCGGCGTACAATTTCTCGGGCGTCCAGGACAGGGTTTCGTCCGGGCCGATGCGCGTGGTCCCGCAACCCCCGGCCACCAACGCCGCGATCACCAACAAGCCACTCGCCAGCAGGCGCGAAAACGACGTCGACACGTGACGATCCACCCCGAGCACGAAGCGCCCGATTATAGCGAAGGGGTCGATCCCGAAGACGCCGACACCGACGCGTCCGCCGGCGGGGCGGACGCCATCTTGCTCGGACCGGACACGGCGGCGGCCGGAGAGCGTCTGGACAAGTACCTGGCCGGCCGGCTCGACGACGTTTCGCGCTCGCGCGTGCAGCAGTGGATCGCGCTCGGCGCGGTGAGCGTCGACGGCGTGCCGCGCAGCGCGAAGGCCCGCCTTTCCGGTCGCGAGCGCATCCGCGTCGTGCCGCTCCCTCACGAGGCCGAGCGGGCCTACGAGCCCGATCCGGTGCCGCTCGCCATCGTCCACGAAGACGAGGACCTGCTCGTGGTGGACAAGCCGCCGGGTCTGGTCGTCCACCCGGCCGCCGGCAACTGGCGGGGAACGCTGATGAACGGGCTGCTGCACCACCGGCCCGACTCCGCCGCCTTGCCACGGGCCGGGATCGTCCATCGCCTGGACAAGGACACCAGCGGATTGATGGTCGTGGCGCGCAGCGAGCGCGCCGTGGCCAGCCTGGTCGCGCAGATGGCGTCGCGCACGGCTAGCCGCCGGTACTTGGCGCTGGCCGAGGGTCGCCTGCCGGCGCAATCTACGATCGACGCGCCGATCGGACGGGATCCGGCCGACCGGACGCGCATGGCGGCGAACGTGCCGGGCAAGCCGGCGCGCACGCACCTGCAGGCCGTCGCCGAAGGCGCGCTCGGCGACTGGCCCCTCACGCTGGCGCTGGCGCGCTTGGACACGGGCCGCACGCACCAGATCCGCGTGCATCTTCGCCACCTCGGCCATCCGATCGTCGGCGACCCCGTGTACGGTCGGCGCTTGGCGCGGACCGACGTCATCGGCCGACAAGCGTTGCACGCCTGGCGGTTGTCGCTCGCGCATCCGGCCGACGGCCGGTGGATGGATTGGAACAGCGCGGTGCCGTCGGATGTCGGACAGGCGCTCGCGGCGGTGGGCATATCCACGCAAGCGGCGTTGGCTCGTGCCGCTGCCTTGGACTTGGCCCATCGTGAAGCCGCACGCGAGCGGGCGGCAGAGGAAGAACGGACGTCGTGGTCGGAAGGCGCGCAGGCGGCCCCGGCCACCGGTGCGGTCCGCGTTCGGACCGGCAAGCGCTGATGAGACCGCTGCCCGAGCGTTGGTTGAGTGCCGACGCCTGCATGCCGGCCGGGGTGCGTGCCTTCATGACGACCCGCGAGGGCGGCACGAGTGCCGGGCCCTGGGGCGTTGCGGGCGGCGAAGCGGGGGGCATGAACGTGGGCGAGCATTGCGGCGACGATCCGGGCGCGGTGCGGCACAACCGCCAATTGCTGGACCGTCACCTGCCCGCGTCGCCGCGTTGGCTGGCTCAGGTCCACGGGGCGGCGGTGCATGACGCGGACACCGCTGCCGGTGGAGCCGTTCCGCCGCGGGCCGACGCCGTGGTCAGCGCGCGCGCCGGCACGGTCTGCGCCGTCATGGTCGCCGACTGCATGCCGGTGCTGCTTGCCTCGGCGGACGGTTCGGCGGTCTGCGCAGCGCACGCGGGGTGGCGCGGCTTGGCAGGCGGCGTGCTGGAAGCGGGCGTGGCCGCGATCCGGATGCGGGCGCCGCGCGCGGACGTCGTCGCGTGGCTCGGCGCCGCCATCGGGCCCACCGCCTTCGAAGTCGGCCCGGAGGTGCGCGATCTGTTCCGCGACCTCGATCCACGGGCGGCGAGCGCGTTCCGAGCCGGTGCGCCCGGCAAGTGGCTCGCGGACCTGTACGCGCTCGGGCGCTTCCGGTTGCACGCCGCCGGCGTCGACCGGGTGCATGGAGGTGGCTTGTGCACGTATTCGGACGCGGCGCGGTTCTACTCCTACCGGCGCGACGGCGTCACCGGGCGCATGGCGGCGTGCATCTGGATCGAGTGATCGCGTCGCCTGCGCTGGCGCGCGGAACGGGCGGACCTACCGCCGTCAGCGTGTACCGGGTGGATCGCCGCGGTCATCGTCCAGCGGGTCCCGCCCGCCTTGCTCGCGCTCGCGCACGGCGCGGGCCTTGCGCCGGGCCGGCGTGCCCATCAGGTACAGCGCGATCGTGAGCGGGAAGGCGCCGTAGAAGACGAAGGTCACCAGCCCCGCGATGAAAGAGGTCTCGGCCAGTGCCATCAGCACGGTGACGTACAGCCAGGCGATCGCGATGATGTACATGCCTGCTAGTTTGACAACGTTTCGGGCCGCAACCGACAATCCCGACCAACGAGGGAGACGAATCCATGGCCACGCGAGCGCGAAGCACCGCGCAACCTGCTGCGAGGCGCAAGCCTGCCGGTCGTCCGGGCGAGGCTTCGGCCTCGGCCCCCGCCACCTTGGCGGACGGACCGGTACCGGCGGCTTCAGCATCCGGGGGGCGCAAGCGCCGCTCCGGGGAACTCACGACACGAGGGCGAGACGCAGCGGCAGCGTCGCCGATGGCTGGCGCGCCGGCGTCGGAAGCCTCGCCGCGCGTTGACGAGCAGGCTGCGGCCGCCGGCAGGGGTGCCGGTGGGTCCGGCACGGCCGGTCCGTCCGCGCGTGGGGCTCAGCCAGCGCCTGCGGCCGAAGCCACCGCGGCCGGCGCTCCGGGTCTGTCGCCATGGGGTTTCGGGATGCCGGCGCTGCCGGCGCTGCCCGCGCTCCCCGCTTTCGACCCGGCCCGCCTTGCCGAGATCCAGCACGATTATTTCCATCGTTGGCAGAAGCTGTTCGTGCAGGCCGCCACCCCGCAGTCGCTGGAGCCGCCCGCCGATCGCCGCTTCGCCGATCCGGCCTGGCAGGACGGCGTCAATGCGCTGAACGCGTCGCTGTACCTGCTCAACGCCGATGCGCTGATGAAGATGGCGGACGCGGTGCAGGGCGACGCGCAGACGCGCGAGCGCATCCGCTTCGCGACGCAGCAGTGGGTCGAGGCCATGTCGCCGGCGAACTTCCTGGCGACCAACCCGGAGGCGCAACGCAAGCTGATCGAGACGCAGGGCCGAAGCCTGGGCAGCGGCATCGGGAACCTCTTGGCCGACCTGGCTCGCGGCCGCATCTCGCAGACGGACGAGACCGCATTCGAGGTCGGCCGCAACGTCGCCACCAGTCCCGGCAGCGTCGTCTTCCAGAACGAGTTGTTCCAGCTCGTCCACTACGCGCCCAAGACGCCCAAGGTGGGCAGCCGGCCCCTGTTGATGGTGCCGCCCTGCATCAACAAGTTCTACATCCTCGACCTGCAGCCCGACAACTCGTACGTCGCCAACGCGGTCGAGAACGGCCACGCCGTCTTCATGGTGTCGTGGCGCAATGTCGGGCCCGACCAAGGCCACCTGACCTGGGACGACTATCTCGAGACCGGGGTGTGCGAAGCCATCCGCGTGGTCCGCGAGATCTCCGGGCAGGACACGCTGAACATGCTGGGCTTCTGCGTGGGCGGCACCATCCTGTGCACGGCGCTGGCTGCGCTGGCCGCCCGTGGCGAGCACCCGTGCGAGTCGCTCACGCTGCTCACGACGTTGCTGGACTTCGCCGAGCCGGGCGTGCTGGGCGTCTTCGTCGACGAGACCTTCGTCCGCATGCGCGAGCAGCAGCTGGGCAACGGCGGGATCCTCGCCGGCCGGGACTTGGCCACCACCTTCTCTTTCCTGCGTCCGAACGACCTGGTCTGGAACTACGTCGTCTCCAACTACCTCAAGGGCGAGGCGCCCGCGCCCTTCGACCTGCTGTACTGGAACGCCGACAGCACCAACTTGCCCGGGCCGATGTACTGCTGGTACCTGCGCCACACCTACCTCGAGAACAAGCTGAAGGACGCGGACGCCTGCACCAGCATGGGCCAGCCGATCGACCTCGGCAGGATCGATGCGCCGAGCTACGTCTTCGGCGCGCGCGAGGACCACATCGTGCCGTGGCGGGCCGCGTTCGCCTCGACCGGCCTGCTGGGCGGCGACGCGCGCTTCGTGCTGGGCGCCTCGGGACACATCGCCGGCACCATCAACTCGGCCAAGAAGAACAAGCGGAGCTACTGGGTGGGTCCGGCCGGCACGTCGGACCCGGAGCAGTGGCTGGAAGCCGCCGAAGAGAAGCCGGGCAGCTGGTGGCGCGACTGGACCACCTGGCTGGAAACCCGCAAGGGCGAAGCGGTGGATCCGGCGCGCTTCGTGTCCGACAAGTATCGTCCGATCGAGCCGGCGCCGGGCAGCTACGTCAAGCAGAAAGCGAGTTGAAGCGCGGGCCCTCCGGCCCGCCCGCAGGTGCGGCGCCGACCGGCGCGAGCAGCGATCGAACCAAGGAGCGAGACAGATGAGCGACAAAAAGGTGGCCTACGTGACCGGCGGCATGGGCGGCATCGGCACGGCGATCTGCCGGCGACTGCATGACGAGGGGTTCCGCGTCATCGCGGGCTGCGGCCCGAGCCGGGACTGGCGCAAGTGGCTGGACGAGCAGAAGGCGGAGGGCTACGAGTTCCACGCCTCCGCCGGCAACGTGGCGGACTGGGACTCCACCGTCACCGCGTTCCAGCAAGTTAAAGCCGACCACGGCGCGGTCGCCGTGCTGGTCAACAACGCCGGCATCACGCGCGACGGCATGTTCCGGAAGATGAGCGTCGACGATTGGCGCGCCGTCATCGACACGAACCTGAATTCGCTCTTCAACGTCACGAAGCAGGTCATCGAAGGCATGCTCGACGCGGGCTGGGGCCGGATCATCAACATCAGCTCCGTCAACGGCCAGAAGGGGCAGTTCGGGCAGACCAACTACTCGACCGCCAAGGCCGGCATCCACGGCTTCACCATGGCGCTCGCCCAGGAAGTCGCGGCCAAGGGCGTGACCGTCAACACGGTGAGCCCGGGCTACATCGGCACCGACATGGTCCGCGCCGTGCGGCCCGACGTGCTCGAGAAGATCGTCGCGACCATCCCGGCCAAGCGCCTGGGCACCCCGGAAGAGATCGCCTCGATGTGCGCATGGTTGGCTTCGGACGACGCGGGCTTCGCGACCGGCGCCGATTTCAGCCTCAACGGCGGCATGCACATGGGTTGATCGCCGGCCGGGCCCCGAGGTCCGGCCATGGGCAGGACGGCGCTCGGCCGACGCTGCCGCACACTGCGCAACCCCTATGCTGCGCCGCAGCATGGTGGTTGCGCGTCGCACCATACACGCGCAGAATGCCCCACGGGGGCGCAAAGACAGGTTTCGTGCGCATCCACAGCATTCGCTTGCCGGCGCGACCGGCACGCGGCCACGATGATGCGCAGGGGACACGATGGCGACCAGCAGCAACCAGCGTCTGATCAAGAAGTATCCGAACCGCCGGCTGTACGACACCCAGACCAGCGCTTACATCACGCTGGCCGACGTGAAACAGCTCGTGTTGGAAAACGAGGGCTTCCGCGTCATCGACGCCAAGAGCAACGAGGACCTGACCCGCAGCATCCTCCTTCAGATCATCCTCGAAGAAGAGGCGGGGGGCCACCCGCTGTTCAGCTCGGTGATGCTCGAGCAGATGATCCGGTTCTACGGTCACGCGATGCAGGGCATCATGGGGTCGTACCTCGAGAAATCGATCCAGTCCTTCATCGACATCCAGGCGCGCTTCCAAGAACAGAGCAAGGCCCTGTACGACGGCAAGGCCGGCCCCAACCCCGAGTTGTGGACGCAGTTCATGTCGGTGCAGGCGCCGATGATCCAGGGGATGATGGCCAATTACGTCGAGCAGTCGAAGAACCTCTACCTGCAGCTGCAGGAGCAGCTCCAGCAGCAGGCGCGCACCGTCTTCCACGGCTTCCCCGCGTTCGGCGCCAGCACCGAGCAGCCGCCGCCCAAGGAGCCGGCCAACACGAAGAAGTAATCGCCGCGGGGGGCTGGCGCGGCGCTTGCTGTGACCCGCCGATGGATCCCTTCGCGCTATGGTCGTTGATCATCGGTGTCTTGTTGGTGCTGATGGCGCTGTCCGGCACGCTGCTGTCACGTCTGCCGATCTCGACTTCCATGCTCTACCTGGCCGTGGGTGTGGCCATGGGCCCGGTGCTCTTCGACCTGGCCGCGCCCGAGCTCTTCGGCGACTCGGTGCTGGTCGAGCGGTTGACCGAAGTCGCCGTCCTCATCTCGCTGTTCACTTCCGGCCTCAAGCTGAGCCCCGGTCTGTCCGACCGGCGCTGGCGCCTTCCGCTGCGCCTGGCCTTCGGGTCGATGGCCGTCACGGTCGGCCTGATCGCCTTGGCGGGCTGGGCCGTCCTGGGGCTCTCGCCGGGCGCCGCCATCCTGCTGGGTGCGATCCTGGCGCCGACCGACCCGGTGCTGGCTTCCGACGTCCAGCTCGAGGCGCCCGAGGACGGCGACCGCTTGCGGTTCTCGCTCACGGGCGAAGGGGGCATGAACGACGGCACGGCCTTTCCTTTCGTGATGCTGGGCCTCGGCTTGCTCGGGCTGCACGAACTCGGCGAATTCGGCTGGCGGTGGGTTGCCGTGGATCTGGTGTGGGCGGTGGTGGCCGGCCTCGGCATCGGCGCGGCGGCAGGAACGCTGGTGGGCCGGCTGGTCCTCTACCTGCGGCGGCGCCACCGCGAAGCCACCGGCCTGGACGAGTTCCTGGCGCTTGGCCTCATCGCGTTGGCCTACGGAGCCGCCTTGCTCGCCAGTGCCTACGGCTTCCTGGCCGTGTTCGCGGCTGGCGTGGCGCTTCGGCGCGTGGAACGGATCGAGACGCGGAAAGCTGCCGGTGCCGAGGCGGTCGGCACCGAGGCGGTCGGCGCCGAGGCGGTCGGCGCCGAGGCGCTCGGCACCACTCCGGCCGGCAACGATGCGCCAGGCAGCAAGGCCGGCCGGGCCGATCCGGCGGCTGGACACGCTGTGGACCGCGGGACGGACGGCGGCCCGGACACGGTGATGGACGCCACGAGCAAGGGCGACCGCCCGCCACCCAACAGCCCGGTGCCTCTCGCGGAGTTGGTGAGCGGCCATGTCGATCTGGAAGAAGTGGCGACGCATCCGAAGCATGCGCCGGCGTGGTTGGCGCTGTCGGTGCTGCAGTTCAACGAGCGCATCGAGCGCATCGGCGAAGTGACGGTGATGCTGCTGATCGGGGCCTTGCTGTGGTCGGTCGACCTGCCGCGGGAAGCGCTTTGGTTCGTGCCGCTGCTCTTCATCGTCATCCGACCGCTGTCGGTGCGCATCGGGCTGGCGGGGTCGCGCACCACGCGCACCCAGCGGCGGCTGATCGGGTGGTTCGGCATCCGTGGCATCGGGTCGCTGTATTACCTCGCCTACGCCATCACGCACGGGCTGACGGGCCCCGAAGGCGACATGCTGGCCGGGATGACGCTCGCCGTGATCGTGTCGTCGGTCGTGGCGCACGGCGTGTCGGTGACGCCGCTGATGAAGCTTTACGCGCGAATCGGGCCGCGTACTGCGGCCGGCTGAAAAAAGCTTTAAACTTTAAGGCTTTGCGCTTTCCGGCCCGCGCGCTGGTCGCTTTGCCGGCTGCGTTTGCGGACCGCGGCTGCCGACGCCGCGGCAGCGCGTTCCAGACCCAAAGGTTCCCGTGAATCCACCCCGCATCGGCTTCGTGTCGCTGGGCTGCCCCAAGGCGCTCGTCGACTCCGAGCGCATCCTCACGCAGCTGCGCGCCGAAGGCTACGAGATCTCGCCGCGCTACGACGCCAGCGATCTGGTCATCGTCAACACTTGCGGCTTCGTGGACGACGCCGTGCGGGAATCACTGGACGCGATCGGCGAGGCGCTGGCCGAGAACGGCAAGGTGATCGTCACCGGCTGCCTGGGCGCCCGCAAGGACGCCGACGGCCAGAACATGGTCGCGGCCATCCACCCCAAGGTGCTGGCCGTCACCGGCCCGCAGGCCGCCGACCAGGTGATGGCGCAGGTGCATGCGCACGCCCCGAAGCCGCACGACCCCTTCGTCGACCTGGTGCCGTCCGGGGGCGTGAAGCTCACCCCGCGCCATTACGCCTACCTGAAGATTTCGGAAGGGTGCAACCACCGCTGCAGCTTCTGCATCATCCCGTCGATGCGCGGCGACCTGGTCAGCCGGCCCGTGGGCGAGGTGCTGGCCGAGGCTCGGGCCCTGTTCGACGCGGGCGTTCGCGAGCTGCTGGTGGTGTCGCAGGACACCGGCGCGTATGGCGTGGACCTGCGCTACGCCACCGACCGCTTCGACGGGCGCGAGGTCCGCACGCGTCTGGCGGACTTGGTGAGCGAGCTGGGCAGGCTCGCGGCGGAGCACGATGCGTGGGTGCGCCTGCACTATGTCTACCCGTACCCGCACATCGACGAGATCCTGCCGATGATGGCGCAGGGCCGAGTGCTGCCTTACCTGGACGTGCCGTTCCAGCACGCCCATCCGCGCGTGCTGCGCGCGATGAAGCGGCCTGCCTCGGGCGAGCGCAACATCGAACGGGTCCGGGCCTGGCGGGCGGCCTGTCCCGAGCTCACCATCCGCAGCACGTTCATCGCCGGCTTTCCGGGCGAAACCGAGGAAGAGTTCGAAACCCTGCTGGACTTCCTCCGCGAGGCGCAATTGGACCGCGTCGGCTGCTTCGCGTATTCGCCGGTCGACGGCGCGGGCGCCAATGCATTGCCGGGGGCCGTGCCGGACGACGTGCGGGAGTCCCGCCGTGCCCGCCTGATGCAGGTCCAAGCGGACATCTCGCGGGCCCGCTTGGCGCGCCGTGTCGGCAGCACCGTTCGCGTCCTGATCGATGAAGCCGGCCCGCATGGCGCGGTCGGCCGCAGCGCCGCCGATGCGCCCGAGATCGACGGACAGGTCAGCCTGCCCGGGCTGCGGGGCGTGTCGCCGGGGCAGTTCGTGCACGCCCGCATCGTCCGGGCGACCGAATACGATCTGGTGGGCGAAGTCGACGGCGCGTCGACGGCCGCCGCCGCGGCGTCGGCCCTGCGCAACGCGCCGCGCAAGCGCATCCCGCTCAAGTCGATCGCGGTGCGCCGGGCGGGTTGACGGATGGGCCCGAGCGCCGAATCGGCGCCGGCGGCCCGCCCGCCGCCTCACCGCGCCCGCGGGTTCATGGCGCCAGCCACCGCAACAGCACGTCCAGCCCGCCGACGTCGATGGAGGCCGTGGTCTGGGAACGCACCACGGGCTTGGCATGGTACGCCACCGACAGCCCCGCCAGGCGCATCATGGCCAAGTCGTTCGCGCCGTCGCCCATCGCGATCGCCCGGGACGGGGGGACGCCCAGTCGTTCGCAACTCGCGGCCAGCGTCTGCGCCTTGACCTGAGCGTCCACGATGTCGCCCAGCAGCGCGCCGGTCAACTTGCCGCCGCGGATCTCCAGCTCGTTGGAGCGCACCTCGTCCAGTGACAGCCGCTCGCGCATGCTGTCCGTGAAGAAGGTGAAGCCACCCGACACCAGCAACGTGCGCAGTCCGGCCGCACGCGCGGTGGACACCAGCCGCTCGGCGCCGGGATTGAGGCGCAATCGCTCCTCGAGCACGCGCGCCAGCGCCTCTTGCGGCAGCCCTTCCAGCAAGGCGACCCGCCGCCGAAGGCTCTCCTTGTAGTCGGTGATCTCGCCGCGCATCGCCGCCTCGGTGATCGCAGACACCTCGGCCTTGCGGCCGGCGAAGTCCGCCACCTCGTCGATGCACTCGATCGAGATCAGCGTGGAGTCCATGTCCATCGCCAGCAGCGCGAACGACTCCAGCCGCATGTCGGCCGGGAGGTAGGCGAAATCGCTGGCGTTGGCGGCGCAGGCCTGCGCGACCGCCTCGCGCATCGGTGGCCCGTCCGGCGCGTGGGCCCAACGCGCGCGGTCCTGCTCGCGCAACGAGGGGGCACGGCCGACCAGGTCGGTCAGGTGCGAAACCAGCGCGTCGGGCAGCTCGCGGGCGACCACGGTCAGGTTCACTTGTGGCTCCGCAGAGGGTGGGGATGATGGGTGCGGCCGGCGCGTGGCAGCGTGGGCTTGCCGGCTCCGGCCGAAGCGGATGAGGCGGCCGAGGGCACGCTCGCAGTGGGCTTCGTGCCGCCGCCCTTGCCCAGCGAAGACGTTGCCTGCGTCGGATCCGGGTCGCTCCAATGACGCGCGTCCTTCGCGTCCGAGCCCAGGCCGCGCAGCAACGCCTTGACGCGCACGACCCGCGCCGGGAAGTCCGCCTCGTCCAGCGTCACGCGCAACCGGTCCGGGCCCGCCAGGCGCGTGTCCTTCACCGACTGCACGTAGCCGATGATCTTGGTCGGGTCCACCGGCGCGTCGGGCTTGAAGCTCACCACGATCGCGTTCGGCGCGGCGTCGATCTTCGTGATGCCCAGCGGCGTGCCCAGGATCCGCAGCCGGTGGGTTTCCACCAGCGCGCGCGCCGCCTCGGGCAGCTTGCCGAAGCGGTCGACGAGCTCTTCCTGCATGCCCACCAGCGCGTCGATGTCGGCGCAGTTGGCCAGCCGCTTGTAGAGCGTGAGCCGCTCGTGCACGTCCGGGCAGTAGTCGGCCGGCAGCAACGCCGGCGCGTGCAGGTTGATCTCGGTGGTCGCGGCCAGCGGCGCGGACAGGTCGGGCTCGCGTCCGGCCTTCAGGGCGCGCACCGCCTGGTCGATCATGTCGGTGTAGATCTGGAAGCCCACTTCATGCACGTTGCCCGATTGGTTCTCGCCCAGCACTTCGCCGGCGCCGCGGATCTCCAGGTCGTGCATCGCGAGGAAGAATCCCGAGCCCAGTTCTTCCATCTGCTGGATGGCCTCCAGCCGCTTGGTGGCGTCCTTGGTGATGGCGGCTTCGTCCGGGATCATCAGGTAGGCGTAGGCCTGGTGGTGCGAGCGCCCCACGCGGCCACGCAACTGGTGCAGCTGCGCCAGGCCGAAGCGGTCGGCGCGGTGGATCACGATGGTGTTGGCCGTCGGGACGTCGATGCCGGTCTCGATGATGGTCGTGCACAGCAGCACGTTGAAGCGCTGCTGGTGGAAATCCTTCATCACGCGTTCCAGCTCGCGTTCCGGCATCTGGCCGTGGGCCACCACGATGCGCGCCTCGGGCAGCAGCTTCTCCAGCATCTGCCGGCGGTTCTCTATCGTGTCGACCTCGTTGTGCAGGAAGTACGCTTGCCCGCCGCGCTTGAGTTCGCGCAGCATGGCCTCGCGGATGACGCTGTCGCCTTCGCGCCGCACGAAGGTCTTGATCGCCAACCGCCGCTGCGGCGCGGTGGCGATCACGGAAAAGTCCCGCAGGCCCTCCATGCTCATCGCGAGCGTGCGCGGGATCGGCGTGGCGGTCAGCGTCAGCACGTCCACCTCGGCGCGCATGGCTTTCAGCGTTTCCTTGTGCCGCACGCCGAAGCGGTGCTCCTCGTCGATGATCACCAACCCCAGCCGCTTGAAGTGCGTGTCCTTGGAGAGCAGCTTGTGCGTGCCGATCACGATGTCGATGGTGCCGTCGGCCAGGCCCGCCACCGCGGCCGCCACTTCCTTGGGCGAGCGGAAGCGGCTCATCTCGGCGATCTTCACGGGGAAGTCCGAGAAGCGGTCCGTGAAGGTCTGGAAGTGCTGCTCGGCCAGGAGCGTGGTGGGCGCAAGCACGGCCACCTGCTTGCCGTCCATCACCGCCACGAAGGCCGCGCGCAGGGCCACCTCGGTCTTGCCGAAGCCGACGTCGCCGCAGACCAGCCGGTCCATCGGCTTGCCCGACACCATGTCCTGCACGGTGGCGTGGATGGCGGCCAGCTGGTCGGGTGTCTCCTCGAAGCCGAAGCCGGAGGCGAAGGACTCGTAGGCGTGCGGCTCGAAGCGGAACGCATGGCCCTCGCGCGAGGCACGCCGCGCGTAGATGTTGAGGAGTTCCGCCGCGGTGTCGCGCGCCTGCTTGGCGGCCTTGCGCTTGGCCTTCTCCCATGCGCCCGAGCCCAGCGCGTGCAGCGGGGCCTCGTCGGGCGACGCGCCGCTGTAGCGGCCGATCAAATGCAGCTGCGACACCGGCACGAAGAGCTTGGATTCACCGGCGTAGTGAAGCTCCAGGAACTCGGTGGCGCCGTCGCCCAGGTCCATCGACACCAGCCCGCAGTAGCGGCCGATGCCGTGCTGCTGGTGCACCACCGGGTCGCCGATGGACAACTCCGACAGGTCGCGGATGATCGCGTCGACATTGGTCGGCGCCTCGCGCCGGCCGCGCGAGCGGCGCCGCGCGACGCCGGCGAAAAGCTCCGCCTCGGTGACGATGGCGACCCGCCGCCCACCGGCTCCAGCATCCGCCGTGGCGCCGCTCGGCGCGCCAGACATCCCCAGGTCGGCCAGGCCCGGGTCGGCCAGCTCCTGCGGCAGCAGCAGGAACCCGTCGGCGATCGGCGCGATGGCCAGCTGCGCTGCCTCGGACGCCGTCGCGAAGTCGGCCCAGCCTTCGGACATCGGCAGCGCCAGCCCGTGCTCGGCCAGGTACTGCGCGAGCGTTTCGCGTCGACCCGCGGACTCGGCGACGATCAGGGTCCTGACGTCGGCGCGCGCGAGGAAGCCACGCAGCGCCGCGACCGGATCTTCGGCGCGCCGATCCACCGCGAGCGCGGGCAGCGGATGCCCGAAGCGGGACCGTCCCTCGTCGGCCGCGTCGGCGGCATGCTGCAGCGTGAAGCGCCCGCCGCGGTTGGCCCCGACGAAGAGTTCCTCGATCGACAGGAAGATCTCGTTCGGCTCCAGCAGCGGCCGCTCCGCGTCGCGTCCGAGGAAGCGCCAACGCTCGAGCGCGTCGGCCAGGAAGCCGCGCGCCGCGTCCTCCACGTCGCCCAGGGTCAACGCGACCGCGTCGGCCTGCAGGTAATCGAAGAGGCTCGCCGTCTTGGCGTGGAAGAGCGGCAACCAGTACTCGATGCCGGGCGAGGCGATCCCGTTGCCGACGTCGCGGTACGGGATCGCGCGCGAGGGGTCGCCCTCGAAGCGCTCGCGCCAGCGGCCGCGGAACGCGCCACGCGCGACTTCGTCCAGCGGGAATTCTCGGCCAGGCAGCAGGTCGACCCGCTCGACCGGATACAGGCTTCGTTGCGTGTCCGGATCGAAGGTGCGGATGGACTCGATCTCGTCGCCGAAGAGGTCCAGCCGGTAGGGCAGGGTGGAGCCCATCGGGAAGAGGTCGATCAGGCCGCCGCGGACGCTGAACTCCCCGGGCTTGACCACCTGCGTGACGTGCTCGTAGCCGGCCATGGTCAACTGGCCGCGCAGCTGCGCCTCGTCCAGCCGCTGCGCGCGGTCGAACCGGAAGGTGTGGGCGGCCAGGTACTCCACCGGCGCCAGCCGCTGCAAGGCCGTGGTCGCGGCCGTCACGATCACGTCGGCCCCGCGGCGTGACAGCAACGCCATGGTCGCCAGCCGGTCGCTCACCAGGTCTTGGTGCGGGCTGAGCGTGTCGTAGGGCAGGGTCTCCCAGTCGGGGAACAACGCCACCCGCAGTGCGGGGGCGAAGACCGGGATCTCGGCCGCCAGGCGCTGCACGTCGGTCGCGCGTGCGCACAGCACGACCAGCGGACGGCCCTCTGCCTTGCCCCGCAGGGCCAGCTGGGCGATGGCCAGCGAATCCGCGGACCCGAAGGCGGGCGGCAGGCTGGCCACGGCGCCCGCGCGCGGAAGCGCAGTGGGCAGGCGTGCGATGCCCTGCGTCGGGAGGGGGGGCGCGGCGTCTATGGCGTCTGCTTCCAGGATGGGGGTGGCCGGACGGAACCTATAATTCTAGCGATCCAGCTCATGCAGACCCCGGCCGCCCGATGCCCGCTCCGCAGTTGCACCGCTTCGCGCTGATTCCCGCTGCCGGCAGCGGCCGGCGCATGGGCCACGCGCGGCCGAAGCAGTACCTGGAGCTGGCCGGTGCCACCTTGCTGGAGCATGCGGTGGCAGCGCTGCTCGCCGTGCGCAAGCTGGATTGCGTCGCGGTCGTCGTGGCGCCGGACGACGCGCGTGCCGCCGGCCTGCCGGGGCTGAAGGACCCGCGCGTGCGCATCCTGCCGGTGGGCGGCGCCACGCGGCGCGACACGGTTCTGGCTGGTTTGGACGCGCTGGACGCCGAGGGCGATGACGACACCTGGGCGCTGGTGCACGATGCCGCGCGGCCGGGCATCTCGCCCGCACTGGTCGAAGCGATGATCGAGATGCTCGACGACGACCCGATCGGCGGGCTGCTGGCGTTGCCGGTGGTCGACACGGTCAAGCGCGTGGCGGATGGACGGGTCGAGCGGACGGAACCGCGCGAGGCGTTCTGGCTGGCCCAGACGCCGCAGATGTTCCGCTTGGGGCTGCTGCGCACCGCGTTGAGGCTGCACCCGGACGTCACCGACGAAGCCCAGGCCATCGAGGCGATGCAGCTGCGGGCCCGCGTGGTGCCCGGCAGCCGCCGCAACCTGAAGGTCACCGTGCCGGAAGACCTCGCCCTGCTGAGGGCCTTGTGGGAGCTGGCATGAGCGGTCCAGAGGCGCTTCGGCCGGGCGCAGACGGCGCAGCGCGCGCACCCTTCAGGGTCGGGCAGGGCTACGACGTCCACGCGTTGGTGCCCGGCCGGGCCTTGATCATCGGCGGCGTGCGCATTCCTCACGATCGTGGGCTGCTGGGCCATTCCGACGCCGACGTCCTCCTGCACGCGATCACCGATGCCCTGCTCGGTGCGGCGGCCCTGGGCGACATCGGCCGGCTGTTTCCAGACACCGACGCGCGCTTCGCGGGCGCCGACAGTCGAGTGCTGCTGCGCGAGGCGATCGATCGCGTCCGGGCGGCCGGTTGGCGGGTGGGCAACGTCGATGCCACGATCGTGGCGCAGGCGCCGCGCCTCGCCCCCCATGTCCCGGCCATGGTGGAGCACGTGGCCCGCGACCTGGGCATCCCGACCGACGCGGTGAACATCAAGGGCAAGACCACCGAGCGCCTGGGCTTCGAAGGTCGAGGCGAGGGCATCGCCGCGCACGCGGTCGTGCTGCTGCTGGCGCGATGACACCTGGGCAGCGCACTGCACGGTGTGTCCGGCTCAGTTGCCCATGACCACGAAGTCTTCAGGCTTCTCCGGCGGCGATTCGATCTTGCGGCGCAGGTCGTCCAGTTGCGCGCCGATCGCCTGCGCATCCAGCCGGCCGCGCGCTTCGGTGAACAGCGTTTCCTCTTCCATCCGCACGTGCTCGCGCACCGCCTTCGCCAACGAGGTCATCGTCGAGTCGAAACCGCCGTCGCCGGGGGCCAGCGACGACAGGTCCTTGAGCAGCCGCTTGGCCGCGTCATGGTCGTGGTGCGCCTGCTCCACGCCGCGCGCGTCTCCGGTGGCCTGCTGCAGGGCCGGATAGAACAAGGTCTCTTCGAGCTGCGCGTGGATGGACAGCTCGGCCGCGACCTGCTGCGCGAGCTGCGCGATCCGCTGGCGGTCACCGCTCTGGCCGGCGTTTCCGCCCTTGCCACGAAGCGCCTCGTACTCGCTGAACAGCTTCTCGATGCGGCGGTGATCGTCCTTGAGCAGCTCGATCGCGTCCGGCCGGCCCGAGCTTGGGTGCACGGCGCCGAGGTCGTCGGGATTGGTCTGCATGCGAGGCTGCTCCAGGTGGTGGCTCGAGCCCCGAATGTGGCAAGGCCGATGCCCGATCACCGGCCGTCCTTCAGCTCCACCGTCGCCTCGAAGCCGCCGGTCGCGGGCGCCGCCAGCAGCAGCCGCCCCGCGTGGCGCTGCGCCAGCCGCTCGACGATCGCCAACCCGAGCCCCGTCCCGCCGCCGTGCTCCAGCGCCCCGGCGGGCACGGCCGCCGGACCCCGTGCCGCGTCCAGGCGCATGAACGGACGCGTCAGGCGCGCCAGCGCATCGCCGGGCACGCCGGGGCCGTGGTCCGCCACGACCAGCCGCACGCCGCGTGGCACCCGCTCCAGGCGCAATCCCAGTTCCAGCCGCCCGTCAGGACCGCGCCCGTGGCGTAGCGCGTTCTCGACCAAGTTCGCGGCGATCCGCTCGAAATCGGCCGCCTGCCCGAGCCAGCGCACGGTGCGATCGACGCCCCGGTCGTTCCAGGCGACCGAGCCGGCGGCGATCTCGCCGGCATGCCGTTCACGCAGCGCGTCGAGCAGCGCCGCGGGTTCGACCGGCACCGCCACCGCCGGTGGCGCCTGCGCGCCGCGCGCGAACTCGACGAACTGGCCGACGATCCGGTCGATCGATTCGACATCGCTCTCCATCGCGCGCCGGGTGGTTTCGGGCAAGGCCGCCAACTCGATCTCCATCCGCAGCCGGGTGAGCGGCGTGCGCACGTCGTGGGAGATGCCGGCCAGCGCGAGCGCGCGGTCGGCTTCGAGCTCGCCCAGCGACTGCGCCATGCGGTTGAAGCCGGTGTTCAGCCGGGCGATCTCCTCGGGGCCGCGCTCGGCGAGCGGCTCCGGCCGCTGCCCCCTGGCCAAGGCCGAGAGCGCACGGGACAACTGGTCCAACGGCCGGTTCACCAGCCGGCTGGTCGCGAAGGCGCCGGCCAACGACAACCCGATCGCCGTCAGCGCCCACCCCAGCCACCCCGGTCCCGGGCGACGGTCGACGCGGGCCTCGTCGATGCGCAACCAGTAGGCATCGCCCTCGATGTCGAAGCTCACCCAGAAGCCCCGGTCGCCATTGACCGCGCTGCCGCTGCGCGTGCCCGGGCCGAGCGATGCCGCCAGCGCGCCAGCGACCTCGGCGGCGAAGCCGCCGAGGGCCAGCGGCTCGACGCGATCGTCCGGCTCGAGCACCTCCACCGAGACGCCTTCCTCGCGCGCCAGGTCCTCCAGCAATGCCCGTCGGCGGGCCGGATCGGCGCTCACCAGGGCCGCGCGCGTCAAGTTCGCCACCGAAGCCAGCTCCCAGGCCACCTGCTGGGCCCGCGGCACGCGCTCGAAGGCGCGGAAGAAGACGCTCCAGGCCAGCAGGCTCGCCAGGATCAGCGCGGCGATCAGGAAGAAGGTGCGCCAGAACAGGCCACCCGGTCGCAACGGCATGCGGCGAGCGCCGGCGCTCAGCGCGCGTCCGGAACGAAGACGTAGCCCACGCCCCACACCGTCTGCAGGTAGCGCGGCTTGGCCGGGTCCGGTTCGAGCAGCTTGCGCAGCCGCGAGATCTGCACGTCCAGGCTGCGGTCGAACGCCTCGTACTCGCGCCCCCGCGCCAGCTGCATCAGCTTGTCCCGCGACAAGGGGACGCGCGGGTGGCGCGCGAAGACCTTCAGCACGGCGAACTCTCCGGTGGTCAGCGGGATCGGCTCGCCGGCGCGCGTGAGCGTGCGCGTCCCCAGGTCGAGGACGAAGTCGCCGAAGTGCATTTCCCCGGCCTCCGGCGCGGGCGCGCCGGGCAGGTCGGGCGCCTTCCTCCGGCGCATCACCGCGTGGATGCGTGCCAGCAGCTCGCGCGGGTTGAAGGGCTTGGGCAGGTAGTCGTCCGCGCCCATCTCCAGTCCGATGATCCGGTCGATCTCGTCGCCCTTGGCGGTCAGCATGACGACCGGCGTCGTGTCTCCGCCGCCCCTCAACCGACGCAGGAACGCCAGGCCGTCCTCCCCCGGCAGCATGAGGTCGAGGACGAGCAGGTCGAAGCGCTCGCGCTGCATGAGCCGCCACGCCGTCGCGGTGTCGGCGGCCAGCGCGACGTCGAAGCGATTCTCGGAGAGGTAGCGCCGCAGCAGATCGCGCAGGCGATCGTCGTCGTCGACCACGAGGAGGCGGGCGGGCGGTGGCGTCGTCATGGGGCCGATCATAGGGCACGCGCGGCCCGCATCGCCGGCCGACGGGCGGGCCGACACATGCCGTTACACCGCTTACTCCCGTCCGCGAGGGCCGGGAGCAGCGTGCGCCTAGAATCATCGCATGCTCCGTTCCGCCCATCGCGCGCGCGCGCTTCGCCGCTTACTGATCGCCGGCTGCCTCGTCGCGGCCTCGGCCGGGTCCGTGTGGGCCGACCCGGGCGGACGCGGCGGCGACGGGGGCGGCCGCCGGGGTCCGCCGCACCAAGCGGACGACGCGGGCGCCACGCCGCAAGGCGGCGACCGTCGGCGCATGCGCGAGCAACTCCGCGAACAGCTGCGCAACGATCGGTCGTCGGCGGGGCAGGGGCCTCCGGGGGGTGGCCAGGAAGGCGGCGCCGGCCGCCTGAGTCCCGAGGAGCGGCAAGCGCTGCGCGAGCAGCTGAGGGACCAGCGCCGCGGTAGGGGGTTCTAGGCCGCGCGCGCGGGTCGAATAGAATCGGGAATCCGCCCGGTCCCGCGCGCCGCCCCCCGCCAGTGTCCCTCGTCGCAAGCCCTCAGTCGGGGCCCACTCTGCTGGCCATCGACACCTCGTCCGCATGGTGCTCGGTCGCGCTGCTCCACCACGGGCGCACGGACCTGCTGTGCGAAGAGGCCGGCCACGGCCATTCGCAACGCGTGCTGCCGATGGTCGAGGCGCTGCTCCAACGCCGTGGCTTGCAGCTGCGAGACTGCCGGGCCGTCGCGTTCGGGGCGGGGCCGGGGGCCTTCACGGGGTTGCGCATCGCCTGCGGCGTGGCGCAGGGGCTGGCGTTCAGCGCCGGGTTGCCGGTCGTGCCGATCGACTGCGTCGCGGCGACGGCGAGCTGCGCCCGGACGTTGGCCGCCGTCACGGACGACGTGCCGGTCGCGGTCGCGCTGGACGCGCGCATGGGCGAGGTCTACTTCGGCTTGATCGAGACGCCGCCGCCCGGCATCGCGGTGGCTCGGCTGGCCGCGCCGCACGAGGCCGCCGCGGGGCTGATGGCCGAGGTCGTCGATCGCGGCTCGCCTGCAGGAAGGGTCCTGGCCGCCGGTGATGGGTTCGCGCGGCACCCGGGGCCGTTCGGCCTGCTGGTCGAACGCCTGGGCCCGCCCATCGTGAAGGCGCATGCGCGTGCGGATGCGGTGGCAGTGCTGGCGGCCCGCGCCCTGGCGTGCGGCCACGCGGTGCCCGCCGAGGAGGCGGTGCCGCTGTACGTGCGCGACAAGGTCGCGCTGGACGTCGACGAGCAGCGCGCGCTGCGGGCGGCGCGGGATGCGGCGGCGAGCGCCGCCGCGCGGCCCTGAGGGCACGCCCATGGCGCACGACGCCCAGCCGGGCACCAGCACCCAGCCGCCGGCCTCGTCGGGCGCCTGGGGTCGGCTGACCGTGGAGCCGATGCGGCCCGCCGACGTGCCGGCGGTCGAGTCAATCGAGCGGGCCGTCTACGCCTTCCCGTGGTCGGCCGGCAACTTCATCGATTCGCTGAAGGCCGGTTATGACGCCTGGCTGTTCCGCGACGACCGCCATGCGCTGATGGGCTATGCGGTCGTCATGTGGATGCCGGACGAGGTCCACCTGCTCAACCTCAGCGTCGCGGCCGCCTGCCAGCGGCAAGGTTGGGGCGCACGGATGCTGCATTGGCTGTCCGACGACTGCGTCTCGCGCGGCGCCACGGCGATGATGCTCGAGGTGCGGCCGTCCAACGTGCCGGCGCGTCGCCTGTACGACCGATTCGGCTTCCGGCAGATCGGCGTGCGGCGCCGCTATTATCCGGCGCCCGGCCATACCCGAGAGGACGCGCTCGTGCTGCGCTTGAAGCTCGCCGATGGATGAGCGCCGCCGGCGAGCCTGGGCGGCGCTGGAGCTGGGGCCGCTGTGGGTGGCGCGCGACCGGCCCGACGTGCTGGCGCCCGCGGCCGCGCAGCCGCCGGGCGACGAGTCACCGCTCGCCGCGATGGGCGCGGTGGATTCGCCGGCCGCACCGCCCTCGTCGATCGCCATCGCGGACCACGCCGCGCGCCATGCCCGCCTCGAAGCGGTCCGGGTCGAAGCGGCGGGCTGCCCGCGTTGCGGCCTGTCGCAGTCGCGCACGCAGGTGGTGTTCGGCACCGGCGATCCGTCGGCGCGCTGGATGTTGGTCGGCGAGGCGCCCGGCGCCGAGGAGGATCTTCGCGGCGAGCCTTTCGTGGGCCAGGCCGGCCGGCTGCTCGACGCGATGCTCGCTGCCCTCGGGCTTTCGCGCGAGCAGCACGTCTACATCTGCAACGTCCTGAAGTGCCGCCCGCCGAACAACCGCAATCCGCTGCCCGAGGAAGTGGCGGCCTGCGCGCCGTACCTCCGCGAGCAGCTGTCGCTGGTGCGGCCGCAACTGCTGGTCGCGCTGGGTCGGTTCGCGGCGCAGTCCCTCTTGGGCACCACCGCGTCGATCGCCAGCCTGCGTGGAAAGGTGCATTCCATCGATGCCGACGGACGCCCGTTGCCGGTGGTCGTCACCTACCACCCCGCGTACCTGCTGCGCGACCGCCTCGCCGAAAAGGCCCTGGTGTGGCAGGACCTGTGCCTCGCACGGGCGACCGTGCCGCCGCTGGGCTCGTCCGATTAGGCTCGTCAGATCAGGCGAACGCGCGGCCCGGCGACCGGCCTCAGTGCCGCGCTTCCCCGATCAACCCCACCGAATCGAACCGCCGCTGGTTCGCCGCATGGCGGCGCATCACCACCAGCATCGCCGCCGCGACGAAGAGCCCGAACAACACGATCACCGCGTTGATCGACAGCTCGAACTTGAGCAGCAGCGCGTACAGCGCCAGCATCAGGAGGATGTTCAGGTTCTCGTTGAAGTTCTGCACGGCGATCGAATGGCCCGCGCTCATCAGCACGTGGCCGCGATGCTGCAGCAGCGCGTTCATCGGGACGACGAAGAACCCCGCCAACGCACCGATCAGCACGAGCAGCGGGTAAGCCGCCTCGACGGAGCCGACCAGGGTCATCATCGGCACGATCAGGCCCATCGCCACGCCCACCGGCAGCACCCTCAGCGAGCCTTTCAGCGGCACGATGCGCGCCGCCAGGATCGCACCGCCGGCGATGCCGACCGCGACCACCCCTTGCAGCACGGCCGCACGGTTGAGCGGCATGCCCAGCTGACGCTCTGCCCACTTCAGCACGATGAACTGGAGCGTCGCGCCCGCACCCCAGAACAGCGTCGTCACCGCCAGCGAGATCTGGCCGAGCTTGTCCTTCCACAGCGTCAGGTTGCACTGCCAGAACTCGCCCAGCAGGCGCACCAGGTTGCGCTCCTGGTGGGGATAGCGCGCGCCCGTCTCGGGGATGCGCAGGTTGAAGAGCGCCGCGATGCCGTAGAACACCGAGATCACGAGGATCGCCATTTCGGCCGGCGTGTCCACGCCGGTGTCGATGCCCGGAAGGTCGAAGCCGAGCAGCGCCGAGGACACGCGCGGGCTGATCAGCGCGCCGCCGAGCACCGTGCCCAGGATGATCGACCCGACGGTCGTGCCTTCGATCCAGCCGTTGGCGGCCACCAGTTTCTCGGGCGGAAGCAACTCGGTCAGGATCCCGTACTTGGCCGGCGAATAGGCCGCCGCCCCCAGGCCGACCACCGCGTAGGCCAGCAGCGGATGCACCGACAGGAACATCAGCCCGCAGCCGATCACCTTCACCGCGTTGGTGATCAGCATCACCTTGCCCTTGGGCATGGAGTCGGCGAAGGCGCCGACGAACGGCGCGAGCGCGACGTAGGACAGCGTGAAGAACAGCTTGAGCATCGGCCGCATCCACTCGGGAGCGCTGAGCTCGATGAGCAGCGCGATCGCGGCGATCAGCAGCGCATTGTCGGCGAGCGACGAAAAGAACTGCGCCGCCATGATGGTGTAGAAGCCGCGTCTCATGCGGCTCGGGTTATAGCACGAAGGCCTTGGCGGCCCCTTCGACAGCGCATGCCATAATTTTCCGATGCCCAGGCCCATCAGCGCGACCATCCGCATCGCTGCGCTGCAGCGCAATCTCGCCGTCCTGCATCGGTGCACGCGCCGCGCCGACGGCAGCGGGCCGCGTCTGTGGGCCGTCGTCAAGGCCGCGGCCTATGGCCACGGGCTGGCGGCCGCCCAGGTCGGCTTCGCACGGGCCGACGGCCTCGCGCTGCTCGATTTCGATGACGCGCTTCGCCTTCGCGCGGCGGGTTGGACGCGCCCGATCCTGATGCTGGAGGGTGCCTTCGAGCCCGCCGACGTCGCCACGGCCCGCGAGCACGGCCTGGACCTCACGGTGCACAGCGCGCCCCAGCTCGCTTGGCTGGAGGCGCGACCTGGCGCGCCGGTGGACGTGCACCTCAAGCTGAACTCCGGCATGAACCGGCTCGGCTTCGCGGCGGACCGCTTCCGGGCGGCCCACGATCGCTTGGCGGCGTCGCCGGGGGTGCGCGGCGTCACGCTGATGACGCATTTCGCCACCGCCGACGATGCGCGCGGTGTCGACTGGCAGCTGGAGCGCTTCGCTGCCGTCACCGATGGGCTGCCGGGGCCGCGCTCGCTGGCCAACTCGGCCGCGTCGCTCGCGCATCCGTCGACGCATGCCGACTGGGTCCGGCCCGGCATCGCCTTGTACGGCGCGACGCCTTTCGCCGACCGCAGCGCGGCCGAGCTGGGGCTGGCCGCCGCGATGTCGCTCGAGTCGCGCATCATCGCCGTGCAGGCCCTGGCCGCCGGGGACGTGGTCGGCTATGGCGCCAGCTTCGTGGCGCCCGGGCCCATGCGCGTGGGCATCGTCGCCTGCGGCTACGCAGACGGCTACCCACGTCATGCGCCCACCGGCACGCCGGTGATGGTGGACGGCATCCGCACCCGCACCCTGGGCAGGGTGTCGATGGACATGCTCGCGGTGGACCTCACGCCGCTGCCGGTCGCGCGGGAAGGCAGCGTCGTGGAGCTGTGGGGCGAGCGGCTGCCCATCGACGAGGTGGCCGCCGCGGCGGGCACGATCGGCTACGAGCTCATGTGCGCGCTGGCCCCGCGCGTGCCCGTGCAGGTGCTCGGGGCAACGGTGGAAGTGGCGGGCAGCGCCCCCAACTAGCCCGGATGGCCAAGACCAAGACCCAATACGTCTGCACCGAGTGCGGCGGCACCAGCCCCAAGTGGCAGGGACAGTGTCCGAGCTGTCATGCCTGGAACACGCTCACCGAGGGCCTGATCGAGCCCGTCCCGTCCGCTGCGAACCGATTCGCGCCGCTGGTGAAGGCGGCGCCGGCGCGCAAGCTCGCCTCCATCGAAGCGGCGGACATCCCGCGCCTGCCCACCGGCGTCGAGGAGTTCGATCGCGTGCTGGGCGGCGGCCTGGTGTCCGGCAGCGTCGTCCTGATCGGCGGCGACCCGGGCATCGGCAAGTCGACGCTGCTGCTCCAGGCGCTGGCGGCCCTGTCTCGGCAGGTGCCGGTGCTGTACGTGTCGGGCGAGGAGTCCGACGCGCAGGTGGCCTTGCGGGCCCAACGCCTGGGCCTGGCCGCGGCCGACGTCGCGGTGCAGGCCGAGATCGGCCTGGAGCGGATCGCCGCCTCGGTCGAGGCCATGCGCCCGACCGTGGTGGTGATCGACTCGATCCAGACGCTGTATTCGGACCAGTTGCAGTCCGCCCCCGGTTCGGTCGCGCAGGTGCGCGAATGCGCCGCGCAGTTGACCCGCCTGGCCAAGGGAAGCGGCACGACCATCATCCTGGTCGGGCACGTGACCAAGGAAGGCACGCTCGCCGGCCCCCGCGTGCTGGAGCACATCGTCGACACGGTGCTCTACTTCGAGGGGGACACGCACTCGTCGTTCCGCGTGGTGCGCGCGTTCAAGAACCGATTCGGCGCGGTCAACGAGATCGGCGTGTTCGCGATGACCGATCGGGGCTTGCGTGGCGTGTCGAACCCCAGCGCGATCTTCCTTTCCCAGCATCACGACCGCGAGGGCACGGGCGAGGGCGTCCCGGGCTCGTGCGTGATGGTCACGCAGGAAGGCACGCGGCCATTGCTGGTAGAAGTGCAGGCCTTGGTGGACGCGGCGCATTCGCCCAATCCGCGGCGGCTCGCGGTGGGCGTCGAGCAGAACCGGCTGGCGATGCTGCTCGCCGTGCTGCACCGCCACGCGGGCGTCGCCTGCTACGACCAGGACGTCTTCGTGAACGCGGTGGGCGGCGTGCGCATCTCGGAGCCCGCCGCGGACCTGCCGGTGCTCGCCGCCATTGTGTCGTCGATGAAGTCAAAGCCCTTGCCGCGCGGCCTGGTCTGCTTCGGCGAGGTCGGCTTGGCCGGCGAGATCCGCCCGGCACCGCGCGGGCAGGAGCGCCTGCGGGAAGCCGCCAAGCTGGGGTTCTCGATCGCGCTCGTGCCCAAGGCCAATGCGCCGCGCCAGCCGATCGAAGGCCTGGAAGTCTGGGCGGTCGATCGGATCGACGCGGCGTTGGCCAAGCTGCGCGAGGGCTGATCCCGGGCGCGTGTCTTGCCGGCCAAGGCATCCTCGAGGCAGGCCCACGCATGGACAATCAACGCACCCTCACCCGTTCGCAATCGTCGCGGCTCGTGGCCCTCGATTGGGGCACGTCGTCGCTGCGCGCTTACCTGGTCGACGCCAACGGCACGGTCCTCGACCGCCGCGCGTGGCCGCACGGCATCCGCAAGGTGACCGACGGCGACTTCGCCGGCACGCTCGCCCGGGCCATCGACGGCTGGGACGCCGGCCTGCCGCGGATCGCCTGCGGGATGATCGGCAGCCGCAACGGCTGGGTCGAGGCGCCGTACTGCGACCTGCCCGCCGGGGCGCAGGCCTTGGCTCGGCGGCTCGTCACCGCGGTGGCGGGCGACGGGGTCCCGCTGGCCATCGTTCCGGGCTTGCGCCGCGTCGACGCGCGCGGCGACCCGGACGTCATGCGCGGCGAGGAGACGCAGTTGATCGGCGCCGCGATCGAGGGGCGCCCCGATGGCGTCTTCGTCCATCCCGGCACGCATTCCAAGTGGGCGCTGATGGCTGCCGGCGAGATCCGGGCCTTCTCGACGTTCATGACCGGGGAGCTGCATGCCGCGCTGCTCGGGCACACCATTCTCGGCGCATTCCAGCAGGCGGCCGCTGCGAGCGCATCCGCCCCGACGCCGGCGTCGGCTGCCGCCGCCCCGGACTGGCAGGCCTTCGAGCGCGGCGTCACGCGCGCGCACGCCTGCGACGACTTCACGCATGCGCTCTTCACGGTGCGCTCCCGCGTGCTCGAGGCGGACCTGTCGCCCGCCAGCGTGCCGGACTACCTGTCCGGCCTCCTGATCGGCGAGGAATTCCGCGGTGCCCGCGCGGCCGGATGGCTGCCGGAGGGCGCCCACGTGACCCTGATCGGCGACGAGCGGCTCACGGTCCGCTACGCGCGCGCCATGGACTTGCTGGACGTCTCGTTCGCGCACGGCCCGGCGGACGTCGTGGTCCCGGGGCTGGTCGCCATCGCGCGCCATGCCCGCCTCATTCCTGATGCCGGACGTTGACCCGATGACCGAGACCCGCACCGAACGAGCCCCCCACGATCCCGCGCGCGAACGGTTGTTCGCGGCCTTCGACGCGATGCCGCTGGTGGCCATCCTGCGCGGGCTACCGCCCGTGGACGCGCTTCCCGTCGGCCAAGCGCTGGTGGACGCGGGCTTTCGCATCATCGAAGTCCCGCTCAACTCACCGGACCCGCTGGAATCGATCCGGCAGCTGTCGACGGCGTTCCCGGACCAGGTCGTCGGGGCGGGCACGGTGCTGGATCCCGAACAAGTGCGGGAGATCGCGCAGGCCGGCGGGCGCCTGATCGTCATGCCGCACGCCGACACGGCCGTCATCCGCGCGGCCAAGGCGCAGGGCCTGGCGTGCACGCCGGGCGTGGCGACGCCGACCGAGGCATTCGCGGCGCTGGCGGCAGGGGCCGACGCGCTGAAGCTCTTTCCCGCGGAACTCGTGCGGCCCGCGGCGATGCGCGCGATGCGCGCCATCCTTCCGCGGGGCCTGCGCCTGGTGCCCGTCGGCGGCATCACGCCGGACACGCTGGCCGAGCATCGCACGGCTGGTGCGGACGGCTTCGGCCTGGGCAGCGCGCTCTATCGCCCGGGCGATGGCGCGGAAGCCGTGGCCGGCAAGGCACGCGCCTTCGTTCAGGCGCTGCGCGCGACGGGCTGGTCGACGGCCTGAACCGGCAGCCGGGCCTGCGCGCCGGGTGCGGTGCGAGCCCTGCGCGCGGCAAGCTCGGAGGCCGCCGCACGACCGCTTCGCACCGCGGATTCGAGGGTGCCGGGGTAGGGGCTGTCGACGAAGTCACCGGCCAGCACCAGTCCGTCGACGCCCGTTCGCGTCGCGGGCCGCACGAGCCCCGGCGTGCACAGGAAGGTGGCAGCCCGTTCGACCACGATGCGCATTGGAGAGTCCGAGGGCGCGATCTCGTCGGACGATTTCCCGCCGGCTTGGCCGATCGCCTGGCCCACCTGCGCGAGTAGCGCCTGGCGCAAGGCCTCGCGGTCGTGGTCGCGCGCCTGCGCGCTGATGACCGCGGCCACGAGGCGGGTGCCGGGATCGATCAGGTGCCGCGCGAAGAGCCATTGCGCCGGCCGCGACGCGTCGCAACGCATGGCGAGCATCGGCGTGCGCCAGTGCGGCCCCTCGGGGAGCGCCAGCCAAGCCGTCGCGATCGCGCTGGGCTGCAGCGCATGCAGCCGCGCGACGGTCTGCGACACCGTCGCATTTGCGGCCGCCAGCGGCGAAAGCAGCGATGCCGCATCGGCGAAGTTCGTCGCCAGCACCACGGCGTCCACCGCGAGCCCGCGTCCGCCCGTCATGCGGATCGCGAACCCGTCCGCCGAAGGCTCCACCGCCGTCACCGGCGCCGGCGCGTGCAGCGTCGCGCCGCGTTCGCCCAGCAGCCGCCATGCGGCGTCCGGCAACACGGCGGACAGGTCCACCTTCGGCACCAGCAGATCGCTCGAGGCGCGGTCGGCCCCGACCGAGTCGCGCAGCACGTTCAGGAACACCTGCGCGGACGCCTGCTGCATCGGCGTGTTGAGCGCGGCCAGGCACAAAGGCTCCCACAGCAGCGCGACGGCCTGCGCGTGCACGCCACGGTCGGCCAGCATGCGCTCGACCGTCACGTCCTTCGCGAGCCGCCAGCCGCTGGCGCGTGCCCGCGCGGCGAAGCCGATGCTGCTCGCGCGCGCGGCCCACGACAAGCCGCGCGCCGACGCCAGCGCGGCCAGCAGGTGCAGCGGCGCCGGCCAGCGAGGGGCGCGCAGCCAGGGGCCACCCGGGTATTCGATCGCCAGCGGCAGGCGCAGCAGCGCCGCCTGCGGGTCGACCCCGGTCCGTTTCATGAGCGCCAGCGTTTCGCTGTAGGCGCCGATCAGGATGTGCTGCCCGTTGTCGACCGCGACCGCGCGTCCGTCGGCCAGCGTCCAGCCGATGCGACGCGCACGACCGCCTGGCGCGGGCGCGCGCTCGAGCACGTGCACATCGAAGCCGGCGTCGAGCGCGTCCAGCGCGGCCGCCAAGCCCGCCCAGCCCGCGCCCACCACGGCCACGCGGCCGCGCGTCATGGCGTGGCGGGCACCTTGACGCGCCCGGTCACCCAGGTGCGCCATGCGATCAGCAGCTTGCGCACCGGCGTCAGCGAGGTGCGCTGCGTCAGAACGCGGAATCCGTCGCGCTCGAGCTCGTCGAGCAGCGCGAGGTAGATCGATGCCATGATCAAGCCCGGCCGCTGGGCCTTGCGGTCGGCGTCGGGCAGCAGCGCGAAGGCCTCGCGGTACGCCGCGCGCGCGCGCTCGGCCTGGAATCGCATCAACGCGACGAAGCGATCGCTGTGCTCCGCGCGCATGATCTCGGCGGCCTTCACCTCGAAGCGCTGCAACTCGTCCACCGGCAGGTAGATGCGGCCCTTGCGGGCGTCTTCGCCGACGTCGCGGATGATGTTGGTCAGCTGGAAGGCCAGGCCCAACCGGTCGGCGTAGCGAAGCGTCTCGTCTCGCGTTCGGCCGAACACGTCGGCGGCCAACTCGCCGACGGCGCCGGCCACCCGCCGGCAGTAGCGCGCCAGGGCCGGGAAGTCCAGGTATCGGCTCTGGTCCAGGTCCATCTGCATGCCGTCGACGACTTCGGCCAGCCGCCCCGCCGTCAGGCCGAAGCCCTGCACGTGCGGCAGCAGCGCGCGCGTCACCGGGTGCTGCGGCGTGCCCGATTCCAGCCGCGCGAGCTCCGTGCGCCACCAGTCGAGCTTGACGCGCGCGACCGACGGGTCCTTGATTTCGTCGACGGTGTCGTCCACCTCGCGACAGAACGCGTACAGCGCGATGATCGCGCGTCGCCGCGGCGGCGGCAGGAACAGGAAGCTGTAATAGAAGCTCGACCCGCTCTGCGCCGCTTTCTGTTCGCAGTATTCGTCGGGCGTCATGGGCGGATCCTGGCGGAAAGGGCGGCACCGTGCGCGCCGCGCAGTCGCAGCGCGCCGGCCAGCAGGGCGGGCGCATCGCGCGCACCCAGTGCCGGGCGGGCACCGAAGGGGTCGAAGCCGCAGGCCGCGAGGCGGTCGCAGATGCGAAGGCCGCCGGACACGATCAGCCGGAGTTCCCAGGCCAGGCGTGTCGGCACGCGTGCCGCGAGCGGGGCGCCGGATTCTAGCATCGCGCGTGCGCGCTCCACCTGGGCGCGCACCAGCGCACGCAGCGCCGGCGAGGGGCTGCCGTGGCGCGTCGCGGCATCGATGTCGGCCTCGAGCACGCCGTGCGCGCGCAACTCCGACAAGGGCATGTAGAGCCTGCCTCGACGCCAGTCGATCGCCACGTCCTGCGCGAAGTTGACCAGTTGCAACCCGGTGCAGATGCGGTCGGACAACACGTCGTCGTCCGGCCGGGCGATGCCGAAGATGCGCAGCATCAGGCGGCCGACCGGGTCGGCGGAGCGGCGGCAGTAGTCGGCCAGCGCCGCGTAGTCGGGGTAGCGGGTCGTGTCGACGTCCTGTCGGAACGCCGACAGCAGCGCCGACAGCAGTTCGGTCGGCAGCCCCAGCCGGCGCGCGTGGGCTTCCAAGGGCGCCACGGCCGCATGGCCCGGCGGCGCGCCGCGGCCCAAGCGCGCCACGGCGGAGTCCAGCGCGTCGAGCTCGGCGTGGCGCGCGGCCGCAGGAGCGTCGCCCTCGTCGGCGACGTCGTCGGCATAACGGGCGAAGCGGTACAAGGCCCCGACGGCGGGCCGCTGCGCCGCCGGCAGCAGCCATGAGCCGACGGGAAAGTTCTCGTAGTGGTCGGCCTGCGACCATGGACTGGGCATCGAAAGGGCGACCGGAAGCGGGGCGGGGCCGACGAGCGGCGGGACGGGAGGACGGGCGCCCGCACCGAGGCGCCCGCGTGCAACCCTGTAGAATATCGCGCCGCGGGGAGACCGGTTGCTGGCTTCGATGTTTGCTTGCACCGCAGCGGGCGCGCGCGCGCCGTCGCCCCGCATGCGCGGCCGTGGCGGAATTGGTAGACGCACCAGGTTTAGGTCCTGACGCCGCAAGGTGTGGGAGTTCGAGTCTCCCCGGCCGCACCACTCGACGACATCCCGCGCGCAGCCGTTGGCGGAGCGAACATGCCCCGTTCGGCGCGCGCGCACACTCATTGCTACGGAATCGGATATGGCCAATCTCGAGACACTGGGTACCCTGGAGCGGCGCCTGACCTTCACGGTGCCGGCGGCCGAGATCGAGCCGCAGGTGGCGCAACGCCTGCGCAGCATCGCCCGCACCGCACGCCTGCCGGGGTTCCGGCCAGGCAAGGTGCCGATGAAGATGATCGAGCAGTCCTACGGCGCGCAGACCTATGCCGAGGTGATGGGCGACGTGGTGTCCAAGAAGCTGGGCGCCGCCATCGACGAGCACAAGCTGCGCGTGGCCGGCGAACCGAAGGTCGAGCGCGCGGGCGAAGGCGCCGAAGGCGGCGAGATGGGCTTCGCGGCCACCTTCGAAGTCTTCCCGGAGATCGAGCTGGGCGACGTCAAGGCGGCCGGCTTCGAACGCGTGGCCTGCCCGATCGGCGACGCCGAAGTCGACAAGACCGTCGAGATCCTGCGCAAGCAACGCGTGAAGTGGGTCGAGGCCGGCCGTGCGGCGGCCGACGGCGACAAGGTCACCATCGACTTCGCCGGCACCATCGACGGCACCGCCTTCGAGGGCGGCAGCGCCGAGGGCTACGCCTTCGTGCTGGGCGAGGGCCGGATGCTCGCCGACTTCGAGACCGGCGTGCGGGGCATGTCGGCGGGCGAGACCCGCACCGTCCCGGTGTCGTTCCCCGCGGAATACGGCGCCAAGGAACTGGCCGGCAAGACCGCCGAGTTCGCCATCACGGTCACCAAGGTCGAAGGCCCCGAGCTGCCCGAGATCGACGCGGAATTCGCCCGCACGCTGGGCGTGGCCGACGGCGACGTCGAGAAGATGCGCGCCGACGTCCGCGCCAACCTCGAGCGCGAGGTGGCGCAGCGCGTGCGCGCCCGTACCAAGGCCGGCGTCATGGAGAAGCTGCCCGCGGTCGCGCAGCTGGAACTGCCCAAGGCGCTGGTGGCCGCCGAGTCCGAGCGCATGGCCGAGAGCATGCGCGCCGACCTGAAGCAGCGCGGCATGAAGGACGCCGACAAGATGCCGATCCCGGCCGATGCCTTCACCGAGCAAGCCACCAACCGCGTGCGCCTGGGCCTGATCGTCGGCGAGATCGTCCGCCAGAAGGGCTTGCAGCCCAAGCCCGACCAGATCCGCAAGCAGATCGAGGAGTTCGCGCAGGCCTACGAGAACCCGGCCGAGGTGGTGCGCTGGTATTTCTCCGACCGCAGCCGCCTGGCGGACGTCGAGGCGATGGTGATCGAGCAGAACGTCGTCGACTGGCTGCTGGCCGAGTCCGACGCGCCCGAGCGGACCGTGGGCTTCGACGAGCTGATGAACCCGCCGGGCGGCGCGCAGGCGACGGTGGCCTGATCGCGCATCGCGCTATCCTGTCGAAAGCAACTTCCAAAGCAACCGCACGAGCACACGAGGATTCGACCGGATGAGCTCCACCTTCAAGGACTGGCTGCATGCGCAGCCAGGCACCGGGTCCGGCCCGGGCTTCGACCCGCAGGGCCTGGGCATGGTGCCGATCGTCATCGAGCAGAGCGGCCGTGGCGAGCGCGCCTACGACATCTACTCGCGCCTGCTCCGCGAGCGGGTGATCTTCCTGGTCGGTCCGGTGATGGACCAGACCGCCAACCTGATCGTCGCCCAGCTGCTGTTCCTGGAGAGCGAGAACCCCGACAAGGACATCTCGCTCTACATCAACTCGCCGGGCGGTTCGGTGTCGTCGGGCCTGGCCATCTTCGACACGATGCAGTTCATCAAGCCGGACGTGTCCACGCTGTGCATGGGCATCGCGGCCAGCATGGGCGCGTTCCTGCTGGCGGCCGGCGCCAAGGGCAAGCGCTACGCGCTGCCCAACTCGCGCGTCATGATCCACCAGCCCTCGGGCGGCGCGCAGGGCATGGCGTCCGACATCGAGATCCAGGCCAAGGAGATCCTGTACCTGCGCGAGCGGCTGAACCGGATCATGTCCGAGCAGACCGGCCAGCCCATCGAGCGCATCGCCCGGGACACCGACCGCGACAACTTCATGGGCGCGGAAGATGCGGTAAGCTATGGATTGGTCGACAGGGTCTTGTCGAGTCGCGGAGAGGCCGCGTAAAGCGCGCGGCGCCAGCGGTGCTCACAGCCTCCACGCGCACGGTTAGAGGGTCCAAGGAATGACCGACAAGAAAGGGTCGAGCGAGAAGCTGCTGTACTGCTCGTTCTGCGGAAAGAGCCAGCACGAAGTCCGCAAGCTGATCGCCGGCCCGTCGGTGTTCATCTGCGACGAGTGCATCGAGCTCTGCAACGACATCATCCGCGACGAGGCGCAGCAGGAAGCGCAACCAGGCACCGCCAAGAACGGCCTTCCCACCCCGGCGGAGATCGCCACGATCCTCGACCAGTACGTGGTCGGGCAGGGCAAGGCCAAGCGGATCCTGTCGGTGGCGGTCTACAACCACTACAAGCGGTTGCGCCACAAGGGCAAGAAGGACGAGGTCGAGCTCTCCAAGAGCAACATCCTGCTGGTCGGCCCGACGGGCAGCGGCAAGACGCTGCTGGCCCAGACGCTGGCGCGCCTGCTGAACGTCCCCTTCGTCATCGCCGACGCCACCACGCTCACCGAAGCGGGCTACGTGGGCGAGGACGTCGAGAACATCATCCAGAAGCTGCTGCAGAACTGCAATTACGACGTCGAGAAGGCGCAGAGCGGCATCGTCTACATCGACGAGATCGACAAGATCTCGCGCAAGTCGGACAACCCGAGCATCACGCGCGACGTCTCCGGTGAAGGCGTGCAGCAGGCGCTCCTCAAGCTGATCGAGGGCACCATCGCCTCGGTGCCGC
>ERZ1066120.60-NODE-60-length-107671-cov-10.902468_pt1 | contig 107671 bp, 89 predicted proteins | sample MGYA00382767_ERZ1066120 | MGnify/ENA primary metagenome ERZ1066120 (study PRJEB33369, sample SAMEA5778350) | biofilm metagenome | biome: Industrial cooling water; feature: Water cooling tower basin; material: Biofilm | place: United Arab Emirates | collected... | reverse complement strand
GCAACTACTCAGCCTCGCTTTTTGCTATTCTACCCCTGCAATGTCCAGTAGTGAGCCGCCAACCAGTGCAATGGCAGCACCAGCAATTACGTGTCCATCACCATCAGCCAGCCTTCAGGATGCGGGGGCGGCGGGTGTACGTCGTCTACGCCCAGCATCAATGCCAATCCGGGCACGGCTTGCTCGGGCGATCTGATTTCGCTCACCGCCGGGGGCTGTGACAACGGCACCCTCACCTGGCAGCACAACGGGGCCACGGGCGGCAGCACCACGGCCAACGGCCCCGGCACCTACGTGGTGAAGTGCAAGCAAGGCACCTGCTCTGAAACGCAGAATCAGGTCACGGTGAGTAACTGCAACAACCAGCAAAACCCCGGTTTGTGGGAAGCGGTAGGGGGTAGCAATCGCATCCGCAACACCAACGGCGGGCCGGTCGTAATCGGCGACGGCATTGCCAATTTCCCCGGAAATTACAAACTTTACGTAGCCGACGGCATCATGACCGAACGCCTGAAGGTGGCCATCCGAAACAGCGGCAACTGGGCTGACTTCGTGTTCGACCCAACCTACCGCCTCCCCGACCTGCGCGATGTGAACCGCTACGTCCGGCAAAACGGCCACCTGCCCGGCATTCCGTCGGCTAGCGAAGTAACCCAACAGGGCCTCGACGTGGCCGAGATGAACGCCCGCCTGTTGCAGAAGATTGAGGAACTGACGCTGTACGTGATTAAGCAGGATGCTGATTTGCGGCGGTTGAAAAAGGAATTACGGGGGTTGAAAAATCATAAGACTCATTGATCCTATGTTACGGTACACTTGCATCATGTTTTACTTCGTTGGTAACGTGGTAACTTACGGCCAAAATCGAACAAGTGCGGTTACATGGGTTGCTGTTGAAAATTCGACCGCAGGCGTGGCTTTTCAAATGCCGCAAGGATATGAACGAAAAGATACTATTTCAACGACACTCTACAAAATAGAGAGTGAAAATGTAGTTTTGGAGGTACACTATGCAGACGTAAATGCCGCACCGATTGAAGGAAATGGCTCGACTCTATCCGATCCGCTTCAAACATTTGTTGATTTAGCAATTCAAGCAACGAACGGCCAACTTTTAAGTAGACAAAATGTTCTGGTAAGCGGCCATCAAGGTGTTGAAATAGCAATTTCCTATACCGACGAAGAAAATCAATCAGTAAAAGCATATCATTGTTATTTTTGGTTTAATAATAAAGTGTATGCTTTTTCCACAACGGCAAACATTGATAATTCTGATTTATTGAATTACTACAAAAATTCTTTTTTTGCTTCGGTGAACTTTTCTCAATAATTAATATGAAAATTCTGATCTACATTATTAAGAGTTGTTTAATTACACTTTTGTCATCTTGCTGGCAAGATAGACCGGAAGTAGTTTATAAGATAAATAAGGAGTTTCACCCATTCTTCACTGATTTTAAAATGGGAAGTTATTGGATTTATCAAAATGAAATCAATCATAAATTAGATTCTATTTACATTATTTATAAAATTGATGAGATTTTTTCTTCATTTAATCGTGATAAGTACGAAGCCAAACGATTAGTGTTTGATGGATATTCGATGCGCGGAAACCCTATAGAATTTACCGTTTCGGCAGAAGATGAAATGAAAATCAACATTGATATACATTCAACTATTGAAAAGTTCTCATTGGTAGGTTTTAGCAAAAAAGATCTTTTAATTGAAAAACAAAATATAGATAATATGCAGTACGAAGTAATTAGGTACTCCAATGACTTTGATTTAACACAGAGAAAAAGTGGTTCTAATAAAGGGTATCCGTTGTTCAAATCCATAGTTTTCGCAAAAGGTATCGGTATCATCCATTTCAAAATCGAAAACGATGAAAAGCTTGGTGACGCTTCCTTTCGTCTTGTCAAGTATCGTGCAATTTTATAATATAATTGCATTATTTGGGATAATGGCACTGAGTCATTTCACAAATAGAGCTTGGGGACAATTAGGGACAGCAGGAGAAAGTTGCGCACCAAATTTTAACGGCCCTGGATGGGCTTCTTCGCTCAATTCACAAGCTCGTTCCGTATTCAAATACAGTTCGGGTTGTACTAGAGATTGTACAGGAATGTTAATTAATCAAAACGGCTCGTCAAACCCTAAGCAATATTTCGTAACTTCCCGCCATTGTTTTGATACTCAAAATTTTAGATTGTTTGCTGGAAAACTTGAACTTTGTGGAACGACTAATATTCAATTTACATTCAATTTTCAAAGCCCAGATGGATCAAACAATAGTGTTCCAACAGTAGCAACATCTCCATATCCAAATTCTGGCGAAAATCGTAATTTTGCCAATTATCGTTATGCATTTATTAGTGAAGTAAGAATACTATATTATTATTCATCGTTAGACGTAGTTTTAGGAGAAATCTTAACGCCAATACCTCCTCACTTCAACCCATATTTTTCTGGATGGAATCCAACACTCACTAACGCAGCAAATTTTAATTCGCCATTTGTGAATATCCATCATCCAAGAGGAGATGTAAAAAAGGCGAGTTTAGCTCCTGGCATAGCGATTAATGGAAATCCGATTAATACTGCCTGTAGAGTTGTAACAAAGATTGTTGATGGCTTTCTGAGAATTTTTGGAAGGCGCTACGTTACCGAAAAAATATGTAATATAGTTGATACACCTTTTCTCGTTGTGCCGTACTTTAGTCATGGCTCTGTGGCAGGCGGCTCTTCTGGTTCTCCATTATTCAATTCTTTAAATAAACTTACAGGATTACTGAGTAGCACTGCCCCTAACGCTAGTGATGATTGCATTAATTTACAATTATACTACTCCAAATTTAGAAACACGTATGCTTCAGAAGACGTGCGTGTTGCTCTAAATCCATTAGGAGATTATCTCGTGGATTATTTTGGAATAAACGGCAGATCAATCACTTGCTATCCCGATCTGACCGGAAATAACTCATTGTCAGGCCGATACCATCCAGCTATCGAATATCAACCATTCGATAATCGAATTACAATTTCTTCTGCAAGTGCAATTCAATTGAGTGGTGCAGATAAGAATGGCGACGGAATATTCCGAATTAACCTTGCGGATGAAAGAAGTCCTGATTACGAAGGATTACATATTTTCAACAACGCAGACTTTGTTTTTAACGCGAATCAAAACATTACATTCGGTCCCGGCTTCGTTGCAGACGCAGGAGCTACGTTTGAGGCTCGAATTTCGCCATGCAACCTCCCTGCCCGGCAAGTAAGCGAAGGTTTCCAACGACTACCTCCAACAGTTGAGTACACTAAACCCGACCCCCTCACCGCCTACCCCAACCCCACCAGCGACGAAGTCACGTTCCGATACATCCTTCCCCAGGCGGGCCAGGTCACGCTTACCGTGGCGGATTTAACCGGGCGGGTCGTGGCGACCGCCGTCGATGAAAATTACGAGTACAAAGGCAGCTACGAGCGCACCTTTTCCACCGCCAAACTGCCCTCGGGCGTGTACCTATACACCTTGCGCGTGGGTAGCTTCCAGCAAACAAAACGCTTCGTCGTCGTGCGGTAATTAACCCCCATCTTCATGGCCCGTTCCACCTTTCGGAACGCCGTGTTCTACGGCGTTACCCTGCTCTTGCTGTGCCTGTTCGCCGAAATCGCGTTCCGCACCTGGCTCTCCGTTGGCAAAAACTACCCATTCTGGCGGCCCGACTTGGCCCTGCAACGCACCTACTACTACGAAACCTACCGGCTGCTCGATTCCAGCATCCGCCGGGACGACGGGCAGTTCGACATCCTCATCCTGGGCGGTTCGGTCGTCGCCGACGAGTGGCACAGCACCGTCGCCCGCCGCCTGCGCGACACCCTGCGGCGGCGCACGGGCAACCCCAACATCCGGTACTGGAACGTGGCCAACCTGGGCCATTGCTCCCGCGACAACCTCGAAAAATACCGCCTGTTCGCCCGGCAGCGGTTCGATTTGGTGCTGTACTACGAGGCCATCAACGAAACCCGCCTCAACAACATCCCCCGCCCCTGGTTTAAACCCGACTACACGCACTACGCCTGGTACGACGAAATCGAGTTGAACCGCCGCCACCCCGAAATGCGCTTTACCGTGCTGCCCTTCACCCTGCACCTTCTGGGCCATCGGCTGGCGGCAACGTTTGGCCTCCGGCGTTACGTCGACAACCGGCCCAACTCCGAAGACCAACGCAACGGCGGCGATTTGAAAACGCCTCCCGTTTACCGGGCCAACCTTGAATCCATCGCTCGATTGGCCCGGCAGCGGGGCGAGCCATTGCTGTTCTTGAACTTCGCGTACTACGTTCCGCAGACCGTGCGATACGCGCCCGCTGGCAAAACCGACGTTTCCGCCTACTCGCCTTGCGGCCTGTGGTCGCCCATTGAAACCTGGGGCATCCTGGAAAACGTCGAGAAAGGAATTTTAACTCACCAGAAAATCATGCGGGATTTAGCGAAAAACCATCCCGAAGTTTACTACCTCGACATGCATCCTCTGATGCCCAAACACGCCCGGTATTACTGTGACCTCTGCCACCTGACGGAAGACGGCTCGGCGGCGTTTGCCGGAGCGTTGACAACCTACCTCCTGGGTGAAATTGAAATTCTGCCCCTGAATGACTCCCGGCAACTGCTGGCAAAAAAACAGTAAGTCGAGTTCGATTCAGTACTCAAAATTCGCCAACTCATCCTTCTCGCGCTTGCCGAAGGCCCGCTCCATCTTCCGGCGGTCAAAATCCTTCTCGTGGTTGGCCAGGAAAATCGTCGCCACGCCGTTGCCGATGAAGTTGGTGATGCTGCGGGCTTCGCTCATGAAGCGGTCCACGCCGAGGAGGAGGGCCAGTCCTTCCACCGGAATCACCCGCACCGCCGTGAGCGTGCTCGCCAGCACGATGAACCCGCTGCCCGTCACGCCCGCCGCGCCTTTCGAAGTGACCATCAGAATCCCGACGATGGTGGCCATCTGCCCGTACGTCAGTTCGACGCTGAATACCTGCGCCAGAAACAGCGTGGCCATCGAGAGGTAAATCGTGGTGCCGTCGAGGTTGAAGCTGTACCCGGCGGGCACCACCAGGCCGACGACCGAACGCCCGCAGCCCATGCGTTCGAGCTTGTCCATCAGCCCCGGCAGGCCCGATTCCGACGAGGAGGTGCCCAGTACGATCAGCAGTTCTTCCTTGATGAAGCCGAGAAATTTCCACAAACTCACCCGGTAGTAGGCCAGGATGGCGTTGAGGATGCCGAAAATAAACAGCGCCATCGTGCAGTACACCGTCAGCATGAGCTTGCCCAGGGGCAGCAAGGTGCCCAGCCCGAACTTGCCCACCGTGAAGGCCATGCCCGCGAAGGCCCCCAGCGGGGCGAGCACCATGACGAGTTTCAGGATGCCGAAAAATACCTTCGACAGTTTCTCGAACGTGGCAATCAACGACTCCCGCGCCGACCCAGCCCGCGTGAGCGCCACACCGAACAACACGCTGAACACGAGCACCTGGAGGATGTCGCCCTCGGCGAAGGCTTTCACGAAATTCGACGGCACCACGTGCAGGAAAAACTCCAGCCAGTTGAAGTCCCCGGCGGCTTTCTGGTACTGCGAAATGTCCCCCCGTTCGAGCGACGACGTGTCGAGGCCCGCGCCGGGCCGGATGAAGTGCGACACCAGCACCCCGATGAGCAGGGCCAGGGTCGTGACGATTTCAAAATAGAGAATCGCCTTGCCTCCCACCCGCCCGACCCGCTTCAAATCGCCCATGTTGCTGATGCCCAACACGATGGTCAGGAAAATAATCGGGGCGATGACCATCTTGATGAGGTTGATGAAGGCATCGCCGAAGGGCTTCAACTGCGTGGCCGTTTCCGGGAAAAAATGCCCGACCAGCACCCCCAGCGCGATGGCCGTGAGCACCTGGACGGTGAGGTTGCCGAAGAATTTTTTCATGTCAATGGTGGAACTTCAAAGAGATACGAATAAAAGTTGAACACCAAAAAAACCATCAACGTCATGTCGTTTGCAGGATAACCCGACTATTTTTGCTGTCAATGGAAAGGCAGCTACTTGTTGCGTTTACTTTCTAAATTCCACTGCTTTAAAAATTTTCATGTTTACGCGTTTCATCCCAAAGGCGTTTCGACGCTACGCCCGTCAGAACCTGACTCAATTCACTCTAAACTTATTATCTGAACACATCCGCCGCCTGGAAGAAACAGAGGCTTACGTGGAGCAACTGGCTACGGTTCTTCGTCACGAACACGGCCTCATCCCCATTCCCCCCGCCCATTTGCAAATCCGCGTAACGGGTCGGTTCAGCCCTGAATTTATTGAAAGCGGCTATTGGCATTACAACAATTTTAACGAGTTGCTTAAACCTGTAAATCGGACCTTGAACTGTTTCAGTTCTATTCTTGATTTCGGGAGCGGGTGCGGGCGGGTGATCCGGGCGCTGGCTGGTAATCTCCCGGATACAAAGCTATTCGGTACTGACATTGACCCGGAGGCCATCGCCTGGTGTCAGGCCAATTACGGTCGCTTTGGCTCGTTCAGCACCTGCCCACACGAGCCGCCCACGCCATATTCTGACAATTCCTTCGATTTTATCTACGGCATCAGTGTCTTCACCCACTTGCCCGAAGACTTACAATTTAAATGGCTGCAGGAGTTGCGGCGTATCTGCAAACCCGGAGGTTATCTCATTCTCACCAAACATGGCCACAAAAATGCCCCCCAATTCCCTGATTGCTAATGAGTTACAAACCAAAGGATTTTATTTTTTGGTGCAGGGATATGGGAAGAGCATTAACCTGCCTGATTTCTACGAAACCGCTTACCATTCTGACGATTACATTCGCCGGGAATGGAGCAAGTATTTTGAGGTAGTTGAAATCCGTACTTTGGGGGCCGTTAACCGACAGGACAGCGTACTTCTACGAAAAGTTTAACCATGCCTATGCTGGGGGCAACTCCACCATTCGGACGCGAAAAAGACCGGACGGATTTTCACGAATCCGCCCGGTCTTTTTCGCGGGGGCCTACGGCCTGCCCAACAATTTTTTCACCGCCTTCACCACCCCGCGCGGCAAAAACCGCCCGGCTTTGATCATGGCGTTGCGCACGGCGGGAGGCACGTTCACGTCGTACCCTTCGTGCTGCTGGGCCAGGGCCTCGCCCATGTACTTGTTGGTGACTTTCTGGCCGGTGCGGATGTCGGTGATTTGCCGGACGAAGGTGCGGTTGAGCGGCATGTCCGACAGGAGCGGGGTGTAGTACACGCAGTCCTCGAAGTAGTAGTGCGTCACCTGGCTCCAGCGGGTCGAACCTTCCTGGGTGATTTTCTCGCCGCCGTGGAGCAGGTTGGCGGCCCAGATGAGCGCCTGGCCTTTTTTCATCTTCAGGATGGCCTTTTTCAGCCCCATGTCCTCGATGGACGCCTGGATGAAGTTTTCGTACTGCTTGGCGAAATACCCGTAGGTTTCCTCCTGCGAGCGGCTGTCGGAACCCCGCAGGTTCATGTCCACCATGTCGAAAAACGGCAGTTTGTGGCTTTTCGGGTAGTAGTGGAGGGGGCCGTTGCCCTCGTGGATGTCTTCAAACGCGATCCACACCCCGCACATGAAGCGCTGGGGGATGCTGCTGAAGTGAATCATGTCGGAGTGGGTGCGCTGCTGGGTGCCGACGTTGAAATTGAGCGTCTGGAACGGAATCGGCTCGCGGCGGTAGAGCAGCCGGAGCACCTCCAGCACCTTCGGCGCGGTGGCGACCTCCTTCACGTCGGCGTTGTACTGCCAGGCATCCTGGAGGCGGGTCACGTTTTTGGCGGCGTACTCGGGGCCGAGGGCTTCGATGACCCGGTCGAGGGCGGCGAGGTTGACCTCCGGGTCAAACACCACGTAGCCCTCTTCGGCGTAATGCCGCACGAGGGTCTCCATGTCGGGGCTGAGGGCCGCTTTTTTCAGTTCGCTTTCAAAAAACGGTGACTCGATCCAGGGGATGTTTTTCTTCAGTTCATCAAGGGATTTGGCCGGGCGGTCCAGCGTAGCAGTTGCCATACAGCGAAGAGGGTTGATGGGGCCTCAAAGTAGTGACATTCCGCTGGAAAGCGCAAGGGGCAGGGGCATAAAAGCAAGGAGCGGGGGCGGGGAGCAAGGGGAAAATCCAGAAACTGCATTTGCCCCTGCTCCCCGCCTTCAAAACCGCATCGTCAGCGTGGTGTCGCGCTCGTAGGTATCCACGTTCACGTCGAGGCTGCCGGCGGGTTTGGTCAGAAAGTTGCGCACTTCGACCCGGTCCCAGAATTTCGATTTTTCACCGTTTAAATCAATCAGTTGCTTTTGCCCATCGGCCCCCCGGAGTTCGAGGAGCATCCGGGTGCGGTTGGGCCGGACTTCCGCCCATTTTTTGGTCACTTTCGCATTGCTCCACACCTGTTCCTGGATGTCTTCGGGCCGCTCAACGATGTTGCGGCGCGGGCCTCCCAAGCCGCTGAAGGCGTCGTACACGGCGTAGGCGATGAAGGCCAGCACCACGAGGGGGATGAGTTTGGAGTACAAATCGTTGCCCCAGTCGCTGGTGCGCTCCTCGTCGGCCGGGCGGCGCTTGCGGCCTCCGCCCGAACCGCCCCCGCCGAAGAGCGGAAATTTCATCTTCTTGTGCGGCCGGTGAACGGGACGGTAGTGCGGATTTGGTTGGTTTTGATTGGGTTCCATGGAGTGGTTGAGGTTGAAGAGTTTGAAGGTGTCTGAACCGCGATTGGCCTGGATTAAAGGATGTTCAGGACAAAATTCAAAACTCTTCGTTCAGAAAATCAGGTGTCCGTCATCCTGAAAATCATGAAATCCAGGCCAATCGCGGTTCAGACACCTCAAACCTATTTTTAAACTGCCCAAAAAACACCGTCCGGCCCCTGGTTCGTTCCGCTGCCAACATTATCGCCGGGGCCTTAACCGACGAGTGCGGGGAATGAACTAATTTTACGGCCACCAATTTTAAAGATTGGCACCAAAAGGCAATCCTTTTTTCGTTAAAAATCAGGCCCCTGCTCCCGTCAGCTCAAGCAGACGGCAAGACGGGGGAAGCCCCTTCAGGGCTAAAAAACACTCGAATTTTAGTCCCGGAGGGACTTTTCCCGCCTTGCCGTCTGCTTTAGCTGACGGGGCAGGCAGGCGGCGATTCAGACGACAACGACACACACATGCTTACTTTTCTCACCAAAGGCATTTCCAAACTGTTCGGCACCAAATCGGAGCGGGACATCAAGGAAATTCTGCCCTACGTTCAACAAACCAACGCCGAATTCAGCAAGCTGTCGGCCCTGACCGACGACCAGCTCCGTGGCCAGACGGCGGAACTGAAAGCCGTTATCGCCGAACGCCTCCGCGACCTCGACGAGCAAATCGCCGCCCTGCGCCAGCGCATCGCCGACGAGCCGGACATGGACGTTCACGAAAAAGAAACGGTTTTCAACCAGATTGACAAACTCGAAATCGAGCACAACAAGGCCCTCGAAACCGTGCTGCTCGAAGTGTTGCCCCGGGCGTTTGCCATCGTGAAGGAAACCGCCCGGCGGTTCAAGGAAAACGGCAAACTGGAAGTCGCGGCCACGGTGCACGACCAGTTCATCGCGTCCAAAAAAGAAAACGTGCGCATTGAGGCCGCCCCGGATGGGGGCGACAAAGCCACCTGGCTCAACCAGTGGACCGCCGCGGGCAACCGCATCACCTGGGACATGGTGCATTACGACGTGCAGCTCATCGGCGGCGTGGCGCTCCACCAGGGCAAAATCGCCGAAATGGCCACGGGGGAAGGAAAAACGCTGGTTTCGACCCTGCCCGCCTTCCTCAACGCCCTCGGCGGCAAGGGCGTCCACATCGTGACGGTCAACGATTACCTCGCCAAACGCGACTCGGAGTGGAACGCGCCCCTGTTTGAATTCCACGGCCTCACGGTCGATTGCATCGACAAGCACGAACCCAACACCGACGCCCGGCGGCAGGCTTACCTGGCCGACATCACCTACGGCACCAACAACGAATTCGGCTTCGACTACCTGCGCGACAACATGGCCCGCACCCCCGCCGAAATCGTGCAGCGCAAGCACCACTTCGCGATGGTGGACGAAGTGGACTCGGTGCTCATCGACGACGCCCGCACGCCGCTCATCATCAGCGGCCCCGTGCCCAAGGGCGACGAGCAGGAATTCGTGGCCCTGAAACCCCGCATCGCCAAACTGGTGGAGGCCCAGAAGCAGATTGTTCAGCAACTGCTCATCGACGCGAAAAAGAAAATCGCCGCTGGTGACACGAAGGAGGGCGGCCTGTCGCTGTTTCGCGCCCACCGGGGGCTGCCCAAGAGCAAGCCGCTCATCAAGTACCTCAGCGAAACGGGCATCCAGGCCATCATGCGGGCCACCGAAAACGAATTTTTGCAGGAAAACAGCAAGCGGATGCCCGAAGCCGACGCCCCGCTGCTGTTTACGATTGAGGAAAAAAACAACCAGGTCGAACTCACCGAAAAAGGCATCGACTTCCTGACCGGCGAAGACGAAGACCCGGCCTTCTTCGTGCTGCCCGACATGGCGATTGGCCTCAACGCCATCGAAACCAGCACCGAGCTTTCGGACCACGACAAGCTGATTCAGAAGGAAGACCTCATCCGCGATTACTCGGTCAAAACCCAGCGGATTCACACCGTCAACCAGCTTTTGAAGGCGTACACGCTGTTCGAGAAAGACGTGGAGTACGTCATCATGGACGGCAAGGTGAAAATCGTGGACGAGCAGACGGGCCGCATCATGGAAGGCCGCCGCTACTCCGACGGCCTCCACCAGGCCATTGAGGCGAAGGAAGCCGTGAAGGTGGAAGACGCCACCCAAACCTACGCCACCATCACGCTCCAGAACTACTTCCGGATGTACCACAAGCTCTGCGGCATGACGGGTACGGCCGAGACCGAAGCGGGGGAATTCTGGCAGATTTACAAACTCGACGTGGTGGTGATTCCGACCAACCGGCCCATCATCCGCGCCGACGAGCAGGACAAGGTGTACAAAACCGTGCGCGAGAAGTACAACGCGCTGGTGGACGAAATCCAGGCCCTCGTGGAAAAAGGCCGCCCGGTGCTCGTCGGGACAACCTCCGTCGAAAACTCCGAAATCCTGAGCCGGATGCTGACCCTGCGCAAGATTCAGCACCAGGTGCTCAACGCCAAGTACCACCAGAAAGAAGCCGAAATCGTGGCCGAAGCCGGCAAGTCGGGCACCGTGACCATCGCCACCAACATGGCCGGGCGCGGTACCGACATCAAACTTTCGCCCGAAAGCCGCGCGGCGGGCGGGCTGGCCATCGTGGGTACCGAGCGCCACGAATCGCGGCGGGTGGACCGGCAGTTGCGCGGGCGCTCGGGCCGCCAGGGCGACCCCGGCACCAGCCAGTTTTTCGTTTCGCTCGAAGACAACCTCATGCGCCTCTTCGGTTCCGAACGCATCGCCAAAGTCATGGACCGCATGGGCATGGAAGAAGGCGAGGTGATTCAGCACTCGATGATTACGTCGAGCATCGAACGGGCGCAGAAAAAAGTCGAGGAAAACAACTTCGGCATCCGCAAGCGCCTGCTGGAGTACGACGACGTGATGAACTACCAGCGCGACGCGATTTACAAACGCCGCCGCAACGCGCTCTACGGCGACCGCCTCGCCCTCGACATCGCCAACACGCTCTACGACGTGTGCGAGGAACTGGTCAACAACGCCGAAGCCAGCTACGACGAACTCGAAATCCATACCCTCGGTGCCCTGGGCACCGAACTGCCCTTCGGCAAGGAGGAATTCGCCAGCCTGAAACCCCAGCAGCGCACCCAGCGCCTCTACGCCGCCGCCGAGGCCCACTACGCCGCTAAAAATAAAGCCATCGCCGAAAAGGCCCTGCCCGTTTTCCAGGACGTAATGAAAGAACGTGGCGCGACGGTGGAGGAAATCATCGTGCCCATCTCCGACGGCCTGCGCCACGCCTACGTGGCCGTGAACGTGCGGAAAACCGTCGAAAACGGGGGCCGGGAGTTGATTCGCGAGATGGAGCAATTCATCACCCTGAGCATCATCGACCAGGAGTGGAAAGAACACCTCCGCGAGATGGACGACCTCAAGCAGAGCGTGCAGAACGCCGTGTTTGAGCAAAAAGACCCGCTGTTGATTTACAAATTCGAGTCGGTCGAACTCTTCAAACAGTTCGTCAGCAAGGTCAACCTCGACACGATTTCGTTTTTGATGCGGGCCGACATCCCGCAGGAGGAAGCCGCCCCCGCCCCGCCGGTACCGCAACCCCAACCCCAGCGCCGCCCCGAACCCCAACCCAAACTCCGCGCCAGCCGCGACGAAATCGGCGACCTCGTCGGCGCGCTCAGCCAGGCCCTCGACACCTCGGTGGCCGAGCCGGAGCCGGTGCGCGCCCAGCCCCGCCACGCCGTCAAAATCGCCGACCGCAACCAGCGCGTGAGCGTGCAGTACCGCGACGGCCGCATCGAGCGCGACGTGAAGTACAAAAAAGTGGAGCAGGACGTGCAGAACGGGCTTTGCGTGGTGATTGGGTAAATTCCTGTTTGGTTTTTTATGAAAAATGCCTCGGCTATCCAGTCGGGGCATTTTTGTTGGCCCTCCCTGGATTTCATAACATCCAAGAGTCGGCTTTTCCCATCCCTAGCGAGAGATTTAAATCTCTCGCTAGGGATGGGAAAAGCCGACTCTCGGCGATTGCGATAAACCCATGATTCGCATTTTTAACTACTTTTCCCCGTCCAACGCCATCTTCCCACCTTCTGACCTCGCTGACATGAACCGGTTCCTGCCCGTCTGCTGGTTCGCATTCGTGTTCGCCGTTTTTCCGGGGTTTTCGCAAAACCCCCAGACCGCCCGCCTGAAAGCGGAACTGGCGGCGGCGAAAACCGACACGAGTCGGGTGCTGCTGATGGCTGAAATCAGCAGTTCGTACCGGTATTCCAAACCCGACTCGTCGCTGGCCTACGCCCAACGGGGGCTGACCCTGGCCCGGAAAATTCGTTTTTCCAGGGGCGAAGGCCGCTGCCTGACCCGACTCAGCCACAACGTCGCGGACCGGGGTAACCTCCCCGCTGCCTTTCGACAATGCCTGATGGCCCAGCACCTGAACGAGAGCAGTTCCGATTGGCTGGGCTTGGCGCAGACCCTCAACGTATTGGGAATCATTTACTACACTCTGGAGAATCACACCCAGGCAAGGGATTGCTGGTTGCGGGGTGTAACCGTGTACAATCAGAAAAAACTGGGAGCCGATGCCGACCTGGCAACGCTCATCGGCAATCTCGGGGCTTCGTACCGCTCCCAAAACCGCCTGGACTCGGCTTTTCATTTCATTCAATGTGCATACCGCATTGCCAACCATTCGGCCGCCGTTCAACGAAGCCCGCGCGGGAATCCGCTGCCGTTCATCCTGCGTGAGCTTGGGCTTTTGCAGGTTTCGCTCGGCCGCTCCGAGCAAGCCCTGGTGTACTACCGGAGGGCGATCCGGTTGTGTCAGGCCGAAAACGACCTTCGTAACGCCGCCCGTACCTTTCAGTTTATAGCCGAAGCGCATCTTCGGGTGCACCGGCCTGACTCCAGCGCCGTCTACGCCCGCAAGGCCCTCGTCACGGCCCAGGCCCTGCCGCTGATGGTGGGTGTTTTGCAATCGAGCAACGTGTTGAGCGAATGGTTCAAAACCCAGAACCAGCCCGATAGCGCCCTCAAGTATCTTGAAATCGCCGTGGCCGCCCGCGACAGCCTCTTCAACCAGCGGCGCATTCAGGAACTCCAGGAAATCAACTTCGACGAACAGCGCCGGGCACGGCGGGCCGAAGCCGAGCGGGAGCGGCTGGAAAGCCGGGTGAAAATTTACGCCCTGCTGGCCGGGGTGCTCGTTCTCCTCGCAGGGGCTTTTTTTCTGTGGCGCACCAACCGGCGGCAGCAACGGGCCAATGCCCTGCTTCACGAGCAAAAGCGGGAAATTGAGCAGCAGCGGGCCACGGCGGAGTACGCCCTTGCCGAACTCAAAACCACCCAGGCCCAACTGATTCAGTCGGAGAAAATGGCCTCGCTGGGCGAACTGACGGCGGGCATTGCCCACGAAATTCAGAACCCGCTGAACTTCGTCAACAACTTCGCCGAAGTCAGCGTCGAACTGGTTCATGAAATCAGGGAGGAACGGGAGAAACCAGCCGGGAGGGACGAGGGCCTGGTCGATGAACTGCTCGCCGATTTAGGGCAGAATCTTCAGAAAATCACGCAGCACGGCCAGCGGGCCAGCGGCATCGTGCGCGGGATGCTCGACCACGCCCGCGCCAGCACCAGCGAACGCCAGCCCACCGACCTCAACGCCCTCGCCGACGAAGCCCTGCGGTTGAGCTACCACGGCCTGAAGGCCAAAAACAAATCGTTCAACGCCAACCTCGTCACCGATTTCGTGGAAAACCCGCCCGCCGCCGACGTCGTTCCGCAAGACCTCAGCCGGGTATTCCTCAACTTGTTCAACAACGCGTTTTACGCCGTTCAGGAAAAGAAAAAAGCGGTTGGCGAGGCATTCAGGCCGGAGGTCCGCGTCAGCACCCGCCTGGTCGGCAACGCCGTCGAAATCCGCGTCCGAGACAACGGCAACGGCATTCCTGCGGCAGTACGGGACAAAATTTTCCAGCCGTTTTTCACGACCAAACCCACGGGCGAAGGCACGGGATTGGGCTTGTCGCTGAGCTACGACATCGTTACCAAAGGCCACGGCGGTACGCTGACAGTCGAGACGGCTGAGGGCGAATTCACGGAGTTTGTCGTGAAGCTGCCCTTTGCAGGAAGGCTGGCGACGGCACCCCAGCCGGGTTGACCATTTTTAAAAAGCCGTTGTTACCTTTGCCTTCGCATTTTCTGGATTGTCATGAAAGTTCAACCTTCCCTGCGCTTCGGCGCACTCCTGACGCTGATTCTGCTGGCCGCCTTCAGCCGCCTGATTCCCCACGCCCCCAACTTCACGGCGGTCGGAGCGATGGCCCTGTTCGGCGGGGCCTATTTTTCGCGGAAAAACTGGGCCTTGCTGGTGCCCCTGCTGGCCCTCTGGCTGAGCGACATTCTGCTCAACAATTTAATTTACCGGGAATACTACCCCACCTTCACCCTGGCCGTGAACCCCTGGACCTACGGCACCTTCGCCCTGCTGGTGGGGCTGGGCGCGGTGGCGCTGAAAAAAGTAACGGCCAGTTCGGTGGTCGTCACGAGCCTGACGGCGTCGGTGGTTTTCTTCCTGATTTCCAACTTCGGCGTCTGGCTGGGGAGCGCGGAGTACCCGCAGAACGCCACGGGCCTGCTGCTGTGCTACGTCGCGGGCGAGCCGTTTTTCTGGAATACGCTCCTGGGCGATTTGTTCTACTGCGGCCTGCTGTTCGGCAGTTACGAACTGGCCCGGCGGCGGTTTCCGCAAGTGGCTTTCTGAAGCTATTGTGGGGCGGGTTGATAACCCGCCCGTGTGCGAGGCATCGCCGACAGGCAGGTTATCAACCCGCTCCACAATGCGCTGAAAATGACTGGCTGTTCAGAGCCAGTCATTTTTATTTGAAACCCCACGGAACCATTCAGCAAAACGCATTGCTTATTTGCAACAAAGTTGCATTTATATGCGTCACGTCGTTTACCTCGGTTCCACCGCGCTCGCGGTTGTCGTTCACTCACTCTGCTGCCTCCTGCCCTTGCTGACCGCCGTGCTCGGATTTGGCGGGTATCTCGACCCGGTCGGGTGGGTGTTGAAAAATCAGGTCTACTTCCTGGTCGGCCAGGGGCTGCTGCTGGCGGCGGCGTTTTTTCACGTGTACCGACCGGATGCCCGTCACGGGTTCAAATCCAAAGCCGCCGTGTGGGCGGTGGCGGTTTTATCGCTCGCCGCCGCAGTCCTGCCGCATTCTGCCCTGTTTCAGACCGAAACAGACCAGTTGGCCCGCGCGCAGGTCGAGCGGGCACTGACCACCGGACGGCTGACCTTCGCCGTGCGAAACCCTGAAGTTTCGCCCGAACGCCTGCGAAACCAGGTCAACGCCCTGCCCGGCGTGCTGCCCACCCAAACCCGCATCGCGGGCCAGGCCGTGTCGGTGCGCTACCGCCTTGCCCAAACATCGGGGCGGGAGGTGCTGCGAACCCTGCGCCAGCAAGGATTCGACGTGCGCGAAAAATCATTCGACTCCGTATTTTTGGAAAAAATCAACCGCTAATCTCCCTTCGCACGATGCGCTTCACCCCCACCCTCCTCGTGCTGGCCCTGCTGACGGCCTGCAACTCCTCGGAAAACAAAGACGACGCCACGCTGAAAGAAGCGGGCAAAATTCACCTGGAAGCCTCCGAAGTGCAGGAGCACCTCGAACCCCTCGTCGACAGCCTCGGTGCCCTGAAAACCACCCTCGCCAGCCGCACCACGCCCGAGGCCCAGGCCGCCGTGGCCGCCATCGACAGCGTGATGAAGCGGTTTGAAGAATGGGAAGAATCCGTCGTGGAAGTGCCCGGCCAGGAACATGCCCACGAACACGCCGAGGGCGAAGAACACCACCATCATCACCACGACCACAAACCCGCCCCGCAGGTGACGGCCTCGGAAATGCTCGACATCCAGAAAGAACTGAAGGCGAACATCGACAAGCTCGACGGTGACATCCACCGCACGCTGGAGCAGGCGCGCAAAGCCCTGTGAGTTTTGCCGCATCGCGCAGGCCGGGTTGAACAATCCGGCCTTTTTTTCGCTTTGGAAAAAGTCGGCGCTTTTTCCCGCTTTTTCGCTTCATGCTCCTGAAAATCCTCGGCTTTCTGCTGACCCTCGTGGTGGTTTTCGTCCTCGTGGCCGTGGCGGTGGGCTATTTTTTCCTGTCGGCCCCGAAGTACCGTGGCCCCGTCAGCGACCATTTCGACGGCAAGCAATTCATCAACCCCGGCGGGGCAAAGGCCAACGGCTTCCCCGAACTGCTCAAGTGGGTCACCAACCGCCACCCCGGCACGTGGGAAGAAACGAAAGACGCCGCCTACGGCCCCAGACCGCCGGAGCGCGTCGGGCCGGGCGAACTGCGGGTGACGTTCGTCAACCATTCCACGTTTCTGATTCAGTTCGACGGGGTGAACATCCTCACCGATCCGATTTACGAGCAGCGCGTCAGCCCGTTTCAGTTCATCGGGCCGAAACGCACCCGCCCGCCGGGCATCCGTTTCGAGGACTTGCCCAAAATCGACCTGCTGCTCCTGAGCCACAACCACTGGGACCACCTCGAAATCGGCACCGTCCGCCGGATTTTTGAGCGCGACCACCCGCGCATCGTTACGCCGCTGGGCGTGGGGCAGTTTCTCGAACGCTCCGGCGTGCCCGGCGCGAAGGATTTGGACTGGGAACAGACGTTCAAATTCACCGACTCGCTCGCGGTCGTGTCTGTGCGGGCGCAGCACTTTTCGGGCCGGGGCATCGGCGACCGCGACGCTACGCTCTGGTGCGGCTACGTGCTCAAAAGCCCCCACGGTGCGGTGTACTTCGCGGGCGACAGCGGCTACGGGCCGTTTTTCAAGGAAACCGGCGCGAAGCACGGCCCCTTCCGGCTGGCGATTATTCCCATCGGCGCGTACAAACCGGAGTGGTTCATGTCGCCGATTCACTGTTCGCCGAAGGAAGCTGTCCAGATTCACCGCGACGTGCGCTCCCGGCAAAGCGTCGCCTGCCACTTCGGCACCTTCCCCCTGGCCGACGACGGCTACGAAGACCCCATCACCGACCTGAACGCCGCCCTCCGCGCCCACCAAATTCCCGAAGACCAGTTTTGGGTGCTGAAGGAGGGGGAAGGACGAGTGGTGAAATGAGTTTGTAGTTCGTAGTTTGAAGTTTGTAGTTACAGGTGTCAACAACTACAAACTTCAAACTCCAAACTGAATGCCCGTCACCGTCAAAGCCACCATCGGCCAAACGCCCTACGCGACGATTCTCGAAACCCCTGGCCACACCTGGACCGTGGACGAACCCGCTGACGTGGGCGGGGGCGACACCGGCCCGCGCCCCGGCGAATTGCTCGCCGCCAGCCTGGCTTCCTGCACGGCCATCACGCTGCGGATGTACGTCAGCCGCAAGGGGTGGGCGGTACCCGAAATCACCGTCGAGGTCACCTCCGAGCGCGACGCCGAGGCAAACCGGACGCTGTTCCAATGCCGGGTCTCGGCCACGGGCGACCTCACCGCCGAGCAGCGGGCGCGGCTGCTGCACATCGCCAAAGCCTGCCCCATCCACAAAATGTTGACGAATCCGGTTGAAATTCAGACCCAACTCGTCGCTGAACCCGCCGCCCCCGAAACGCCTTCACCCTCAACCGACGCCATGCCATGAACGTCATCAAGCACTACACCAACGGGGAAGTTACGGTCGTGTGGGAACCGGCCCGGTGCATTCATTCCACGATTTGCTTTCGCGGCCTGCCCGCCGTGTTTAACCCCCGCGAACGGCCCTGGGTGAAACCCGAAGGGGCCACCACCGAACGCATCGTTGAGCAGGTGAAAGCCTGTCCGTCGGGCGCGCTGAGTTTCTTCATGAACGCCGAGGGCAATGGGGAAGCCGAAGCCGTAACCCAGACCGTGGTGGAAGCCCTGCCCAACGGCCCGCTGCTGGTGTACGGCAACATCCGGGTCCGCGACCGCGACGGCAACGAAACGGAGAAAACCAAAACCACGGCCTTCTGCCGCTGCGGCCAGTCGGGCCACAAACCCTACTGCGACGGCTCGCACGTGCGGGTGGGGTTTCAGGGGTAGTTTGAAGTTTGAGGTTTGAAGTTCGAAGTTTGTAGTTCGCAACAACTTCAAACTCTGAACCCGGAACTTCAAACTCAAATCCTCCACCTCAGCGCCGTCCACGGCGGTACCGATTCGCGGGTGGTGTGCCGCGAGGGCTTCAGCCTGGCCCGGCGGTACCGGCTGACGATGGTGCTGACCCGGCCGGAGCCGTCGGTGCATCCGGGCATCCGGTTCGTGGGGGTGCCGTTTTTCGCCAAAATCTGGCAGCGGGTGTTGTTCGTGCATCCCCGATTGATCTGGCACGCGCTGCGGTCATCCGCCCGGTTGGTGCACCTGCACGACCCGGAATTGATTCCGCTCGGTTTGCTGCTGACGGCGCTGGGCCGGAGGGTGATTTGGGACGTTCACGAAAACACCCGGCGGCAATTTTCCGCGAAAAAAATTCACGCGTCGTTCCCGCTGCGATGGCTTTTCAACTTCTTCGACCGCCTGGCCCAACGGCATTTTCACCTCATTTTCGCCGAAACTTCCTACCTCGCCGGTTACCAAAACCTGCGCAAGCCCCACGCCGTGGTGCTGAACTACGCGCCCCTGTCCCTGCTGGAACCGTTTCGCCGAAAACCCGACACGGCGCTGGTGCCGGAGTTTTTCTACATCGGCCAACTCAGTTTTGCCCGCGGCCTCGACGTGCTCGTCGCCGCCTGCGCCCGGCTGCACGACGAGTTTCCCGATTTTCGCGTTCACCTGTTCGGCCCGCTCGGTTTCGACGTGTTCGACCGGGCGGCGATGGAGCGCGTGCCCGGTTTTGGGTTGGCGAAACCCCACCTGATTTTTCACGGGCCTACCGACGCCCGCCGGGCGTTTCCGGTGGCGGCGCGCTGCCTGGCCGGGTTGGCGTTGCCCAAACCCGTGGGCGATTTTCCCGATTCTTACCCAACCAAACTGTTCGAATACCTTGCCCTGGGCCTGCCCGTGATTGCTTCCGATTTCCCGCTGTACCGGGCCGTGGTTGAGCCGCCCGGTTGCGGGCTTTGCATTGACCCTACCTCGCCGGAAGCATTGGCCGATGCGCTTCGTTTTTTCCTCGAACACCCGGAGGCCTCGCGCCGAATGGGGAAAGAGGGCCGCACCGCCGCCGAGACGCGCTACGCCTGGGCAAGTCAGGAAGCGGTACTATTCGATTATTACGGGAGGATTTTGGACAACACCCCGGACCCAACTTCACGGGCATAGGTTTTTGGCAGAGAATAGGATTCAGCCAACGCCTTCTTGAAAAAATCGGGGAATAAGTTGCAGGGGAACCGCCGAACCCCGTTCTTCGCATAATGCAACAAATGGCGGCAAAGTACAATTTACGACGCTATTTATAGAATCATGTTTATCAACGCGTTAAGCCATTACCTGCCCGAGACCGTCGTGCCCAATGCACACTTCGAGGGATTGAACGGCCTGTCGAACGAGTGGATTGTGGAGCGGACGGGCATTCAGCAGCGGCGGAGGGCTTCGGTGCAGGAAAATACGAACACGATGGCCGTCGAGGCCGTCCGCCAGGCGCTCGCCACGCTGCCTTACGACGTGCAGACCATCGACCTCATCGTGGGGGCTACCTACACGCCCTACGACACGATCGTTTCGCTGGCCCACGCGGTGCAGCACGATTTGGATATCCCCGAAATTCCCGTCGTTTCCGTTTCCACCGCCTGCTCGTCGCTGCTCAACGCCATCGAACTGGCGCAGGGGTACTTCTGCATGGGCAAAGCCAGCCGGGCGCTCGTGGTGGTGTCGGACCACAACACGGCCTACGCCGACGAAAGCGACCGCATGGCCGGACACCTCTGGGGCGACGGCGCGGCGGCGCTGTTCATCTCGAAAGAGCGGATTTCGGATGCGGATTTAAAAATTCATGACATCCTGACCGGCGGCGCGGCCACCGTGGGCAAGGCCACCGAGGGCGTGATGATGCGCCCGCTCAGCGGCGGCATGAACATGCCCAACGGCCGCGACGTGTTTCAGAATGCGGTGATTTACATGCCCAAAGCCACCCGTCAGCTCCTCCGCCGCAACGGCCTTGCCCCCGACGACGTGGATTGGGTGCTGCCCCACCAGGCCAACTTCCGGATTTCCAAAAAAGTGATGGAAGAACTGGGCCTGCCGATGGAAAAACTGCTTTCCAACATCCAGTACCTGGGCAACACCGGCTGCGCGGGCTGCGCCATCGCCCTCGACGAAAACAAGTTCCGCTACCAGCCCGGCGACCGCATCGTGGTCACGACCTTCGGCGGCGGGTATTCCTACGGGGCGATGCTGGTGGAGGTGTAGGGATTGCGGATTGGGGATTTTCGATTGCGGATTGGGGATTTTCGATTGCGGATTGAGGGACGAACCCCGCAAGATTGCTCCACAACGGTTGCTCCACATCGGCATAATCATCGAAAGCGCGGGATTCGAAGATAATGCGCCTCATTTGAGCAGTTGATTGAGGGAAAATTCATCGAATTCCGCCTCGCTCATGACCACCTGATTTTCTCCCCGCGCCAGATTTTCGGCGGCTTTTTCCAGACGTTGAAAGTATTCTTCGCGCGTTTCGGCCGCGGTCAAACCGAAATCTTCAGCGTTGGAAATCGTGATGTGAAGTTCCCGGCTGTCTTTGAAAAGGCGTTTCACCGATTCGAGAAAATCGGCATCCAGTTCTTCCCGGCGAATGACAAACGTCGTTTCCATGCCTGTTTTTCTTCAAGTTTAGCTCAAATTTCCCGAAAAACAATCACGCCAGCGCCTCGTACAAAATCTCCACCGGATGCTTGGCCGTGCGGCCCGTGCCGTCGTGGATTTGGTGGCGGCAGGAGGTGCCCGGCGCGGCGATGATGACGTCGTCGGGCTGCTGGCGGACGGTCGGGAACAGCACCAGTTCGCCGATTTTCATCGACACCTCGTAGTGTTCGGCCTCGTAGCCAAAGCTCCCCGCCATGCCGCAGCACCCGCTCGGGATGAGCTGCACTTCGTAATTTTTGGGCAAACTCAGCGCTTTTTTCGAGGAAACAAGGCTCGACACGGCCTTCTGCTGGCAGTGGCCGTGGAGCTTGACGAGCCGTTTTTCGGTCGTGAACGACGCGCTCGTGATGCGCTTCGCGTCGATTTCGCGGGCGATGAATTCCTCGAACGTGAGGGCGTTTTTGGCCAACACCTTCGCATCGGCGGCCAATTCGTCGCTGACTAAATCGGGGTATTCGTCGCGGAAAGTCAGGATGGCCGAGGGTTCGATGCCCACCAGCGGCACCTGGTCGGAGATGAGTTCGCGGAATTTGCGGACGTTCCGGTCGGCGACTTTCTTCGCTTCCTTCAAAAGTCCCTTCGACAGCGGTGCCCGGCCCGAATCGAGGTGGTCACCGGGCAGCATCACGTCGTAACCTAATTTTTCGAGCAAAAAAACGGCCTTCTTGCCGATTTCCACGTCCAGAAAATTCGTGAATTCGTCGGCGAACAGGTACAGGGCCGGGCGGCGTTCGGTGGGGTCGTTCATCACCCGGTGTTCGAGGCCGAGCGCCGCCTTTTTCCACCAGTTCGTGAAGGTTTTTGGGGCCAGCGGCGGTACGCTCCGCTCCGGATGGTAGCCGATAATCCGGTTGGCCACGCGGCGGAGCGGTTTGTTCCCGAAAATCAGGTTGTACGACCCCGGCACGAGGTGCGCCAGCCGGGCCATGCGGCTGAAGTTCGCCGTCAGCCAACTCCTAAACGGTACGCCGTGTACGTCGTGGTACTGCTGGAGAAATTCCATCTTCAGCTTGGCCATGTCGACGTTGCTGGGGCACTCGTTTTTGCAGCCCTTGCAGAGCAGGCAGAGGTCGAGCACGGCCTTCGCTTCCTCGCTGTCGAAGCGGTTGGGTTTTTCGGAGCGGGTCAGCACCTCGCGCAGGATGTTCGCGCGCGCCCGCGTAGTTTCCTTTTCGTTGCGGGTGGCCATGTAGCTGGGGCACATGGTGCCGCCGCTGAGGTGGGTTTTGCGGCAATCGCCGGAGCCGTTGCACTGCTCGGCGTGCTGGAGCACGTCCTGGTCGGGGTAGCGGAAGTAGGTTTGGAACTCCGGCGTTTGCTGCCCCGGCTCGTAGCGCAGAAATTCGTTCATTGGCGGCGTGTCCACGATTTTGCCGGGGTTGAAAATGCCCTGCGGATCCCAGAGCCGCTTGATGTCGCGCATCAGCGCGTAGTTTTTCTCGCCGACCATCCAGGGGATGAACTCCCCGCGCAACCGCCCGTCGCCGTGTTCGCCGCTGAGCGAGCCGTCGTATTTTTTCACCAGCCGGGCGATTTCTTCGGCGATGAGCCGGAATTGCCGGTTGCCTTCTTCGGTCTTGAGGTTGATGATGGGCCGCAGGTGCAGTTCGCCGCTGCCGGCGTGGGCGTAGTGCACGGCGTTGAGGCCGTGTTTCTCCAAAATTTCGTTGAATTCGCCGATGTAGGCGGGCAGGTCGTGGATGTCCACGGCCGTGTCTTCGATGACGGCCACGGCTTTTTCGTCGCCGGGCAGATTGGCGAGCAGACCCAGGCCCGCCTTGCGGAGCGTCCAGATTTTACCCGTGTCGTCGCCGGTCAGCAGCGGAAAGTGATAGCCCAGGTCGGCGGCGCGCAGGTCGGTTTCGAGGGCGGCGGCGGCGGTTTTCACTTCCTCCAACGTGTCGCGGCGGAACTCCACGACCAGAATCGCGCCGGGGTCGCCTTCCACGAAAAACCGGTTTTTGCGCTGCTCAATGTTTTCCTTCGTGCATTCGAGGATGTAGTGGTCGATGAGTTCGCTGGCGCTGGGCCGGTGTTGCATGGCCACGACGTTGGCCCGGAGGGCTTCGTCGATGCTGCGAAAATGCACGCAGAGCAGACCCGCTTCGCGGGGGGGCAGCGGGTCGAGGTGGAGCTTGATTTCGGTCAGGAAACACAGCGTCCCCTCCGACCCGGCGATGAGGTTGCAAAAGTTGAACGGCGGCCCGCCGGGCGTGAACGGCTCGCATTCGATCAACTTGTCGAGGGCGTAACCCGTGTTGCGGCGCTCAATGCTGGCTTTGGGAAAATTTCGGCGGATTTCGGCCTGCACCTCGGCGGGAGACAGCAGCGCATGGGTTTGGGCGAAAATCCGGTCGGCGAGCGCGACCGAACCATTTTTTTGGGCGGCCAGATTTGCGGTTTCTTCAAACTTCAAACCACTCAAACCCTCAAACTCAACTTCACTCCCGTCGGCCAGCAGCGCCTTCACTTCGAGCAGGTGCTCCCGCACCGAGCCGTACACCACCGAGTTGGAGCCGCAGGAGTTGTTGCCTACCATACCGCCAATCATGGCCCGGTTGGCCGTGCTGGTTTCCGGGCCGAAGAGCAGGCCGTGGGGTTTCAGGAACAAATTCAGTTCATCGCGCACCACGCCGGGCTGTACGCGCACCCACTGTTCAGCGGGATTGAATTCAAGAATTCCGGTAAAATATTTCGACACGTCCACCACGATGCCCGCACCGACCACCTGCCCGGCCAGCGAGGTGCCCGCCGTGCGGGGGATGAGCGAGGTCTGGTGCTGGTTGGCGAAGGCGATGAGCTTTTTCAAATCGGCCACCGTGCGCGGCATGGCCACGGCCTGGGGCATTTCGCGGTAGGCCGAGGCGTCGGTGGCGTAGAGCGTTCGCTGGGTGGAATCGGTGAAAAACTCCCCGTCGAGCGTAGCGGCGAGGCGCTGAAAATCGGCTTCGGTCGGAACGGGTCGAACGGGCGCGGCAGGGGACGTATTCAAAGCGGGGAAGATGCGGTGGTCAATCCGCAAAAATACGTGGTTGGTGGTTGGTTGTTGGTTGTAAGTTGCCGGTTTTTCAAATCAAACACCCAAACACCCTACCAAACCTCCACCCCACTCTTGCGGTACTCAGCCAGTTGGGGGTTGGTCGGCTCCAGGCTCGTGATGAGCAGGTTGACGTCAGTCAGACCGCAGATGCGGTGGGAGGCCGGGGCGTGGAGTTTCTCGGCGGTCAGGCACACGGCCACCTGCCGGGCGGTCTGCATCATGCGCCGTTTGAGCAGCGATTCCTCGTGGTTGCGGAGCGAAAAGCCTTCGTGCGGGTCGGAACCGACGACACCCATCAGGTACCAGTCCACCTTCAGGTGCGAAAGCTGGTCCGTCACGGCCTGTCCCATCGTGATTTGGTAACGTTTGTAAAAACTCCCGCCCAGCACCATGACCTCGATGCGCGGATGCTCGGCCAGGGCCAGGGCCAGGGGCAGGTTATTGGTGACGATGGTCAGTTCGAGGTCTTTCGGAAATTGCTCGGCCAGGTACACCGGCGTAGTGCCCCCGTCCATCAGAATCGTCTGGCCGGGCTGGAAAAGCTGGCCGACTTTCCGGGCCAGGGTCACAAACTCCGGGTTAGGAATGCCCATGCGCTGACGCACCGTCATGGGCAGGTACGAATTGGTGATGGCCCCGCCGTGGACTTTCCGGAGCAGGCCCTTTTCTTCAAGTTCAATTAAATCCCGTCGGATGCTGTCGTACGACACGTCGAGTTCCTTGCTCAACGACACGAGCGTAACCTTTCGGTCGGCGTCGAGTTTATCCAGGATCCACTGCTGCCGTTCTTCTTTCATCATGACGAGGGTGCGTTTGTCGTGCAAATAAATGCAAAAATTCATACCCCACTACCCACTAACTTTGCAAGAGTTTGCAAACACCCTGCATTATTCAGCCGAAGTGTTGCACTTAAGCAAGAATCTTTTTTGGAGAAAAAATTTTGCATCTTCTAATTATAGAACTGTAAATCAGAAACTTACTTGTTTAATTTTCTTCGCGTATAGAAAATATCCGTTTCTAATAAAGTTCTACTTTCCTTGCAGCTAATTGCATTAAAAAAATTATTTCTTGTAATTCGCCCAACGGATTGTTGTCAGGTTGCTACTCTGTCTTCCTGAAATACCACTTTAGGCTCGCGAAACCCCTTGATTCATACCTGTTTGCAAAACCTTGCAGCGCGATGCACCCCGGACGTCCCGGCCCCTGGCAGCCCCGGCTTAACCAACACCAAAACGTTTTTTTCAATCTAACTTAACCTATGATGCAACAGTCGTACAGATTGCTTCGCAGCGTGGCGGCAAGCCTGTGTTTGCTGGCCACGGCCCTGCTGATGAGCCTGGGAGCTTACGCCCAGGACCGTCAGGTGAGCGGGAAGGTGACCGACGCTACCGACAACAGCGCCATTCCGGGCGTGAACGTGTCGGTGAAAGGCACCACCCGTGGCGTGACCACCGGTGCCGATGGCACCTACCGCATTAGCGCGGGCGACGGCTCCACGCTGGTGTTTAGCTACGTGGGCTACACCACCCAGGAAGTGCCCCTGGGCAGCCAAACGACGCTCGACGTGAAACTCGCCGCCGACGTGACCTCGCTGGAGGAAGTCGTGGTGGTGGGTTACGGCACCGCCCGGAAAAAAGACCTGACCGGTTCGGTGGCGCAGGTGTCGGCCAAGGATTTCAACCCCGGCATCAACAACAACCCCCTCCAGGCGATTCAGGGCCGGGTGGCGGGTCTGGTGATTTCGAACACCTCGGGCGACCCCAACTCCAACCCCCAGGTGCGCCTGCGCGGGATTACCTCGCTGACCGGTAACGCCGACCCCCTCACCGTGGTGGACGGCGTGATTGGCGTGCCCCTGAACTCCGTGTCGCCCAACGACATCGAGACCATCGACGTGCTGAAAGACGCCTCGGCGGCGGCCATCTACGGGTCGCGGGCCGCCAACGGCGTGATTGTGGTCACGACCAAGCGGGGAAAAGAAGGTCGCTCGTCGGTAACGTACAGCAACAACTTCGCCTACGGAACCGTGGCCAACAAACTGCCTTTCCTCAACGGCGATGAGTACCGCGCGCAGGTGCGCCGCATCAAGGGCGACGCGGCCCTCGCCGGCATCGACAAGGGCGGCAACACCGACTGGCTCTACGGTGAAATCATGCGCCCCACGTTTTCGCAGACCCACGACCTGGGCTTCACGGGTGGGGGCAACGGCTTCAGCTACCGGGCCTCGTTCCAGTACCTCGGGCAGCCGGGTTTGATTAAAAACACCGGGCTGGACCGCATTCAGGGCCGCATCAACGTGGACCAGAAGGCCCTCAACAACCGCCTCAGCATCCAGTACAATCTGGCCGTCACCAGCGACAAGCAGCAATTGACGGACGGGGGCATTCCGTTCCGCGCCTCGCTGTTTTTGCCAACCTTCCCGGTGCGCAACGCCGACGGTACGTTCTTCGAGGTGCCGGGTAGCTTCGACCTCCGCAACCCCGTGGCCATGCTCGAAGGCCAGACCTGGGACCGCCGCTTCCGAACCGTCATCGCCGCCACCAACATCGGTTACGAAATCATCGACGGCCTGACCCTGCGTGCCAACGTGGCCTACCGCCTCAACAACGCCATCGAAGGCCGCAAATTCCAGACGGGCGTGCTGGCTTACCTCGCCCAGAACGGCGAAGCCCAGCGCCGCACCGACGAAACCAACAACGTGCTGGCCGAAGGTTTCCTGAACTACGTCAGGAAGTTCAGCAACATCAACATGAATCTGCTCGGCGGCTACTCGTTCCAGGAAAACACCAACGAAGGGTTCAACGCCCGCAACCAGGGTTTCGTGACCGACGCCCTCGGGTTCGACAACCTGGGCCAGGGTACGGCCACGACGCAGTTGCCGGCCAGCGACTACGTGGGTTCGTACCGCAACCGCGAGCGCCTGATTTCGTTCTTCGGCCGGGCTACGTTCGACCTCTTCGAGCGCTTCAACCTGACGGCCACCCTCCGCCGCGACGGCAGCTCGAAATTCGGGGCCAACAACAAGTGGGGTTTGTTCCCTTCGTTCGCGGCGGGTTGGACGATTTCGGACGAAGCCTTCCTGAAGGGCGTGACGGCCATCAACTTCCTGAAACTGCGCGCCGGTTGGGGCCAGACGGGGAACTCCGAGGGCCTCTCGCCCTACGGTTCACTCGAACGCTACGGCCGGGGCAGCAACTACTTCGACGGCGCGACGGGCCAATGGCAGCCGGGGTATTTCATCAACCAGAACGAAAACCCCAACCTGAAGTGGGAAGTGGTGCAGCAGACCAACATCGGGTTGGACTTCGCCTTCCTCAACAACCGCCTGCGGGGTTCGCTCGACTTTTTCGACAAGCAAACGAAGGACATGCTCTTCGTGTACAACGTGCCCACGCCGCCCTTCAAATTCGACCGCCTGCAGTCGAACGTGGGTCAGATGCAAAACCGGGGCGTGGAACTGGCCCTGAATTTTGCGGCCATCCAGAAGTCGGACTTTACCTGGAACATCGGGTTAATCGGTTCGAAAATCGGCACGAAAGTCGTGAGCCTCTCCGGCGACGGCTTCAACTTCACCAACGGCTCCATCCGCTTCTCGCCCTTCGGCGGGCGGGGGCTGTCCGACGTGTTTGCTTCGCAGTTGAACGAAGGCCGTCCCCTGGGTGAATTCCTGATTCCCCGCTTCGCCGGTTTCGGTACCGACGGCAGCATGCTCCTCGTCAAAAAAGGCGGCGGTACCACTTCGAAGTACGACGAGGCCGAATTGTTCCAGTCGGGTAACCCCCAGCCGACCTTCACGGCTTCGCTGACAAACGCGTTCACCTACAAGAATTTTGACCTGAGCTTCCTGCTTCGCGGGGTATTTGGGAATAAAATTCTGAACAACACCCGGTCGAACTTCTCGATTCCCGGCTCCATCCTCGAATCGAACTCGTTCCGGGGCATCGCCGACCTGCCCATCAACTACTCCGTCAACCAGTTGTCGGACTTTTGGCTTGAAAGCGGCAGCTTCGTGCGGATGGACAACCTGCAACTGGGCTACAACGTGCCCCTCAACAGCAAGGTGCTGAACCGCGCCCGCATCTACCTCGCCGGCCAGAACCTGTTCCTGATTACGAAGTACTCCGGCACCGACCCCGAATTAGACACCCGTGGCGTACTCAACGACCCCGGCGCTCCCCAGCGCCCGAGTAGCATCGGCGTGGACAACCGGGGGATTTACCCCAAGCAGCGGACGTTTATCCTGGGCTTCCAGTTCACGTTCTGATTCACGATCACCCGGCCCCCTTCCTGCGAGGAGGGGGCCGGAGCAAGGTTAAAAAATCCTGGTTTCGGCAAACATTTTCCCCGAACACCGTGTCGAATCAGGCAACCATTTCACCGTCCGTCTCGTAAGTACGAACGGGCAAACCAAGACCAAAACCGTTCCCCATGAACAAACGATTTAAATACTGGATTTCGGCGGGGGTCCTGACGGGATCCGTCGCGCTGCAAGCCTGTACGGATTTGAACGAGCAGGTTTTTGACACCATTCCGGCCACCCAATTCGGCAACACGCCCGCCCAGCAGGCCGCCATCCTCGGCCCGCTGTACGGCAACCTGCGTGGCTTCCGAGGCCAGATGGAAGACGTGAACACCGTGACCGACGAGCAGGTGGTACCCACCCGAGGGGGCGACTGGAAAGACGGCGACAACTGGCGCCGCCGCCACCAGCACACCTGGAACCCGACGACCGACAACGACTTTTTCAACGGCATCTGGAATTTCATTTACCAGGGTGCCGTGGGGATCAACCGCCAGTTGGAAGGGCAGACCAACGCGGCGCTCGTCGCCGAACTGCGGGCCTTCCGGGCTTTCTACCACTACCTGGCCCTCGATTACTTCGGCAACGCCCCCATCGTTGACAAGTTCACGACCGACCTGCCCAAGCAGGCCACCCGCGCCGAGTTGTACGCCTTCGTGGAGCGGGAACTGACGCAGGTGCTGCCCAACCTGAGCACCCAGGTGGGCGGGGCCATGTACGGCCGTTTCAACCAGGCCGCTGCCAATGCCATCTTGGCCAAGTTGTACCTGAACGCCGGAGTGTACACCGGCACGCCCCAGTGGCAGAAGTGCATCGAGGCCTGCGACCGCATCATCGGCAACTCGGCTTTCTCGCTGGAAACCAACTTTGCCGACAACTTCACGGTCAACAACCAGGGGTCGAAAGAAATGGTGTTCGCCGTGCCGTTCGACAAATCGCAGGGCACGGGCTTCGTCATGCAGATGAAAACCCTGCACTACCTGAGCCAGTTGACCTACAACCTGGGCAGCTCGCCCTGGAACGGCTTCTGCACCCTGGCCGATTTCTACAACAGCTTTGACGACAAGGATGCCCGGAAAAAAGCCACCTGGATCGCCGGGCAGCAATTTACTTCGGCCGGTGTCCCCATCCTCGACGATGGCCAGCCGCTGGTGTTTACCCCCGAAATCCCGGCTTTTGAAATGCCGGCCGGTGCTCCCGGTCGCCGCGCCGGGGTGCGGATGGGCAAGTGGCAGTATGAAGTAGGCAACCCCCGCAACGACATGAGCAACGACTGGGCACTCTACCGCCTGTCGGATTTCGTGTTGATGCGCGGCGAAGCCAACTTCCGCCTCGGCAACGTGGCCAAAGCCCTCGAAGACATCAACCGCATCCGCACCCGCGCCGGGGTTACACCCTTCACGGCCAGCATGACGCTGAAAGACATCCTCGACGAACGCGGCCGCGAACTGGCCTGGGAAGGCTGGCGGCGTCAGGACCAGATTCGGTTCGGCACCTTCGACGACCCCTGGCAATTCAAGGAAGCCTCGGCTCCCACCCGCGCCCTCTTCCCGATTCCCCAACGTCAGTTGGATGGGAACCCCAACCTGAAGCAAAATCCGGGGTATTAATTCCTGGAATCCGGACGGCCCGAAGGCGGGCCGTCCGGATTCCAACTACCTCCTAACCCACCTTTGAGACTACCGCATACCGGATTTTAACCCGCAAGCAAGCGGATGCCCAGGCTGGCATCCGCTTCTTTTTTGTCGGACGAACCGTTTATTTTTGTAGAATAAATTTTCTGCATTTGACCCCCTTCCTTCGCTACACGCTCGGCTTGCTGTTCCTGGGATTTCTAGCCGGTTGCGGCAAATCCGACGCGCCCAGCGACCCGCTCTTCGAGGCCATGCCCGCCGCTCAGACCGGCGTTGATTTTGTCAACGAAGTCCGCGACGACAAGCAGTTGAATATTTTCAACTACCGCAATTTTTACAACGGCGGCGGCGTGGCCATCGGCGACGTCAACAACGACGGCCTGCCCGACGTGTTCCTGACCTCGAACATGGGCGACAACAAGCTCTACCTCAATCGGGGCGACTGGAAATTCGAGGACGTGAGCAAGCAGGCGGGCATCCAGGGCAAACACGCCTGGAGCACGGGCGTCACCTTCGCCGACGTCAACGGCGACGGCTGGCTCGACATCTACGTCTGCAACGCCGGCAACCGCGCTCAGGACGACCGGGCCAACGAATTTTTCATCAGCAACGGGGCCAAAACCAACGGCGGCATTCCGACTTTTTCGGACAAAGCCAAAGACCTGGGCCTCGACGACCGCGGCTTCAGCACCCACGCGGCCTTTTTCGACTACGACCGCGACGGCGACCTCGACATGTACCTCCTGAACAACAGCTTCATCCCCATCGGGCGGCTCGGCTACCGCAACCTGCGGGCCGAGCGCGACTACGAGGGCGGCGACAAGCTGTTTCGGAACGATGGCGTGGGGCAGGGGGCTGGGGGCACGGGGCAAAATCAAAACTCCTCGCTCCCCGCCCCCCACCCCCTGCCCCGCTTCACCGATGTTTCGGACCAGGCGGGCATCTACGGCTCGGTCATCGGGTTCGGCCTGGGCATCACCATCGGCGACGTGAACGACGACAACTGGCCCGACATCTACATCAGCAACGATTTTTACGAACGCGATTACCTCTACCTGAACAACCACGACGGCACCTTCCGCGAGGGCTTAGAGCAGGCCATGAACCACATCAGCCTCTCCTCGATGGGGGCCGACATCGCCGACCTCAACAACGACGGTCGCCTCGACATTTTCGTCACCGACATGCTCCCCGGCGACGACCGCCGCCTCAAAACCACCTCAACCTACGAAGGCTACGACCTGACCGACTTCAAGCTCAAGCAGGGCTACCATCACCAGGTCATGCGGAATAATTTGCATTTGAACTTAGGACTGGCGGAGGGCAAAGGGCAAAACGCAACAAACCCCCTGCCCCCTGCCCCAAGCCCCACGCCAATCTTTTCCGAAATCGGCCAACTCACCGGCACCTCGTCCACCGACTGGAGTTGGGGTGCCCTGCTGTTCGACATGGATGGGGACGGGCGCAAGGACATTTTCGTGGCAAACGGCATCCAGAAAAACCTCACCGACCAGGATTTTATCGCCTTTTTCGGCGACCAGCGGACGGTGCAGAAAGTGGTGGCCAACAACTTCAACTACGAGGAATTTCTGAAGGAAATCCCCACTCAGCCCATCCCCAACTACGCCTTCCGCAACGAAGGCAACCTGAAATTTACGAACGTGGCCAAAGCCTGGGGACTGGGCGAACCCAGCCTCTCCAACGGCGCGGCCTACGGCGACCTCGACGGCGACGGCGATTTGGATTTGGTCGTCAACAACGTCAACGAGCCAGTGTCGTTTTTCAAAAACCGCAGTTCCGAAAAACTGAAACACCACTTCCTGCGCGTCAAACTTGCCGGGACGCCGCTCAACCGGCAGGGCATCGGGGCGAAGGTGACGGTGTTCCGGCGCAGCGCCGAGCCGGTACTGCTCCAGCAAATGCCCAACCGGGGCTTCGAGTCGTCGAGCGACCACGTGATGGTGTTCGGCCTGGGCGCAAGCGCGGCGATTGACTCGGTGCGCGTCGTCTGGCCCGACGACCGGATGCAGACGCTCACGGACGTGAAGGTGGACAGCGAACTAACATTGAACGTAACGAAGGCAGATGGGAAGTTCATTCCCACGAACACCCAACCCTCAAACTTTCAAACTTTCAAACCGCGCGGCGGACCGCCTTCAAACCTCCTGAATTACCGCCACGTCGAAAACGCCGACTTCGTGGATTACAACCGGGACCCGCTGCTGAAGCAGATGCTCTCCCGCGAAGGCCCGGCCCTGGCCGTGGGCGACGTCAACGGCGACGGCCTCGACGATGTGTACCTCGGCGGCGCTTCCAACCAGCCAAAAGCGCTCTTCATCCAGCAGAAAAATGGGGGTTTTTCGGAGAAAATTATCTCGACCAACGGCCTCGAACTGGCCCAGGAAGATGTGGCGGCCCTCTTTTTCGACGCCGACGGGGACAAGGATTTGGATTTGTACGTCGTCACGGGCGGCAACGAATTTCAGACCGGTTCGGTGGAATTGCAGGACCGATTTTACCGCAACGACGGGAAGGGCGGTTTCACGAAAGATGCCACCCTGCCCAACCTGATGGAAAACGGTTCCTGCGCCGCCGCCGGGGATTTCGACCGCGACGGCGACCTCGACCTCTTCGTCGGCAGCCGGATGATTTCGGGGCAGTACGGCCTCAGCCCCACCAGCGCGCTGCTTGTCAACGACGGTACGGGCACGTTCAAGGTGCAGACGAAGCGCTTCTTGCCCGCCGCCGAACTCGGCATGGTGACCGACGCCCGCTGGGTGGACCTCGACAGCGACGGGTTCCCCGAACTCGTCATCGCCCAGGATTGGGGACCGATCACGGTCTTCAAAAACGAGCGGGGTCGCAAGCTCACGCCCGCCGCCCTGCCGCAAAGCGAGGGCTTCTGGAACCGCCTCCATCCCGCCGACGTGGACGGCGATGGGGACGTGGATTTAATCGCCGGCAACCTCGGCCTCAACAACCGCCTCCGCGCCAGTCCCGAAACGCCCGCCGAACTGGCCGTCAACGACTTCGACCGCAACGGCACCACCGACCAAATCATCTCCTGCGCGACCGAAACCGGCAAGGTCTATCCGATGGTGCTCAAGCCCGATTTGCAGAAGGCCATTCCCGGCATCAAGACGAAGTTTTTGAAACACACCGACTACGCCGAGAAAACGGTGGACGAACTCTTCGACGAAACCGCCCGCGAGGGCATGGTGAAACGCCAGGCCGTGCAGTCGGCCACGAGCCTGCTGCTCAACGACGGGAAGGGAAATCTGACGCTGAAACCCCTGCCGCTCGAAGCCCAGTTTTCGCCCACCTTCGGCATCGAAACCCTCGATTCCGACGGCGACGGCAAGCTGGACGTGGTGCTGACGGGTAATTTCTTCGACGTGCTGCCCGAAATCGGCCGCTACGACGCCAGTTTCGGCACCGTGCTGCGCGGCGACGGCAAGGGCGGTTTCGCCGCCGTGCCCAACGCCCAAACCGGCTTTTTCGTCCGGGGCCAGGTGCGCAGGATGCAGAAACTGACCGGCCCCGGCGGAAAAACGCACTTGATTTTAGCCAAAAACAACGACGCGGTGGAGGTGTTTTCAGTCAACAAAAAATAGCCTCCCCACCCAACGAGTTTCCAGCCGTACAAGGTTTGTGCGGGGATACGGCCGGGCCGCGCAGGCTGGAAACGGCCCTGTTGGTAACCCAACTCACCAACCTGCCGAAAATTCCCGCGCGTTCGATTCAACCCCCAATGAAGATTCGACTTCCTTATTTTTTTGCGCTCCTCGCCTTCGCCGCCTGCCAAAGCAATTCCGGCGAAAAAGCCCTGTTCACCGAACTCGATTCGACCAAAACCAGCGTCACCTTCCGCAACGACCTGCCCGCCAACGACAAGCTCAACATCCTCGAATACCTCTACTACTACAACGGCGGGGGCGTGGCCACGGGCGACGTCAACAACGACGGCCTGCCGGACCTGTACTTCGTCGGCAACCGGGGCAAGAACAAATTGTACCTCAACAAGGGCGATTTCAAGTTTGAGGACGTGACCGAAAAAGCGGGCGTCGAAGGCTACGCCGACTGGCAGACCGGCGTTACGATGGCCGACGTCAACGGCGATGGCTGGCTCGACCTCTACGTCTGCGCCGTGAGCAACTACAAGGGCCTCGAAGGCTCCAACGAACTCTACATCAACAACCAGGACGGCACGTTCACGGAACGGGCCACCGACTACGGCCTCGACTTTCAGGGCTTCAGCACCCAGGCCGCTTTTTTCGACTACGACCACGACGGCGATTTGGACTGCTACCTGCTTAACCACGCCGTCCACACCGTGCGGGCCTACGACCAGGTCACCACCCGCTACCTCCGCGACCAGTCGGCGGGGGATGTGTTGTACCGAAACGAAGGAGTGAGCGGTCCGTCGCACGGGAGTGAGGAGCGAGGAGCGAGGAGTAAAAAAACGTCAACTCTCCTCGCTCCTCACTCCTCACTTCTGACTCCTAAGTTCACCAACGTCTCCGAGCAATCAGGCATTTACGGCCCGGCGATGGGCTACGGGCTGGGGCTGGCCGTGGCCGATTTCAACAACGATGGCTGGGAGGACATTTACGTCGGCAACGATTTTCACGAAGACGACTACCTGTATGTGAACCAGAAAAACGGCACGTTTCGGGAAGCCATGCGCGAGCAGATGGGCCACATCAGCCGGTTTTCGATGGGCAACGACGCCGCCGACGTCAACAACGACGGTTTCCCCGACCTCATCACCCTCGACATGTACCCCGCCGACGAGCAGGTGGAGAAAGCCTCCGGCGGCGAAGACCCCTACGACATCTACCACTACAAACTCCAGTACGGCTACTACTACCAGTTCAGCCGCAACTGCCTGCAACTGAACCAGCAGGGCCGGAAATTCAGCGAAATCGGGGCCTTCGCGGGCGTGGCGGCGACGGACTGGAGTTGGTCACCGCTCCTGGCCGATTTCGACCTCGACGGCGTGAAGGATTTATTCATCACCAACGGCATCGTCAAGCGCCCCAACGACTTGGACTACATCAAATTCCTCAACACGGATTCGGTATACTACCAGCTTACCATGCTGAAGACGAAGAAATTCGACAAACGCTCGCTGGAGATGATGCCGGAGGGGAAAGTCCACAACTACCTGTTCCGGGGCACAAAATCGCTGCGGTTCGAGGACAAGTCGGAAGCCTGGGGGTTCACCAAACCGACCTTCTCGAACGGCGCGGCCTACGCCGATTTGGACGGCGACGGCGACCTCGACCTCGTCACCAACGACCTCAACGCCCCGGCGGGAATGTTCCGGAACAACGCCCGGCAAAGCGCCGCCGACACCACGGGCGGGCGGTTTTTGAGGCTCAAACTTCAGGGCAACGGCGGCAACCGCTTCGGCGTGGGGGCGAAGGTGGTCTTGAAAACGTACGATCCGTCGCACGGCGGTCCGTCGCACGGCGGTCCGTCGCACGGGGACTCGATGCAGGTGCAAACGCTCATGCCCACGCGGGGCTTTCTCTCGGCGGTGGAGCCGGTGCTGACGTTTGGCGTCGGAAAAGCGGCGCGGGTGGACAGCCTGTTCGTGCTCTGGAGCACGGGCGAAATGCAGGCGCTGGCGGGCGTTTCGACCAACGCCACGCTGACGCTGAAACAATCCGACGCCCGCCGGAAGGCTTCGGAATTCGTGTGGATCCCGACGGCGAAACCGATTTTTTCTGACCTGACAGCAACCACGAAGCTGCCTTTCAACCACCGCGAAAACCTCCACTTCGACAGCAACCGCGAAAGCCTGATTCCGTTCTACACGTCCAACGACGGGCCGGGCTTGGCCGTGGGCGACCTCAACGGCGACGGCCTCGACGACGTGGTGGCCACTGGCGGGAAAAACCAGGCGACGCAGGTGCTGCTGCAACGGCCCGACGGCTCGTTCGCGCCCAGCCCCCAGCCCGCCGTAGAGGCCGATTCGCTGCGCGAATTCGTGGACGCGGCCCTGTTCGATGCCGACGGTGACAAGGATTTAGACCTCTACCTCGTCAGCGGGGGCAACGAGTTTTTCGGAAAAATGCCCGAGCAGAACGACCGGCTGTACCTCAACGACGGGCGCGGCGGGTTGAGCAACGCCCCAACGGGTTCGCTGCCGCCGATGCTCGACAACAAAAGCCGTGTCCGGCCCGCCGATTTTGACCGCGACGGCGACCTCGATTTGTTTGTCGGCGGGCGCGTGGTGGGTTACGCCTACGGGCAGCCGCCGCGCTCGTACCTGCTCGTCAACGACGGACGGGGCCGTTTTTCGGACCAGACCGACGCCCTCGCCCCCGACCTCCGCCGCGCCGGAATGCTCACCGACGCCACCTGGGCCGATACTGACCGCGACGGGGACTTGGACCTGATGGTCGTCGGCGAATGGATGGAGCCGAAGCTATTTTTGAATGAAAAAGGCAAATTCTCAATTCTCAATTCTCAATTCTCAATTCTAAAAGGTTTGTGGCACGCCGTCGCCGCCGCCGATTTCGACCGCGACGGCGACGTGGACTTCGTGCTCGGCAACCTCGGCCTGAACACCAAACTCCGCAAAAGCGGCGAGCAATCGGCCCTGCGGATGGTCGTCGGCGATTTTGACAACAGCGGCAGCACGGAGCAAATCGTCAGTTACAACCTCGGCGGCAAGTGGTACCCGATGGCCTCGAAAGACGAACTCGGCAAGCAGTTGCCGGGCCTCATCAACAAGAAATTCACCGACTACAAGCTTTTTGCCGGAAAAACCACCGAGCAGATTTTCAGCAAGGGCGAACTCGACAAGGGTCTGAAACTGGCAATCAATCAATTCGCGTCGGTACTTTTGGAAAATACGGGAAACAACCGGTTCGCCGTTCGTGAACTGCCCCAAGAAGCCCAGTGGTCGCGGGTGATGGCCCTGCTGCCCACCGACGCCGACGGCGACGGCAACCCGGACCTGCTCGTAGGCGGAAATTTTTACCAAGTCAGTCCCTATCAGGGCCGCTACGACGCCAGCCACGGCCTCGTGCTGCGGGGCGACGGCAAGGGCGGCTTTACGCCGCTGACCTTCGCGCAGTCGGGCTTTTTGCTCGAAGGCGAAGTGCGGGAGTTGAAAACCGCCCGCGGCCCCAACGGCCCGCTGGTGCTGGTGGGGCGGAATAACCAGCCAGTGCAGATTTTTGGAAAAAAATAGTTTGAAGTTTGTAGTTTGTGGTTTGTAGTTTCAGCATCGGCAACTTCAAACTACAAACCACAAACTCACGTTGACCCTCCAGATTTTCCCCGACTACGAAGCCCTCTCGGCGGCCACGGCCGCGGCCATTGCCGCCGTGGTGCGGTCCAAGCCCGAGGCTGTGCTCTGCCTCGCTTCGGGCAACACCCCCGAAGGCACCTACCGCCACCTCGTCCGCGCCGCCGCCGATGGCGACCCGGATTTCAGCCGCTGCACCTTCATCGGATTGGACGAGTGGGTGGGCATCCCTCCCGACAACCCGGGCAGTTGTTTTCACGCCGTCAACGAGGCCCTGTTCAAACCCCTGGGTATTTCGGAAAAGAAGATTCACTTTTTCGACGCCCTCGCCGACGACTTGGCCGCGCAGTGCCAACGCCTCGACGACACGCTCACGTTGCTCGGCGGGCTAGATTTGATTTTGCTCGGCGTGGGCGAAAACGGCCATCTGGCCCTCAACGAGCCGGGCACGCCCTGGTACCTGGGTTGCCACGTGGTGGAGTTGGCCGAATCGACGAAAACCGTCGGGCAGAAGTATTTTCAGGAAAGCACGCCCCTCACGCGGGGCATCACCGTTGGACTTCGTCACGTGCGCGAAGCCGGGCAGGCCATTCTCATCGCCAGCGGCGAAAAAAAGGCCCCCATCCTCCGCCGGGCGCTCGAAGAACCGCCCACCGAAGCCGTGCCCGCCAGTTTGTTTCAAACCCTCGACCGCGGCTGGGTGCTGCTCGATGAGGTGGCGGCGAGGGAGTTGGCAGTGACTAATTAAAAATTCTCCCTTTGAAGGCAGGGCTGTTAAGTTCTACTACTATGGTAGGTAATGTTCAATGCTCAATGTTCAAGGGGTTATTTCTTTGATTTTCAATCATTGAACATTGTGCATTGAACATTGAACATTCTCAGCTTTCCCAACCAGAACTTAACGGCCCTGCCCTTTGAAGGGGGAATTTTGCTACTGCACCGCCCCCAGCGCCTTCAGTACGTTGGGTTTGCCCCAGCCGAGGTTGCCGTTGCGGGTGGGGTAGTAGCTGCTGCTGGTTTTCAGTTTTTCGAGAATCTGCGCCCGGCTCTGGCCGGGAAACTTCGACCAAACGAGCGCCGCCATGCCCGCCATCGTGCTTGTGGCCACCGACGAGCCGCCCACCGTCGAGGGCACGTCGCCGCTCATGGCGAGGCTCAGGCCGTGCAGGCCCGAACCGGCCTTCTCCATCACCGTCACGAATTCTACCTTTGAGCCGTCGTGGCAGGCATCGCATTTCTGCATCACGGCTTCCTTCACACCCGTCACGGCTACACACTCGCTCAGACTGGCCGGGAAAACAACCCCAAACCACGACGTAAAGCTGAATGAGGTGCCCGCCGCCGCGAAAATCAGTTTGCCCCGGTTGTACGCGTAGCGAATGGCATCGGTCATTTGGGAACTTGACGTGGTGCGCCCCAGGCTCAGGCTGATGATGCGCACGTTGGCGTTGTTGCCCGCCGCCGTGAAGGCGTCCGACACGCCTTTCACCTCCCGGCTTTCGTCAAGCAGCACGTCAGCCGCCGCCCGCACGCTCACGAAGTTGGCGTTGTAGGCCACACCCACCGTCGTGCCGTCGGTACCCCGCGGACCGCCGCACGTGCCGAGCATCGAGGTTCCGTGGCCGCACAAATCGGCGGGCGTTTCAACCGGTCCGGTCGGAATTCCGAAAAAGGTGGCACGGGGTAAGGTCACCAGTTTGGTCAGAGAGCGGCCCTGCGAATCGCCCTGGTTGAACTGCGCGCCCAGTTTGGCCTGGTCGGGGCTGCACCCCGTGTCGATGATTTGCACCGTAACGCCCGCCCCGCTGCTCTGCGCCCAGGCCGCCGGGATGTTGTGGTCGTCGAGGTTCCAGCCCACCTTGCCGTTGGGCGTGGTGGTTGTGAAATCGCTCCCCGCCACGAGGCCCGGCACGGGCGTGTTGCTGCCGCAGCCGCTGCTCGACGCCACGCGGAGATTGCGCCCCGCCGCGCCCGGCTCGTAGCCGATGGGTTCGGCGTAGCGCACCAACGGCGACCGGCGGAGTTGGCGGAACGTCTCCGGGTTTTTAATCGTCACGTCGAGCACGGGGAGGTATTTTTCCTCGAAAACTTCCAAATCGCTGGCCTTCAGGTCGGGGCGGAGTTTGCGTTCTTCGGTCAGAATCAGCGCCAGCACGCGTTCGCGGGCAGCTTTCCAGTCGCCGGATTGCAGGTCGAGCCGGTCGATTTGCTCCCGAAAATCGCCCGTGGTGCCCGCCGGGCGGTAGCCCACCGACAGCACCCGGTCGGACTGCTCGAAGGCGCTCCAGGCCAGGTCGTCGGGGGCCGTGCTCCACTCGAAGTGACCCTCGCGCCGGAGCGTTGAATAAATGAAGTCGTCGATTTGCTGCGTTGTGTAGGCTTTTTGGACGACGGGTAGCGGGGAGTCGTCGGCGGTAGGCTGGCACGCGGCCACCACGCCCGCCAGGAGGACGGAAACGGAGAGCTTTCTCATGGAATGGAGGAGTTTGGGTTCGGGTTAACTGGTGGGGAAATGTAGTTTTTTTCCCTCACACTCAACTCACAACCCCGCAGTTTTTGGTAAAAAAAAGGAGTGGCAGGGCGCGATGCACCCCACCGCCGTCGTTTCCGACCCTGGGGAAAAATGCCTATTTTTGTCAACCTTCCACCGACCATCCATCCCTATGAAACGATACGTTCTCTTTTTGCTGCTCGCCGGGCTGACCCTCGCGGCGGGCTGCCGGAAGAAACCCGAAGAATACGGCCAATCGGCGGCCAACCCGGAGGCCATCCGGCAGGCCGAGCGCAAACTCACCGAGGTCATCATTCACGACATTTTCTCGCCTCCCGTCGCGAGCCGAATCTACGCGTACTCCAGTCTGGCCGCTTACGAGGCCATGTTGCCCGGCGCGCCCCAGTACCGCACCCTGGCGGCTCAGCTCAACGGCCTCAGCGCCACGCCTCAACCCGAGCCGGGCAAGGAGTACTGCTTTCCGCTGGCCAGCGTGCGGGCCTTCCTCACCGTGGGCCGCGCCCTGACCTTCAGCGGCGACCGGTTCGACGAGTTTGAGGCCAAATTTTACAAGCAGTACCAGGAAGCGGGCGTACCCGGCGACGTGTTTGAGCGCTCGATGGCCTACGGCGAAACCGTCGGCAAGCACATCCTGGCCTACGCGGGCAAAGACAATTACAAGCAAACCCGGGGCTTCAAGTACACCGTGACCAACGAAACCGGCAAGTGGGTGCCCACACCCCCCGCGTACATGGACGCCGTGGAGCCGCTCTGGAAAAACATTCGGCCTTTCACACTCGATTCGGCGGCGCAGTTCAAGCCCGACGTACCGCCCGCCTTCACGACCGACAAAACCAGTCCGTTTTTCAAGGAAATGCTGGCCGTGTACGAAACGGGCAAAACCCTGACCGACGAGCAGCAGGAAATCGCCAACTTCTGGGACTGCAACCCGTTCAAAATGAACGTGCAGGGCCACGCCATGTTTGCCACCAAGAAAATGAGTCCCGGCGGGCACTGGATGCGCATCGCCGGGCTGGTGACGCGGCAGAGCAAATCAGATTACTACGCCACCGTCGAGGCCTACACGCTCACGGCCCTGGCCTTGTTCGACGGATTCATTTCGTGCTGGGACGAGAAGTACCGCTCCGCCCGCGTCCGCCCCGAGTCGGTCATCAACGCCCACGTCGACAAGGATTGGCAGCCCCTCCTGCAAACGCCGCCCTTCCCCGAGTACACCAGCGGCCACAGCGTGATTTCGACCGCCGCCAGCCTGGCCCTGACCAAACTCTTCGGCGAGAACTTCGCCTTCGCCGACTCGTCGGAGGTGAGCTACGGGCTGCCGGTGCGCAAGTTTCCCTCGTTCAAAGCCGCCGCCCAGGAAGCGGCCATCAGCCGGTTTTACGGGGGCATCCACTACATGTCGGCCATTGACAACGGCGTTACGCAGGGCCATCAGGTCGGCCAGTGGGTGCTGGCCAACGTGCTGACCCGCAAGGGCGAGGCGCCGAGGACGGTGGCGGTGAAGTGAGTTGTTGAATTTTGAACGGTTGATTTTAGGGCGGCTTCCCTCCGGGCGAGCCGCCATTTTTTTGCCTCAGCATTCCTGACAAAATTTTTATTGTTAAAACTTTTGACAATAAATTTTTTGTCAAAACATTTGACAAAATTTTCATTGTCAAATGAGGAACCAGATTGGTCAGGCCGTATCGGGTGCCGACTTCTTCGACCGGCCGAACGTCATCCGCAAGATTCGCCGTAGCCTGCGGAACGGCAATCAGGTGTACCTGTCCGCGCCCCGGCGGGTCGGCAAGACGTCCATCATGAACTTCCTGCTCGACAATCCGGAGGCCGACGAGCAGTTCGTGTACGTCATCACCCAATCCATCGACGACGCCAACGCGTTCTACCGGGAACTGGCGAAAGCGGTGATGGAAAGCCCGGCGTTTGGCAAAGTGTCGAAGGCATCGGAGGCGTTAAAAAAAGTCGTCAAGGGCCTGCTCGAACACGTCACGTTGAAAGTGTCGCTGCCCGGTTTCGAGGTTTCCACCAACAATTCGCAGCCGCTCAATTTTCAGCTTGAATTCGAGAAACTTCTCGAAGCAATGGACCTCGACGGGCTTCGCCTTGTCATCCAGGTGGATGAGTTCACCGAAACCCTCGACAACGTTCTAAACACCCAGGGTAAGGAACCCGCCCGGCGCTTCCTGCAATCGTTCCGCGAGCTGATGCACAACCGCAAGCTGACCGGCAGGGTGCAGTTTCTGCTGACCGGCTCAATTGGCCTGCAACCGCTGGTCAAAAAACTCGAATCCAGCGACCTCATCAACCACCTGCACGTGGTGGACATCCCGCCGCTGTCCGACGACGAAGCCGCCGACCTGCTGCGGCGCTTGCTGGACGAGGCACGGGTCGAAATGCCGGAAGAACCTCTGCGCCGGGTGTTGACCAAAATCGAATGGCTGATGCCCTTCCACGTGCAGTTGCTGGCCCAGGAACTCATCGACGTGTACGAGAGCACGGACCAGCCGCTGGACGATGCCCTGGCGGACCGGGCCTTTGACCAGATATTTCACCACCGCAACAAAATCTACTTCGAGCAGTACTACGAGCGGCTGAAAAAACGGCTGGGCGCTGGCAGCGACACGAAATTTGCCCACGCCGTGCTTGAACGCGTCGCCCTGAACCCCACGGTGAGCAAAGCCGAAACCCACGATTTGGCCGTGAAACACGAAGCGACCGCCCAGTACCGCGCCACCCTCGAATCGCTCGTGTACGACGGGTACCTGCACGAAACGCCCGAGGGGGCGTACCGCTTCAATTCGTCCATTCTCAAAACCTGGTGGAAAAAATATGTCTGCTCGTAACCGCCCCAACATCGCTCACATTTACAACCCACAGAACCAGACCAACGACGAACTCGTCGCGGGGTTCGTGGTGCGCCTGAAATTATTCGACAAACTGTTCCGCGACATCCAGTCCGCTCCGATGGACCGGCCGGAACAGCATTACCTCGTTCAGGGCCTGCGGGGCATGGGCAAAACCACGTTGCTGCGGCGCATCGCCATTGAGGTAGAACGCACGCCGGACCTGGCCCAGCGGCTGATTCCGATTGTGTTCAACGAGGAGGAGTACGGCATCCAGTCCCTGGCCGACTGGTGGGAAAAAACCGCCGAGTACCTGGCCGAACAGGACCACGATTTCCTCGAAACCAGCCGCGCCCTCCAGGCCGAACGCGACCGCCACGACGACGAACGGCGGCTGTTCGACCTCCTGACCGCCGCCCTGCGCCAGCGCGGCAAAAAGCTGCTGCTGCTGGTGGACAACCTCGGCGACATCCTGAAAAAACTGGACGGCAAGGAAGAAAAACGCCTGCGCGAAATCCTGCTCACCTCGCCCGACGTCCGGCTCATCGGGGCCACGGCGGTCACGCTGGAGCGGTTTCACGACTACAACCATCCGTTTTACGATTTCTTCAAAGTGCTCACCCTCGGCGGCTTGTCGCAGGACGAGGCCAAGGACTTGTTTCTGAAACTCGGCGAAGCCTACCGCACCGAAGCCGTGCAGCGCATCGTGAAAGAGCAGCCGGGCCGGATTGAAGCCATCCGCAGGTTAACGGGCGGCGTGATTCGCACGATGGTGCTGCTGTTCGAGATTCTGGCCGAAAGCGATTCCGGCTCGGTGTTCAAAGACTTGCAGGTGCTGCTCGACCGGGTAACGCCGCTGTACAAACACCGCATGGACGACCTGCCCGCCCAACAGCAAAAAATCGTAACCGAACTGGCAAAAGCCTGGGACGCCGCCAGCACGAAGGAACTCGCCGCCGCCACCCGGCTGGACAGCAAAGTGGTTTCGGCCCAATTGAAGCAGTTGGTGGACAGCGGGCAGGTGGAAAAAGTAAGCACCGGCACCAAAAATCACCTGTACCGGCTGGAAGAACGTTTTTTCAACATTTGGTACCTCATGCGCTTTGGCCGGAAAGCTGACCAGCGGGTGCTTTGGTTGGTGAAGTTTTTTGAGGCGATGTTTGGTGCGGGGAGTGAAGAAATGCAAGAGCGGATTGAAAAGCACTTGGCGGCAATGGAAAAGGGGACGTTGGAGCCAGAGGCGGCTTATTATTTAACTGAAACGTTTGGGTACTTAATAATTGACCGGCAAACACAAGACAACCTTTATAAACAGACAAAGAATTATTTAGAAACCAGAAATAGTTTGTTGCATCGAGAATTATCAGAATCGGATTTAGAAATACATGAGAAAGTAAAAAATAGTCACTCTGAAATAGATGCAGAGTTACTTATTAAAAAACTAAAACACAAAACTTCATCTGACTATGCCTTTTTAGCAGGCATGGCATATTTACAGCGTAATACTAAAGAGGCTGAAGAAAATTTAATAAAAAATACAAAAAAAATATCTTTAATATCTAAAGAGACCTACTGGAGAAATATATTATTTTCTTCAGAAGAAATATATACAGGTAAGAAAAAGAATCAAGCTTTACTTGGTTTGTTGATTATCAATAGCTGTTTGTGTAATTCTCAAGCAAAAATGGCAGAATGGGTATTTGCAGAATTAGTACAAAAACGAAGTGGATTGAAACTCTTCAACAAGAATTACCTACCTATGTGGGCCATTATCACAATTGGATTGGTGCTAAGTAATAATAGATTTACTAAGGTGAATTTTGAAATGATTGAACATGTCTTGAAAAACATTTATCTCAAAGATAGTTTTGGTCTTGAGAACACAACCGCAGCCGAAAGCATCTTAAGCCTTCTCCTCGCCAAAAAACAGTATCACACAGTCTACAACTACTTCCAAAACGAAGAATGGCAATTGAAAGACCGCTTCAAACCCCTCTACTACGCCACCCTGCATTACCTCAGAGACGAATACCCCACCGAGTACCTCCGCATGGGGCCGGAGTTGAAAGAAACCGTTGAAGAAATCATCGCCGACGTGGAGCAAATGGCGATTGATTACGCGTAGCAATCGGCCCGCCCGGTCACGCTGAGCGGAGTCGAAGCGCGGCGGCGTTGCGCTTCGACTCCGCTCAGCGTGACCGGGCAGGGGTCAACCCACCTTCCCGCCTTTTTTCGTTACTTTACCCCACCGCTCCCCAAAACCACCAGCCCCATTCACCCCAATGAAACGCCTTCTCCATTTTTCATTTTTCATTCTTCATTTTTCATTCGCCGCCTCGGCCCAGGACCCCTGGAAAGTCACCGCCCAAAACTTCGACCCCAACAACTACTTCGGCGTGACCGTCGCCAACGGCATGGTGGGCATCGTGTCGTCGCCGGAGCCGCTGAAGGTCAAGGACGTGGTGCTCAACGGGGCCTTCGACACCTACGGGCGGGGGCGGGTGTCGAACATCCTGAAGGTCTTCGATTTCGCCAACATGGACCTCGACGTGGACGGCCGTCGGCTCGACCGCAAGGCCATCCAGAACTACGCCCAAACCCTCGACATGCGCGGAGCCACGCTCACGACAACGTTTGACCATGAAAATAAACTTTCGGTGAAAACCGTCATGATGGCCCTGCGGCACCTGCCCCACACGGCCCTCATCGAAGTAACGCTCACGGCCAAACAGGCCTGCGAAGTCACGCCGCACAGCGTACTTTCCGCGCCGGATATGCTCCGCGACGTGCAGAACCGCTACCACCTCATCGACCGCCCGCACTCGCTCATCCCGCTGATGACCTCCGTGGCCAAATCGCCCACGGGCAAGCACACGGTGGCGGCTTCCAACTCGTTCATTTTCGACGAAAAACGCGGCAACGAACCCAGCCTCGTCCACGAAGAGTGGGACTACAACCTGCACCGGCTGAAGTTTACCCGAAAAATGCGGACGGGCGAAACCTACCGCTTCTGCGTCGTCGGCTCGGTGACTTCGACCGAGCACGTGGCCGATCCGCACAACGAAGCCGAGCGCCTCACGATTTTCGCCGCCCTCGAAGGCCGGGAGCGCCTCATCAAACGCCACCAGGAAGCCTGGACCGACCTCTGGAGTTCGGACATTCAAATCGACGGCGACCCCGAAGCCCAGCGGGCGGCGCACTTCGCGCTCTACCACCTCTACGCGTTCTGCCGCGAAGGGCAGGCCTACAGCCTCTCGCCGATGGGCCTCAGCGGGCTGGGTTACAACGGCCACGTGTTCTGGGACACCGAAATCTGGATGTACCCGCCCCTGCTGCTGCTCAAACCCGAAATCGCGAAATCCCTGCTCGAATACCGCTTTGACCGCCTGGAAGCCGCCCGGCAAAACGCCAAGTCGCACGGGTACCGGGGGGCCATGTTCCCCTGGGAATCTGACGACGTGGGGCAGGAGGCCACGCCGGTGTGGGCGCTGACGGGGCCGTTTCAGCACCACATCACCGGCGACGTGGGCTGGGCCTTTTGGAAATACTACCAGGTGACGGAAGACAAAACCTTCCTGCGCGAGCGGGCCTGGCCCATGCTCAAGGAAGTGGCCGATTTCTGGGCGAGCCGGGCCGAGCGGGGCACCGACGGCAAGTACCACATCATCAACGTGGTGTGCGCCGACGAGTGGGCCGAAAACGTGGACGACAACGCCTACACCAACGGCGTGGCGAAGGAAGTGCTCAACTACGCCCTCGAAGCCGCCGACGAGTTGAACCTCAAACCCGACCCCCGCTGGGCCGAAGTGGCCGACGGCCTGGTCATCCTGAAATTCCCCGACGGCACCACCCGCGAACACGCCAGCTACAACGGCGAGGTGATTAAGCAAACCGACGTCAACCTGCTTTCCTACCCGCTCAAGCAGGTCACCGACCGGGCCACCATCGCGAAGGATTTGGCCTATTACGAAAAGGTGCTCGCCGACAACGTGCCCGGCCGCGAGGGGCAAAGCCCGGCCATGTCTCACGCCATTTTCTGCATCCTGCACGCACGGGCGGGCAACACCGAGAAGGCCACGCAGTTGTTCACCAAAAGCTACAAGCCCAACGAAGTGCCGCCTTTCGGCGTGCTGGCCGAAACCGCCGGGGGCACCAACCCCTACTTCGCCACGGGCGCGGGCGGCTTCCTGCAAACCATCCTGAGCGGCTTCGGCGGCCTCGACGTCGGCGAAGACGGCATTGAGCAGTTGAAGGTGAAACTGCCCGCCAAGTGGCGCTCGCTGACAATTACCGGCGTAGGACCGGAGAAAAAGACGTTCACGGTGCGGCAGTGAGTCAGCCGCTTTGCCTGTTCAGCCCATCCTCCCGCGCTTCGGTGCGGGATTTTTTTTGAAAGATTTTCAGGAAATCCTTGCACAACTAAAATATTAGTTCAACCTTCGCCCTGAAATCACACGACCATGATTGAAAAAGAACTCACCCGGGCCGAAGAACAAATCATGCAGGTGCTGTGGCAGTTGGAGCGGGGCTTCGTGAAAGACGTGCTCGACCAGTTGCCCGCGCCCAAACCCGCCTACAACACCGTTTCGACCATCATCCGCATCCTCGAACAGAAAGGTTTTGTGGACCACAAGGCCTACGGCAAGTCGCACGAGTATTTCCCGAAAATCACGAAGGAACAGTACCGGTCGTTTGCCACAGAAAAGCTGATGGAAGGCTACTTCGAGAACTCCGTGACGGGCCTGTTTTCGTTTTTCGCCAAAAAGAACAAGGTGGATTTGAAAGAGGCGGATGAGATTTTGAAGATGATTCAGTCGATGCAGGGACAGTAAACGAACGCGTACCGACCCCTTAGGCCATGCGGTTACCAATCTCAGCGGTAGCTTTTCTGGCGACTTCGCTGGTCTGCCAGGGACAAGCGCTTGATTTCCAAAATATCAAGCAGCATTATCCAACGTACTTCAGCGTGTACGTGGGCACCCACGAGGGCCGGAACTGGTTTGCCCCTTCGCCGCGTACCGACGTTCCCGCCGACGACCCGTTGGCGGGTCTGTTCAACCAGAACTGGCTTTACGTGGACTACCTGCTCCAAAACTACCGCAGTAGCGATGCCTCGGCAATTGAAAAAACACTGCCTGATTCGGCAAAAGCCGCGGCGCTGTTTGCAGTTCAGCTCCGTAACGACCATCGGTTTGAGCCGCTGTTTAAGGAACAGGTGGCGCATTTCCTGGCGGCGACGGGTCGCTCGCTGACGGGCTACCGACCGCAGCCGAAACTGAGCTTAAGCACTGACAGTTTGATGACCATTGCCGCGCAATTTTTCTACGCCATGCGGGAACGGCCGGACAGTTCGATTTCCTGGAAGGTCTGCGTCGGCATGAACGGCTTCATGCAGGACAAACGCGACGACATGCAGCCGTTGGTGGAGGCGTTTTGTTTCCAGGCGGTTTTCGACCAGTACGACCCCGAAAAGCCCGGGTACGCGACTGATTTTTTGGCAAACGCCCGTCGAATTACGCGGGAAACCGCTGCATTTCACGGGGAAGAACGGCTCGGCATGGCACGCCGTCGGATGACGGCCCTCATGAAGTCGAACGCCGCGTTGCGGGCCGTGTTGCTGGGCGAATACGAAAAGAAAAAGTCGATGTTGAACTTCACACTTCGATAAACCGAACAACTGGCCATGAACTTCCTCCACTACCTCCTCCAGGTCAACCTGTACCTCGTGTTGTTTTACGGGTTTTACCGGGTGCTGCTGGCGGGCGAGACCTTCCACCAAGCCAACCGGGCCTACCTCGTGGCGGGGGCGGCGTTGTCGCTGTTCATTCCGGTGTGCCACTCGGAGTGGGTGCGGGGGTGGTTCGTGACGGAGAAAGTCCACCAGGCGGTGTTCCAGTTTTACGACCCCGGTCTGCTCATCGTGCAGCCCGTGGCGGCCCGGCCGGGTTTGACCTGGGGGCAGGTGGTGGCGCTTGCCTACGGCCTGGGCGCGCTGGCGGTGCTGGGGCGATTCAGCGTCCAGGCGGTTCAACTGGGGCGACTGCTCCGGCGGCGTTCGCTGAAAAAAGAAGACCGGGGGGCGTTTTCGTTTTTCAATTTCCTGTTCATCGCCCCCGACCTGCGGCGGCAGTCGGCCATTCTCGAACACGAGCGCGTTCACGTCCGGCAACTCCACTCCGCCGACGTGCTGCTGATGGAATTGCTGGCGGTGGTGTGCTGGTTCAACCCCGTGGTGTACGCCTACCGGCGCTCGCTGCGGCACCTGCACGAATTCCTGGCCGACGAACTCGCCAGCCGCCACGCCCCCAGCAAGGCCGACTATGCGTTGCTGCTGTTCAGCCAGCAATTCGGCGTAACGTCCCCGCCCCACCCCTTCACGAACTCTTTTTTCAATTCCTCGCAACTCAAACGCCGCATCCAGATGCTCCAAAAACCCCGCTCCCGCCGGACGGCCTTGCTGAAGTACGGCCTCTCGGCCCCGCTGTTCGGGCTGATGCTGCTGCTCTCCTCGGCGGGCATCAACCGGCACGAGACGTTGCGGGAGGTGGAAAACGTGCTTTCCTCCACCGCCGAAGTGCTGCCCCCGCCTCCGCCGCCCGCTCCTCCCCTGCCCCAGCCCGACGCGGCGGTGGATTTGTCGAAGGCGGTGGTGCTCAGCCCGGCGCTGAAGCGGGCGTTGGCCGTCCTGGATTCTTCGGACAAGGTTTTCACGGTGGTCGAAAAACTCCCCCAGTTTCCGGGTGGCGTCGGAGCGTTGACAACTTACCTGGCCCAAAACCTGAAATACCCCGATGCCGCCCGGCAGGCAAAAGTTCAGGGCAAGGTGTTCGTCAATTTCATCATCAATCAGGACGGTTCCGTTTCGGACATCAACGTGCTGAAAGGCATTGGCTACGGCTGCGACGAGGAAGCCGTGCGCGTGGTGAGCCGGATGCCGAACTGGGAACCGGGGAAGCAAAGCGGAAAAGCCGTCCGAACCCGGTTCAACATCCCGATTGCGTTCAGCCTGGACGGGGGGCCGCTGCCCGACCTGGATAGTCGCAAATCCATCGTCATTCGGGTGAAAGGGCAAAACAGGGGCACAGTAGTTCCGCTGAGTGAGTCCATGCCGATTATCATCAACAACGGGCGGGTGACGTACTTCGAGACGGCTAAAAACCTGCAATTGGAAGTCAATGATTTTCAATGGGTTCCTCTTGACATTGCGAGAAGCCGCTACGGAGACTTGGGTAAAAACGGGGCGTTGCTGCTGACGACCGACCCCTCGCAGGTGCTGCCCGCGAGCCGACAGGATTTTACCGACGTTCACCACATCTCGAAAGTCCTAGGGCCTGCCGATTCAAGCGCAACGAACGGGCGCGTCCGGGGTTTGGGAAACGGCACCAATCGCCCCGCTTTCTACATCCTCGACGGCCAGGAATTTTCCCCCGAAATCTTCAACCTGTCGGACATCAATCCTCACGACATCGAAAGTCTTGAAGTGTTGAAAAATGACTCGGCCGTGGCCAAGTACGGCGAACGCGCCCGCAACGGCGTCATCATCATTACTACGAAAGCGAAAAAGAAGTAAGCCTCCCGCCGCTTCTGCACCAGCCCCGTAACCGGGGCTTTTTTCAAACCCTTTTCAACTAAAAATTTAGTTTTATGGAAACCCTCAACGACCTCGTTTTCGCCCCGCGCAACCGCGCTTACGGGGCGTATGAACTCCGGCAAACCTACGCCGCGACGTTGAAACACGCCGCCGTGCTGGGCGTGTCGGCCTACGCCATCGGCTTGCTCACCCCGGCCCTGCTGACCTGGCTCAACCCCTCGGACGCGCTGCCCGCCCCGCGCATCACGCCCGTGAACGTGCTGCCGCCCCCGCCCGCCGAAAAGCCCGAAGCCGTCACGCCACCCCCGCCCCCAAAAACCGAAGCGCCGAAGGTTTCAACCACGCAATTCAAAGTGCCGGAAATCAAGGTGGATGAGTTGGTGAAGGAAGAAGTGCCCGTCGCTACGCAGGACGACCTGCAAAAAGCCCCCGCCGGGCAGGAAACCATCGTCGGCGACCCGAATGCGCTGGAAGTGCCTGCCGAGCCGGTCGCGAAAGCCGCGCCGGAGGTGGTTGAAATCAAACCGGCGGGCGAAGCCGAACCGTTTGTGCGGGTCGAGCAGCAACCCGAATTTCCCGGCGGAACTTCGGCCCTGGTGGAGTTTCTCCGAAAAAACCTGCGCTACCCCACCGGAGCCAGCCAGAGCGGGGTGGCGGGCAAGGTGTACGTGAACTTCGTGGTTCGCGCCGATGGCTCCATCGACCGGGCGGAGGTTTCGAAAGGCATCGGGTTTGGCTGCGACGAGGAAGCCCTGCGGGTGGTGCGGCTGATGCCGAAATGGAAGCCCGGCAAGCAGTCGGGGCGGGCCGTTCCGGCGCGATTTACGCTGCCCATTGTGTTTGCACTCGAATAAGCATTTTTTGGACTGAGTCGAGAAAATTGCATAATTCCGCACCAAACAATCTTTAAAAACCTAACTGTCAATTGTTTGTAAAAAGTTTGCGTTGCACCTTTGCGTCCGAAACCAACCAAACACCTGCAACGCAATGAGCCTGACGAAACAATTCCTCAAAAGCAAACCGGTTTGCAAAGTCACGTTTACCGTCCCCGCCGAAGCCGCTAACGGCGCTGATTCGGTCGCCGTCGTCGGCGAATTCAACGGCTGGGACGCGGCCGCCGCTCCCCTGAAAAAAGGCAAAGACGGCGTTTTCAAAACCACGGTCGAACTCGAAGCTGGCAAAGAATATCAGTTCCGCTACCTGCTCGACGGCACCCGCTGGGAGAACGACTGGGCCGCCGACAAGTACGTGCCCAGCGCCGTTTCGCTGGAGGAGAACTCGGTGGTGGCGCTCTGACTCAGTTCAGCGTTTCCAGTTCAGAGTTTAGAGTTCATGAAAACGCCCCCGGCCTTGGGGTCGGGGGCGTTTTCGTTTTTCAGGAAAAGAAATCACGGTCATTTTCCCTGCGGCTTCCAGCCGTCTTTCAGCGTCACCGTCCGATTGAACACGAGGTTTTCGGGCGTTGAATTGGCGTCGAGGCAATAGTACCCCTTGCGCATGAATTGATAAGGCTGGCCGGGTTGGGCGTCGAGCAGGCTCGGTTCGGCGAAGGCCCGCACGACGGTCAGCGAATCGGGGTTGAGGTGGTCTTTGAAATCTCCCTCGGCGGCGGCCACGTCTTCGACACGGAACAGCCGGTCGTAGTTGCGCACTTCCACTTGTACGGCGTGGCTTGCCGACACCCAGTGCAGCGTGCCCTGCACCTTCAGGCCCGACGTGTCGGAACCGGAGCGGCTTTCGGGGATGTACGTGGCCCGGAGTTCCACCACCTTGCCGCTTTCGTCCTTCACCACCTCGTCGCACCGCACGATGTAGGCGCTCTTCAGGCGCACCATCGCGCCGGGAGCGAGGCGGAAGAATTTTTTCGGCGGGGCTTCCATGAAATCCTCCCGCTCGATGAGCAGGCTGCCGCTGAACGGCACCTCGCGTTGCCCGCCGTCGGGGTCTTCGGGGTTGTTTTCGGTCAGTACGGTTTCGGTCTGGCCCGTGGGGTAGTTGGTCAGCGTGAGGCGGATGGGGTCGTTGTCCACGACGACCATCACGCGGGTGGCGGTTTTGTTGAGCCGTTCGCGGACGAAAAACTCCAGCAGCCCAATGTCAATCAGGTTATCCCGCTTGGCCACGCCGATGCGTTCGCAGAATTCCCGCAACGCCTCGGGCGGGTAGCCCCGCCGCCGCACGCCCGAAAGCGTGGGCATCCGGGGGTCGTCCCAGCCGGTGACGTGCCCTTCGTTGACGAGTTGGAGCAGTTTGCGCTTGCTCATCACCGTGTAGGTGAGGTTGAGGCGGGCAAACTCGATTTGCTGACTGGGGAAAATGCCCAATTTCTCGATGAACCACTCGTACAGCGGCCGGTGCGGGATGAATTCCAGCGTGCAGACGGAGTGCGTGATGCCCTCGATGGCGTCGCTCTGCCCGTGGGCGAAGTCGTACATCGGGTAAATGCACCAGGCGTCGCCGGTGCGGTGGTGGTGGGCGTGCTTGATGCGGTACAGCACCGGGTCGCGGAAGTGCATGTTGGGCGAGGCCATGTCGATTCTGGCCCGCAGCACGCGGCTGCCGTCGGGAAATTCGCCCCCCTTCATCCGGGCAAAGAGGTCGAGGTTTTCAGCCACCGAGCGGTTGCGGTACGGACTTTCGGTGCCCGGCTCAGTGGGGGTGCCTTTCTGGGAGGCGATTTGTTCCGAACTCGAATCGTCCACGTAGGCCAGCCCGTCGCGGATGAGTTTCACCGCAAACTCGTAGAGTTGGGGGAAATAATCGGAGGCGTAGCACAGCCGCTCCCACTCGAAGCCCAGCCAGCGCACGTCGGCCATGATCGACTCGACGTATTCGGTTTCCTCCGTGGTCGGGTTGGTGTCGTCAAAGCGGAGGTTGGTTTTACCGCCGTACGCGTCGGCGAGGCCGAAATTGAGGCAGATGCTCTTGGCGTGGCCCAGGTGCAGGTAGCCGTTGGGTTCGGGCGGGAAGCGCGTGTACACCACCCCGCCGTACTTGCCGGTGCGGTTGTCTTCCTCGACGATTTCTTCGATGAAGTGCAGCGATTTCGTCTCTCTGGATTCGTCAATCATGAGTTGGTGGCCCGTTGAAACGGCGAAAATACGGACGAAACGGCCAACGGCGAAACGCCACGGTGGCCCGCGCCGGGTTTTCTCCGCCGCTGGGTCACAATTTCTTAACGCCGCCGGCTTGCAGGATTGGCCGAAAACCCGGTGATTGGGGCTTTTATTTTTCCCATGAAAACCCTCCTCGTCACGACCGATTTTTCGGAGCATTCGCGCACCACCCTGCGCGTGGCGGCGGCCCTCGCCGGGCGGCTGCAAGGCCACGTGGTGCTGCTCCACAGCGTGCCCATCTACCCCGCCTCCGAACCGCTCACAACCGTGGACTTGGGCTTCAACGAGCAGTACGAAGCCTCAAAAACAAAGCTGGATGAGCAGGCCGAAACCTTCCGCCGGGCGGGCGTTTCGGTCGAAACCCTGCTCGAAGGCGGCAGCCTCAGCGAATTGGTGCGCGACGCGGTGCGGGAAAAAAGCGCCGACCTCGTGGTGGTGGGCCGCACCGAAACCAGCACCGGCTGGCTGGCCCAACTGCTGGGCAACCAGGCCAGCGACCTCGTGGAAGCCCTCGACGTGCCCGTGCTGATGGTGCCCCCCGACTCGCCGGTGGCAGAATTTCGTAAAATCCTCTACGCCACGCAGTTGGAGTTTGACGAACGTGACATCCTGCGGCAGGTTTTTGCATTGGCGAAATTACTCGGCGCGTCCGTTCAACTCGTCAAACTCAACGTGCCCTTCGAGCCGAACATCCACCGCGACAAGGATTACATCGCCGACATCGAGCGGGCGTTTGCCGGGGAAACCTACGAACTCCTCCAGCGCAAAGCCGAAACCGTCAGCGGCGGGCTTTCCGACGCCGCCCGCGAACTGAGCGCCGATTTACTCGTCCTCTGCTCCCACCATCGGACCTTCCTCGACCAGCTCATCAACCCCAGCAAAGCCCGGCAGGTGTTGCTCCAAAGCCCGGTGCCGACGCTGGTGTTCCCGCTGGAGCGGGACTGAAACGAAAAACCCCTGGCGCAGTGCCGGGGTTTTTCGTGGTTGGCCGGGCAGAATTTAACCCCTGATTTACTTTTTTTCCAACTGCGCGATGTACGCCTTCACCTCCACGAGCGGCAGTTCAAACGCGGCGGCGATGGTTTCGGCGTTCATGCCGATGCGGAGCATTCCGCGGATACCCCGAAGGGTCGCTTCCCGTTGGCCTTCGGCCTGGCCTTCCTGGCTGCCTTGTTGCAAGAGTCTTTCGGCAGTGGTCATAACGGCGTCGGAGGTTGAGCGTGAAATCTTTTCAAAAATAAAAACCAGTTCCAATTGTGAACGGTCTGTATGTCCCTTCCTGAAAAAGGTTGACTGGATTTAGAAAGGAAATTTTACGGAATCCGTCGGCGTCGACGCCGACGGATTCTTGATTTTGTAGGTTTTAATGGGCTGCTGTTGTTGCTCGTGCATTTGCTGGGGCGTCAGCAGTCCACAACTCAGGTGCGGTCGCAAGCGGTTGTAAAGGTCGATACTTTCTTGGACCAGTCCACGGGCCGCTACCACATCTTCCAGCACTTGGCCAAGCCAAACTCGGCTTTGAGAATGCCGTTGATGCGCTCGGCAACGGCGTTGTCGTAAGGGCTGCCATCCTGGGTCATGCTGATGAGAAAACCGTGTTCTTTCAAAACCTGGGTGTAAAGTTGACTGCAATACTGTAAGCCCCGGTCGGAGTGATGGATGGTTGGGTGAGCGTACTGGCGCCCCGACAGTGCCATGCGCAGGGCCTTGACCGAGGTGCTGGCCTGCATGTCCTCACTGACCTGGTAGCCCATGATGCGCTTGGAGTAGGCATCGCTGACCAGATGCACGTACACCGGCCCGGCCTGCGTCATCAGGTAGGTGATGTCGGCTACCCACACCTGCTCGGGGTACGATGGCGTCAGCCCCTTCAGCCGGTCGGGGTACTGCCGCATCCAGCCACTGGAATCGGTGGTTCTCAAGTTTTTGCGCTTCTTCTTGATGAGCCAGCCCTCCTCCCTGAGCAACCCAAACAACGCGTCGCGGCCCACGCGACACCCTTGCTGGTTGAGCAGGTAGTGGAGTTTGACACCCCCTATCTGCGGTAACCGGCCCCGCCATTGGAGAACGGCCTGCCGAACGGCTTGCCGCTTGGCGGCTTGCTGGCGCTGGTCAGCGCGATGCTGATAGTAAGCCTGCTTGCTGTAGCCCAAGGCCCCACACAGCCGCTGGAGGCTGATGCCTTCCTGCTCGTGGAGGGTCCTCACGACGGCGTACCCTCTTTTTTTTTTGATGACGACACCCTCCTGCTGCTCGGTGAGTTCAATGAGCTTTTCGTAGGCCTTTATCTTCAAAAGCGCATCCGACAAGGCCCGCTCCAACTCTTTGATGCGCTGCTTCTGAGGGTCTTTCATGGGCCGCCCCGTCTGGGCATCGGCCCGGCGGGGGTAAGGCAATTTACCGTATTTGCGGCACCACTTCAAAATCGTGTCGTTGCCTTTGATGCCGTAGCGGGCCGCCAGGCGGTCCTTGTTGAGAAAGCCCCCTTCGTACTCCTTGACGACTTTGCGTTTGAAGTTTTCACTGTACTTGCGCCGGGGCTGCGCTCCGGGCAGCTTATCACTTTGTCTTTTCATCAGTTGACTCGGTTTTAGTCAACTTTTTTCAGGACAAGACACTCCAAAAAGAAAAACCCCTCGTAGCGCTCGCTACGAGGGGTTTTTGCTTGGTTCTGTTGGCCGACAAGGATTCGAACCCTGAATAAAAGAACCAAAATCTTCTGTGTTACCATTACACCATCGGCCAATCACCGTCGGTTTCCCGATTTTGGTGGCGCAAAGATAGGCGTTCAGACTTGGTGTGTCAAGGCAGGATTTGAAAAAAGTGGGAGGGAGAAAGGAGAAAGGAAAGAGAGAAAAGGGAAGGCATTGATTGTCAACCTATCCGTTTTTCTTTTTTCCCTCTTTTCAAACACTCGCCGTCTCCGCCGTCGGGACGATTTTCTTCACCAGCCCTTGCAGCACCTTGCCGGGACCGCATTCGATGAAGTAGGTAGCCCCGTCGGCGCTCATGGCCTGCACGGACTGCGTCCAGCGGACGGGCGCGGTGAGTTGGGCGATGAGGTTGGCCCGGATGGCGGCCACGTCGCGGGAGGGGGCAGCGTTGACGTTCTGGTAAATCGGGCAGACGGGGGGCTGCATGGCCGTGGCTTCGATGGCCGCCGCCAGTTCGGCGCGGGCGGGTTCCATCAGGGGCGAGTGGAAGGCCCCGCCTACGGCCAGGCCCAGTACGCGCTTGGCTCCGGCGGCCTTGAGGCGTTCGCCCGCGAGTTGCACGCCGTCGAGGGTGCCCGAAATCACCACCTGGCCGGGGCAGTTGTAGTTGGCGGCCACGACGATTTCGTGGTTCTCGGCCTGCACATCGGCGCAGATTTGTTCGATTTGGTCGTCGGCGAGACCGAGTACGGCGGCCATCGTGGAGGGGTGCAGTTCGCAGGCCCGCTGCATGGCCATCGCCCGCTGGTACACGAGCCTCAACCCGTCTTCAAACGACAGTGCTCCCGCCGCCACGAGGGCCGAAAATTCACCCAGCGAATGCCCGGCGACCATGTCAGGTTTAAAATTCACCGTTTCCAGCGCCAGCACGACGGAGTGGAGGAAAATAGCGGGCTGGGTGACGCGGGTTTGCTTCAGTTCGTCGTCGGTGCCCGAAAACATCACATCGGTGAGGCGAAAGCCGAGGATTTCGTTGGCCTGCTCAAAGCGGGCGCGGGCGGTTTCGGAACCGTCGTAGAGGTCCTTGCCCATGCCCGAAAATTGGGCACCCTGGCCGGGAAAAAGGTAGGCGTTCATGCGTCGTTAAGTGAGCGGTAAGATGTGAGATGATGTTGAGGTCGCAAAGAAAACCGTTTCACTTCCACATCTCATACCTTGCCGCTCACTTCTCACCCAAGAAACCGCTCCCGCTCTTCCGCCGTCGGGACCCGGCAGGTTTCGCGGCGGCCAAACCAACGGTAGCGGTTGCGGGCGATGAGGTTGTACAGGAGGTTTCTTAAAAATTTCGGAATGAAACGAAATATCCAGGCCCAACGCCAACCCCGCAGGTGCCGGGCGATGCGCAGGGCGGCGTCGGATTTTTCGTAGAAACGGCCGTTTTCCACCAGGATCACGCTGTCGAAGTCCGCCGCCGGGCGTCCGAGCCTCCGCAACACTTCCTGCCCCACCGCCGATTGCAGCGAGGCAAACTGAAATCGCCCCGCCGGGTCGCGGTCGATGATGAAAGTGACGCTGGCATTGCAGACGTTGCACACGCCATCGAACAAAACGAGGGCGGGTGAAGTCGGGGCAGGTTTCATCGAGAAAAAAACATCCGAACCCGCAACACGCCTCCCGGCGATTCTGGTTCGTATGCCCCAAACTACACTTGGTCCGGCTTTACTTGAGGAGTTGAATCCAGCCCTTGAAGGTCTGGGTCTGGTCCTGGCGGCTGAGGCGCTCAAAGACCACCTCGGCTTCGTAGTAGTACGTGCCCGACGGCAACGGCTGACCCCCCGTCGTCACCCCCGCCCACGTAATCAAGGGGTCCCCCTCGTGCTCGAAGACCTTCACCCCCCAGCGGTTGTAGACCACAAACCGCACCGACCGCACAAACCGCGGGCAGTTCATGGGCTGAAACACGTCGTTCTGACCGTCCGAGTTGGGCGTGAACACGTTGGGCAGCGTGTAGGCCGGGCAGTTATCCTTGCAGACGACGTTGCTGGGCGGCGATTCGTTGCCGAAACTGTTCACCGCCGTCACGTAGTAACACCCTGCGTACGAAGGCAGGCCCGCGTGTGTGTACGAAAGCGCCGGGGGCTGAGGACTGGTCACCGAGTCGATTTTAGCGAACTCCTCGTCTTCGGCGTAGCGCTTGTAGTACACGTTGTAGCGGATGATGTTCGTGCCGCACACCTCGCCCCGGCCGTTGGTGGCGGGGTTACTCCACGACAGTTTGTTGGCAAACGGCGCCTGCTCACACGGCCCCGTCACGTAGGTCGGGCAGTCGAGCAAATCGAGCGCCAGCACCGGCGGGCAGGGCCGGGTGGTGTCGATGGGCGAGGCGCAGACCACCTGCGAGAAGTTCAAAAGCGGACTGCCCACCTCGGGAGCATTCGGGTAGCTGCCCACCGTCTGCACCCGGTAGCAGTAGGTCAGGCCACCGGTCATGGGTACGGTTTGGGTGCCGTCGGCACTCACCTGGTCGGCCCCGGTGTCGGTGAAACTCGTCCCGGTGACGTCAGCAATCTGGTTGAATACCCCCGGCTGGCCCACCACCTGGCGGAACACCCGGTGGCGCTGGTTCTGCCAGGGCACGTTGGCCTGCCAGCTCAGGGCCACGCTCCGCACGGCCCCCTGGGCCGAAAGGCGCACCGAGCTGGCCGCCTCGGTGCTGTCGAGGGCCACCAGACTGCCCCCCTGCGTAAAGTAAAACACCACCCGGTAGCGGTAGGCGTTGGCCACCGTGTTCAAGGCCCGCTCCACCAGCACCGTGTCGGGCCGACCGGGATTCAAGTCGGTCGGGATGCGGGCCACCTCGGTGGTGGGGTTGCCCGACAGGCCCGTCACCCGCAGCACCCGGTACTCATACGGCCCGCCCGCCGTGGCGCTGAGGGCAAACGGCCGCGTCCAGCGAACGGTGATTTCGCCCTGGCTGGCGTCGGTGCGGTCCACCGTCACGTTGGTGATGTAGGGCACCTGCCGGGGCAGGTTGGCGCAGAACTCGTCGGACGGCGCGCTGCTGCCCCGCTGGGGCGCCGGAAACTGCGCCTGGATGCGGTAGCTGTAGCGCCCGCCCACGGTGAAGCCCCGCCCCCCGTTGGTATCCGTAAACGTGGTCGTGCCAATGGGCACCCGGCCCACCTCGACGTACCCGGCCGGCGGGGCCGTTTCGCAGAGCGGAATCTCGCGGTTGTCGCAGCCTTCCCGCCGGTAGATGACCATCTGCACCCCTTCGGGCAGGGTGCCCCCGCAGGCGTAGGCCTCCCACGTCAAAACGAACGAGCGCCCGCCGGGGCTGGCCTCGGCCCGCAGGTTGCGGGGCCGGGGGGCCACCACGCGGATGTTGAAGGTTTTGGAATCGACCAGCGGCGAAAGCACCGAGCCGGGGTTGTCCTGCACCTTGAAGAGAATCGTGTAGGGCTGGGCGCGCACGTGGGCGCAGTTGGTCTGCCAGACAAACTGCCCCGTGGCCGGGCTGCCCGCCTGGGGCTGGGCGGGGGTGGTGAAGAGGGCGAAGGTGGGGGGCACCAAACTGGCGTCGGGGCCGAAGACGGCGCTGATGGCCGACAGGGTGAGGCGGTCGCGGGTGCCCCGGCTGTTGGGGCGGTCGGTGGCGGTGATGGTCTGCTGGACGCGGGTGCCGGCCTCGACGCACAGGTCGGGGGGCACCTGGATTTCGGGCCGTTTGTTGTCGCGGTCCTCGACGATGATCTGCATGTCGCGGGTGACCTCGCCGATTTTCACGCCGCCCCGCCACTCCTCGACGACGAAGGCGACGTTGTACTGGCCGGGGCAGGCCGGGGCGTCCCAGATCAAATCCCCCGTCAGGGGGTTGATGCTGAAGGTGGCCGCCCCCGTCAGCGCCTCCGTCTGGCCGGCGCACCCCGCTACCTCGTTTGGCAAACGGTAATCCCGGATGTTTAGCCCCCGGCACACGTTGATCGAACCCGAACCTGCTCCCGATGCCTGCCTGCTGACGGTCAGTCGGTAGGCGAGGCTGTCGCCTTCGGCGTCGAAGGCTCCGGGGTTGTGGATGAAGCGCTGGCCGACCACCGCCGTGAAGTCCACCCCGGGGTTCAGCAGCACCGGTGTCGTGTTTTGCCCGATGGTGGGGTTAATCAAAATAATCGTTTCAACGTACCAGGATATGTTATCGCTCGGAGGGGGCAGGTTGACCGTACCGGCATTGCGGTTTTGGGTACCCGCCGAGACCACGTACACGCCGGGGCCGGGAAAGGTGTGGGTGATTTTGTAAATGTTGCGGGCCGTGCTGTTGCCGATGTCAACGATGGTTTGGGGCGTGGGCCAACGGGGTGCCAGGGTCGCCGGGGTGCCGTCGCCGAAGCAAATGTCAAATTCCGTTTCCTGCTGGTTGGCCGGCCGGCCGTCGTCCTGATCGGTGTAGGTGGTGATGGTGAATTCGTAGGTGCGCTCGCCGATTTGCCGGGCAGTTACTTCTCCAGCCCGAATGTGGGTGGCCCAGACTGGTAAGGCCGCCAGGAGGACCACCAGGAGCGTGAGTGATATGGCGTAAAAAGTTTTCATACGGGCAAAGAACGGGCGGCGGTGACAAGCGCCCGAAAAAGCATGAAAGAATACAAAAAATAAACCCGGCCCCGTTGCGTCGAACGGCTTTTTACCAGAAAAACTTTTTCTCAAGCGGCGTACCGGTAGTTTACCGCAGCAGTTGAATCCAGCCCTTGAAGGTCTGGGTCTGGTCCTGGCGGCTGAGGCGCTCAAAGACCACCTCGGCTTCGTAGTAGTACGTGCCCGACGGCAACGGCTGACCCCCCGTCGTCACCCCCGCCCACGTAATCAAGGGGTCCCCCTCGTGCTCGAAGACCTTCACCCCCCAGCGGTTGTAGACCACAAACCGCACCGACCGCACAAACCGCGGGCAGTTCATGGGCTGAAACACGTCGTTCTGACCGTCCGAGTTGGGCGTGAACACGTTGGGCAGCGTGTAGGCCGGGCAGTTATCCTTGCAGACGACGTTGCTGGGCGGCGATTCGTTGCCGAAACTGTTCACCGCCGTCACGTAGTAACACCCTGCGTACGAAGGCAGGCCCGCGTGTGTGTACGAAAGCGCCGGGGGCTGAGGACTGGTCACCGAGTCGATTTTAGCGAACTCCTCGTCTTCGGCGTAGCGCTTGTAGTACACGTTGTAGCGGATGATGTTCGTGCCGCACACCTCGCCCCGGCCGTTGGTGGCGGGGTTACTCCACGACAGTTTGTTGGCAAACGGCGCCTGCTCACACGGCCCCGTCACGTAGGTCGGGCAGTCGAGCAAATCGAGCGCCAGCACCGGCGGGCAGGGCCGGGTGGTGTCGATGGGCGAGGCGCAGACCACCTGCGAGAAGTTCAAAAGCGGACTGCCCACCTCGGGAGCATTCGGGTAGCTGCCCACCGTCTGCACCCGGTAGCAGTAGGTCAGGCCACCGGTCATGGGTACGGTTTGGGTGCCGTCGGCACTCACCTGGTCGGCCCCGGTGTCGGTGAAACTCGTCCCGGTGACGTCAGCAATCTGGTTGAATACCCCCGGCTGGCCCACCACCTGGCGGAACACCCGGTGGCGCTGGTTCTGCCAGGGCACGTTGGCCTGCCAGCTCAGGGCCACGCTCCGCACGGCCCCCTGGGCCGAAAGGCGCACCGAGCTGGCCGCCTCGGTGCTGTCGAGGGCCACCAGACTGCCCCCCTGCGTAAAGTAAAACACCACCCGGTAGCGGTAGGCGTTGGCCACCGTGTTCAAGGCCCGCTCCACCAGCACCGTGTCGGGCCGACCGGGATTCAAGTCGGTCGGGATGCGGGCCACCTCGGTGGTGGGGTTGCCCGACAGGCCCGTCACCCGCAGCACCCGGTACTCATACGGCCCGCCCGCCGTGGCGCTGAGGGCAAACGGCCGCGTCCAGCGAACGGTGATTTCGCCCTGGCTGGCGTCGGTGCGGTCCACCGTCACGTTGGTGATGTAGGGCACCTGCCGGGGCAGGTTGGCGCAGAACTCGTCGGACGGCGCGCTGCTGCCCCGCTGGGGCGCCGGAAACTGCGCCTGGATGCGGTAGCTGTAGCGCCCGCCCACGGTGAAGCCCCGCCCCCCGTTGGTATCCGTAAACGTGGTCGTGCCAATGGGCACCCGGCCCACCTCGACGTACCCGGCCGGCGGGGCCGTTTCGCAGAGCGGAATCTCGCGGTTGTCGCAGCCTTCCCGCCGGTAGATGACCATCTGCACCCCTTCGGGCAGGGTGCCCCCGCAGGCGTAGGCCTCCCACGTCAAAACGAACGAGCGCCCGCCGGGGCTGGCCTCGGCCCGCAGGTTGCGGGGCCGGGGGGCCACCACGCGGATGTTGAAGGTTTTGGAATCGACCAGCGGCGAAAGCACCGAGCCGGGGTTGTCCTGCACCTTGAAGAGAATCGTGTAGGGCTGGGCGCGCACGTGGGCGCAGTTGGTCTGCCAGACAAACTGCCCCGTGGCCGGGCTGCCCGCCTGGGGCTGGGCGGGGGTGGTGAAGAGGGCGAAGGTGGGGGGCACCAAACTGGCGTCGGGGCCGAAGACGGCGCTGATGGCCGACAGGGTGAGGCGGTCGCGGGTGCCCCGGCTGTTGGGGCGGTCGGTGGCGGTGATGGTCTGCTGGACGCGGGTGCCGGCCTCGACGCACAGGTCGGGGGGCACCTGGATTTCGGGCCGTTTGTTGTCGCGGTCCTCGACGATGATCTGCATGTCGCGGGTGACCTCGCCGATTTTCACGCCGCCCCGCCACTCCTCGACGACGAAGGCGACGTTGTACTGGCCGGGGCAGGCCGGGGCGTCCCAGATCAAATCCCCCGTCAGGGGGTTGATGCTGAAGGTGGCCGCCCCCGTCAGCGCCTCCGTCTGGCCGGCGCACCCCGCTACCTCGTTTGGCAAACGGTAATCCCGGATGTTTAGCCCCCGGCACACGTTGATCGAACCCGAACCTGCTCCCGATGCCTGCCTGCTGACGGTCAGTCGGTAGGCGAGGCTGTCGCCTTCGGCGTCGAAGGCTCCGGGGTTGTGGATGAAGCGCTGGCCGACCACCGCCGTGAAGTCCACCCCGGGGTTCAGCAGCACCGGTGTCGTGTTCTGCCCCAGCGTCGGGTTAATCAAGATTACCGTATCGACAAACCAGGCGATCTGATCGCTCTGGTTCGGCGATACGCCGACGTTCACCGTTCCCCTGTTGCGGTTTTCAATCCCAACCGAGACCACGTACACGCCGGGGCCGGGAAAGGTGTGGGTGACTTTGTAAATGTTGCGGGCCGTGTTGTTGCCGATGTTCACGACCGATTGGGCGGTGGGTTGCGGCGTAGGAATCCGGGGGGCACGAACCACGGGCGAGTTGTCGCCGAAATAAACCGGCACGTCCACTTGCAGGTCGTTGGCCTGACGCCCGCCTTCGGTATCGGTGTAGGTGGTGATGGTGAACTCGTAGGTGCGTTCGCCGATTTGCCGGGCGGTGATTTCACCGGCCCGGATGTGCGTGGCCCAGGCCGGGCATAGCGCCAGCGTCAGCACCAGGAGTAAAACGAACCGAACCAGGTAGAGAGATTTCATGCGGACGAAGAAATGGACCGAGCAGGTAAAGCGCCAGAACCGGGCGAAAGTACGGTGTAATTCCACACTGCCGCTCCGGGAGCGGGCCTTCCGGGCGCGAGGCGAAAAAGGCAAAACCCGCAGTTAGAACGAAACGAAAATGCTTCTATTTCATCGAAAAAAAGAAACCATATTGGCTGGCCCGCGTTTCGATTGTAGTTTTGACGCCCGGTGCGCGGGGCGTTTCCATCTCCTCAACCACCAAATTCGTTATTGGTTAATTGGTATTCGTTAATCGTATGATGTTCAAACGATTAACCATTAACTGATAACCACTAACCTTTCCACCCAAACGGTATGTCCTGGCTTCTTCGCTTTTTTACCAGTTCCATCGGCAAAAAACTCATCATGGCCCTGACCGGGCTGTTTTTGTGTAGTTTCCTGATTGTTCACGCCATTGGCAACATCCAGTTGTTTTACAGCGACAACGGGCTGGCCTTCAACCGGTACGCCAACTTCATGACCAGCAACCCGCTGATTGGCCTTGTTTCCTGGGGGCTGTACTTTTTCATCCTGTTGCACACGGTGCAGGGGCTGTTGCTGGCTTACCGCAATCGCAAGGCCCGCGGGCCGGTGGGCTACAAGCAATTCGACAACAGCAGCCGCTGGGAGTCGCGCAACATGGCGGTGCTGGGTACGGTCATTTTCGTGTTCATCGTGATTCACATGAGCAATTTCTGGTACAAATACCGTTTCGGCACCCTGCCCTACACCGAATACACCGAAAGCGTGGTGACGGGCGAACAAACCCGCGAACCGAAGGCCGTCGAGAACAGCGAGGCTGTGAAACGCCGCCTGGCCGAGTACTACAATGAAAGCACGAAGGAAAAAACGACCATCACCCGCGACCTGTACCGACAGGTGGAGGCCACGTTTTCGGGGGCGAATAACCCGCTGGCGCTGCTTTTCGTAATTTTTTACGTGGTGGCGCAGGTGGCGCTGGGGTACCACCTGGCGCACGGGTTCCAAAGCTCGTTTCAAACCATCGGCTGGAACCACCCCAAGTACAACCCGCTCATCCGGGGCCTGAGCGTGGGCCTGTTCGCGGTGCTGATTCCGGCCCTGTTCGCGGCCATGCCGATTTATTTTTACGTGAAAGGATTGGGGGCGTAAAAAGACGACGTTGATTTCGTCTTTTTTTCAAACAACCACCTTACACACGCAGTAACCAACTGCATACTGTCTTAACTGCTAACTGACTATGGCAACCTCACCCAAACTGGACGCCAAAATACCCGACGGGCCGCTCGCCGAAAAGTGGACCCGCTACCGCTCGACGGTGCCGCTCGTCAACCCGGCCAACAAACGGAACCTGGAAATCCTCGTCGTCGGCACGGGCCTGGCCGGGGCTTCGGCCGCCGCCACCCTGGCCGAGCTAGGCTACAAAGTCAAGGCCTTCTGCTACCAGGATTCGCCCCGCCGGGCGCACTCCATTGCTGCCCAGGGGGGCATTAACGCCGCCAAAAATTACCAAAACGACGGCGATTCCATCTACCGGCTTTTCTACGACACCATCAAGGGCGGCGACTACCGCGCCCGCGAAGGCAACGTGTACCGCCTCGCCGAGGTGTCGGGCAGCATCATCGACCAGTGCGTGGCCCAGGGCGTACCCTTCGCCCGCGAGTACGGCGGGCTGCTGAGCAACCGTTCCTTTGGCGGCACCCAGGTGCAACGCACGTTTTACGCCGCCGGGCAAACTGGTCAGCAGCTTTTGCTCGGGGCCTACTCGGCCCTGCAACGGCAGGTGAGCCTGGGCAACGTGGCCATGTACACCCGCCACGAACTCCTCGACGTGGTGGTCATCGACGGCAAATGCCGGGGCATCATCGCCCGCAACCTCGTCACGGGCGAGTTGGAGCGGCATTTCGGCCACGCCGTGCTGCTCTGCACCGGCGGCTACGGCAACGTGTTCTACCTCAGCACCAACGCCCTCGGCTCCAACGTGACCGCCGCCTGGAAGGCCCACAAAAAAGGCGCGTTCATGGGCAACCCCTGCTTCACGCAGATTCACCCCACGTGCATCCCCGTGTCGGGCGACCACCAGTCGAAGTTGACGCTCATGAGCGAATCGCTGCGCAACGACGGACGCATCTGGGTGCCCGCCCAAAAAGGCGACGACCGCAACCCCAACGACATCCCCGAAGCCGAGCGCGATTACTACCTCGAACGCCGCTACCCGGCCTTTGGTAACCTTGTACCCCGCGACATCGCCAGCCGCGCCGCCAAAGAACGCTGCGACGCGGGCTACGGCGTGGGTGCCTCAAAAATGGCCGTGTACCTCGACTACGCCGCCGCCATCGTGCGCTACGGCCGGGCCGAGGCCAACAAAAACGGCCTCCACCACCCCACCGACGCTCAGATTCACGACCTGGGCATGGCCGTGGTGAAGGAAAAATACGGCAACCTGTTCGACATGTACCAGCAGATTACCGGCGAAAACCCCTACGAAGTGCCCATGCGGATTTACCCCGCCGTGCACTACACGATGGGGGGCCTGTGGGTGGACTACAACCTGATGACTACCGTGCCGGGTCTCTACGCGCTGGGCGAGGCCAACTTCTCCGACCACGGGGCCAACCGCCTCGGGGCCTCGGCGCTCATGCAGGGCCTGGCCGACGGGTATTTCGTCATTCCGTACACCATCGGGGCCTACCTGGCGGGCGAAATCCGCACCAAGTCGATACCGACCGATCACCCGGCCTTCGCCGAAACCGAAAAAGCCGCCCGCGACCGCATCAGCCGTCTGCTGTCGGTGAAAGGCAAGCAGACGGTCGGGTCGTTCCACAAGCGCCTCGGCAAAATCATGTGGGACAAGTGCGGCATGGCCCGCAACGAGCAGGGATTGAAGGAAGCCATCCAGGAAATCCGCGACCTGCGCGAAGAGTTCTGGCGGGACGTGCGCGTGACCGGCGACGCCGATGAACTGAACGTCGAACTCGAAAAAGCCGGCCGCGTGGCCGACTTCCTTGAACTCGGTGAACTGATGTGCCTCGACGCCCTCAACCGCAACGAATCCTGCGGCGGGCACTTCCGCGAGGAGTACCAGACCGAAGAAGGCGAAGCCCTCCGCGACGACGAAAATTACGCCTACGTGGCCGCCTGGGAGAACACCGGCAATAACACCTGGACACTGCACAAGGAGGAGTTGGCGTTTGAAAACATCAAAATCGCCCAGCGCAGTTACAAGTAAAAAGTTGTTGGTTGCTGGTTGTTGGTTGCTCGAAGTGGCTAAACCTCAACTACCAACCGACAACGAACAACCAACAACGAGCAACCAACATGGCTGAAGGCTATGCACACCCGACCATGAACCTGACGCTTCAGGTGTGGCGGCAAAAAAATCCGAAAACGGAAGGGCGCTTTGAAACCTACCAACTCGGCGGCGTGTCGCCCGACATGTCGTTTCTGGAAATGGTGGACGTGCTCAACACGCAACTGATTGAAGAAGGCAAGGAGCCCATCGCCTTCGACCACGATTGCCGCGAGGGCATCTGCGGCTCCTGCGCCATGTACATCAACGGGCGGCCCCACGGCCCCAAGCAGGTCACCACCTGCCAGTTGCACATGCGCAGTTTCAACGACGGTGACACGATCACCATCGAACCCTGGCGGGCGGCGGCGTTCCCGGTCATCAAAGACCTCTGCGTGGACCGCTCGGCCTTCGACCGCATCATTTCGGCGGGGGGCTACATTTCGGTCAACACGGGCAATGCCCAGGACGCCAACAGCCTGCCCGTGCCCAAAGACAACGCCGACGAAGCTTTCATGGCCGCCGCCTGCATTGGCTGCGGAGCCTGCGTGGCGGCCTGCAAAAACTCCTCGGCCATGCTGTTCACCTCCGCAAAGATTGCCCAGCTTGCGCTCCTGCCCCAGGGCCAGGCCGAGCGGAAAATCCGGGCCGAAAAAATGATTGCCCAAATGGACGAAGAAGGATTCGGAGCCTGCTCCAACACGGGAGCTTGCTCGGCCGAATGCCCCAAAGGCATCAGCATGACCAACATCGCCCGCATGAACCGCGAGTACATCGGGGCGAAGCTGTCTTCCACCAATGCTTGATTGAGTACTCTCCACACATTCAAAAAAAGCGGGGCGAAAACGCCCCGCTTTTTTTGCTACCAGTGCTTACTTGCTGCGTAGCTGCTCTGACAAGCCTTCAAGGTGTGGTAAAAAAGTAAACGCCGGGAACATCCCGGCGTTTAGCTATCCTTAACCCACCTTCTGCTCTGGTGAAACCAGAGTCATGACCTTTAACCTAATCTATATCGCTTTTTTCTTAATGGCCTTAAGAAAAACGTCGAAATCTCTGCGATTGCCCACCAACTTACCGTAGTTGGGAGTACGCCGCTGGGTGAGGCGTTCGAGCCCAACCGCCAGCAGAATGCCCACGACAAGGGCGACGAGAAACTCTGCTAAAAGAATCATGCCTAAACGCCGCCCCGGCGAATTAACGTGAGCAAAATCGAAACCACGGCCAATACCAGCAGGATGTGAATAATGCCGCTGGTTGTGTATCCCCCAAAAAAACCTACTGCCCAACCAATGACCAAAATAACGGCGATGATGTAGAGTAAGCTTCTCATGAGTGTGAATTGGATGAATAAGAGGGTGCCTCGCGGCGTGTGGACTGCACCTGTAAAAAAACTTTGCCACTCCCTGAAGCAGGTTTAAAGAATCTCATCTGCACCGCAGTGAATCTCAACCTGCCTTTTTGAGAAAAAATGGGAATGATATTCCCCAATTCGGGAATTACCCACTTTTCCTGGTTTTCCACAGCTAGGTCGTGGCATTGAAATGGCTTTGTAGATTCCTATTGTCCATTGCTTTCACAACTGGTGTATGAAAACGTTTTTCAAGAACCTGTGGATATCGCTGAAAGAGGCATTTACGGCTTTCAACGATGATAATGCCCTCAAGCTAAGCGCGTCGCTGTCGTATTACACGGTATTCTCCCTCTCCCCCATGCTCATCATCATCATCTCGTTGTGCGGGCTGTTCTTTGGAGAAGAGGCGGTACGGGGGCAGATTGACGAGCAAATCCGGGGGCTGGTCGGGCAGGAAGCCGCCGTGCAGATTCAGGAACTCATCAAAAAGGCCGAACTTACCAATCAGTCGGGTTTCGCGGCAGTGATTGGCATCGTAACCTTGTTTGTTGGGGCTACGGGTGTATTCGCCGAAATTCAGGACTCCATCAACTACATCTGGTCGCTGAAGGCCAAGCCCAAACAAAGCTGGCTCAAGTACATCACCAACCGCCTGCTGTCGTTTTCGATGATTGTCAGCATCGGGTTTCTTTTGCTGGTTTCGCTGGCTCTCAACGCCGTTCTGGGGGCCATGAGCGGGTACCTCGAACGATTCTTCTCGGAGGGCACGGTCGTGCTGTTTTACATCCTCAATCAGGCCCTGGTGTTTGCCATCATTTCGAGTTTGTTTGCCATTATTTTCAAGGTGCTGCCTGACGGCTACCTGCGTTGGAAAGACGCCTACTTCGGCGCGGCGTTTACGGCCATTCTGTTCATGGTGGGGAAATACGCCATCGGGGCGTATCTGGGTAGTTCGAGCGTGGCGAGCACGTACGGGGCGGCAGGTTCGATTGTGCTCATCCTGCTCTGGGTATACTACACCTCGGCGATTCTGTACTTCGGGGCCGAGTTTACGAAGGTACACGCCCAGCGGTTCGGCAAGAAGATTATCCCCAAACCCCACGCCGTGATTGTTCAGAAAAAAGAAGTCGAGCGGCCGCAGTCGGCGGGTCGGTAGTTGGCAGTTGCCGGTTGTTGGTTGCAAGGCATCCGCATTTTTTCAAAAACCATCAACTGACAACCATCAACCGTCAACTCCTCCCCCTGGCATGGCTCTTTCTACCCCAACCGCCGTCACTTCATCAACCCTTAACTACGTTTTTTTACGCATGAAACGCATTGTTTTTTCCGCCACGGCCCTGGTGTTGTTGCTCCATTTCAGCGCCTGCGAAAGCAACCGCGACCGCCAGACGCAGAGCGAGCAGGATGGCCGCGAACTGGAAGGCAAGGGGCCTTCGTCGTCCACCGCACCCACCGATTCGAGCGGCCTGACCAACAACCTTGACCGCCCCTCAAACCCCGACTCAGCCAACGAGATGGGGTCGACCAGCACGAACAACGCCACGGGCCAGTACACCGGCGACACGAGCGCCATCACCGGCGACCGACGCACCAGCACCACGGGCGACGCGGAGGCGTTTCTCCAGGAAACGGCCGTCGGGAATCTGCTCGAAATCCGGTCGAGCGAACTGGCCAAGCGAACCTCGACCAACGCCGAAATCCGCCGCTTTGCCGACATGATGATCGCCGACCACCGCAAGAACATGGCCGAACTGAAGCCCCTGGCCCAGCGCAACAACGTGGTGCTGCCCAACGACCTGACGCCGGAGAAAAAACAAGAGATGAACAAGCTGACCGCCGCCAACGGTGCGGCCTTCGACCGGGCCTACCTCGCCCTGCAACTAAAGTCGCATCAGCAGACGGTGGGCAAGTTTGAAACCGTGGGCCAGAGCCTCGGCGATACGGACGTGCGGGCTTTTGTCGACAAATCACTGCCCGTCCTGCGCAATCACCTCAACATGGTGAGCGCCATGCACGATAAGCTGGGCAAGGTAGCCCAGTAGCCCTTGAATTCTTCCCTCAAAAGGTCACGTGGAACTACTCCGCGTGACCTTTTGGCGTAGTTTGGGTTTTCAAGAAAAACCAGTTCGCCCATGACTTCTTCCAGCTCTTCCCCCACGCTGCGCGCACTCAACGTGCTGCTCCTGTTGAGTACGCTCGTGGTCAATTACCTGGCCAATGCCCTGCCGCTCAACGGAAAAAACACCGGACAGCTTTCCGACCAGTACCCCAACCTGTTCACGCCCGCCGGGCTGACGTTTTCGGTCTGGGGGGTAATTTACACCGGCCTAATGGGGTTCGCCATCTACCAGGCCCTGCCGCTGTTCAGCCGTCGCTGGACTACCGAAACCACCCCCGCCGTGGCCGCCGTCGGCTGGCTGTTCGCGCTGACCTCGGTGCTCAACGCGTCCTGGATTTTCGCCTGGCATTACGAATATGTGACGTTGTCGGTGGGCATCATGCTGGGGCTGCTCGCTACCCTGACCGCCCTCAACCTGCGGCTCAGGGGGCAGCGGCTGGCGGCGACCTGGCGCACGCGCTGGCTGGTGGAGGTGCCTTTCGGCCTGTATTGGGGCTGGATCAGCATTGCTACCATTGCCAACGTGACGGCCTGGCTGGTGGATTCGGGCTGGAGTGGCCTGGGCCTTTCCGAGACGGCCTGGGCGGTGCTGCTGGTGGCCGTGGGGGCGGCGGTGACGGTGCTGGTGCTGAGGCGCACACACCGCTGGGCCTACGGCGCGGTGGTGCTGTGGGCGTTTCTGGGCATCGTGCTCAAGCGCCGGGCCGAACCCGGCGACGCCGACCAGCCCGTGGTGATTGCGGCGGGTCTGGCCATGCTGGCGGTTGCCTTTGCCCTGTTTGCGGAAGCGCGTTCGGCCCGACGGGGCACCTCTCAGCATTTTCGGATAGGCTCCTAAGGCAGCGGAAACGACAACGTAAAAGTAGTACCCTGCCCTACTTCCGACTCCACCTCGACGGTGGCCTTGTGCGACTGGATGATGTTGAGCGTGGCGGCGAGACCCAGCCCGATGCCGTTGTTTTTCGACGTGAAATACGGCTCGAACAACCGCCCCAGATGCTCCCGTGGGATGCCCGTGCCGTTGTCGCTGATGCGCACGAGGCAGTACTCGTCCTGATTGGTGGTGGCAACCGTCAGCGTACCCCGGTTCTCGTCCATCGCCTCGATGGCGTTCATGATGATGTTGTTGAAAGCCAATTCGATTTTGGGCTTATCGAGCGCCAGGAGGCTATCCGAATCAAACCGCCTCACCAACTGAATGTTTTTCAGGGCCATGCGATCCTGGGCCTGTTTGATGGAATCGTTCAACACGTCGACAATCGGCACGGGCCGCAGGTCCATTTCCGAAGGTTTCGATGAATTGAGCAACTCGCTGATGAGGTCGTTGATGCGCTGGCTGTTGCGGCGGATGATGCCCAGGTACATCCGCTGCTCTTCGTCCTGCACCTCGCTTTCGAGTTGTTCGGCCGACAGGTTGATGTTGGTCAGCGGATTGCGTACTTCGTGGGCCAGCGTGCGCACCAAACGGCCCGTGGCGGCGAGTTTTTCGGCCATCAGCAGGTCGCGCTCGGCCCGCTTGCGGTTGGTGATGTCGTGCACGACGCCCTGGTAGTACCGCCCGCTGCTGTCTTCCTGCACGCTGGCCGTGACCAGGCAGATGCGTTTTTCGCCCGATTTGGTGACCAGGTTGAATTCAAAATCGCGGATTTCTCCGTCCTGCTCCATGGCCTGTTCAAACTGCACGCGCGCCTCGTCTTTTTCGTAAAGCTGTTGCCCTTTGAGGGTAAACAACTCGTCCAGCGAGTAGCCCGTCAACTCCGCCGCTGAGCTGTTGAGGTAGGTAAACGTGCCGTCGGGCCGGGAGATGTAAATCATGTCCCGCGATTGCTCGAAGAGGTTGCGGTATTTGCTTTCGCTTTCGCGGAGGGCTTTCAGGTTGGCGGCCCGGTCGAGGGCGTACCGGATGCAGCGTTCGAGTTTTTCGGCGTCGAGTTCGGCCTTGACCAGGTAATCGGCCGCTCCGAGGCGCATGGCTTCCTGGTCAATGCGCTGGTCGCCTTTGCCGGTCAGCAGCACAATGGGCGCTTCGGTGCGCAAACGTACTGCTTCCTTCAGCAAATCGAGGCCCGTGCGGGCACCCAGCAAGAAGTCGAAGAAGTAAATCTCGTGGCAACGACACGAGATTTTTTCGACCGCTTCTTCAAAGTTTTTGGCCCACTCAATTTCAAAGTGCCAGGTCTGGATTTCACTCAGGTAGTCGCTGGTCAGTAAAAAATCGTCCGGATCGTCGTCAACCAGCAACACCCGGATGGGCTGAGTCGAAGAATGCCTCATACAGGGTGGTTAAAATACTGCGCAAAAAAGGCCAAAAAGCCGTGCCGGAAACCCAAAAAGCCTTCCGAAGTCTTCGGAAGGCCCGGTTAGGCGGAGCCGAGAAAAGCATCCGGGGCCTTAGGTTTCGTCGTCGGAGGAATGGGGCAATTCAACGATTTCAAACCAGTATTGCCCGATGCTGCGGGTCACTTCGAGCAACCCCGCGAACGTCACGGGTTTGGTAATGAAGCAGTTTACGCCCAGGTCGTACGAGCGGAGGATGTCCTCCTCGGCCTTCGAGGTCGTCAGAATAATGACCGGAATTCGTCGGAGTTGGGGGTCGGATTTAATTTCCTTCAATGCCTCGCGCCCGTCTTTTTTGGGCATGTTCAGGTCGAGCAGAATCAACCCGGGCGTGGGATTGGCCACGGGGTCGGCGTATTTGCCCCGGTGGTGCAGGTAATCCATCAGTTCGACGCCGTCGTCCACAAACTTCAGGCTGTTGAGCAGGTACGATTCCTCCAGCGCCTCTTTGGTCATCTGGCGGTCATCCGGATCGTCGTCGGCAATGAGGATGTTGATGCGCTTTTTCTCGCGTGCGTGTACCGTTGACATGGCATTTCAATGAGGGATTGCACCGGTGCCTCACTGCCTCGTTCAGCGGCCCTCTGGCTGCGTGAGCGGCAGCAGCAGCACAAAACGCGCTCCCTGACCGGGAGTGCTTTCGGCGTACACGACGCCCTGGTGATTATCGACGATTTTCTTAACCGTGGCCAGGCCGATGCCCGTACCCTCGTACTCGTTGCGCCCGTGAAGGCGTTGAAACAAAACGAAAATCTTCTCCGCGTACTGAGGGTCAAATCCTATGCCATTGTCTTCTACGCCGATTTTGAACCATTTTTTCCTCAAATCCAGGCGAAATTCGGCCTTTTCGGCGGCACTGACTGCCTCAGCCCTTATCCGGATGTGGGGCGGCACGTTGGGGCGGCTAAACTTCAGGGCGTTGCCGAGCAGGTTCTGGAACAACTGCGGCATCTGGCCGGGCAGGGCGTCAAGGGTGGGCAATTCATCGGCATCGACTGTGGCGTTTTTTTCGGTGATTTTGAGTTCCAAATCCCCCAGCACCCCCCGCAGCACGGCGTTCAAAGGGGTGGGAACGAAATCGGCAACCTGCCGCGCCACACGCGAGAAGTTGAGCAGGTTGTCGATGAGTTCGCGCATGCGGGCCGTGGCCGCAGTTATGCGTTCGAGGTAGAGGTGGCCTTCAGTGCCCAGCCCTTCGGCGTGGCGGCGGGTGAGTCGTTCGCCGAAGGAGATGATTTTGCGCAGCGGCTCCTGCAAGTCGTGCGAAGCCACGTAGGCAAATTGCTCCAGGTCGGTGTTGGATCGGGCCAGGTCGGCCACGCGCCGCTCAAGTTCGTCCCGGTAGCGCTTCAGTTCGGTGACGTCGGCGGTGCTGCCCATCAGGCGCGTGACGTTCCCGGCGGCGTCGGTCACGACGATGCCTTTCTCGTGAACCCACCGCTCCTGCCCCCGGGCGGTGATAATGCGGTATTCGCCCTCAAACGTGCCTTTTTCGCGCATTACCTCCGCGTTGCGCTGCATGGCTTGTTCGAGGTCGTCGGGGTGGAGGTGCCGCTGGTACACCTCAAGGGTGATGCGTGGGGGGCGGTCGTCGGGACCGTAGCCGAACACGCCGAACAGGCCCTCCGACCAGACGATGTCGCCCGTGACGATGTCCCACTCCCAACTGCCGAAGTTGAGCAGGTTTTCGGCTTCGCGGAGGAGGTATTCCTGTTTTTTGAGGCGCTCGGCGGCGGTTTTCTCCTCGGTCACGTCCACCGTGGCCCCCACAATGCGGGGCGTGACCCCGTCGGCGGTGAGTTTCGTGGCCCGGCCCACGAGTTGACGCTCCTGGCCCGAAGGGGTACGAAACCGCATGGTAAAGGAAGCCCCGGTTTGGTCGCCGTTCAGCAGGCCGGCAAATTGCCGTTCGATGACGGCCTGATCGTCGGGATGGATGCCCGCGTTGTACAGGTCGCTGGTGACGTGGTCGGGGGGCAGGGCTTCGGGGTCGTACCCGAAAACCCGGTACAAACCGGGCGTCCAGACCGGGTGGGTGTCCGGTTCCCACTCCCAGCCGCCGAAGCGGAGCAGGCTCTGGGCGTGGTCGAGTAGCTCATCGCGGCGGCGAAGCTGGCCGAGCAGCAGTTCGCGCTCGGTTACGTCCTGAATGACCACCAGGGCTTGTTCGGGTGCTCCGTGCTCGTCGCGGCGCAAGACCGTTGCCCGCAGGTAAACGCTCACGCGCTGCCCCGCCCGGTCGAGGAGGTTGACCTGATGGCTGATGAATTGGCCGTCGGGGAGGTTCCCGACGCCCTCCATGTTCTGCCGCGCCTTCTCGCGGTCAGCCGGGGTTTCGGCGGCGAAAAACACGGTGCCGCCCCGCTGGGCTACTTCCTTGTCGGTGTAACCGAGCCGTTCGCGCAGGTTGCGGCCCAGGTAGCGGGTCTGGCCCGTGCGCAGGTCGTACACGTTGACGTAGTCGGGCGAAAGCTCCAGAATTCGCCGGTTGAAGGCTTCGCTCTGGCGGAGGGCTTCGGCCTGGGTTTCGGCTTCGGTTACGTCCTGGCTGACGGTCATGAGCTCGACGGGCTGGCCGTTGGCGTTGCGGCTCAAGACCGTGGTGCGGCTGCGGATGATCACCGGCCGGTCGTCTTTGGCCCGCAGGCGAATTTGCGAAGTCAGGTAGGTACCGTCGGGCAGGGTCAGCGTGGCTTCGATGTTCCGTCGGCCTTTTTCCCGCTCTTCGTCGGTTTCGATGATGAACTGATAGTTGCCCCCGCCCGCCTCGTATTCCGCCTGGGTGTAGCCCAGGTACTCGTACAGCGGCTGGCCAATAGCCAGGTTCTGCCGGGCCTGGAGGTTGTAAATGGTAATGAAATCGGGCGAAAGCCGGAGCAGTTGCCGGTTGAAGGCTTCGCTCTGGCGGAGGGCTTCGGCGTTTTCTTCGAGTTCGGTTACGTCCTGCGTAACCGCCATCAGTTCGGCGGGCAGGCCGTCGTCGTCGCGGCTGAACACCGTGGCGCGGGTACGCAGCCAGAGCCGCCGCCCGTCTTTGGCTTTCATGCGGACCTGGTAGGTCAGAAACTCCCCGTCGGCCAGGCTCGGAATGCGGGCCTGGAAATCCCGGAGTTTCTCCCAATCGTCGGGGTCGAGGGCGAAAAACAAATTGGTACCGTGCCGCTCCACCTCAGCTTCCGAATACCCCAGGGTCTCGCGCAGTTGGCGCCCCACGTAGCGGTTACGGCCCGTTTTGACGTCGAAAATCGAAATGAAGTCGGGGGAAACTTCGTTGATGCGCCGGTTGAGTTCTTCGCTGCGGCTGAGTTGGTCGGCCAGTTGGCGTTCATCGGTCACGTCGGCGTTGTGGCCCACCAGGCGCAGCGGACGGCCCGCGTCGTCGAGCACGAGCCGCGCCCGGCGCATGAAATGCCGCACCTCGCCCCCTTTGGTGATAGCCCGGAATTCGAGCGTCAGGCTGGGGTCGCGGCGGCGGATGGACTCGCTCGTCAGCCGCTGAAAGCGCTCTAAATCGTCGGGGTGGACGTGGCGGTGGACGAAATCAAGAGTTACGCGCCCGTCGGGAATTTCGTTGGGTTCGTAGCCGAACAGCCGGGCGTTGCCCGCCGACCAGGTGACGGTCTGGGCCTCGCCGGTGAGGTCCCACACCCAACTTCCGTAGCCGAAAAACCGTTCGACGTCGTTGCGCACTTCCTCGATTTCCTGCAGGCGCTCGGTGGTTTCGTGTTCCGTGGTTACGTCGGTGACAGTGCCCACCAGGCGCGGGGGTTCGCCGCCTACCACCGACCCGCGCACCCGTACGCACCGCCGCTGGCCCTGCCGGGTCTGGAGCCAGTGCTCGGTTTCGTACGTGCCGCCGGTGGCCAGGGCCTGGTCCACGCGCTGCTGGTACCGGCGGGCTTCTTCGCCCGTTACATGGTTGCCGTAGAGGGTTTCGGGCACGCGCCCGTCGGGCCAGTCGGCGGGGTCGTACCCCAGCAACCGGAACAGCCCCTCCGACCAACGTACCGTGCCCGAGCCAACCGCCCAGTCCCAACTGCCGTAGCGGAACAAGGTCTCGGTTTCGTGCAGCAGGGCTTCCCGTTGCCGGAGGCGTTCGGCGGCTTCGTACTTAGCGGTGATGTCGGCCGAAATGCCTAGTAGTTCGACCGGCAGGCCGGTGCTGTCGCGGCGCAGCACGCTGCCCCGCGTGCGCAGCACCCTCGGTGAGCCGTCCCGGTGCCGCACCGTGCATTCGTATTCAAGGGTTTCGCCGTTGGTTGCCGCCGTGTAGAGTTGCCTGACGAACGCCCCCACTTCGGCGGGAGTCGGCTTCACAATCAGGGCGATGAGGCCGTCGAGGTGGGTCGGCAGGTCGGCGGGCGCGTACCCCAGCACGTCGGTCAGGCGTTGGTTGACGTACACCAGCCGACGCGCCCGCAGGTCATACACGTGAACGATGTCGGGGGCCAAATGCAGCAGCCGACGAAGAAAATGCACACTCTCCCGCGAAACGGGCAGCGCCCTTTCGGTAAACACGGCCGGTGGCGGGCCGTCCGGTTGCTGGGCTGAGTCCGGTTCGGGGAGAGGTAGGGTCATGGGAGAGTTTGCCCGTTCACAGTGTGCAGTTCACAGAAAATGCAGATGAACAGTGACCTGAAAAACTGTGAACTGTGAACTGCACACTGCGAACTACAGGTTGTAATTCTTCATCTTGTTGTACAGCGTCTTGCGGTCGATGTCGAGCAGGCGGGCGGCCTTGCTTTTATTAAAATTGACCTGCCGGAGCACCTTCAGAATCATCTCGTATTCGGCGTCGAGGGCGGCGGTTTTAAGGCTGGCCTGGGGCTGTTTGACCGCAGCGGTGGCGCCCGTACCGCCGCTGGTCGAGGTCGGCAGGATGGCTTCCTCCATCAGGCCCGCCGTGCTGGTCGAACCCGGTTCGAGGAAGAGCAGCTTGGAGTAGTTGGAAATTTCGAAGGGCAGCGATTTCGCCTCGATGTATTCGCCGTCGGTGAGCAGCGTGGCGCGTTTGATGACGTTTTTCAATTCGCGCAGGTTGCCGTGCCAGGGGTAATTCAGAAAGTGCTCGACCACGTCGTCGGAAAAACCCTTCACCTGTTTCTCCAGTTCGGCGTTGGTGCTTTCCAGAAAATTCTGCGCGAACATCATCAAATCGGCCTTGCGTTCGCGCAGGGGCGGCACGTCGATGCTGAATTCGTTGAAGCGGTGGTAGAGATCCTCGCGGAATTTGCCTTTTTTGGCCAGTTCGGCCAGGCGCTCGTTGGACGCCACGATGATGCGCACGTCCACGTTGATTTCCTTATTGCCGCCGATGCGCTTCACCTTGCGCTCCTGCACCACCCGCAGCAGCGACACCTGCACTTCGTAGGGCAGGTTGCCCACTTCGTCGAGGAAGAGCGTGCCGCCGTTGGCCAGCTCGAAGTGGCCGATTTTCTGGTTCAGCGCCCCGGTGAACGAGCCTTTTTCGTGGCCGAACAGTTCGCTCCCGGCCAGTTCTTTCGAGATGGCCCCGCAGTCCATCGGTACGAAGGGCTGGTCGGCCCGCTTGCTGCGCTTGTGGATTTCGTGGGCGATGGCCTCTTTGCCCGAACCGCTTTCGCCGTAGATGATAACGCTGTAGTTGGTCGGTGCCACGAGGTCGATTTGCCGGAACAGGGCCTTCGACTCCGCGCTGCCGCCGTACACGTAGCCCGTCTGCGAAGCGGGCCGGGCGCGGCGCACCTCGGCCTGGGCCTGGGTTTCGACCGGCCCGCTGGGGCTGGCGGTGTGGTCGTAGGCCGGGGCCGACGGCCGCCCGGCACTGTCGAGGGCTTTCTTAATCGTGACCAGGATTTCGTCGGGAAACAGCGGCTTGGTGATGTAATCGTAGGCCCCCTGTTTCATCACGTTGATGGCCACCTTGATGTCGGAATAGCCCGTGATGATGAGCACCGGCACCTGCGGGTAGCGCTCTTTGATTTTGACGAGCAGTTCGCCCCCGTCGATGTCGCCGAGGCGGAAATCGGTCATGACCAGGTCGGGCTTGAAGTTGTCGAGGCGCTCCAGACCCGACCGGCCGTTGTGGGCGATTTCGACGGCGAAGCCGTTTTTGGTCAGAAAGCGCTTCAGCAGCAGGCAGATGTCGGTGTCGTCGTCGATGACTAGAATTTTTTGTTGCATGACCGTTTTGTTGTCAGTTGTCGGTTGTTCGTTGTTGGTTGCGGTCCGCCGCTGGGTTGCGTTACAGGTTTCGGGGTGCTGTTGTCAGTTTTTAACCAACAACCGGCAACCCTCAACCAACCACTTCCTCCTCGTGTTCTTCCACCCACACGCGCATCGAGTTGAGCTTCATGGGGCCGAACTGGGTGGCCAGGGCTACGTCGGCGGCGTCGCGGCCGTAAGCGATGGGAATGCGGTTGCCCCGGGGGCGTTCCTGAGTGGCATCGAAGGTGTACCACCGTCCGCCCACGAAGGCCTCAAACCAGGCGTGCAGGTCCATCGGGTCGAGTTGGTGCAGGTAGCCCACCACCATGCGGGCGGGGATGTTGAGGCTGCGGCAGAGTGCCATGCCCAGGTGCGTGAAATCGCGGCACACGCCCACCCGCTTCTCGGCGGTCACGACGGCCGAGGTGGAAGCATCGCTGGTGCCGTATTGGTAGCTGATTTTTTCGTGAATCCAGCGGCGGATGGCCTCCACCTGCGCGTAGCCGGGGGCGGCGTCGGCCACCACGTCGAGGGCCAGGGCACCGAGCCGGTCGGATTCGCAGTAGCGGCTCGGCAGCAGGAATTGCAACACGCCGTCGGGCAGGTCTTCGACGGGCACGTAGGGGGCCGTTTCGTCCACGTCAATGGCGTCGGGCACGTCGGCCACGACTTCGGTGCGCACTTCAAACGGGCCCGTGGGCACGACCAGCCGTTGGCAGAGGTTGCCGTACGGATCGGTGTATTCGCTCACGGGTACGTGGGGAATCATCTGGTAAGTTTCGGTTTCGATCCACTGCCCGGAGCCGCTGCGGGGGCGCAGCATGAGCACCAGCGGCGTGGGAGCCTGGGCATCGAACTGGAGGGTGCAACCGGCTTGGAGGCGCATGAGGAGTTGGCAGTTGGCAGTTGGCAGTTGGCAATTCAGCCCGTTGACCCTTTGCCAACTGCCAATTGCCAACTGCCAACTTTTTTACAAAAGCACCCGCCGCATCTTGGCGACGGGGATGTCGAGTTGTTCGCGGTATTTGGCCACGGTGCGGCGGGCGACGTGGTAGCCTTTTCCGCCGAGCAGTTCCTGAATCTGCTGGTCGGTGAGCGGGTTCGATTTGTCTTCCACGTCCACGATTTCCACGATGGCCTGCTGGATTTCGCGGTTCGATACTTCGTCGCCGGCTTCGTTTTTCACGCCTTCGGTGAAAAGGTCCTTCAGGTGAATGATGCCGAAGGGCGTCTGGGCGTACTTGTTGCTCGTCACGCGGCTCACGGTCGAGATGTCCATGCCAATCAGGTCGGCCACGTCCTTGAGAATCATGGGCCGGAGCTTGCGCACGTCGCCGCTCATGAAGTACTCCCACTGGAGTTTGATGATGGCCTTCATCGTGTTGAGCATCGTGTTTTCGCGCTGCTTGAGGGCGTCGATGAACCACCGGGCCGAATTGATTTTGCTCCGCACGAACTGGGCCGTGGCCCGGTCCCGTCCGCTGTTTTCGGCCATGGCCGCGAAACTTTTGCTCAGGCGGAGTTCGGGAAAATTTTTGTTGTTGAGCGTGACCTCGATTTTGCCGTCGTCGGTGTAGTGGAGCAGGTACTCCGGGAAAATGTTCTCGTTGGCCACCGCGTTGCGGCTCTGGCCCATCACGGGTTTGGGGTTGAGCGAGGTAATCTGGTGGATGACCTCTTTCAACTGCTCCTGGTCGATTTCCATCACCCGCATGATTTTCTCGTAGTTGCGCGAGGCGAGTTCGTTCATGCAGCGCTTCACGACGGCGATGGTCAGGTCCACGTCGTGGCCTTGCTCCCGTTTGCGTTCGAGTTGAATCAGCAGGCACTCCTTCAGGTCGCGGGCGGCGATGCCGGGGGGATCGAGGCGGCGGAAAATGGGCAGCACCGCCTCCACTTCGGCCGTTTCAACGTACATGTTGTTGGTGAACGACACGTCGTCGGCCAGGCTGTCGGCGTCGTATTTCAGGAATCCGTCGTCGTCGAGAGAGTCGATGATGAAATCGGCGATGAGTTCTTCGCGTTCGGTCAAGTCGAGCATCCGGACCTGCTCCTTGAGTTCTTCCTGCCAGGTTTGCACCTGCACGACGGGAGCGCTGTAAAACTCGTCATCGTCGGAGTAATTATTGGTGCGGGTCTTGTAATCGGGAATGTCGTCGTCCGAGAATTCGTCCCAGTCGCGGTAATCTTCACTGGCCGTGGGTCCGACCTCCTCCGGCTCGGTGTCGAATTCTCCCTCGTCGCCCTCCTCATTGTCCGTACTGGCTTCGTCGGTTTCTTTGCCTTCTTCCAGCACCGGATTTTCTTCGAGTTCGTCTTTAATTCGCTGTTCGAGTTCCAGCGTGGAAAGCTGGAGCAGGTTCAGCATCTGAATTTGAAGGGGGGAAAACTTTAAGGTCTGCTTTTGAGTCTGGGTCTGGTGCAACATGCCGGGAACACTTTTAGGGTTGAGGTTCTACATACCAATTCTGACGCCACAGAAAATTGGGACAAATTTTCTACAACCCACCGTTAGTCACGGATTCACCAGGGAATTGGCTAACGCGTTGGTCGTGAACAATCTTCAGGGCTTGGGAGCTTTCACGAATTTTTATGAATTTCTGCGAATGAAGGAACCCGCTGCCTGGACTGCCCTACGCAGGAACGCTAATTTTGTAGAAATTAATCTACAATTTTAAAAAATTGCAGAACAGATGCCCCATTTGTAGCATTCAATACCCGAACCTCCGCGTTTAGGTACCAAATGCGCGGTTGCCGTTCTGTTCCCACCGGAATTCCTGCATGAATCGACCTGTTTTTTACCTGAGGCTCTTATTTTTCCTTTCCCTTTTGGTGCTGGTTGTTCTTTCGCTGCTTTCCTACCAGCGCATTCAAGACCTGATTACCTACTCGGGCGAAGTTGAGCACACCCACCGGGTGCTCAACAAAACCGAGGAGGTGCTATCGCTCATGAAAGATGCCGAGACGGGACAGCGCGGTTTTTTGCTGACGCACTCACCGGCGTTTCTGGAGCCATATCACCAATCGCTGGCGCACATCAAAAGGTCGTGCGATTCCCTGCGCCGACTGACGGGCGACAACCCGCGGGGGCAACTGAGGCTGGATACGCTCAACGCCCTGATGAGCCGACGGCTTGAAATCATGGGCCGGGCCGTCTTGTACGACACGTCGCGGTTAGGCTCAAAGGCCGAACGCAACCAGATGCTGGAACTGGGCAGGCTGACGATGGACAGCGTGCGGAGGTTGGTGAACGGAATGCGGGCCGAAGAACTCCTCCTGCTTGACCAACGAAACGATTACAAAACCAACACAGCCCGCCAGACCCCCACATACCTGCTCACCCTGGCAGCCATTACGCTGTTGCTGCTCAGTGGCTCATTTCTGCTTTTAAACCGCGAATTGCGCCAGCGGCTGGAATTCCAGAAAGAACTGGAGCAGAAAATCGAGGCTCTCAATCGGTCTAATTCCGAACTGGAACAATTCGCCTACGTGGCCTCGCACGATTTGCAGGAACCCTTGCGCAAGATTCGGGCATTTGGCAGCAAGCTCGTGATGCGGCACGCGGAAGGACTCACCGAGGAAGGACGCTCACTGCTGGATAAAATCGAACACTCGGCGGCCCGAATGCAGCGCCTCATTGATGATCTGCTCAGTTTCTCGCGTTTGGTACGCCCGTCAGACACTCAGGTGGTTACTGACCTGAACCAGGTCATGAACCAGGTACTCAACGACCTCTCCGAAACCATCCAAACCCGGAACGCCCAGATCCAGGTTGAACCCCTGCCTACGATGAACGCCCAACCTTCCCAGCTACGGCAATTGTTTCAGAATTTACTGAGTAATTCCCTTAAATTCAGCCGTTCGGACGCCAGGCCGGTGATTAGCGTGGCGTATCAGTTGGTGAAAGGCAGTGAAGTTCCCCAAGCCACGGGCCGACGGCGTGAACTGACGTACCATCGCATTGCCGTCAGCGACAACGGCATCGGCTTCGAGGCTAAGTATGCCGAGAGAATTTTCGTGATTTTTCAGCGCCTGCACGGTCGTTTTGAATACACCGGCACCGGCATCGGGCTGGCAGTTTGCAAAAGAGTAGTTGCTAATCATCAGGGCTTTATCGAAGCCCAAAGTACGCCCGGTGAGGGTTCCACGTTTGCCGTATATTTGCCAGCGGCCACGGCGTCGATGCCCGAACCCGAGTCTTAATGCCCCTGACCCGCACACTGGTGAGCAAGTGAATTTTTACCCATACCTGACCCCGATGAACGCTGCCGTACCCATTCTGCTGGCCGACGATGACGCCGACGACCGCTACCTGATTAAATCGGCTTTTGAAGACTGCCGCCTGACCAACCCCCTGCATTTTGTGGAGGATGGGGTCGAACTGATGGACTACCTGCTCGGGCGGGGTGACTACCAGACCAGTGCGAATCCAACGCCGGGCCTGATTCTGCTCGACCTGAACATGCCCCGCAAGGACGGCCGAGAAGCCTTGCGCGAAATCAAAGACCATCCGCAACTTCGCAGTATTCCCATCATCATCCTGACCACCTCGAAGTCCGACGAAGAAATCGTAAAAACGTACCTCGATGGGGCCAACTGCTTCATCACCAAGCCCGTTAACTTCGAAGATTTGATGGAGGTCGTTGGATCGATTGGCAAATTTTGGCTCGAAATCGCCAGCATTCCGGCCAGGAGGTAGTGGTTCGTTCAACGCAAAAACTCCTCAGGGCACCTGTCTGGTCGGCCCTGAGGAGTTTTTGCGTTAGTGCAGTCAAATACAACCGGCTGCCTTACACCCGACGGTAGTCTTTTCCCTCGATCAATTCAACGCGGGGTTTTTCCACCGGATCGGCCGTTTTTTCCTTCACCCACGTCAGGGCCTTCACGGCGAGTTCGTGGGCTTTGGGCGAGTGCAGCAGATTGCTGGTCAGGTTTTTAATCAAAAAGGGCACCGCGATGCGAACCGGCCAGGCTGCACCCGTGACGAGCTTGCTCTTCACCAAAATTCGGTCGACCACCACGGCCAGGCCCACGTCAACCAGCGTTTTTTTGCGTTGACGGTCGGGCATGAAGGCCCCCACCAGGCGCGCCGTGCGGAGTACCCCCGACTTGGGGGTTGGTTTGTTAAGCCCTAAATCCGACCGAATGTGCGTCTGGGCTAATTGGACCTGGTTTTTCAACCGCGCCCGCTCCGCCTGCAAATCTTCAATCGATTCAATCTTTGGTTCCATAGTAGAATTTCTTGATGAGCGCGTTCAACACGGGCAGTTTGATGAACTTCGTCCGAACGGCGTACAGCAGGACCGCGACCAGGGCGTAAAAAACCGCTACCAGTAAAAAGCCCAGTGCGGGGCTGCCGGTGGTTTCACCGATCCACCACGCCGCAGCGAGGCTCAGGAAGAGCAGAACAAACAACCCCACCAAGCCCACGACTACCGCCACGGCAATGGACGATAAAATGTCAGTAACCTTGTTGGAAGTCTCCAAAACCACCAGGTTGTACCGGGCCTCAACGTACTCCTTGACGTGGTCGAAAAGGTTATCAGCCCGCTCCTTTACTTCCTGAATTTCCATGACGGCGTTGACGAAAGAGTGTAACGGTTTAAAAAAACCTATAAGGGGTTTCCTTATAGGTTTTTAGAGCAAAGAACCAGTCCAGGATTTGAAATCAGTACTGTTGTTCTTTTGCTTTGCCTTTGGCAGCGTAGTATTCGCCTTCAGCTTGGTCCTTCAAGTCATTGGCCTTGTCTTTCATGTCATCGTACTTCGACTCGGCCCGACCCCGCAGTTCATCGGCCTTGTGTTTCACCTGATCTTTAAGGTCTTCGTACTGCTGCTTACCCCGGTTAAGAGCGTTGAGCAGTTCGTCGGCCAGGTCATTGGTGCCTTTGCGGAGTTTATCGCGGGTTTTGCCGCCCTCTTCGGGAGCAAAGAGCAAACCCACCACAGCGCCTACGGCAGCAGCCGTTACGATACCAAGAAAAATTTTACCGTTGTTCGTCATGATCGTGTAAATTTAAGGGGTGATACATGGAGTATGCGGAGGCTGAACAGGAAAAACGCGTTCCACTTACCGTATACTGCGTATCGAAAGAGTCGCGATGAGTAGCTGTGGAAAGAGTGCCCCAATCTGAGGAATCGCCTCGGTTCAGGTCATTTCCGGAGGCCAATTCAAAAATGTCGCCAACTGGCATACTTCTTTAACACACCTATCGACAGCTAAATAAGAAGCTACCACCAACGAAAATGAATGTGACGAAACGGGTGCTCATCATTGACGACGAAGAGGAGTTATGCCTGCTACTGGGCGCCTTTCTTCGGAAGAGAAACGCGCGCGTTGAATACGCGCTCACCCTGCGGGAAGGGCTGGCTAAAGTGGCTCAGGCTCATCCCGATTTGATTTTGCTCGATAACAACCTGCCCGACGGCATTGGTCTGGACCAAATCGCGACCATCCGCCACCAGGACGGAAACGCCCGCATCGTAATGATGAGCGCCATGAACAACCTGAAAGAAAAAGCCCTCGCGGCGGGGGCCGAAGCCTTTCTGGAAAAGCCGGTCAGTTTCGGTGCCATCAGCCATTTGGTGCAATAAGTTTTACTGTTTGGTGTTTATTGAAAAAGGGGTCGGCCGGTTACGGCGCGGCCCTTTTTTCATTTTGTTCTATTTTTGCAGGGTTTATCGGTAGTCAGGATTTGTTCGTTGGCAGTGAATTGCAGTTGCTAATGACAATCGGCTATCGACTGTTGGCTTACCACCCTTTTTCATGCAAACCCATTTGAGCGATCAGGCAGTCAACCGCCGCCACAAGCGCGAGGAATTGATGCGCCTGGGCATTGACCCGTACCCGGCCGACACGTTTGAGGTCAGTCACCACGCCGAGGCCATCCGGCGGCTTTACGAACAAAACTCCGACGGGGTGCTTCAACAAGAAGTAGCGATGGCCGGGCGGCTGATGGGTTTCCGAATCATGGGCAATGCGTCGTTCGCCGAATTGCAGGATGCCACCGGGCGCATTCAGTTGTACTTCCGCCGCGACGACCTCTGCCCCGGCGAGGACAAAACGCTGTACAACACGGTTTTCAAAAAACTCCTCGACCTCGGCGACATCATCGGCGTGCGGGGCTTCGTGTTCGTCACCCAACTGGGCGAGTTGAGCGTCCACGTGCAGGAATTTAAACTGCTGACGAAGGCCCTCCGTCCCCTGCCCGTGGTCAAAGAAGCCGACGGCAAGGTGTACGACGCCTTCACTGACCCCGAGCAGCGTTACCGGCAGCGCTACGTGGACCTTATCGTCAACCCCCAGGTGCGCGACGTGTTCGTCAAACGCAGCCGCCTCATCAGTTCGATGCGCGAGTACCTGACGGGCCGGGGTTACCTCGAAGTGGAAACGCCCATTCTCCAGCCCATCCACGGCGGGGCGGCGGCGCGGCCTTTCAAGACCCACCACAACGCCCTCGACGTGCCGCTGTACCTGCGCATCGCCAACGAACTGTACCTCAAGCGCCTCATCGTGGGCGGCTTCGACGGGGTGTTTGAATTCGCCAAAGACTTCCGCAACGAGGGCATGGACCGCACCCACAACCCGGAATTCACCCAGGTGGAATTCTACGTGGCCTACAAAGACTACCGCTGGATGATGGACACCACCGAGGAGATGCTCGAAAAGGTGGCCATGGACCTGCACGGCGCTACCCGCGTGCCCGTGGGCGAGCACGTCATCGACTTCAAACGGCCCTGGAAACGCTACACCATGTTTGAGGCCATCCGCGAGTACACAGGCGTGGACATTTCGGAGATGGACGAAGCCCAGCTCCGCCGGACGGCCACCGACCTCGGCGTGGACACCGACGAGACGATGGGCAAGTCGAAACTCATCGACGAAATTTTTGGCGAAAAAGTGGAAGGCCAGCTCATCCAGCCCACGTTCATCACCGATTACCCGGTGGAAATGTCACCCCTGACGAAAAAACACCGGGACAAACCTGGTTTGGTCGAGCGCTTCGAGGCCATCTGCAACGGCAAGGAAATCTGCAACGCTTATTCGGAGTTGAACGACCCCGTCGATCAGCGGGAGCGCTTCGAAGACCAGCTTCGCCTGGCCGAGCGCGGCGACGAGGAAGCGATGGCGATGGACGAGGATTTTCTCCGCGCCCTCGAATACGGCATGCCGCCGACGGCGGGCATTGGCATCGGCATCGACCGCCTGACGATGATCATGACCAACCAGCCGAGCATTCAGGACGTGCTGTTTTTCCCCCAGATGCGCCCCGAAGCCACCGTCGAAGCCCCCACCGCCGCCGACGGCGACCTCGGCGCGGCGGGTGTACCGGCCGACTGGGTACCCGTGGTGCAGCACCTGGGTTTTCTGACCGTGGCGCAGTTGAAAGCCGCCAACCCGAACAAGCTCTTCAACGACCTCGGCGGTGCCCGCAAAAAACTAAAGCTGGATTTGAAAATGCCCAGCCTGGACGAAGTGAGAGGCTGGTTGGGGTAGTCGGCCTTAGGCGATGGCCCATTGCGGCGGCCGTCGCCTAAGGCTGAATTGGGGTTCGGACAAACAAAAAATCCCAACCTTCCTGGGCCGGGATTTATCACGACGAGGCAACGAGTGCGCCTTATTCAGCCTTTTTAACGTTTACGGCATTCAATCCTTTCTTGCCGTTGATTACTTCAAAGGTCACCCGGTCGTTCTGTCGAATCTGGGTGCCGCCCAGGCCGGTTACGTGTACGAAGATGTCCTGACCCGTTTCGTCGTCAACGATAAAGCCGAACCCCTTGCTTTCGTTGAAGAATTTTACTGTACCTGTTTGCATAAAAAAAGAATGTTACTGAAAGAAACCCTTTGTAAATGTAGGCATTAAAACCATTCCAGGAATAGAAAGTCTTTCTTTTTTTGGTGGTATGGAAATTTTATTTCCCGGTATACGTTCAGAATTTCTTAATTTAACGGCGGTAGCAAAACAGCGAATCAGGATGGACAAACTCAGGTATCTTGTTGAGAATCAAGCATTCGGAGTATGTGCCTGGCTTGGTGAACGGTTGCGGTTTTCGGCGAGCAGCGTTCGGCTGTACTTCATTTACGCCTCCTTCCTGACGATGGGTTCGCCCATTATTCTCTACCTCTTCATGGCCTTCTGGATGAACCTGCACAAGCACCTCCGCCGCCATAATCACCCAACCGTGTGGGAGTTGTAAAAACGGCCTTCCACGGCGGGTTTAGAACCTGGCCCAACCCGTTGAGCCGCTTTTCGTCCCTACGGCAGGGCTTCTACTGCGGCCCGGTGGGTTTCGTGCCGTCGCCAGTTTAAGTCGGCAAACACCCGTTTTCCTTCCAGAAAATACGCTTTCACGATGCTGTCGGGGTAGAGGTAGCCCCGCTCGGCGTGGGTGGCGTTGGCCTGAATGTCCCGCCGCTTGCGGTGCCACTGCCGGAAGTGCCGGTAAAAATTGAAGTGCGCCCGCACCACGGCCCAGCACTCCCGAGGGTCGTCGGCAAGCAGGAATTTCAGTCCCGCCACGCCGTCGAGCACCAACCGGAGCAGCAGGTTTCGGAGCAGCCCTTCGGTGGGGTGGTTTTTGTAGAGCAGCGCCAGTCCGTTGCGGAAATTGAGAAACGCCTTGTGCGGATTGCTTTTGTGGAGTGTGCCGCCGCCTACGTGGTACACGGTCGATTCGCCACAGTACCAGATTTCGTAGCCCCGGTTCCAGAGTCGCCAGCAGAGGTCCACTTCTTCCATGTGGGCGAAAAAATCGCCGTCGAAGCCCCCCACGGCGTGAAAGGCCGTAGCCCTCACGAACAGGCAGGCCCCCGTTGCCCAGAACACGGGCCGGTGGTCGTTGTACTGGCCCTGGTCGGTTTCGAGGGTCTGAAACAGCCGCCCCCGGCAGAACGGGTACCCCAGGTAGTCAAGGTAGCCACCCCCGGCCCCGGCGTACTCAAACCGGTCGCGCTGGTGGTAGTCGAGGAGTTTGGGCTGGCAGGCGGCCACCTCCGGCTGGGCCTCGAGCAGGGCCAGGGGGGCGTTGAGCCAGCCGGGCGTCACCTCCACGTCGGAGTTGAGCAGCACGTAGTAACGGGCCTCAACCTGGGCCAGGGCCTGGTTGTAGCCGGCGGCAAAGCCGTGGTTGTGCTTCAACTCGAGCACGCGCACGGCGGGGAATTCGGCGTGCAGGCACGCCACCGAGTCGTCCGTCGAACCATTGTCGGCCACGTACACCGTCGCCCCCGCCGAGTGCTGCAACACCGCAGGCAGAAAGGTCCGGAGGTGGTTCCGGCCGTTGTAGTTCAGGATGACGATGGCAATGTGCATTCGGTTGGCAGTTGGCAATTGGCAGTTGGCAGTTCAGCCCGTTGACCATTTTGCCAACTGCCAATTGCCGACTATCTTACTTCATCATGTTTCCCAGATCAAAACCGGGAATGTTGGGGATGAGGCCCTCGGTAGCCTGGCTGAGGCGGGTTTTCACCTGCTCATCGATGGCGTCCAGGGCTTTGTTGGTGGCGGCCACCACGAGGTCCTGGAGCATCTCGCGGTCTTCGGGTTTGATCAGGTCGGGGTCGATGTCGAGCCGGACAAGTTGCTTGCGGCCGTTGACGGTCGCTTTCACCATTCCCGCGCCGGCTTCGCCGCTCGCCGTCAGGTGAACGAGGCTTTCCTGGGCTTCCTTCATCCGGTCCTGGAGTTCTTTCATTTTACCCAGCAGGCCCGGCATTCCACTCATTCCAAACATAGCGTGTAGCGATTACAGTGACTCGTTACGCCCCGCGTGGATACGCAACGAAAAAAGGCGCGACAAAAATACGCGTTCGCCCCCGGAAACCGGTGGTTTCGGGCGGGGAGTCTGGTCAGGTAACCCCGAAGAGCCGCCGAAGGGTTCAGCGCAGGAGCAGGAACGAGCCGCGTTTGGTGAAGGTTTCGCCCCGAAAATCGCTCACATCGATGGCGTACACGTAGGTGCCCTGCTCCAGCGGCTGCCCGTTGAAGGTGCCGTCCCAGCCCTCATCGGCGCTGTCGGTGCGGAACACCGGCGCCCCCCAGCGGTTGAAAACCGTCATGCGGAACGTTTGCAGAAACAACCCCTGAGCGGTGAAGCGGTCGTTGAGGCCGTCGCCGTTGGGGCTGAAGGCATCGGGCACGTACAGCCGCATGGCCAGCGACAGCGAGACGATGTTGGAGAAACTCGACACCCCCCGCGCCGACCGGGCCGTCACCTGGTAGCGCACCTGCTGCGTGGTGGCGCTCGTCAGGTCGAGGGTGTAGCTGGTTTGGTTGCCCACGTTGATGGGTGCGCCGGTGGGATTGCCCTGCTCGTCGAGGAGGCGGATGGAGTAGCCTTGCAGGGCTTCAAGGAAGGGCAGCGGCGTGGTCCAGCTTAGCGTGCCGCTTTGCTGGGTAAGGGCCACCGAGCACACGGGCTGCGAGGACGTGGCGTTGTTGCTGCACAAATCCTGGTAACTAATCGAGTAGCAGTAGGGGCCGTTGGCCGGGTTTACGTCGTCGGTGAAGCGGTTGGCCTGCGTGGTGCCCACCAGTTGAAAAGCCGGGCTGATGGTGCTGGAACGACTGACGGTGAACAGTTTGCTGATGGGCGACCCGGCCGGCAGCAGCCAGTTGAGTTCGACTTTGCCGTTGACCACCGAGGCGTACACGTCGGTGATGGTGGGCGGCGGGGTGTTGTTGAGGGCGGTGACCGAGAGGGGCCGCGAAATCGAAATCATGTCGCCCACCCGGGCCGTCACGGCGTAGCTGTAGTCGCGTCCGCATTCCACCTCGGTGTCGGTGAGCTGGGAGGTGGCGCGGGTGGTGAACGTGCGGAAAGGCTGGCCGTTTTTGGCCACGACGTAGTCGCGAAACGACAGACCCGTGCCGGGAGCGGGGTGGGCCGTCCATTGCACCTGGTTCTGCTTGTTTTCGGCCGTCACCGTCAGCGGAATCGTACACAGTTCGTCGGATTGCAGGGGCTGGCGGGCGCAGTTGCCGGCGGCATTTTTAATGACGAAACAATACTGGGTGGTGGCGTTGGTCAGGTTCTGGACGTTGATGAACGTGCCCCCGGCCGTGCTGGCGATTTTGGTTTCGGCCCCGCCCCCTGTTTTCTGGAAAATGTCGATGGCCGACCCCGGCAGCACCGTGCGGTAGTCGAGGCGGGCCGTGCTGGGGCCGGTCACTTCGAGGCGGGTAATGACGGGGCGGTTGGGGTCAGGACCAGCGGGGTTGACCTGGAAGGGGTCCGACTCAACGCGGCACAGGCCCGCGTACACCCCGACGATGCGCGCGTTGCGGGGTAGCGAGTTGGGGTACGTGATGACGTTGTCGCCCGGTTGGAGTTGCCGCACGCCCACGTTGGGTTGACTCACGTCGGGGATGAATTCGTAGGTGTCGAACTTGAAGGCCGGGTCGTTGAGCAGCGTAATCGTCACCTGGTTGAGTTGACACGAAAACTGCCGGAAGTTGGTGGGTTTGGCCGTGGGCAGCACTTCGATTTCCTGGCAGGCGAAGGACGCGGTGCCGTTTTTACTGCCCAACTGAATGATGGTGTACTTGCCGGGACGGGTGTAGGTCGTGTCTTTGCGGTTGGTGAGTCTGCCGCTGTATTTTTTGTAATCGGTGCCCACCATGTTGTAGAGGTACGTCGTGCTGGTCACGTTCGGGTCTTCGCTGGTAACGTCCACCTTCAGGGGCGCGCAACCCCGGCTCACCGACACGGTGAAGCCCCCTTGCGCGTCGAGAGGGTTGCGGGGCACGCTCAGGCACTGGGCGGCCAGGGGCGTTGCCTTTCCCACCAACCCGGCAAAGGCCAGAAGCGTAATCAGTTTTACAAAATTAAATTCAGGTTGAGATGGGTGGCGCTGCATGGTGAGACGAGGGACCGGCCAGGGGGCAATTCGCAAGTTTCGTGCTAAAAACGAAAAAGCGCGTTCAAGCGGTAAACTTTGGCAAAATACGACACGAGCGCCGAACTTTGCCAACGATTCGGCGGCGGAACCTTTTGCCCAACCTCCGGCTTTCGCTACCGACTGACTTTACTTTTTTCATGGAAGACGCTTCCACCCTTCGCCTCGACCGCATCGAAGACGCCATCGAGGACGTCCGCCGGGGCAAAATCATCCTCGTCGTGGACGACGAAGACCGCGAAAACGAGGGCGACATGATTTGCGCCGCCGAGGTGATTACCCCGGAAATGGTCAATTTCATGACCAAAGAAGGCCGGGGCCTGCTCTGTGCCCCGCTCACCGAAGAACGCTGCGAAGAACTCGGCCTGCACATGATGGTGGGCCAGAACGAAAACACCTCGCTCCACACCACGCCCTTCACCGTGTCGGTCGATTTGCTCGGCCACGGCTGCACGACGGGCATCTCGGCCTCCGACCGGGCCAAAACCATCCGGGCTTTGGTCGATCCGGCCACCCTGCCCGCCGACCTGGGCCGCCCCGGCCACATTTTCCCCCTCCGGGCCAAGCGCGACGGCGTGCTGCGCCGCACGGGCCATACCGAAGCGGCGGTGGATTTTGCCCGGCTGGCGGGCTTCCAACCCGCCGGGGTGCTCATCGAAGTGATGAACGAAGACGGCACCATGGCCCGCCTGCCCGAACTCCGCCGCCTGGCCGACCGCTTCGACATGAAGCTGGTCAGCATCAAGGATTTGGTCGAATACCGCCTCCGCACCGAGTCGCTCATCCGGCGCGAAATCGGCGTGGACATGCCCACCGAGTGGGGGCATTTCGACCTCATCGCCTACGCCAACACCCAAACCGGCGACACGCACCTGGCCCTGACGAAGGGTACCTGGGAGCGGGACGAACCCGTGCTCGTGCGCGTCCACTCCTCCTGCGTGACGGGCGACATTTTCGGTTCCTGCCGTTGCGACTGCGGCGGGCAATTGCACCGGGCCATGGAAATGGTCGAGGAAGCGGGCAAGGGCGTGGTGCTCTACATGTTTCAGGAAGGGCGCGGCATCGGGCTGCTCAACAAACTGAAAGCCTACAAACTTCAGGAAATGGGCCGCGACACGGTGGAGGCCAACCTCGAACTGGGCCTGCCCATGGACGCCCGCGACTACGGCGTGGGGGCGCAGATTCTGCGCGATCTGGGCGTGACCAAGCTCCGGCTCATTTCCAACAACCCCAAAAAACGCGCGGGCCTGCTCGGCTACGGCCTCGAAATCGTGGAGCGGGTGCCCATCGAGGTGTCGCCCAACCCGCACAACGAGCGCTACCTGACCACCAAGCGCGACAAAATGGGCCACGCGATTTTGCAAAATTTAACGGTGGATTTGCCCTAACAAAAACGGTCTTTCATTTTTGGAGAAACCGTTTTCGTTCTCCGCCCATGCGCCGGTTGCTTCTGCTGCTGTTGCCGTTATTCGTTGGGGTTCAACCCGCCGAAGCCCAGGTTCCCGCGCCGTGGAGCGAGGGCACCGTGATTCTCCAGAGCGGCGACACCCTGCGCGGCCCGATGCAGGTGGATTTGCCCGGCAACCAGGTGCTGGTGAAGTGGCCCCCGCAGGGAGAGCGCGGCATTCCGGCGGTGCAGGTCAAGTACGTCGGATTGCGGGTGCAACGGATGTCCCGCCAATTTTCCGGAAACTTGTTTGGGCAAATCGAATCGCGGCAAACGGCTCACTACATTTCGGCCCCCTGCGACCAGACCATTTTGCTGTTTGAAGTGCTCGAAACCGGACCGCGCGTGGTGCTGCTCTACCACCCCCGCGCCGGTACGGTGGGCTGGCGGCAGGCCGACCCGCACACGGCCCTGCTCCGCCGCGACTGGTTCGACCCGCCCACCGAAGGGTTTTACCTCGGTTACCTGTCCACCAATCGGGTGGTGCCGTTCCGGTGCTCGCTGCCGGGGCTGCTGAGAGTCCTCCCCGACTACCACGCCGAAATCAAGCAGTACGCCTGGCAACACCCCACGCTGACCGTTGGTGGCGCGATTGGGTATTACAATTCGCTTTCGCCCAATCCGTACTACGAACGCCGCGAAGCCGCCGGGAAAGAAAGCCGTTGAAACGGCTCAAATCAAAAAGGCCCTGGCTGCGCAGCCAGGGCCTTTTTGTTCTCAAAAAAAGATCCGTTCACATGTTCCGTGAGTTGCCGCCCGCGATGGCGGCCCGGGCTTCGCGCATGAGCGAAGTCGCCTGCGAGTTGTAGCGTTTGAAATCGCCCGCGTTGCTGTTGGGCACCCGCTGGGCGATGCCATTGAGTTTTGAGCGATAGTTGTTCAGGCGGTCGCGGCGCGATTTCCAGTTGTTCACCGGGGCTTTCGTGCCCGTCGAGCGCAGGTTGCTAATCATCCCGATTTCATCGTCGAGTTGGGCCAGCACCACGTTGATGCGGTCCACGAGTTCCTGCCGGGCCTGGGAGCGGGCATCGTACCCGCCGGGGGTCGAGACCGGCACGACGGGTTTGGAGGGCGGGGCATTCGGGTCGGGTTTGTAGGCGTAATCGCGGTTGGTGACGATAACCGAATCCCGTCCGTTTTTGCGAATAATCTGGGTGCGTTCGCGGTAGGTGTGTTCGCCCGCCTTCATGGTATCGCGGCGGGGCGCGTAGCCGGAATTTTTGTCGAGGCGGGTGATGGTCGCTTCGGCAATCGAATCCTTGCGGGCCTGGCTGGTCTGCTGGGCCAGCGCCAGGGTGGTGGTGCCGACCAGGCAAGCCGCCGTCAGAACGATGCGAGAAAATTTCATGAGTTGGTTGATTTAGGGATTTCAGAAAAAAGGCACAGGCTCCGTTTGCGAATACCGGCCCGTGGAAATTGAGCAAAAGTATCGAAAACTACAGGTTTTGAATCTAGTTTTTGAAAATCAACCCTTTAGGTCAATCCGTCGGGCCAAATTCTGCCACGACGACAAGTGCCGGGCTTCGGCCAAACAGCTACTGTGGGGCGCATACCGTAGAAAAACGTCCACAGTTTTTCAAAATTGCCCTCTGTTGGGTTCTCACCCCCACCTCCGCCCATTCGCTGCGGCTCTGCTGACTGGTAACCTACTGATGCTCAACGAAAGCGCCTAAAATTTTTATACCGGGCCGGTTGGTCGCACCCACCTGCTGGCACCGTTTTCGATGAATTGGTGGGAAACACTTCATCCGTTTTCCAATGAACACTGCAATCGTATTTAAAAAAGCCGCCGTCCGGAAGGGTCTCGCCGTGGTCGTGAGCCTGAGCATTTTGGGGGGGGCGGTATCGTGCAAAAGCTGGTCGCGGGAGAAAAAAGGCGCGTTGATTGGCGTTGGAGCCGGGGCCGCCGCCGGGGCATACATCGGCAAAGGGTACGGCAATACCGCCGTCGGCGTGCTCATCGGTTCGGCCGTGGGCGGTGCCGCCGGGGCGCTCATTGGCCGGTACATGGACAAGCAGGCCCGTGAACTGCAACGCGACCTGCCCAACGCCACCGTCGAGCGCGTGGGTGAGGGCATCAAGATTACGTTCAAATCGGGCATCCTGTTCGGTTACGATTCCGACAAGGTAAAACCCGAAACGGCCAAAAGCCTCGACGAAATGGCCGCCACGCTCAACAAGTACGACGACACGGTCATCCTCATCGAAGGCCACACCGACGCGACGGGTACCGAAGAATACAACCAGAAACTATCCGAGCGCCGGGCCGAGTCGGTGGCCAAATACCTCCGCAAGCACAACGTGAAGCGCGACCGGATGAAAACCGGTGGCTTCGGCGAGTTGAAACCCGTGGCCGACAACGGTTCGGACGTGGGCCGGGAGAAAAACCGCCGCGTGGAAGTGGCCATCATGGCCAACGAAGAACTGAAGGAAGCCGCCCGGAAAGGCAAAATCGAAGGCCTGTGATTGTCTTAGTGCCCAACATCCTACGGAGCCGGGAACAAATTCCCGGCTCTTTTCTTTGGAGCGATAATTGCACTTAACACGTAATTTTTTGAACATTTGTCCGCCAATCCACAATCCATCCCGCATCCCCAGTGAAACCGGTAGTTCTCCTCTGCATCGTTCTGCTGTCAGGCTCAATCTTCACGCATGCCCAACGTGCCGACTCCGACTGGTCAGCGGGGCAGGTTACATTTAGTTCGGGAGCCTGGCAAACGGGTACCCTGCGGTACAATCCTGACCTGGGTTTGCTCGAACTGCTGGACAACGGCCTCGTGCAGACTCTCCCTGCCCAAAAAGTAACGTCCTTTTCCTTTTTCGACGCCCGCGAAAGCCGCTACCGCAATTTCGTCACGCGGGAGTTCAGTCAACGGAACGGGTTTGCGCTGCCCACGTATTTTGAACTCGTGGTGGATGGCCGCGTGCAACTGCTCGCCCGAGAACAGGTTCAGCGTTCTACCCTGCTGAGACGGCTAATCGGAAAAGGCAGCAACGACTATTTTCTGGCTTACCCCGAAGGCGACATCATCCCCTACCACGGTCGCCTTGACCAGCTTTACTACCTCCTCGACGACCGCCGCCCCGAAGTCGAATTTTTCGTGAACCGCGTCAACTGGTACAAGCATGAGGAAAAACCCATCGCCGAACTAGTGCGGTTTTACAATTCGCTTGGGGAATGAGTTTGGAGTTTAGGGTTCAGCGTTTAGGGTTAACTACCCGTCAACACTTCAACGCTGAACCCTATTGATTTCCCAAAATCAGCGGCACGTTGCCTCGGCCCCCCATCACGATGATCTTGGCGTTGGGCGATGCCGCCAGTTCGCGTTGGGCCTTGATGGCTTCGTACTGCAACTGCTGCTCGCTCAGGCCCGTCGAGATGATGCGCTGGTAATCGGCAATGCCCTGAGCTTCCACCCGCTTGCGGTCGGCTTCCTGGCGCTCCTTGGCCAGCACGAACTGCATTTTCTGGGATTCCTGCTCGGCATTGATTTTCGACTCGATGGTCTGCTTCACCGACGCGGGCAGGTCGATGTTGCGAATCAGCAATTGCTCCAGGGCGAGGCCGCGCTTGCGAAAATCGGTCTCTATGCTACGCATGATGCGGTTCTGGAACTCGTCGCGCTTGGTCGAGTACAGGGCCACGGCGTCGTAGTACACGGCGTTGTCGCGGATGCGGGTGCGCGTGATGGGCCGCACGATTTTGTCCACGTAATCGGTGCCGATTTGCTGGAGTATCTTCGGCGCTTCCGAGGGCGTCACGCGGTAGAGCACCGTCAGGTCGATGACCACCGAAAGGCCGTCGGCGGTAAGGACGCGGATGGCGTCGTCGCCTTTTTTCTCGCCTTCGTCGTAACTCGCCGACATGGTGTAATTCTGCGTTTTCACATCGAACTCGGTCACGGTCACCAGGGGATTGACAAGGTTGAGACCTTCTTGCAAAATGTCGCCGCGCACGCGGCCAAAGAGTTTCTGCACGCCCACGTGCCCGGCTTCGAGTTGCCGGACACTGGCGCTGAGCAGGCCCAGCACGAGCAGCACGCCCCCGATGATTTTCAGGGGCCGGGCAAACCGGTTGAACGCAAACGCGGGGGTGTTGATGGCGAAGCCCACAATCAGCAGGATAACGCCGAGAAAAAGAAGAAACATCGGGTTGGTTGGTTAAGGAACAAAAAACCGCCGCCAATCACGGCAGCGGCGGAATTTAGAGCAGAGAGACGAGAGCAGAGAGATGAGAGCAGAGAAAAATCGCGTCTCTCTGCTCTCATCTCTCTGCTCTCGTCTCTAATACCGAATTCCCAGCCTCCGGTAAATGAAACTCATCAGCCAGGCCGGGCCAATCATGAGGAACTGCACGTCTTTCAGAAACGAGGGCTTTTTGCCCTCGACCTTGTGCCCCCAGAATTGGCCAATCCAGGCCAGCACGAAGAGCACCACGCAGGTGATGGGCAGGTTCAGCCCGGAGGCTTCGATGAGGTTGGCCAGCCAGAAGCAGAACCCCGCGAACAGGGCCATGCCCAGCGCCAGGGGCACCGACAGCCGGAGGTAGTACAGCAGCACGAGCGCCAGTACGACGTGCGCCACGTTGAGCGGGTAGCCCGCCCAGAGTTCGACGGGCAGTTTGATGGCGTAGAGCAGCCCGGTGATGGAAAAGAAAATCGTCGGGACGCAAATCCAGTGGACGAGTTTGTTGGTGGGGTTCTGGTGGCTCTCGCCGTATTCGTCGAGCCAGGTTTGGATGGTGCGCATGGTTTGGAGTGGTTTGAGGCTTCTTCTGGGTAAGGTTACAAAAGTTCGGTGAAAAAGTAAATGCGGCACTTTTGACGGTGTGGTGGGCAGGGCCGTTGCCAGTCGTGTCCCCGCACAAGCCCGTTACGGCTGGCAACTTGTCGGTTACCGTTTCACCACAATCCCCAGTTCCCCCGCCAGGGCCTTGTCGATGCGTTTCATCTCCATGAACTGCGTGAGCAGGCGGTCCTGCTCGGATGCTTCGGTGGCCTGGGCGAGGGCGGTTTTCACGGCTTCCATCCGCTGCTCGTTGAAGGCTTTTTTCAAGCGGAGCAGGTTGCTGAAGGCCATCCGGTCGAGGAGTTCCCGCTCGTCGGGCACGTGGATGTCGTGGAGGCTCTTCCAGTTTTCGCTGAGGCTGTACCGCTGGGTGACGAGGCCGATGGCTTCCTGGCGAATCGCCTCGTCGGGGTGCAGGAGGTAGTCCTGGGCGTCGGGCACCTCGTTCCGGTCGAAGGCTTCGCGGGCTACGTTGACGATGGCCCGGTACACGGGCGTTTCAAACTCCAGCCCGCCGATTTCGCCGAGCAGGTACTGGCTGAGGGTTACGCCCGGCTCCAGTTCGTGCCTGCCGTAGCACACGAGCAGGCGGCAAAACTCCTCCTCCTGGCGGGAAAGCGGCGTGCGGAGAGTCTCCGCGATTTTTGCCAGGGAGCTGCCCCCGGCGTCCGGCGCGGCGGTTGGGGTTTCCACATCCGGCGCGTTTGCCCGCTCCACGAGTTCCCCGGCGGGGTTCACCGCCAGCGACCCGTTTTCATCGAGGGCTTTGGCCTGGCGGATGATGAGTTTTTTCTCAGCGTCTTTCCGCCGGCCTTTGATTTTTTCGCCGACAATCTGCACAAACTGGCGTTCGGTGATTTTGAACCGCTCCGAAACCCGCGAAAACGTCAGCGTCCGTTTGTATTCGCTTTCGATTTTGGAAATCGTTTCGGCAATCTCGTTAACGGCCGCCGCTTTGCTGTGGTCGTCGGTGATGTCTTTCGAGAGAATGTCGATTTTGAAATCCACGAAGTCCACGGCGTGCTGGCGGACGTACCGTTTGAATTCTTCCCCGCCGATTTTGCGCACGTAGCTGTCGGGGTCGTCGCCGTCGGGGAAGAGGCAGAGCTTCACGTTGAGGCCCTCTTCCAAAATCAAATCCATCCCCCGCAGCGAGGCTTTGACGCCCGCCGCGTCGCCGTCGTAGAGCACGGTGATGTTTTGGGAAAATCGCCCGATGAGCCGGATTTGCTCCACCGTCAGCGAAGTGCCCGACGAGGCCACCACGTTCTGGATGCCCGCCTGGTGGAGCGAAATCACGTCGGTGTAGCCCTCAACGAGGTAGGCCACTTCCTCGGCGCGGATGGCATTTTTCGCCTGAAAAATGCCGTACAGCACGTTCGATTTGTGGTACACCTCGGTCTCCGGCGAGTTGAGGTATTTGGGCTGGTTTTTATCCGCTTTGAGAATCCTGGCCCCGAAGGCAATGACCTTGCCCGACAGGTTGTGAATGGGGAAAATGACGCGGGCGCGGAAGCGGTCGAACACGCGGGCCTCGGGTCGCCCGTCGAGATCGCGGCGGATGCTGAGGCCCGCTTTTTCCAGAATCTCGATGTTGAACCCGGCCTTCAGCGCGGTCTTCGTGAAGGCGTCCCATTGCTCGGGGCTGTAGCCGAGTTCAAAGGTCTGGATGGTTTTGTCGTTGAAGCCTCGTTCCTTGAAGTAGCTCAGGCCGATGCTGCGGCCTTCGTCGGTGTCGGTGAGCTGATTTTGGTAAAAAATCCTGGCGTGGTTGAGGGCGATGTAGAGGCTTTCGCGCTCGTTCTGCGCGGCCACGTCCTCGGGGGTCTGTTGGGTTTCGGGAATGTCGATGCCGTATTTTTTGGCCAGGTGGCGGAGGGCTTCGGGGAAGGAAATGCCCTCGATGTCCATGATGAACTTCACCGAATCGCCCGCCTTGCCGCAGCCGAAGCACTTGTAAATGCCCCGGACGGGGTTGACGTTGAACGAGGGCGTTTTTTCGTTGTGGAACGGGCAGCAGGCGATTAGGTTGACGCCCCGTTTTTTCAACGACACGTAATCGCCCACCACGTCGACGATGTCGGCGGTCTGCTGGATGAGCCGGACGGTTTCTTCGGGGATGCGCATGGGGCGAAGGTAGGGAGAAATCGGGGGCAGGTGAAGCGCATGCCCCGTCGATTTCGTAGCTTCCGGCATGAAAGTTTACTTCGATTCCTCCTTGTACGGCGGCTATTTTGAAACCGAATTTCAGTTGGATTCCAGAGAGTTGTTCCGGCGGGCTAAGGTGGGATGGTACACTGTGGTGTGGTCTGAAGTAATCGAGCGGGAAATTAGTCTGGCTCCGCTACAAGTCAGAAATCTGTTTGAACTCTACACCCGGTCGGCGGCCAGCGAAAAAATACTCATCACGCCAAAAGTGGTCGAATTGGCGAACGAGTACCTGGCAAGGCGAATCGTTCCAGAGCGTATGTTCAACGATGCGCTGCATGTAGCTCTGGCTACCGTGTACGAAATTACTTACCTTGCCTCCTGGGACGATCGCCACCTCGTTGACCCGGCCCGAATTTTGGGGTTTCAAATAGCAAACGTTAGCTTTGGTTTCAAGCCGGTGAACATTGTGACACCCCGGCAACTCATTTGAACATGCCTTCTTTCTCAAAATACAAAGCACAGGTAGGCTCCGAACTGGCCGCGCTCCGGCATGACCCCAACGCGCTAATGGCGCACCTGCAACCATACCGCGAAACCGCGCCCGACCACCAGCGCCTGCTCCCGACCCGACCCAAAAAAGCACGGCCCCTGTGGAAACCCTTAACGCCGGAACCCGCACCGAAAACATGGTTTAAAACGAAATAGCCCGACGCTCGTCGGGCTATTTCGTTTTAAACCTGTATTTGCTTCATGCCCCCCCCACCGCCTGCGGAGCCGCACCCGGCTGTTTGGGCTTTCCCTTCCGAAACTTCCGCTTTTTCCGCCGCTGTTCGCCGTGGGGCTGGCCTTCGCGGGGCGTTTCGGCGGCCGGCGTTCCGGCACTAGCCTGCCCTTCGGGGCGGGGCGGACGGGCCTCCGGTCGGGTTTCGCCCTGCGGTCGGGGTTGTCCACCACCGGAGCGGCGTTCGTCGTGCCGCCGCCGGTCGCCGCCGGGACGCCGGTCGTGGCCGCCGCCCGAACTCCGCCCGTCGCGGCCCCGACCCGAACCGCCGCGCATCCCCCGGTATTTCACCGGGTCGTACTCGGGAGCCGTGCCCAGACCCAACTCTTCGGTGATGGCTCGTTTTTCCACCGTTTTTTCCAACAGCCGTTCGATGCGCTGGATGCGGTCCTGGCGTTCGTCGGAGATGAACGTGATGGCCGTGCCCGTGCTGGCGGCCCGGGCCGTGCGGCCGATGCGGTGGACGTAATCCTCGGCATCGGGGGGAATGTCGTAGTTAACGACGTGCGTCAGGTTGTCGATGTCGATGCCCCGCGACAACACGTCGGTGGCGACCAGAATCGGGAATTGCTTGCTTTTGAATTCGCGCAGCACCACCTCCCGCTGGTCTTGCGGCAGGTCGGAACTGATGCCGTGGGCCTTGAAACCCAGCTTGTTGATGGCCCGCACCAGCGGATTGACCTCCGATTTTCGCGAGGTGAAAATCACCATGCTCTCCACGTCGCTGTTTTTGATGAGGTGCTCCAGGATGGGCAGTTTCTGGCGGTCGTAGGCCAGGTAAAACTGCTGGTCGATGCCCTCGGCGGGTTTCGACACGGCCAGGCTGATTTCCTCCGGACTTTGCAGAATCCGCTGGGCAAACTGCCGGATTTTGGGCGGCATCGTGGCCGAAAACAGCAACGTTTGCCGCTGGGCCGGTAGCTGGCGGACGATGTTCAGAATGTCGTCCGAAAAGCCCATGTCGAGCATTTTGTCGGCTTCGTCGAGCACGAGGTAGTCGAGTTGGGCGAAGTTGACGTAGCCCAGTTGCATGTGGGCGATGAGCCGCCCCGGCGTGGCGATGATGATGTCGGCCCCGGTGGTGAGGGCCTTGCGCTGGGTATCCCAGTCCTCGCCCTTGCCCCCGCCGTAGATGGCGATGCTGCTGGCCTGGACGAAGTAGCTGAAGCCCTCGACCTGCTCGTCAATCTGCTTGGCCAGCTCGCGGGTGGGCACCAGGATGAGCGTGCTGGTGTGGTCGTGGCGGGCGTGCGAGATGCGGTCGAGCAGCGGGATGAGGTAGGCCGCCGTTTTGCCGGTGCCGGTCTGGGCGCAGGCGATGAGGTCTTTGCCGTCGAGGATTTTCGGGATGGCCTGCTCCTGGATGGGCGTGGCCTGGAGGTAGTTCATGGCGTCCACGCCGGCCAGCAGGTCGTCGTGGAGGTTGAATTCGTGGAACGTCAAGGTACAGCGTTGGTTTTCGTTGGAAAAGGGGCTGACCTTTGGTTTCCGGGTCAGCGAACCGCTTGATTTCGCCAAAGATACGGCTTTTTCGGCGGCGGGGGAAGGGGTGGAGGCGCGGCTTGCGGGGTTGGGGGAAAGTTTTTAGGTTCGCGGAACAATTATTAACCCACCCATGAGCAAGCAGAACCGGGAGACGCTAACCAAATGGTATCGGGAACGCATCCTCGATTTGACCCTTCGCATCGAACGGGCTTTGCTCCTCCGGGGTGCCGAACTGGCCTACATCGAAGAACTGGAAGAATCCCGCACCCGTTTCGAGGAATTGCTGGAAGACCTTTTGAATTCGGACGAGCAAGACGAACCCCAAACCGACTGAGCCATGACTGCCTTTAACTTCCAAACCTACTTCGCCGACCTCGCCGCCGCCAAGACCGAAGAGGCTCGCCGGGCCGTGGACCAACGCTGGGACGAGCACGAAGCCACGCTGACCGAGGCCGAGCGAGAGCAGTTCAAAACCGAATTCAATCAGTACCTGAAAGCCGAAGCCGACCGCTTCCGCCGCATGGCCGACCAGGCCGAGGAGATGTTTGGCGTGAAGCGGGCGGCGTGAGTACCCGAATTTTCCCCAAACCCACCCATGCGCGGCCTCAACAAAGTCACCCTCATCGGCAACCTGGGCAAAGACCCGGAGGTCAGCGTCCTGGAAGGGAACATCGCGGTGGCGAAGTTTCCGCTCGCCACCACCGAAACCTTTCGCGACAAAAACGGCCAGCCCCAAAGCCAAACCGAATGGCACACGGTGGTGCTGTGGCGGGGACTGGCCGAACTGGCCCAGGCCTACCTGCGCAAGGGCAGCCTGGTGTTCGTGGAAGGAAAACTGAAATACCGGCACTACGACGACGCCACCGGTACGCGGCATTACGTGACCGAAATCGTGGCCGAGTCGCTGCTGATGCTGGACCGACGGGCGGATGAAAAATCCTGAAAACGCCGTAGTTTCGTCTCAGCGCTCCCCTCCGCACATGAAAACCGACATTACCCTCCGTCTGCTCGATTCCCGTACCGAGTTTCAGGTGTTTTTTCCGTACTCCAACGAAGCGGTACGCACCGAACTGCTGGCCGCGGGCGTGCGCTACGAACCCCGCGCCCGTGGGTACTGCCTGCCGGCGCATCCCGACGCCGTGGCACCGCTCCGGGCGTTGTGCGAACGGCGTGGCTGGACGTTGCACGTGCCTGCCACGCCCGTGCTGGCGACCGAGCGCCCGGAGCCTTCGCCCCAGGAAATGGTGCTCACCCGCTACTGCCAGGGCATCGTGCTGAAACGGTACAGCCCCCAAACGTTGAAAAACTACCGGCAGGCCTTCCAGGCGTTTCTGACGTACCACGCGCCCCGCCTGCCCCTCGAATTGACCCACCAGGACGTGCTGGATTACCTCGAAACCCGCATCCGGGCCGGGGTGTCCGAATCGTACCAAAACCTCATCATCAACGCCATCAAGTTTTACTACGAGCACGTCGAAGGCCAGCCGAGGCAGGTGTACGTGCTGCCTCGCCCCAAACCACCGAAGCAAAACCCGAAGGTACTGAGCAAGGACGAGGTGAAAGCCCTGATTCAGCATACCGAAAATGCCAAGCACCGGGCCATGCTGATGCTGGCTTACGGCCTGGGCCTGCGGATGAGCGAAGTACTGGCGCTCACTCCAACCGACATCGACGCGAAGCGCATGGCCCTGTACGTGCGCAGCGGCAAAGGAAAAAAAGACCGCGACCTGCCCTTGCCCGAATCGCTCCTCCTGTTGCTCCGCGAACAGTTCCGGCAGTTTCGGCCGGTAACCTACCTGTTTGAAGGACAAACGCCCGGCGAACCCTATTCCAACCGCAGTCTCCAGCAAGTGGTGAGCCAGGCCGCCACCCGGGCGGGCATTCGTCGGCCCGTTACACTCCACATGCTCCGGCACTCGTACGCCACGCACCTGCTTGAAGCAGGCACCGACATTCGCATTATCCAGGATTTGTTAGGCCACAGCAGCATCAAAACCACGGAAATCTACACCCACGTGGCGTTGAACAAACGGCCAATTTCACCCCTAACCGATTTAGGCTTATGAAAACGCGCCGTACCTCCAATAGCGACAATTGTTTCAATTCGGCATGGTTGTCGCTACTCCCTTGCGAGTAAAGAAAATATTGTCGCTACTTTATGGCGAGCAGTAGCGACAATCGACTTGTTGCCTGCTATACTAATTGACACTATATGGGACTTGATATTTTTATTTCAACCGACAAGAATATTGACAGACAAGGCAAACGAAGTTCGTTGAGTAGAACATTTCTTAGACTTATATTTCAACAGCATGACGACAATGATGAAGAAATAAATCAAGTTTCTGAAATCAGCGGCATTGACTTGACACCTCTTTTGGAAATGAATATTCCTGACACCAGCTATTTGGAATTCCAACTTGAGGACATTGAAGACGAAGAAGAAATTAAAAAAATAAGAAGTGAAATCGCTGAAACACGAGAGCAATATTCGCAAGACATTCAACTTATTTTAGACACATTGCAAAAATTGGACAAAGCATTAAAAGAACGACCTGACTACTACAAGCGACTTCATTTGACGAACCCTTTTGAAGAATATATCAACTATTTTAAAAACTATGCTATTGACGTAGAGCCAAATGAATACGGTTTTATTTCAGACAGTGAAACAAACTTTGGCGTGGACATCAGGACACTTATCAGCTATTTGACATTTGCAAAATCGCAAGGTGCGACCAAAGCATATTTTCGCTTCGGTTGACACAGTACAGCAGGCAACAGGCGGTTTGGCAATATGGCGGGGCGACGAATATATGCTCAGCTTTTTGTTCGCTATTCGGCTTCAGTTCCGGCAGACGAATAAAGCCGGGCAATAGAATAAACAATGAACTTTTAATTATAAATTTAGCAGCGGTTACGGGCTGACGATTTTCAAATACCGCCACATCGCCAAGCCGTACCGTTGGCGCGAGCCTATGCATTTGAATGGCGCGAATTTGCAATTCGTGCCGGGTCAAGCTATCAATTACTCCCACTTCCAGGCCGCTTTAAATTAAGTATATTCGTTCAGGCATGAGTTACAAAATCGCGTAATTTTTCCCGTATTCCTCAGGGAAAATTCTTATTCGTTCTTTGATAAATTCTTAAAAAACTTTCGTTAGAAATCACATTCGATTTTCTTGAGAAGCGCCTTGAAGCCTCGCCTTGCTTGCTTAAATTGCAAAGCCTCCCCCGATGGTTTTCCTACAACCTCGGCGGATTTTTGCCAATGCCCAAGCTCCTCCCCATGACCATCCGTCCCGCCGTCGAAGCCGACCTGCCCGCCTGGTACGCCCTGCGCGTGCAACTCTGGCCCGACGCAACCACGCCGACGGACGAACAGGACATGCGCGATTTCCTCACCGACCCCACCTGGCGCATCCTGCTCGCCGAGGCCGACGGACAAGTCGTCGGGTTTCTGGAAGCCAGCCTCCGCGACTACGCCGAAGGCTGCAACAGCGAGCCGGTGGGGTACCTCGAAGGCTGGTTCGTGGCCGAACCCTACCGGCGGCAGGGCGTGGGCGCGGCCCTCGTGCGGGCCGCCGAAGACTGGGCCAGGAGCCGGGGCTGCGCTGAAATGGCCTCCGACGCCGAACTCCACAACCTCGGTAGCCACCACGCGCACGAGGCGTTGGGCTACGAGGAGGTGGAGCGGGTGGTGTTGTTTCGGAAAACGCTCTGAAACTGGGGACGTTTCGCTACCTTTCGCCCGCGCTTCCCCCCACTCCATGCCCAACGCCCAAACCGTTTTCCAGCAACTCACCCAGGAACTTCCCACCGTCCGAGCGAGCCAGATGTTTGGCTGCCCCTGCCTGAAGGTGCCCAGTGGCAAAGTCGCCGTGGTGCAATGGCGCGACGACCTGCTTTTCAAACTCGACGACGCTGCCCAGCGCGACCTCCTCAGCCTCGACGGCACGCAGGTATTCCACCCGAAGCCAGACCGCCCGCCCATGAACGGCTGGATTCAGGTGCCCCCCGCCTACGCCGACCGCTGGCCCGCTCTCGCCCGGCAGGCCGTGACTTACGTCGAAACCCTCTCCTGACCTCCCATGCCCAACTCCCCCGCTTTCATCGCCCCCACCGCCTCGGTCATGGGCCGGGTCACGCTCGGCGACGACGCCTCGGTGTGGTACGGGGCCATCATTCGGGCTGACGTCGAACAGGTCGAAATCGGCCCGCGCACCAACATCCAGGACGGGGCCGTGCTCCACGCCGATCCCGGCGCGCCGACCCTCATCGGCCCCGACGTGACGGTGGGCCACGGGGCCATTGTTCACGGGGCCACCATCGGCGAGGGCACGCTCGTGGGGATGCGGGCCACGGTGCTCAACCGGGCGCGGGTGGGCCGCTTCTGCCTCCTCGGCGCGCACGCGCTCGTGACCGAGGGTATGGACATTCCCGACTATTCGATGGTGCTGGGCACGCCGGCCAAAATCGTCCGGCAGCTCGACCCGGCCCAGGCCGAGGCGATGCTGCGGGCCTCCGCCGAACATTACGTGGAAATGGCCCGGCGGCACGCGGCGGGGGAGTTTCCGCTGCGCAACGCGGGGGAGTTTTAAACAATCTGGGGGAAAATCCCCTTTTTTAAGCAGGGCCGTTAAGTTCTGATTGGTAGCGCAAAAAATGTTCAATGCGGTCCGCCGC
>ERZ1066120.59-NODE-59-length-107825-cov-22.596455_pt1 | contig 107825 bp, 102 predicted proteins | sample MGYA00382767_ERZ1066120 | MGnify/ENA primary metagenome ERZ1066120 (study PRJEB33369, sample SAMEA5778350) | biofilm metagenome | biome: Industrial cooling water; feature: Water cooling tower basin; material: Biofilm | place: United Arab Emirates | collected... | reverse complement strand
GGACAGTGGACAGTGGACAGTGGACAGTGGACAGTTACGGAAAGAAACCGGGTTTATGTAAAAAAGACCTCACCAGATCGGGTTAATCTTGCCGTGTCCCGGCTGCTAATGGGTAATACCAAATCCGGGTTCCAAACCCCCTTTATTTTATAGCCCGCGTTCGCGCAGCGTGCCGGAGGCATAGGCGGGCTTTGTTTGTGTAGCCGCGACTTTAGTCGTTCGGCATAAAAGGGGCGATCAAAGCGGATTTGGTATAATTGCCAAGAGAAGACCCCCTATCAAAATTTAATTAGCAATTAGCAATTACCAATTAGCAATTAGCAATTGCCAAAGCTGATAAGTAGAAACTTGAGTTAATTAACAGATGAGTCTGTAGGTGTCAAAGTTTCTGTTGGCTGAGGGAACTGATAGTAGCTGGCGATTATAGCTATCATCAGCCACCAAAGGGTATTGACTTCGGGACGGTACAAAACTGTATCGAATGCACCGTGACCTAACATACCTAGTAAAGCAGCGATCGCTCCCATCAACCAAAATGCATCGCGGCTAGCCAATTCTCGCAACCGTTGCAATTGCATCCATCCTTGGTTCAGAGTTACCAACAGCAGCCACAAGAAACTGAGTAATCCAATAAATCCAGTTTCCACCGCCACTTCTAAGACAACAGAATAGGCACTCAAAGCGCTGAAGCGGGGACGCATGTAAAGCGGGTAGATTTTATTAAACGCATTATTGCCGGGACCGATACCTAGAATCGGGCGATCGCGTATCATTTCGATTACAGCCGCCCAAACATTAATCCGGAAATTATTGCTGCTATCTTCTCGCCCAATAAACATGCTCAAAACGCGATCGCGCACTGGCGGCACAAATAATACAGCCACTAATACCACAAAACCTAAACCAAATAGCAGTAAAGGTAACGACCAAGTACGCCAGAAAGGAGGTAAGTGGACGCTGAGCCAGAACAGCAGCAAAATAGAGAAGACAAAAACAGCGATCGCAAAACCAATCCAGCCGCCGCGACTGAAGGTTAGCATCAGACAAGCTGTATTGATTCCTAACATTATTACGGCTAAAGCTTTGGGAAAGAAGCCGCGCCAAGCGAAAATAGCCGCCGCCGATAAAGCGATCGCGGGTAGTAAATAACCAGCGAGTAAATTGGGATTTCCCAGATAACTATAAACCCGCGTAGTTTTAGCCAAAGGAGATTCTGGATCTACCCAAGTTGCTAGCGCTGCGGCGCCAAAAAACCATTGCCGCAAACCATACACGCTGACAATTAAGGCTACGTGTAAGTATAGGGCGATCAGCCAACGACGGAGACGAGGCGATCGCAACACCCGCGACATCAGCGCGAACAGTAGCAAATACAACGTTAACTTTACCAAACCACTCAAGGCTGCCGCTTTTACGGGTGACAGCGCCGTTGCTACCGCAGAGATGCCCCAGTAAAGTAACACCAGCAAATGAATCGGGGTTGTTTTAGCGCCGGTGTCATCGGATACAGTTGCCAGCACCCAAAAGCCAGCGCAGGCGAGCAATAACACCCCAATCAGATCGTTAGAGACAAAAGGTGCTAAAGCGAACACCAAACCGATCAATAAAGCCCCGATAGATTCGGCGTGGGGCAATAGCCAGCTACCTTGCCGCCAACTTTGTAGCAGCCCCACTAAACGGTATAAATAACTTCCACTGCGCCACTGATACAGCGGCAGATGAGAGAGGGTTATTTGTTGCCAAATAGCATTCATATGTTAGTTGTTAGCGATCGCTAGGAGTAGATGGCATGAGCGCTCTTGTTGATTGCAACTCTGGATTGATGATCTGCGCTCATGCGATCGCCCGTACACTAGCATGACTCGTGACCGCTTAGAGACTTTCATCGATAGCCATCATATCTGGCAAAGTTAGTACATAGCGATAGCCAGATTCTGGCGAGCCTTGAATCGAAACTTGACCGTTGTGCATTTGAGCCAAGTGGCAACTGAGCAACAGCCCTAAGCCGTCGCGGGCTACTGGGAAACCTCGCTCGTCAAGGGCATCGGATTTGGGCACAAAACTCAAGTCATTGTTTTCCACGGACATGCGCCTGGGTACTGGCAGAGACTTCTCTGAATATTCTTGCCAATCTTCGAGCGTATCCTCTACTAATTCGGCTTCTGAATAGTTAGATACACCCGGTAATTGTGATTGGTAGAAGTAAGGTTCTACTTGCTGGAAACCTTCTCCCATCCAGGGGTGGGACACCCAAACCGCAATATTTAATCCATCGCTTTTGCGAGAAACGTGGATGCGAATAATGCTTTCAGCTTCAGCCTTTTGCAGTACGCTCGATACCAGATGATAGAGCATTTGCCGTACTTTTTCCCGATCCAGCTGCCAGATGCGATTTCCTGGTTCTACTGAGAGGCGAATTTGTTGCTCGCGGCGGTGTGCCATTTCTTCTAAAGAAGCGATCGCCTGCTGACAGAGCATTTCAATATCCGTCGCCGTCAGGTTCAGTTCCGTATTTTCCGCATCGAGAGTTCCCAAAGCTAAAATTTCATTCACCAGCGTCAGCAAATACTGACCGCTCGTTTGAATGATTTCCAGGTATTCCTTCTGTTTAGTCGTCAGCGGGCCGTAAATTTCGCGCCCTAGAACGCTCGCCATACCCATTACACTCGTCAGCGGCGTCCGCAACTCCTGCGTCAGTGCCGAGAGCAATTTGACTTGAACTTGATTGGTGGTAATTTGGTTGACAGAATTACCGCTCAAACGGATGGGTGCGCTGAGATTCACCTGCACTTCCGACCTGGTGCTACCTTCTTCCAAAAGACGGTTGCGCTCAAATTCGCTCATACTCCAGCGCGCCATGAGTTCCAAAAACTCAATATCCTTGCTGGTAAAACTACGGGGCATCCGCTCCATCACCGCCAGCGTACCTAGACATTCTCCCGATGAAGCAAACAGCGGCACTCCCAAGTAAGCGCGGATGCCGTATTGCTGCACCAGCACGCTTTTAGAGTAGAGCGGATCGTTGGCAGTGTTGTTAATTACCAAAACTTTTTGACTTTCTACCACGTGGGTGCAGAAAGATTCCTCGCGAGGTAACTGACGCGAAGACGCCAAAGCGTTCATCAGTCCCAGACGAGATAAACCTACCGCTGATTTGAATATTTCACGATCTTTATCCATCAGACCTAAAATGCAAATCGGCACGTCTAAAAAGTGTGCGGCTGTCTGAGTCGCTTCCTCAAAAACAGCGATCGTTTCTGCTTCCAGCAACCGCGACTCTGCCAAAGCTTTAAGGCGTTGCTGTTCCCGTGCTGTTGCTGTCAAACCGTCCAGACTGTAAGAAAGCCTGTTTTCTGGGCCTACCATGCCTACTGCCACCTTCATACCTGCTATTTGTGTAATTTCCATCTCGCTGCTGCCATCAAAGGATGATTGACTATTCTTAAGGTTCCCAACCTGCATCCCTGACAAACAGTTGCTGAGTACAAATTTTTTGCGATTTTTTTTTCCCTCGATCGGCAGTTGTTAAATTAGCCCCCATTTGGCGTGCTAGACCAAGCTGGGTGATTCAGCAACGCAGCAATCACTCGCACCCCGCGTAACTGGTTAGATAGGGGTATGTGACCTCTAGGAGCCGAAAGATCCCAAGTAAATTCATTTGGATAGCGCGTCCAGGTATTTCCGGTTTTCCAACCGATTTTGAGCCAGAACTTATCCCAATTTTTCCCAGTCGAGAGCCAAATTTCCCGCTGTACGGAAAAGCCGAACTTGCCTTCGGAGTGAAGCAGCCAGAGGGTATTAATCGTTTGCAGATCGGTTATCGGGAAGTTTTCTACCTCTGTAAAATATAGCCATTTTCGTTGTACGGCATCTGGCCCTGCCAATTCGCACATTTTTTGCAGGGTCATGCGGTCAGCTGCTTGAAAGTCTTGTTGAGCCAGCAGCTGTTCGAGTGGGGTGTAATCTATGTGGCGATCTGATAGAAGTGGCACGCTATGAATGGGCAATTGATTTGGAATAAATTCCCTGGCTTGAGATGAGCTGGGGTTAAACAAGGTGTTGTGGGCAGTAGGACTAAAGTTATTGTACCACCAAGCTTTTGAGCCGTTGCAGCTACCTGAAGTTTTTGAGGATAGGGAGCTTTCTTGAGCTGAGGGAGCTGAGGGAGCTGAGGGAGCTGAGGGAGCTGAGGGAGCTGAGGGAGCTAGTGAAGAAATTAGTTCTACTTCCTTGTCTTCCTTGTCTTCCTTGTCTTCCTTGTCTTCCTTGTCTTCCTTGTCTTCCCGTTCACTACTGGGGATGATGCTGCAAAATGCGATTGACGATCGCAGTGGTGGAAGTGGGAATTTCTACCCGCACTAATTCGATTTTGCCTCCATAGTCTAGAACGGTTGAGGCTTCGGGTAAAGTTTCTAGGCGATAGTCGCCGCCTTTGACGTAAATATCGGGTTTGAGAATGGCGATCAAATTGGTGGCGGTGGTTTCGGCAAAAATCACTACTGCATCGACGGGTTTTAAAGCGGCGAGTAATTCGGCTCGCTGGGCTTCGGGTACGATGGGGCGGGTGGGAAATCCTGGGCGTGCAGGTTTGATCGATTGCACCGAGCGATCGCTATTCAATCCCACCACCAGTGTTTTCCCCAAGGACTTGGCTGCGGTTAAATACCTGACATGTCCGACGTGCAGCAAGTCAAAGCAGCCATTGGTGAATACCAACGGACGCCATTGTGACTCTGAGGAAGCGATCGCACTGTGAAGTTCGCTCAAGTGATAAATAGGCATAGGGGTTTCTCAGCCAAAACAGCCAAGTGGTATACAAGAATACAGATTTATTTTCTCACCTGCCCGCTAGCTTACCTGCACGAGAGCTGTCGCTGCCTCTTCCGGAAAAGATCGTAAAACCCTAAACTCTAGTATTTGCGATCGCATTAAAATTTCAATACTTTCACCGCTCGCAACGGTAACGACTAGGAGCTTATGGGTACATACGAAAAGATTACGCCACCCGCTACGGGGGAACGCATCACTTTCTCTAACGGGGAACCCAATGTCCCTGACAATCCGATTATTCCCTTTATTCGTGGGGATGGAACCGGGGTGGATATTTGGCCCGCGGCGGAGAAAGTTTTTGATGCTGCGGTGGCAGCTGCCTATGGTGGCAAGCGGAAAATTAGCTGGTTTAAAGTTTATGCTGGTGACGAAGCCTGCGAAAAGTACGGCACTTACCAATATTTGCCCCAAGATACCCTAGAAGCGATTAAAGAATACGGTATCGCGATCAAGGGGCCGCTGACTACACCGATTGGCGGCGGTATTCGTTCTTTAAACGTGGCGCTGCGGCAAATTTTCGACCTTTATGCCTGTATCCGCCCCTGTCGGTACTATGCAGGCACGCCTTCGCCTCATAAAAGTCCCGAAAAATTGGATGTGATTATTTATCGGGAAAATACCGAAGATATTTACTTGGGCATCGAGTGGCGACAAGGCAGCGAAATTGCTGACAAATTGATTCATTTGCTCAATAATGACTTGATTCCAGCGACGCCGGAACACGGTAAAAAACAAATTCCCCTCGATGCTGGAATTGGCATTAAACCTATTAGCAAAACCGGCTCTCAACGCTTGGTACGCCGCGCGATGCAACATGCCCTACGCTTGCCTCAAAACAAGCAAATGGTTACTTTGGTACACAAAGGCAATATCATGAAGTATACCGAAGGAGCCTTCCGCGACTGGGGTTACGAATTGGCAACCAGCGAGTTTCGGGCTGAGTGCGTCACGGAACGGGAATCTTGGATTCTCAGCAATAAGGAAAGAAATCCAGATATTTCCTTGGAAGACAATGCCCGTCAAATCGATCCGGGATATGACAATCTCACGGCTGAAAAGAAAGCGGAAATTTGTGGCGAGGTTGAAAGCGTTCTCAATGCAATTTGGTCAACCCACGGTAACGGTCAATGGAAAACTAAAGTGATGGTAAATGACCGGATTGCCGATAGTATTTTCCAACAAATTCAGACGCGACCAGATGAATATTCCATCTTGGCGACGATGAACTTGAACGGAGATTATCTATCCGATGCTGCGGCGGCGATTGTCGGTGGATTGGGCATGGGGCCAGGTGCTAATATCGGCGATGAATGCGCTGTGTTTGAAGCAACTCACGGCACGGCACCCAAGCACGCCGGTTTGGATCGGATCAATCCCGGATCGGTGATTTTGTCTGGGGTGATGATGCTGGAATTTATGGGTTGGCAAGAAGCTGCGGATTTGATTAAACAAGGGATTGGGGGTGCGATCGCTAACCGCGAAGTCACCTACGACCTAGCCCGCTTAATGACCCCGCCTGTCGAACCGCCGCTGAAGTGTTCTGAATTTGCCGACGCCGTCATCAAACACTTCCATAGCTAAATTTGGTAATTGGTAATTGGTAATTGGTAATTGGATTATCTGGCGATGAATTTTTCACAATTACCCATTACCGATTAGCCATTACCGATTAGCCATTAGCCATTACGGATTGGAAAATGTATTAATCTGACCTCCGCCAATATATCGTCCTGGAATCTGACGAGGCACTGAAAAAGGCGACGGTTGTAGTTGAGAAGGTTGCACTTGCGTCGCGCCAAAATTATTAGGAACTGCGTTCACCGGCGCTGGATTTTGGTAAGAAGGCACTCCGTAGTTACCCTGACTCACAGGTGCTACTTGATTCACCATTGGCTGAGCGGGCGGCACACCAGGTACTGGGGCAGGCTGATTTAAGTAGGTATAAGAATTCACCGGATTGCTGTTAGCAGGCACAACACCGTAGCCAGGGGAACCTGGATAGGGAGAGCCTGGTTGAACCGCCTGTCCGGGCATATTAGAGTAATTGCTAGTACCGGCGTAGGGCGAAGCTGGTTGAACCACTTGACCGGGCAGAGGTGCGTTACTGGCAGTACCGGGTTGGGCTACTTGTCCGGGTGTGGTTGCGGTGGATTGGGTAGGCTGCCCCAAGCTATTGGTATTTGTTCCTGGCGAATTGATTTGAGTTTGATTTTGGACAGATGCATTAGAGGGATTATTACCCAAACGGTCTAATGCTGCTTGTAATGGGCTTACCTGGGTGGCGGTGGAATTTTGAACCGTTGAACCAGCAAGGTTAGTAGCACCAAGACCAGAAGTTTGTGCTGGGGCTGCGTTGCTCCTTGGTGACACACCACCATAAACTGAAGCGGGATTTGAAGGTGCTTGTGTTTCAATCCCCAAAGGATCGTAAGCGGTCAAAGGTGACGCAGATGGCTGGGTTGCTTGTGCATCGGCGGAAACTTTTGCTGCCTCAGCCTCCTGCCTTTTGAGGAATTCGTCGAGAAAATTCTGTGTTGGGGGTTGTTGATTTAACTTTAAGGCAGCTATGCTGACATCAGCCTGGTCCAACTCTTGCATTAGTACCGGCAAACTATCAATGTCAGCAGCAACGGCACTGTCTTCTTGTGATAGCGTGGTATTCGAGATCGGCGTTGCATCTTCAGGGTTCTTAAACAGCAACTCTGGGCGCTGCCAAGCTTCCCACATAAAAAGACCGATCAGAGATAGAAATGATAGAGATGCCCAAAATGCTGGTCGCGTAAAAGGACGCAACCTGGCTCTGAAATAATAGCGGACTGATGCAGGGACTTGGGGACGAATCGGCATGGTTAGAGTGCAGCTTGTCCTAGCACAGTAATGATTTGACACTCTGCGCTCTCAAGAGACGCAGATTACATAGAAGGTTTGAGTTTATATAGTTGTTGAGCTATCCCAGGTTCAGGCAGTGCCTGAAATTTTGGGTTCCTGGACTCATCTCCAAAGGGGGACGATTTCTTCCCAGGCATGACTTTCCCGCAGCTCCCAGGTAGGTTTTAATGTCTTAGCTGACTTTTAAATTATAGCTTTTGCGCTGTTGCAAAGGTTGTTAATGCAACAAAATTAGCGATTGAGTCGGAACAACAGCCAGAAACTTACTCCGAAACCGAAGACGTTGGGCAGCCAAGCGGCTAACTGGGGAGGCATGACACCGCTTAATCCCAAGGCATCTCCCATCGACATCAATAGGTAGTACGCAAAAATTACCAAAACGCTGATGCCAAAACCCGTTGCCTTGCTGGTACGCTGGGGTCTGATTCCCAAAGCCGAACCGACCAATCCGAAGACGAGGCAAGCAAAAGGTAAGGCGATTTTTTGATGAATTCGGATTAGCAGTTTGCGAATTTTGCGTTTATTGCCGCTTGGTCTTAATAACTGCAATTCTTGTTGGGCTTGAACGAGGTTCATTTCTTGGAATTCTCGCCCTTTTTCTGCTAAATCTAAGGGTGCGCGGGGAAGTTGCAACTGGTGGTGATCGAAGCGCAAAATGCTGCGGTAGGAACTATCAGGAGATACGACATAAATTGTGCCGTTGAAAAAATCCCAGGTGTTTTCGACGGGATTCCATTTGGCTGATTCCGATGTGACAATTTGGTTTAGGCCGGACTGGGAACGATCTACAATTGTCAAACCTTTCATTTGCTGACCGTCAAATTGTTCGGCATAAAATAAGCGGGTGAGGACGTTGGCTTTTTTGCCGTCTGGTTGCTTGATATCGCGGAATTCGGGATAGATAATGTTGCTTTCTTCAAAATCAGAGCGGTCTTCTTTTAAAGCAGAATCTAGGGTTTGTCTGGCTTCGTAGTTGGCGGCGGGGACGACAAATTCGTTTAAGGTAAATGCGATCGCACTCACGATCAAACTCATCACTATCGCAGGCACTAGCAATCGATAGATACTAACGCCGCAACTTCGCAACGCAATCAATTCGCTGTCGGAAGACAGGCGACTGTAGGCAATCAAGGCGGCTAGCAGCATCCCCATCGGCAAGGCCAAAAAAACATAATAGGGCATTTGCAACAGCGATACTTTGGTCGCGATCGCCATCGGCAATCCCGATTCTGTTATCCTCCTTACTAGGTAAAACACCGACCCAATCGATATACCCAAGGAAGAAAACGCCCCAACGCCGAACAAAAATGGGCCAAATAACTCGCTAACGATGTAGCGATCCATCACGGCTACACCGGGAAATAGCCAGCCAGACAAATTAACAGATTTGCTACCAATTTTCATAATCTAATAGTCAATACCGACTAATAACTAGATCTGGAAGTTGTCGCCCAGGTAGTACTGACGCACGAGGGGATTGTTATAGAGTTCTTCCGCATTGCCAGAGGCGAGGATTTGTCCGTCGCGCATGATGTAAGCTCGATCTGTGATTGCTAAAGTTTCCCGCACGTTGTGGTCGGTGATTAAAATACCCATATAGCGATCGCGTAATTCTGACACAATTTGCTGAATTTCCGCTACGGCTATCGGGTCAACTCCAGCAAACGGTTCGTCCAAGAACAAAAACTTCGGCCCTTCCCGCCCTGCTGCCAATGCCCTCGCCAGTTCCGTCCGCCGCCTTTCACCCCCAGACACCTGAATTCCTTTGGTATGGGCAACTTTTTCTAAGCGAAATTCTCGCAGTAAGGAATCTAAACGCTGCTGTCGTTCCTTACGTGGCACTTTAGTTTGCTGTAATACCAAAAGAATATTTTCCCGCACGCTCAAGTAACGAAAGATACTCGCTTCCTGGGCTAAATAACCAATGCCGAGTTTAGCGCGCTCGTGCATTGGCAAGGAGGTGATATCTTGGTCGTTGAGCCAAACTGTGCCTTGATTCGGTTTTTCTAAGCCAGTGGCGATGTAAAAAGTCGTGGTTTTTCCAGCACCATTAGGGCCAAGCAGTCCTACAACTTCCCCTTGACCAACAGAAATATTCACCCGATTTACAATCGTGCGTTTTCCGTATGATTTGTGAATGTTTTGCAGAACAATTCTCACACCGTTTACTCCACAAAGTTAATTTTTAGTTGTGTAGGGGCGGGTTTTACCGATAATTTAAACCCGCTGCCGCAGTTGTCAATCTTAGCGAGGACGACGTTGGGGAGATCTAAAGTTTGGCGTTGCGGGTGCTGGGGTTTGAGGTTGTTCGGCGTTAGCGGGAACGATGTAGATCGATTCTACTTGCCGATTTTGTTGGGGGACAGCTTGAAATAGTCCTTCATCAATCAGATAAACGATGGTTTCGCCCCGGATGCTGTTACCCTGCTGCAAAACAAATACATTGCCGCTGAGAACGATACGGCGTTCGCGGCTAAAATACTGGGCTTGGGCTGCGGTGGCTTGAATTTGACGGGCAGGGTAGGACATTCTGACGTTGCCGATTGCAGTAACAATGCCGGTGCGGGCGTCGTAAAATTGCTGATCCGACAGTACCCGCAGGGCGCGTCCCGCATCCTCTGTTTGAGCGATCGCCGGTTTGGGTATATTTGGTATTGCGATCGCTCCCGCTAAGGCAGCCGGAACTACCAAGGCTATCCCCAGGCGACGCAACCAGTTTTTGGGCAATCTACCATATGGCATCATGAATCGTACTAGCCTAAGAACTTAATGCTTTAAGCAGGATAATAGCTTAGACTGCAAACTTCAATAATTTGTTCTGGCAGAGTGTTATAACTTGACAAAATACTTAATTTGTGTATTGGAGAGGGCGATCGCGCCGTCTCCCAGAAACCGGGTTTTTGTGAAAAACCCGGTTTCTCACCCCTTTTTGCGATTTTTCAAATATTTCAAACCCGCCCAAACCCCCAAAATTGTTACACCAAAAGTAGGATTAAAATCAAACGGTACGGCAGCAGCATTAGCAGTCGAACCTACAAATTGCGCCCCACTAACTGTAATATTATACGAGCCAAATTCAGGCACAGGATTAGATGACCAACTATTTAATGCCGCTGCTGCACCTGCTCCATTCGCAGCAGTTTGCCCAAAAGCAGGAATATTAAAAATTTCTCCACCCGAACTTTGTGGAGTAGAACCAAAAGAGGAAATCCCAAGATAGTAAATTTGTCCAGCGGTTAAGTTAGCGCTAATACTAGATTGAAAAGTAAAGTTGTCAGCATTATCGCTTGCAAAAAGACCGATCCCGCTAGCATTAAATAAAAATAATTGAGTATCAATAGTTGTACCGCCGACAGTTGAAGCTGTAAATGTTACACCAGTCGCTTGAAATTGATACAAATCGATATCGGGATTCCCTGTACCTGTATCTGTCAAATTTCCATTAATACTATCTAAAGTTGTACCAACTACTTGAGTGTTGCTTTGTCCAGCATTAAATAAAAATCCTCCGGCATCAACCGTTTCAGTTAAAGAGACAGCAGCCGCATTATTAGCTACTCCTAAACAGATTAAACAACTGCTTGCAATACTGCTGATGCAATGTTTCGTAAATGCGCCCAATAATTTCACAATGGTTGACCTCGATTTTTAGTACTTAAGCAATAACACTAGGTTTCAATGCTCTGAATTATACCATGATGTTACAGTAAACTAGGTAATGTAGAGGCGGGTTGGAGAAAAATAAACAATTGAATTAAACCCGCCCTTCCATGCGATGCGTATCTAAACAGACTTGATGTTAAAGCGCGATCGCATTCATCCGCAATCTATAGTTAACCGATTGACCGGGACTGGCTTGATAAACTCGGATATAGTAACTTCCAGCAGTCAATGTAGAGAAATCGATTCTGTCATTCAAAGTGCCAGTATTAGTGGAACTGGCTAACAGATTGCCATTGATGTTGTACAAAGCTAAATCGGCATTTCCTCCCGCATTAACCAGTTCTGCGACTAAGCGACTGTTACCAGAAACGCTGAATTGATAGAGGACATCGCGGGTGTTATCATTAACGCTAGCAATGGGAGGTCTAGTGATAGTTCCTGTAATATTGCCAACCGATATCGGTGCTGGCATATTAATCGCCAGAGTAGTGGTTACCACAGTACTATTGAGACTGCCATCAGATACAACAAATTCAATATTGCGCGATGTTGTGTTGGGAATAACGGCAATATTGTTGTAAGCGACACTACGTAAAACTTGCTGATAATTGGCAACGGTATCGTTACCAGTTAGGGTGAGAATGCCGTTGTTGTAACTGGCAGCGATGTTAGTGCCAGTTGTTACCGCACTCAGGACTTCATAAGCACCGTTGAGTAGATTGGTAATTCTGACAGTTGCGCTGTTAAGAGTAGTGCCATCATCGATGAGAGTGAGGTTGTTGCTATCAACAATTGCTACGGCAGGGCCGCCTCTGGTAAAGGTGGTGTTGTAATTGATACCTGATGTTCCTCCATTGAGGTCAAGAATCGGTGCAGCATTCGGTGGTGCTGCGGTGGTAAAGTTCCAGATATTATTGCCTGTAATTCCGGCAAAGTTATTGCCAGCGGTGTCTTTGATGGCGGTGCTATCGATTTCGATATAATATCCCGTGGCAAAAGCGAGGTCGTTGGTGGGATTGATAGTAACGCTGTTGCCGCTGATGGTAACTTTGGTGCTATCGGTAACAGAAAACGTCTCGAAGGTGGAACTGTCGCTGCGTTTGATGATGATATTGCCAGCGTTGGCGGTGACAGATTCGTTGAATGCGATCGCCAAATTAGCACCAACAGCAACATTAGCACCATCATCGCTGGGCGTAAAATTGGCGACAGTAGGAGCAACACCATCCACCAAAACGCCATCGGTTGCGCCAATATTGTTGAGGATAGGGATAGCATTGTTTCCAGCAGCGTCGCGGATGTTGCCGCCGAGAAAGCTACTGACGCTAATGCCGTTGCTGTCTAGACTGCCAGGGACAACTGTGTAGCGGAAGACGAGAGCATTGCTACCGCTGCCAGAAACATATGTGGGTTGAGCAGGAGCCTGGTTCCCGCTTTGGTCTAGGAAAATAAGCAGCGCAGGCGGAGGGCTATTGGTATCAACAGTGACAGCTTCAGAAAAGTTGACGGTGAATTCCAGAGTTTGTCCTGCCCTATAAGTGCCGTTGGCAGGGACGCTGACGCTGGTGACGTTGGGTGGTGTGGTGTCGCGAATATTTACTACAAACGATCCTAAAGACCCAGCAGCGACGCTGTTATTGCCGGTATCTCGAACTTGGTTCGCTTGCATTGTCACAGTGTAAGTACCGTTATCCGGATTGTCCCAAGTCCCACCTGGAGCAAAGATCCCGTATGTGGCTGTGCGGGACGTATTGTTACTAAAAGAATTGACGCCAAACAATTGAGCTAATTGGCTGAAGCCGTTTGGCCCGGTGACAAGAATATCGGCATTATCCAAGCTGGCAGTATTAATAGCAACATCATCGGTGTAAGTGACGGTGAAGATGTGAAACGAAGATGTAGAAGTTGTGATGCTGGGAATGGGGTTGAGGCTGGCAGTAGGGGAAGTAGTATCGGGAATATTTACTGTAAAGGTTCCTAAATTCCAAGGCGGGATGCTGTTATTGCTGGTGTCTCGAACTTGGCCTGATTCTATAAATAGGTTGTAAGTGCCATTATCCTGAGCGTTCCAATTTCCACCAGGGGCAGCAATCTGATAGGTGGCAGTGCGGGGCGTGCCATTGCCAGAAGGGTTGACGCTAACTAGGGTAGCTAGTTGGTTAAAGCCGTTTGGCCCGCTGATGCGAATATCGGCACTATCCAAGCTAGCCACGTTAATGGCAACGTTATCGCTGTAGGTGACAGTGAAGGTTTGGGTTGAGCCACCTGGAGTGGTGATAGTGCTAATGGGGTTGAGAATAGCGGTGGGTGGCTGAAAGTCTGTTACGACCAATCGCCCTTGAGAAAACTCAGAGGTATTATTGTTAGGGTCAGTTGCCGTAGCGGCGATATATTCGATGCCAATTGCCGCCAGCGTGACATCAAAGGTGGCGATGCCGTTGCCGTCTGTAGTAACATCGGTCGCACCCAAGTAAGTCTGACCTTCCCCATAACCCGTTGCGTCTAAGTTGTTAGTGTTGAAAAATTCTATGCGGAAGGTTTGATTGGGAGTGCTGTTGAGCGTGCCTGCGATCGCCACATTGTTACCATTTCTAACAGCTGAGGTCAACACGGGGAAATTTTGCAGGTTATTTGCACCTGTATCGCCGTCGCCAGCATCGTTAGCTGTAACGCCATCGGTGTCTAGATCGATCCCTAAGCCAGTGTTGGAAAAGATGGCGTTGGAGAGAATGCTATTGCCCGTACCAGATACAACAAACACACCATCATTGCCATTAAAAGCCAAGATATTTCCTGCGCCTGCCGTCGTTCCACCAATTCTGTTATCGCTGCTGGTAGCAACGAACACACCATAAGAGGAATTGCCTAACGAACTGATGCCATTGGCTGCGGTGCCGATATAGTTGCCTTGTACCAAGTTTCGAGTACCCTCAAGGATGAAGATGCCGACGCGATCGTTGCCGGAGATGACGTTGCGTGCCCCTGCTGCTGTGCCTCCAATTGTGTTGCCGTGCGAGTTAATCAGTATGCCATCCCAGGTATTGCCTAAGTCGGCGATGCCATTGATATCGGTGCCGATATAGTTGCCTTGTACCAAATTCCCCCCTGCGCCGCCGCCACTGATGGAGACGCCGCTTTGGTTATTGCCGGAAATGATATTGCGCGCTTGTAGGACTGTTCCGCCAATTGTGTTGTTGGGGGCGTCAATGCTGATGCCGTTAAAGCTGTTGCCTAAGTCGGCAGTGCCGCTGACATCGGTGCCGATATGGTTACCCAGTACTAAATTCCCTGCGGCATTGCTACCAATGATAGAGATACCACTCTGGTTGTTACCGGAAATCAGATTGCGCGTCCCCACTCCTATCCCCCCAATCGTGTTATTAGGGGAGTTGTCGATCCTGACGCCGATCAGGGAGTTGCCTAAGTCAAGGGTGCCGCTGGCATCCGTGCCGATGTAGTTACCCTGGATAACATTATTGCCGTTAGTTTGTAACCAAATTCCATGACCTGTAAAGCGATTGATAACTAATCCCTTCACCGTGCTGTTTCCAGCTGTGATTCTCAAGCCGTTTGCGATCGCTGCACTACTGCCATTGAGTTCGATAATAGGGGTGCCAGAGAATCCTGGTTGAGTGGTGCCATCGATGATTACAGCGTCGGTGATGGTGGGTAAAGCTGACGTGGGGGTAATTGTTTTGACACCACTACCAGGAATGTTAAATCGGATTGTTTCAGTCCCCGGATCGGTGTTGGCGTCTAGGATAGCCTGTCTTAGCGAACCTGCACCGCTATCGTTGGTGTTAGTAACGACAAATTCGGTTCCGTCGAGTGGAGTGCCACTAATATTAATGTCATCAATTCCAATCCACTCATCACTGTTGAGAGCATTAGTTGTAATAATCCGCACCTGTACCTGTGCCTGGTTATTCACGGCGGCAGGTAAGGTAACCGAAACAGGAGTTACCAAAGTTGCCAAATCCGGCCCCGTACTGGCATCTGCAACATAACCTGCGGGTACGTTAATAAAGTTGCCGCTGGTGCCAACTCGGTATTGCAGCGCCACCGACTGGACGGCGTGATTTGCAGAACCGTCTATATCGCGGAGATTGTAAGCAACTTGGATATTTCTCATTTCCCTGGTATCCAAATGAATCAGGATAAAGGGTGCATCTGCGGTTCCAGAACCTTGCAGCGCTACAGTAGGATTAGCAATGTGAAACTCTGCCACACCACCAGTAAAAAACGTGTCAGGGTTGGTTCGATTGGCATTAACATCAATGGTTGTGGTTCTGGGGTCTAAAACTGTCTGTGGATCTATCCCCGTTGTAGTATTAGCCGGATCTTCACCTAGATAGCCAATAATGCTGGGTACGCTACTCCAGTTGTCATCAGTTGCAATCAACCCGGTATTTGACCAATTTTGAGTAAACGCCCCACTTGATAAGGGATGGTAAGTAGCGTCTAAAGTTGAGCCGTAAGCTGCCATTACTCGATCTTGAAATGCTACAGGCGTCTCAATTTGTCCGCTGGCATATTCCAGTATCCAGTCTCCCCCTAGTGCAGCATCTCCGGTTAAGTCATCGCTTGCAGCTATATCTGCCCCCGTTAGTTGACTCAGTTGTTGCAGGAAGATCCCCCCCTGCCCCCCCTTAACAAGGGGGGGTGTATCTTGCGCCCCCTCTCCTTGCAGGAGAGGGGGATGGGGGGTGAGGTTTGCTACTTTGCAACCGTAAATTAAGATATCCGCATTGGGTGTTAGGGCGTCTTTCCACTGCTGCAACTCACCTGTGTAGTCAGTGATGTTGTCATCGCCCAAATGAGATGACCCAATCTGAATGCTGCCAGAACTACCGTGGGAGATAATATGTATTGCTGAGTATTTACCACCAGTAAGGGCATCGGTAATTTGTTGTACTCCGTCTTTGTTGGCGTCTAAAACTACGAATTGGATCGCAGGGTGAATGCCTTCAAGTAGAGTTTGATAGTTTGGTACGCTTGGATCTATAAAGGCTATTTCTCTAACGGTTGCACCCATGCTGCCTGGTTTTATCCCCAATAAATCAAAGCTATCTGTATCTGACAAATCGAGCGCTGTTAATTGGCTATAGTCTGGTTGATTTGATGTAATTTTTGCAGTAAAAGGTTCTAAAAACATAGCAATTCTGTATCCCCTGGGCAACCAGGGACGAAAATGGTAGATGTTGAATGCTGTTAATAAAAACCGTGACAGTAATTCCCAATGCTTGCGGCAGTCAAAGGAATTCGGGGAAATTTTAACTCAATTAGCAATTAGCAATTACCCGTTGTCGCTGCCACAACTTATAATAACTAGCAATAGTTATCTCACTTTCTAATAAAGTTTGATAACCGCGAGAATACGGATTTTTAAACCGCCCTAAATTTAAGTTATATTAAATATTAATTTAACCTGGCATTATTTTCAGTATTTTTGGCACTGGTAAATCTCCATCGCTGCCCCGATAAGTGCCATTTTTTTGGAAATATTCGACAAATTCACCGATATTTTCGGCTCCACTTTGTTGTAAAGCTATTAATAAATCGCTACTTTGACCGATCAATTCTTCTACGTTTATATCAGCATAAATTGGCTGGTAATACCGCAATCTATTAGTGCCTTCTCCTAATAAAATTGCGGCTCCCCGCCAGTTTTTGTTACCTAAATGATAGAGGGCAACTGCTATTTGCAAGATGCCCTGATAAAAGGTTTTATCTGGCTCTGTAGATTCCATCCACAGAGCCTCAAGTGTATCGTGACAGGCGTAGAACTCGCCTTGGTTAAATTGTTCTACGCCTGTGGAGAATTGTGGCGGCACGGTTTCACTCATAATGAAAATTTCAGATTTGAGATTGAAGATTTCAGATTTGAAATTAACTTTAAATCTAAAATCTAAAATCTAAAATCTGCAATTCAAAATGCTATCCCATGCTGCCTCGTACTTCTTTGATTGTTTCGATGCTAATTTCCTGGATTTCACCAGCAAAGTCGTTGTCTTCGGTGAGGAATAACATGCAGTGACATTCTTTGCGTTCGCGCATAGGAACGCAAGGACAGTTCCAGAAGGCGGCTTTGACTTCGGCTTCTTTGTCTTCGTAGTGACGACAGGGACAAAGGGGCGACCCCAGTTCGTCTTTGTGCTTCGCCAATCCTTCAATTACTACAGCAGTGACGGCGGGGTCAACGCAGAAATAAGTTCCGGTACTTTTGGCGTACTGTTCGGAGAATTTCCGCATTGCTTCTAGGTTTTTGTCCGTTGATACGTTGCTTTCGGTTCCGGCAGTGTTCATGGCGATCGCTTCTCTCTCGATATCTTGAATTCTATCCTAGTGCTTCTAGTCCATAGAGATCTCTCTAAGCTTTGTCCAACTTGTAACTATTCAATAAAATTAGTCAAATGATAAAATATACCTATTTTTAGGCTCTTGACAAACGTAAATACTTTATGCATTTGTTCGTGGCGGATAGCTAATGGCTAATGGCTAATGGTCGTGGAAAATATTCCTCAGCTCAATTAGCAATTAGCAATTAGCAATTACCAATTAGCAATTACCAATTACCAATTAAAATCTACCTTAGAGGGGATTGCAATTGCAGTTGCAGAGGTTGTTCTGAATCGATTGTGTAGCCGGATCGATCTTGATAGGTGCTATTTTTTTCCTGAGTTAATACTCGTGAAGGCCAAAGAATGTATCGACTTCCGGGGGGAAGAGTTTTCAGGGTTTGTGGGTTTTGGGTCAGCCAAATTAAGGGCTGATTTGGTAAATTATTTGCGGTTGCTTCTTCTGGTGCTTCTACAGATGCTAAAGCTTCTAAAACAACTCGGTTACCATGCACTAAACCCGTTCCTGCCGTCCAAAGTTTAGCGTTTAACTGACAGCGACTGGCGTAGAAATAAAGCGAAGCGGCGGCGATGACGGCGCCCTCAAAGTCTTCTTGCTGCCAAGCAAATGCGCTATCGAGACAAATCAGGGGTTCTTGTCCGCCAGTAAACACTTCTAATTCGCGCACTCTTAATTCGCCGTAACGGGCGCTGGTTTTCCAGTGGACGAGGCGGATGGGATCGCCCCAACGGTAGGGTCTGAGCGATCGCGTTAAGTCTTCGGTGGTAGATTTAGATCGGCGATCGCGGCTGTAATATTGCGGCGTTTCTTGTTGTCCCATTTCATCCATCAGCGGACAGCTGGTCAAGGACAATACGGTAGGATAAACGATCGCTGTCGCTGCAACTTGCCGCTGTCGCCGACACCAAAATAAACCTAAAGGCGTTGCCGTTCTTAACTGCACTGTGTGCCAGCGATATACACCTCGGCGCGTCGTGGGGTAATGGTAAACCCAGCGGTAACTTTCTTGGGGTGCTATAGTTTCGATAACTTGTTGTACCGGCTGACCCAGGATAAAAGGGATTGTATCTTGAACTTGCAGTAGGGTTTTCGGTTGATTGCTCTGATTTTTGATTTCTAATTCAATGTTGAGATGATCGCCAGCGCTGATGGGTGGGATGGGGTACCGTTGGATAGAGATACCTTTAAGCGATCGCACTGGTAACACTGCCGCCATTAGCAACAGCGCCATACTAATCCCGCTAATAACATATAGCCATCCAGCCATTGTATTGATCGCGGAACCAAGGAAGCTTACCGCGAATCCTAAAAACACCCAACCGCTATAATCGGGGTTTACCCAACGAGTTTCTAACCAATCTGCCATCCGAGCCAAGATTTTCATATCACATAATCAGATATAAATCTGTAGTTTTTGTGACAAAACAATTATAAAGTTTGAATAAAATGCCAAACAAAATCCCACAACCGTGTTTACACTGAATAGAATTTGAATAGTGTTACGACTGGCCTGTGCATTGGTGCTTGAACTTTTTAGTAAGCATGACCGTTTTTTTAGCTCCTCCAGGCAGGTCTACCAGTTTCAGTTTACATGCTAGCCAAAACAAAAAAACTATGAACGGTTCAACATCGTCTCGCACGCGGTTTAACGAATCTGAGCCACCACCAGTACCGCCTGCTGCTCAAGCACAGCCACAACCACCCCGCCAGCGCCAGAGTGTACCATCTATTGAACGGATGGTGAGACACGCAGCTAGTCAGCAAGCTTCTGACATTCACATCCGGGTAGGGGAAGTGCCTAGATATCGGATACGCGGTCAGATGATGCCCCTGGGAAATCACGATAAAGTGACGCCAGAGTTATTTGAACAGTATCTAGCTGAAATTTTAAACCCTAAGCAAAGACAAACCTTTGCCGACACCCACGAACTAGATACGGCGATTTACTACCCCGGTTTGGTACGCTGTCGGGTGAACTGTTTTGAAGCGCTGTTGGGTGGGGCGCTGGTACTGCGGTTAATCCCGTTGGATGTGCCTTCGATTGATAGCTTGGGCTTGCCCTTGGTGATGAAGGATATCGTACAGCGCCCCCAGGGACTGATTCTGGTAACGGGGCCAACGGGTTCGGGTAAATCAACTTCGATTGCGGCGATGCTTCGCTACATGAACGAGACGATGACTAAACACATTGTGACAATCGAAGACCCGATCGAGTTTGTACACACGTCGCAAAAGTGCCTGATTTCGCAGCGGGAAGTAGGTTTGCACACCCATGATTTCCACGATGCATTGCGGGCGGTGTTGCGGGAAGACCCGGATGTGATATTGATTGGGGAAATGCGCGATCGCATTACGATTGACACCGCGCTCAAAGCTGCCCAAACAGGTCACTTAGTATTCGGCACCCTGCACACCAACAGCGCCATCAATACAATTAATCGTTTGCTCAACGTCTACAATCCAGATGAACAGCAATCAAAGCGGATCATGATTGCTGAGGCTTTAATAGCAGTCGTTGCCCAAATCCTGCTTCAAACAACTGATGGACGGCGCACCGCGGCGCACGAAATCTTAATTAATACCCCAGCGATGCAAGATTTCCTCGCTAAGGGTAATGATGATGAAGCATTCCACTTAATCGAAAATGGTGCGGATGAGGGAATGCAGGTTCTCAACCAAGCACTGTGCGAATTGGTGCTGATGGGCAAGATTAGCGGTGATGAAGCGGTGAAAGCATCTCCGGATATCGGTGACTTGCGGCGTCGCGTTCGCAATGAAGGAGTCGATCCGGCGCGCGCCAGTCGCGATTATATTCAGGATACTGGTTACAGACCTAGATAGTTAGCCTGTCCTGTATTCTTGACCAAATTTAAGCCCCATCCGATCCTTGGGCATCGGGTGGGGTCTAAATTTTGAAACGATCTTAAAATGAGGTTAATTCTCGAGCTTCAAATTGGGCAATATAGTCGTACATTCACCCATCGCTTATCAGCAATGATCTACTTTATTTTTGCTTGGACTTTACTGATTATTGCTTGCTGTTCAATTGGAACGGCTGTACTAAATTTGTTGCAAGCAGACTGTTTTGACCGAGTGGGCGATCGCTTGACAATTTCAGTCTGGCTGGGAGTCGTTGTGCTGTCAATTTCCCTCCTAGCAACATCCCTAGTGCTTCCCTTATCTCCCTCGGTGGGGGGGATTGTTATTTTGTCTCTTATTTTAGGGTCTATTGCCTCAAAAAAGACATGGAATGAACTTTTTGCGCTGATATCTATCCTGTCTCCCCAGATAATTTTTGCATATTTGATTTCAGCCCTCGGCGTTGCTGCGTTAACTACTAGACAGGTAACCTGGATTGACACGGGTCTTTACCATTATGGTGCGATTAAATGGTTAGCTAAATTTGGCGCTGTTCCGGGGTTAGCCCTGGTTCATAGCAACCTCGGTTTTACCTCATCCTGGTTTGCCTTCGCCGCCCCCTGGAATGCCGATATTTTCGATTCTCGCGTCAGTGCGATCGCCAATGGTTTTGTCTTTTTGATTGCTGTTTTACACTTTTTAATTTGTTTTTCTAAAATTTTCACCAATAAATCGCAAATAAGCGATTGGTTTGTAGTAATTTATTCTGTTATTAATTTACCATTCGTCGGAACAAATAATCTGATGTCGGTGATTTTGGTATCGCCGTCTCCCGATCTACCTATCCTTTTTTTGACTCTAGTCGTAGCTTGGGCAATTTTGATAATTTCCCAACACAAAACCTTGCCATTACAGGAAGTTAAAAATATTTTAGATGCTAAAACGATACCACTAATTCTCTCGGCTGGGGCAGTGACAATTAAACCAACTGCCCTACCTTTATTATTTATATCAGGCATTTTTTATATATTCGGCATGGAATTTAATTACCGACGAATTTTGATGGGTGCTGTTCTAAGCGTTTTGCTGCTTTTACCCATGTTTAGTTTCGGAATTATTACCTCTGGATGCCCGATTTATCCATCAAGTTTTTTGTGCGTAGATTTACCTTGGTCTTTAACAGCAAAAGCAGCCAAGGGTGCTGCCAAAGCTACTCATGATTGGACAAGCTGGTATCAATCACCTGAACCAGAAAAAAATTCTATTTTCTGGCTGTTGTGGCAGTGGTTTAATGATGCCAGATTACACCAAGTCATGGCTGTGGTGATTGTCATTTCAATTCTATGTTCTATCCAGATCGCGCTCAGCTCAAATCATCAAAACCGGGGACAACTTTGGTTAATAGCATTAGCTGCTTCAGGAATTACATTTTTAATGATGACAGCGCCTTTTTTCAGATTTGCACTGGGGTATTTAATTATTCTGCCTGCTTTATCAATGGCTATCTATTGCCGAAAAAAGTTGGGTTATATTTTGCATCAAATGGCTCATAATTATTTCAAATATTTTAGGAAAGGTTTTCTGGTAGTTACTTTTTCTTTAGCCACCCTGATTAGCATTTTATTGTTTAATAAAGCAACTCAATCGCAACTGCTTTTACCACCTCAGCTACCCCAAGGAGAATTATTACAAAAACAAGTAAACGGTATAAGCTATGTTTCTCCCAAGCCTGGTAGTTTATGTTGGCGAGCAGAATTACCTTGTGCGTTTGAGATTGAAAACTATGTAAAACTGCGGCAGCCAGAGCGGGGAATTCAAGCCGGATTTGTGCGAAAAAACGAGAATTGATCTGAACAATTATCCGGAAAAAGAGGCAATTAAAAATGGCATAGCTGACTCTAAAGACCACTGAGGATTAAAGTTGAGAAATGAGGAAATTTGAGAAATATCAGCGAGTGAATGCTGGATGTCACCTAAACGTGCAGGGGCAAATCTAACTTCTGATTTCCACTGGGGAAACTGAGCTTTTAAAATATCAACAAGTTCGAGTAGAGTTATAGCTTTGCCCGTGCCTAGATTGCAACTATAGCAGGAGCCAGGAGCAAGGGGGAGGGTTAAGGCTTTGGTGAATGCGATCGCTACATCTTTGACGTAGACAAAATCCCGCGTTTGCCTCCCATCCCCATAGATAGTAATCGGTAAATTCTGCTGCATAGCTGAGACAAAAATAGATATCACCCCAGAGTAGGGCGAGTTAGGAACTTGGCGGGCACCAAACACGTTAAACAAGCGTAACCCTACAAAGGAAAAATCAAAGGATTTAGCAAACAAATTGGCATACTGTTCGCATACCAGTTTTTGCAAGCCGTAGGGAGAAAGCGGCGAAGTAGGATGATCTTCTGTTACAGGCACTTGAATCGGGTTACCATAAACAGCAGCAGAACTGGCAAAAACGAGACGCGCAATCTTTAAAGTCTGAATTAGCTGCATTACAGAAATTGTTACAGAAAGATTGTTATGATGAGCCTCTAGGGGTTGCAACCAAGATTCTGTCACCGAGGGAGTGGCTGCTAAATGGGCAATGCCATCAATTTGATCGGGAAAATCTTCTGGTTTACAGGCAGAAATGTCTTTTTTGAGGAATTTGAGCCGAGGATGCTTGGGTAAATTTTTTAGCCTACCTGTCGTCAGATTATCAACTACTGTGACATTGTAACCTTCTGATAAAAGCTGTTCGGTAACGTGAGAGCCAATAAAACCGGCTCCGCCAGTAACAATAAAGTGCATGATTTTGGAATCATCCATGTATGTTAAACGGACTCAGGGGATTTGGAGTTATTGAGAAAGCTGCGAGAATTTGCTGCAAGCTTACTCTTAAAGTAGAACTTTGCTCCGGAAAAACATCCTAAAACTTCTTCTAAGAGGGTACTGTATCTGAGCCTTCCCTTGAGAAAACCAAATAAAAATAAATTGGTAAAGTATGGGAGAAGCAGGGCTATACGAACTAGGTTACCCCAGTGTTTGTATCTTTCAAACCTAATCAGCAACTCTGTTACATGTCCGCGCATGTAATAAAAGATTTGCCGCCTTAAACTATCCATCTCCCGACGATGGCAATGGTAGGCTACAGCAGTAGGTTCGTAACGGCAAGTCCAGCCTTCAGCCAGCACTCTGTACCAAAATTCAGAATCTTCACTACATCCAGAAGTTCCTGCTCCTAACCGTTCGTCAAAGTCACCTACTAGCTCAATAGCCTTGCGCCGGAAGGCCATATTAGCACCAGCGCCTATGCGCCAAGCCGGAACGCCCAAAAGCTTATATTTCTCAAAGTAATCATTATCAAAGGTTAAGACACGGTATCCTCGATTAAAGCTCCAGTATTTCTCAAAAATAAATTGCGATTGTGTTTTCAGTTCTGCTGCTAGGACTAGCCCGGTGACAACCATTACCTTGGGGTCATTAAAGCTTTGCCGTAATCGGGCTATCCAGTCAGTATGAAGCGTTAAATCATCATCAGTGAATGCGATAATTTCACCTGTACAGTGACGGATACCTGTATTACGCGCCGCGCTCAAACCAGGTCGGGGTTCTAATACATAGCGAATGCCGGGGATTTGGGCTACGAGTTGCTTTGTAGCGTCTGAACTGGGGGCATTATCGACAACCAAGATTTCATCGGGGAGTTGGGAGAGTTGTTGGAGCGATCGCAAACATCGTACCAAATGCTCTGGGCGATCGCGCGTACAAATCACTACAGAAACCGTTTCACTTGCAGGCGCGGACAACTGTTCGCGCAGCTTAACTAAGAATGGTTCCCAAGCCATCAAAGCATTTAAGCCTGAATTTGTCACTGGAAAGACTTCTGGTAGGGGAATACCTTGTTCTAAGAGGTGAGCCTCGATCGTGGGAGCGATAGTTTTCAGTGCATTTTCTGCCAATTGATCTCTAGACATTGGCAATTCATTTTCCCAGATTTCTTGATGACCCAGAGGAATGCCATACCACCAAAAGACAACATAAAGCACTGGGTATTCCCCATCAGATGATAGGCTAGGAATTCCTTCACTGATTTCAATGTGTACTATTTTTCGGGGAGCAAACGTAGTCATGATATTTTATCCAAAAGCTATCTTTACCCGTTATCAAACTTCATTTACGCACGAAAACATAATAATCTACTATAGGCTTAAACAGTTTTCCTCCTTGCCGGAACATTTTTTCTCTTGTCTCCTCTGGTAAGGTTTTACTTAATAAGTACTTAATGGCTCTTTCTAAGCCAATATTGGGTATAGCCCATCGGCTATGAGTTCTAAATAATAGTTTGTAATCTCGTTCCATATTTTTCAAGTATGAATCTGTGACTTCTTTGTAACTATAAGGTGTTATAATTAAATAATCACCCCTGGATAATTTGGCAACTGCTTCAGATTGAAAAACGCTGTAAGGTGAATTAGGATCGGGGTTCCATTCAGATTGATTGTCTGATGGCAAGTCAGACTTAAGGTCAAACTCTTGAATTGTCAAACCTTTGTATTTAAGATACTGACCAAAATCAGAATAATGGTAGCCATTACTATTGCGGTCTATGGCATCTAAAAAAATATTAATGCGCCGATCGGGATGCTTGCTCTTAATATCTTTGACCAAGAAATCCATTGTCAGATTAGCATTAATCGGTATATACTTGTACTCGCTCAGCGTTTCCAAACCCAGAGGTACTGCGCTAGTTACCTGGAGAAAAATAGCAATACCAAGAGCAACCTGCCACCACCTCCTAGCCATTAATTTTTCATCAGTTTCAGTCATAAATAAAAGCAAAGCTGGGATAGCAAAGATGTATACAGGGAGTAAGTAATAGGATGACTGGAGATTCAATTTAAAAATCGCAGCCATATAAACTATCGCTGCCCCTAACATGGCATCATATACCGGATGAGGTGTTCGTTTTTTGATCAAAACCCTATAAAAGCGCCATCCAGCGAGAGGAACCAAACAAAAGAGCAAAATGGGGTCAATGAAAACGTAGGCTAAGATATTTCTTATAACCCCGATCGAGCTGGATGATGCCACCACTTCTGCATAATTATTTGCTCCACTATTTAAGTAAATTACAAAGAAATACACCAAAATAAAAATTAAACAACCTATTAGCAGTAAAATGTCTAAAATTTTAACTTTAAAACTTGACTTTTTCCATGAAATAATTAAATGTAATAAGGTAAAAACACCAATAGCCAAAAATACTGGTTCTTTATAGTAAATTGCCAAATTTGCCAATAGATTAATCCAAATTATCATCAAGGTTGATTTATTATTAGAGTATTCTTGGTTTTGCTTGAGATAATATAAGTAAAAATAAATAAATAGGACAACGAAGAATACAACTCCTCGTTCAGGCACAACTAACCTAAACCAGACATTATTTAATCCTGGTGAAAGCAAGAATAGCAATAAAGTCAAATAGATAAGTTTAGTATTTTTTGTTGACCACCTTAAAACCCTGGAAAATATCAAAAAGAAAACTAGCAATTGCAGAGCATTGAAAATATAATAGGAAAATGGTGTAGCAGGCAACACCATAGCCACGAGATTGTATTCTTGGCTCTGAAGGGGGTTAAAACGTGCATCTTCAAAATGTATTTCAAAAGGGTAATATTTGCCAATTTGTAGACTATCAAAAAACCTGGGTTCTTCTATTGGTGCAAATTGAGGATTGAGCAGTAACAATACCACATAAACCCCCAGAAATACGTAAAATAAAATTTTTGTAGCTTTGACCACAATCAACCTCTCTGTTATTTCCTTGCTAGGGAGAGCAATTTTAAGTGAATAATTTTCCTAACCCAGATAGACGTTTTTTGATTTGGTATAAGTAGTGCAAGAGCCGATTGGTATATGGCAACAATCCAATTTGCAGAGCCTGCCATAAGTCAGGGTCTTCAACTTTTTCTTGCGCGAGATACCCTTCGATCCATTTCAAAAAATTATGATGGGGTTCGCTATCTTTAAACGGGTTGTATTTTCCGGTTTTTTGTTCGACGTTACATGTCGATTCGGGATGCTGCCGATATCGATCCCAACATTCATCGCTCGCGTATACAGGTATCTTTAGGTATACCTTGGCAAAAAAAGCTCGATCCTCAAATAATCCCCGAAAAGATGGTTCAAAACCTCCTATTTTGGCAAACACCTGTTGTCGGATTAGGACACCACATGTAGCAGGTGCATTAACTTCGTTTTTCAGTAAGAGCGAGAGTAGTATTGGTGGTTTGAACAGGGTATTCCCTGGGACGCCAATTTCTCGCAGACAGTCTTTTTTGCTATCTTCAGGTTTGCCCGTCCAACTGTACCAATATTGAGTCGGGCCAAAAACTACCTCTGCTTCTGGCTGGGATTGGAGGATAGCGACTTGACGCTCTAGTTTCTGCGGTAACCAAATATCGTCAGCATCTAAGAAGGCAATATAATCGCCTTTGGCATTGCTAATCCCCAAATTGCGCGTCGCACTCATACCGCGATTTTGATGATTTTCGTGTTCGAGATACCGCACTTTTTCTGGGTATTTTTGAGCATATTGCTTGGCAATTTCGGTGCTACCATCGGTCGAGCCGTCGTCTACAAGCAACAGTTCCCAGTTATCGTAGGTTTGGGCGAATACGCTGACGATCGCTTCCTCAATAAACTTCTCGCCATTCAAAAAGATGATGATTCCAGAAACTAAAGGTTTTGCGTTCATAGCATTCAGCCACTATAAAACCATTTAAACAGCCGCTTCTCAAATTCTTTGCTATTCCAGTTTTCCACGGCGAAGCGAGGGAATTGATAACAATCGCTATGGCGCCAGACGGTGTGTTGAACTGTCGAACAAGCACAGTTAAATCCGGCTTCTGGAATTAAGGGAACAGTATCTGGCGCATAATCTCCAAAAGGATAGGCGAAACTATTAACCGAATGCTCTAACAATGCTTCCAAATCGGCTTTACTTTGCTGAATTTCATCGCGCTGAAACGTAACATCATGCGCTGATAAAAATGGGTGGGTGACTGTGTGCGCGCCGATTTCTACCAATCCCCCTTGCGCGAGGGTACGAACTTCTTCCCGAACTAGGGGGCGGTAGCTGGGACGAGGGGTGGGTTCTGCACTCGCCCAAGCGATGATTTGATCTTGTAGCTGTTGTCGTTCAAACGCTGGTATTGGGCGCAATTGTTCCCAAACCGAGTAGTAGAAGGCAAGCCGAGAACCAGGTTCGCCGTCCCAGGCGTTGCGCGCGCGATCGCTCTGATACTCCCCTTCACTGTAATCCACCGCCGCCCCCAACTCCCACGAGTGGGTACTGCCATTTATCTCCAAACACAGTTTATCGGGCAACCTACCCGGTTTTAACAATACCCGCTCTAGTTCATCCCACCAGAACTCTCGATTTTTTCCCACCTCTCCTGTGGTAATAAAAACGGTTGCGGGGATGTTAAATTTCTCCAGCAAAGGTTTTGCGTTATCAAGGTTATCTACATAACCATCGTCAAAGGTAATAACTACCGCCCGCTGGGGAATTTTACCCTGGCGATGGGCTTGGGTTAATTGCTGAAGACTTATTGGTTTAGCATATTTTTGCAAAATTGTCAAATGTTCGGCAAAGTGCTGGGGCGTTACGCATAGCGACCAAGGATCTAAGTCCACGTCAGCGATGCGGTGGTACATCAAAATCAGCGCCCTGGAGGTGAATCGTTTTTGCAGCCATTCTGTGCCTCGCTGGAAGATGTTTGAGTTCATGTTAAGGTTTGACGGCTCGGATAGTAATTAAGAGTTCGTAACAGCGATCGCGATGATCTAATTCTTCCTTAGTTAGTTCGTTGAAAGATAGTCCTTCTAGAAATGCGATCGCACTCAGCACATTCCCGTAAGTTTCCACCTCAACACAATCTTTGGGGAAAAACTCCTCAAACAGTTGCCGAGCCGATAAAGTTGTAAACGACCAGCACCAATAATCTGCCCATTCATCGGTGCTAATTTGACTGATACCCGGTACTGTTGCTAGGATGACTCCCCCTGGTTTAAGGATGCGATAAATTGTCTTCAAAGCTAGGCGAAAATCGTAAACCAGGTGGAGCGTTTGGGTCAAAATAAAACAATCGAAAGCGTCTGAGGGAATAGAATCGGCGTTGGTGAGATCGCCGATAAAAGTCGCGATTGGGTTACCTTCTTTGACGTGTAGCACATCGCGGGTGGTGACGCGATCGCCGCCAAATTGCCTAGTATAAGAATCATCGCCAATTTCCAGAACCCGCCCTTGAATATCATTAGAATAACGCGCCAGAAAGTTTTCGATGTAGTAGCGGTCAACGGGCAGACCCCGGTCATAACCAAACTCTCGGCTAATTGGCGTCACTCGCCGCAAGCTACCAAAATCTACTTTTCCCACTGGCGGACGACCTTTCAAGGCTGGTAATAAATTTTTAAACCAACGCAGGTAAGGGGAATTTAATGCTTGATTCACTATTAAAGCTCCTGATTAAATCGTTAAACTTTGTTGACAGAAACCCGGTTTCTTATTTGATGTCTAGTTACGTTGCCTTAGCATTTTTCAGAGAAACCGGGTTTCTTTGCGTAAGCGTACAAGGTCTGCCGCACCAACCATTTTACTCGTCCTGCAATCAACGTTATCAGATACTGAGCCGGGGTTACAAACGTGGATAAGCGCGGATGTCGATAAGGCCATAACGCCTTGTGGTGAGCCTGCCAAAGTTCAGAGTCTTGAACTTTTTGGGCAGATATATACTCACCTAACCAATTCAAGAAAATCAAACGTACCGGATGCGGTTTAAAAGGATGATATTCTCCCGCGCGAATTGCCACATAAGAACTTGAATCAGGATGCTGTCTATATTTATCCCAACATCCACCCTCGACAAACACGGGTGACTTAAGACAAATCTTGGCTAAAAAAACCTGATCCTCATACATATGCTGAATTGTTTCATCAAATCCCCCAGTTTCTTCCACAACTTGGCGTCTTGCCAGAAGACCGCAAGTGCAAGGAAGCATCCCCGGATATTTTAAAAATAGAGTTAGCAGCATCGGTGGCTGGAATAAAGTATTAGGCTTCACTCCTAGATTTGCCAAATAATCCCGTTGCATATCACTCGCTTTTCCCGTCCAGCCATACCAATATAGCGTTGGGCCATAGACCATGCCCGTTTCTGGCTGCGATTCTAGAATAGGGACTTGCTGTTCTAGTTTTTGGGGCAAAAAGACATCATCCGCATCCAGCAGGGCAATATACTCGCCCTTGGCGTGGGTGATGCCAAGATTTCGGGAAGTACTCTTGCCACGATTTTGGTGATTTTCGTGTTCTAGATAGCGGATATTTTCTGGATATTGCCTCGCATATTTTTGAGCAATTTGTGTACTTTTATCCGTTGAACCGTCATCGACTAACAACAATTCCCAATGCTCGTAGGTTTGGGCAATAACGCTTTCTATAGCTTCTTCAAAGAATTTTTCAGCATTGAAAAAGGGAGTAATTACGGAAACCAGAGGTTTGTTATTCATATATGAATTTTAAATTGATTCCACCCAAATCCCAAAAATGCTTGAATTATCCCTCAGATAAAATGAGCGAACCTCCAGGGGCGCTGCAAGACCAATTTGATTTGGTTCAGACGATATTGAACGCGGTTTAACAGATAAGCCAACAGCGGGCGATCGCATTGCCATTTTTCCCATTGAAAAGCCTTCCATACTTGGCGATCCTGTACGTTTTGTTCTAATAAATAATTACCAAGCCAATTTAAAAAAGGCCGCCTTGTAGCATAGTATTGTTCGGTTTCTGATTGGGAACTACAACTCTCTGGATGCTGCCGATATTTCGCCCAGCATTCATTGGCTACATATACAGGTGCTTTAAGCAAAACCTTAGAAAAAAATGCCTGATCTTCATACATTGTCCGAAAAGCCTCTTCAAACTGTCCAATGTCTTTAAAAACTTCTTGCCGCACCAAGGCATTGCATGTGGTCGGAGTTTGAAACTTATTTTCTAATAATTGCAAGAGCAAATTTGGTGGTTGGACTAGCGTATTCGGTTCAACTCCTAAATCGTAAAAATGGTCAAGCTGGCTATCTTTATTATTCCCAGTCCAGCTATACCAAATTTGGGTGCGTCCGTAAACCATCGCCGCTTCTGGGTGAGAGTTGAGGATGGCTACTTGCTGTTCTAGTTTTTGGGGCAACCAGATATCATCTGCGTCTAAAAAGCCGATATAATTACCTTTTGCGTGCTTGATGCCCAAATTGCGGGAAGCACTCATGCCGCGATTTTGATGGTTTTCGTGTTCGAGATATCTAACTTTTTGGGGATATTTTTGGGCATATTCTTGGGCAATTGCCGTACTTTTATCCGTCGAACCATCATCGACTAACAACAGTTCCCAATGCTCGTAAGTTTGGGCGAAGATGCTGGCGATCGCTTCTTCCATAAACTGCTCGCCGTTCAAGAAAATAATGATGCTAGAGACTAAAGGTTTGCTACTCATTACTTGAGCCTATTAGTAAATTTTCATCTATTTTGCCGAAATAAAGCGGTAAATTGTCCATTCAGGAGTAGATTGCTTGAGTTGAGACTTCTCCTTGAGATATCTTAGAAGTAAGGGATGCTCTTTGTCGATCTTATTTTGTTGTACGCCCACAATTCCTAACCATGTAGCACCGTTCTTTCGCAGGCTTTCAATCATTTGAATAGAAATCCTATCGTCTTTAGGAAGTGCGGTGTCATCTTCTTTGCCTTCTGGGTATTCTGGCCCATCTCCAAGTGTAAATACCCAGCCCCGACGATGACTATAGTAGATTGCTATAGGATCGCCTAGAGCATGTGCGAGGGTAACAACCAAGTCATTTGGTTGACTGATTTGATGCAACGCCACGCCCAATTTATAGCTTTGTTCTGCATACCAGTTTGGTGGTTCATACATATTTTTCAAAGCTCTTTGTCCAAAAACATTTAGAATAAGCAGCAGTGATATTGCAATCAACACTGGCACTTTCAACAGCAATTTTCGTGGTATTACTGTTAAGAATGACTGTGCCATCCCAGCTGTAAATGTGGCAATGACGATGATGCCTCGTCCGGCTAGCGTTGCAGCTATAGGATTAACAATATGCAGGTTCCAAGCATTTGCATACAACTCATGCGCTCCCACCAACAAAAAAATCATAAATCCGAAAAACCACCAGTGAAATAGCCACCTAGCTTCACCTGACTCATCAACAGAGATTGGGTTAGCAGTAGATTCTTCTTTTTCCCGAACGCGAGGCGGCGAAGAGATTAAACCTAATAACACTAGGACAATGCCTGGTACAGTCCATAACCACCATCTCAAATATTGGAAAATATGAGGTAGGAAAAATTTTTGCTCGATCCATTCCTGTAGTCCATCCCAAATCCAAAATCCGTCACCGGCAAAATGATGGGGTGGGTAAGACAGGGCGAGATATCTTGCCCATAAGTAGTAGGCAATAATTGGGATGAGTGCGATCGCCATCGCTACTACCACCATCATTATTTGTCGGCGGTGCTGTTTTGTATTGGGTTTCAGTATCGCGAACGTTGCATAGATACTGGGAATTCCCACAATTAAGCCAGTAATTTTGGTTAAGCCACCCCAAGTCCCAAAGAAACTTGCCAGTAATAGATACTTCAAACCTTCGGTTTTTAGGTAGGCTACTAGCATCCATAAGCAGGTAGTTGTCAGCGCTACCATTGCTGGATCGGGAAGGAAAGATCGTTCTACAAATATGCTTCCAGGTAACACTGCCATCACCGCAGCAGTGACTAGGGCATGTTTTTCATCCCACACCAGTCGCACCAGTTGATAGAGAGCAAAAATTCCCCATATTCCAAAGGCAACTGCTACACTACGTCCCACCCAATCCTGTTGTCCAACTACCAAATACAATAGTGCTGCAATATAGGAAACTGTTTGAAATTCACGTCCTTGATAGTTAGGCCCAGGTCCGCTCCAGTTAACTTCAGGATAGAAAATATTCCAGTTGGTGCGATAGAAGTTTTCTGCCATCATCGCTGTACTAGCTTGCCGCCAACTAAAGCCATCGATGAATGGCTGGTTAATGTGATGCGATCGCAAAACAGCACCAACTACCAGTATGGCGATCAATAGATAATTTTTTAGCTGCAATCTACTTATTTTCATACAATACCTACTTAAAATCCTTATCAGGCATTCAGGCATAAATAGTCATTTGAACACCGCTAGCCAGTCTTCAAAGATGGGCATATATTCCTTATATATTAGAATTATGGCGAAAATCATCAGCATCATAAACGCCCAAATGCTCCTGACAACAATTTGGGCTATGCGATCGCTTTTAGTGAAATTGATTAATCTTTCCATGATGCCATTATCCTACTATCCTACATTTTTTTGAATATTTTTATCTCCGGATTTATTTTGTTGAGATTTCCGGACATATATCTCTGATCTGAATCTGAAGGTATTTCTTCTATATCTAAAAAATTCCATTTCGGTTTAGACTGATATTGTAATATCAATTTATAACCCATCTTTTCACTATTTAGTTTTTCAAAAGCTTCATATTCCTTTGTACCTTTATCAAACCGAGTAATGTTATATGAACTTGTCGTAATAATATAATCAATTTTTTCTTTTTCTAATTCTTTCTCTTCGGGAATAGTCACATTTTTTATCTTGGCAAATTTTTGTAATTCAAACCTTGGTAAATATTCCTTTATCCCAACGCTTAAAACCGCAGCTTTTTCATTTATATTCTGTCTCATCCAACTTTCGACATAATATCTTGAATCCCCAGCCATTAAAATATTCACTGAAACCGCATGTAGGAAAGTATAGAAAAATATTAAACTGAAAAGAATAGCTAGCGTTTTATCTCTTAATAACTCAGCAACAAGTTTACCACCGAAAAAAGACAAGATTATGCATATAGGTATCATAAAGCGATCGCGCGAATACAAAATAACGCTAATAAAAAAAACATAGTAGGATAGGGCAGGAATTAATAGCGACAGCAACAAATAGTTTTTTCTGTTTTGTATAACAGTAGCCCCTAACCCTAATAAACATAAAATGCTGACGGGCCATCCCCAAGAACGCCTAATATCTGTCAAGCTGCGCCAAAACAATTTTAAATGTTCTGAAATATTGTTTTCTGGCCTATCCAAAAATTCACTACTATTGTAACTTGCTGGCCCCGCCAGTTCCTTTATATGTCCTATAAAACCGTTCCAATTAAACAATATGTTGTGATATATAACAAATAAACTAATTCCTATAAACATGCAAATAATAATATTTCTATCTTGCAGCAAATCGGCTATTTTAATTTTATTGTTTATACTTTTTTTAATGTACAGGTAATAATTTAATATAATAAATAAACCTGTCAAAATATAAAATCCATAAGCTTGATCTTTTGTGCAAACTGACGTTACGCAAGTTATTGTAAACAATAAGTAATCAGCCGTTTTATGATGCTTCAAAATTCTAATATAGAACAATAAGGATAGGGCAAACCAGAAAATGTAAGGAACTTCTACATTTGTAGTCTTAGAATAGTAGATGAAAGGGGTATTTAAAGCAGTAATGAGAGCGGCAAATAGAGATGATTTGTTATCGTAAATTTCTCGACCGCATAAATAAACCACGAACACAGTAGCCGTTCCCATCAAGACGCTGAGAAATCTTCCCAAGTAAAAAAGTATGGTATAAGTCGGCAAAGATTGAACATCTACGATTTTAAGTTTGTGTAAAATTAGAAAAGGTAGATACAAAATAGTCAGTACATAGTAGTGAAAAGGTGGATAGGTATCATACCAACCATTAGAAAAATAATTAGATACTGCCCATAAAACACGTTGGGGGCTGACTTCATCTACCGCCCAACCAATAAAGCTTGGCAACCCCCACCAAATTGCGTAAACATTGAGAAAAAAGCTGAATATCAATATCAATCTAATATTCAGCGGTAATACTTTCCTTAAGTAACCATAAGCCATTAATTCGCTCCTTTTTAAATCAATAAATTTCTACGAATTAGAAGCTATGGAGGTCAGCTTGGCAGTAAATGCGTCTAAACTGTCCGAACTTTTCACTTCAATACGTGGGAGTGCCAGCAAGGATTGGTTTAACGAGCATAAACCTGAGTTCCTGGTTAATGCAAAATCATAACCGCAAACTCCGACGAGGTATTGCAGCAAAGGATTGAACTTGCCATCAGGATAGGCAAAGGTAGATATAGGTATTGCGAGTTCATTCTGAAGAGTTTTGTGCGATCGCTTAATTTCATGCCATGCTTCAACTAATGACAGCGCGGTAAGATCCCGACGGCTAGCAGAATGGGAAGCAAACGTCACGCCTTCGGATTGAAGTTGACGAATTTGCTTCCATTCCAGTAATAAAATTTCCTCTTCGTTAACTCGATCCCAAGCCTTCAACTTGTCAATTTCGTCTGTATAGATAAACACAGTAGCCGAGAAACCGTAGCGTTTTAATAAAGGCCATGCATAGTGCAAAAAGTCTTGGCAACTATTATCAAAAATAATAGCTACTGCGCGACCTGTTACAGGATTGCCACTGTTCACCGTGTAGCCCCATTCTTCTATACTAATGCTACGGTATCCAGCTTCACGCAGGTAATGCAGTTGTGCCTCAAAAGCTTCCGGTGTCACAGCTGAAAGCCTTCCCACTTGGGAATCTGCTGGTGCAACGCGCTGGTACGAAAGGATTGGCAATCGCTCTGTTGTAGTCAAAACAACATCAGCGGCTATATCTGGGGGAAGGTGGTGATGCTCTACAACCTCTAAAAACTTTACGCTCTTTGGGGTGCTACGGTGCGAGAACAAATGCCTTTGAGCATGGCGTCGAAATAATTGAATCCGGTAAAGAGGCGTGCCTAGTTCCTCAACAAATTCAAGCTCGCGGCTACTTGCGAATGTTTCACCAATAAATTTTGCCCCAAACCCATGACCCCAGTCAAACCCAGAACTTTTAGGATCGTCGATTAGCACGTTGGAGTGTGTCATCAACAGATAACCCCCCGGCTTTAGTGCTTTCACAAATTTATCTACTATTGGTTTGAGTTGCTTGCGAGCGCCTACAAAATAAAGCACCTCGCTGCATACAATCAAATCAAAAGATCCGGGAATGTCCTCCTTCATGAAATCCAGGCACTGAAAACTGACGTTTTCCAAATTTTCACAACGTTTTCTAGTGCGGTTAATTGCGCTTTCAGAAATATCAGTTGCTAACAGTTTCTTCACGCGAGGTGCAAACTGTACGGTAAAGTGACCCTCAGCACAGGCGAGTTCCAAGGCTGACTCAATTGGCGGATTTGGAATCATCGCTAGAGTCTGCTCATATTTCGTTTGCTCGTAGGCATTCGTATAATTCCAAGGATCGGGATGTTCCGTGAATAGTTGCTCAAAATGCTCTTGAGGATTATTACTTGGATGGTTCGACAGTTCCACCTTCCTATTTGACCCAAGTAACCGCTTAATATTTTGGGCGAGGCGTAGGATTGGAGGAACGAGCAATAAAGCTGACCACAGGCAACGTTTAAACAAGTGCTTCACTTTATACATATAGTTAGGTAAGCTTAGTTTCCATAACATCAAATTTGCCCAAACAGCACTAATGCGAGCCGAAAAACCGGGTTGTTTGGCATACTTCATCAGTAGTTGTTGAGCAATCCATTTAGCAGGAACAGCAAGTTTAGCAGTATTTGAATGCGCTTCTAATGCTACTAAAAAATCATCCAGGTTACCTTCGCAGCTAGACCAAACTTTGTCCCATTCGCTGCGAGGTTGCGATGCAGAAACCATCGCATGGATAAAGATGCAATTAGCAACTTCATAGGGATTGAGTGTCGGACACTGCTCACCTTTAAGCATATCCAGCATAAAGCGGGCATCTTTACCACCGCCAATCAAGTATCCCGCGCAAGCACACAGCAAATCAAACTTAGCCTTTGTCAGTTGTTCTGGTGGCAAACCATTGGGATAGACTGGATGGGGCTGTGACACCCTGGGATCGAAACCGTGTCCCCTAGTTAACACTTGAATACCGTTATTGAGCAACTGATGACCATTGCGGCTGAGGGAATTGGGTAGGGTGCGATAACCTGCTAAAATTTCCTCCACTACCCCAAAGCGTGCCCCTGTGCGGGCGATTGCCTGCCAAAGCGCCCAGTCTTCACAGGAACGCAACTCAGGATCAAAACTGCCTACAGCTTTAACAAGCGCGAGGGACACCAAGAACGTATGGATAATTGAAAGGCAATACTGAGTCAACGGGACAAACAAGTCACCGGCTAAGCCTGCACATTGCTGAAATACTTGCTCCCCATCTGGCAGTACATAAGTCCAGCCACAATAAACAATATCAAGGCTAGGATCTGCTTCTAGCAAACTTGTTAGCCGCTCTAGGTGCTGCGGAAAAATCCAATCATCTGCGTCTAAGAAAAGTAACCAGTCATAGCGTGCTAATGCTATACCGCTATTGCGGGCACCACTCGGTCCAGTGTTTTGCTGAGACAACAAGCGAATACGTTCATCTTTCTCCATCAAACTCTCAACGATGGCAACTGTGTTATCAATTGAACCATCATCAACAACTATTGCCTCCCAATTCTGAAAAGTTTGTTTAAACAGAGATTGGAGCGTTTCCGCAATTGTGTCGGCTGCATTATAGGCAGGAATGATTACTGATACTTTCATATGGTACTAATATAGGCGTTTGCCCTCCAATTGTCTGCGTTGAATCGCCCTGGAGTAACTTGCTTCTTGCAGTTCGCTGATACGTTCGGCACTGTACTGAGTGACTAAACGTTCCCTGGCTGCTTGCCCTAACTTCATGCGTAACTTCGGATCTGCTAACAGTGCGATCGCAGCTTCAGCAATTTTAGCCGAACTACGAGGCGGTATTAGTTTTCCTACCTCATTCTCACCTTCATCAAGCATGTCAGCCATCCCACCTGCATTAGTGGCAATAATTCCTCGACCAGCTGCCATTGCTTCCAGACAAACGCAAGGGAAATTTTCCCAAAGACTGGGAAAGACGCATATATCAGTATTGGCTAAAATATCGGGAATATCGTCCATAGCTACAGCACCAGTGAACTCTATTGATTTGATATAAGGTTTTAGTTGCCGCTCTAAGTATTGCCGCATATCTAAACGTGGATTGGGAGAAGGTTCTGCCGCACCGACAAAGCGGAATTTTACGTTGGGATAGCGATGCAAGATTTGAGGAATTGCTTGGGCTAGGTCAAGCACACCTTTACGAATTTCTAGTCTACCTATGAAGGTAACGATATTTGTTTGGGTATCGATGGGAATCTCTAGCAGTTTTTTTGAGGGGATGTATGGGTAAGGTACGTGACCGATTTTGGCTGAATCTAAGCCCCATTCCTCAACCATTAACTTTCCTAAAGAGCGGGATGGTGTAGCAATTTCGTCGGCTTTTAAGGCGTGCGATCGCTCTATCTCGTCAACTTTCAACACCTGTAAACGATAAGCTGCTCCACTTGGAGCATATCCCCAAGCCGGTTTAATTCCTCTAATTAATGAGCTAAAATATAAGTAACTTTTCTTCAAAAAAGACGCATCTGATTCGCAGTAGTTAAGCTTTAGCAGCAAAATTGAAGCCGTGTGAAGTTTAAGCACTAATGGAATGTCCAAAACCAGATCGACAGCGACTCGTGCATCAGCCCCATAGTCGGGACCTTCAAGCACATCAAATTTTACAACACCATGTTGCTGAGCAAAGATAGGGCCAATTAGTTGGGCAAAATTCCTTTGTTCTGGTTCGTTAATCCGATGTACCAGTATGCCATCTTCTAACTCACTACCAGAACGACACCGGCTCCCCGCAAATACCTCGACGTGATGCCCTCGATTGTTTAACATTCGGGCTGCCTGTTGAACATAAGTGGCAATCCCACCATCAGCAGTATCTGGCGGATATTCGTAACTGATAAAAGCAATTTTCATTTTTATTTTTTACCATTACTCTTTTTTAAACCCTTTCTGTTGCAAAAATTGCTCGCCGACTATCAGCGGTTATGTTACAAAAACTATAAATCTATATTATTGTATATTTATCCTATCTTATTTTTAACGGTAACTTCAAATTTTGCCTAGATCTGATTTCTTTTTGCCCCCCTAGAATCATTACTGCTTGATATTTCTACCATTCTAGCATATTTCCAACGAAAAATTTACAGTAGGGGAGAGCGAAAAATTGGCTCAAGCCAGCATCAGGATGAGATAATTAAGCAAAACTGCTCTCAACTCAATTAATCGAGGTGTCAGAATGAGAAACATAAAAATAATTTATATCAATCTCGCGCTAGTCCTGTTGGCTCTGGGTAGCTGGCTAATCCTATTCCCATATACGATGCCTTATACTACTGATTCAGCAGCCTATATTGAAGCAGCTCGCTATTTTAGGCAAGGACAAGGACTGCTAGTAACAAACTATGGACTCAACCCTATTGAAAAAGACTTATACCCATTGGATGTATTTCCGCCAGCTTATCCTTTTCTGATTTACGCCTTTACCTGGTTGGGAATAGATGAAACACAAGGAGCAATTGCTGTACAGGCAGTTTCGTTTGCTTTGTTACCGCTTTTGTTTTTTCTTCTTTCTAGACGCATCCTACCTCAAAGTTTAGCTATAGTTTCAGCAGTTTTATGTACGTGGAACTTTCCTATTGTCACAGCCTCACTGCGTGTTTGGTCAGATCTACCATTTCTGGTTTTTACCCTGTTGAGTTTTGAAGTCCTATTTCAAGCAATCTTAAAAAAGCGAATATTTTACATTTTCTTAGCCGGATTGCTTGCTGGTTTTGCCTGCCTAGTTCGTAACGTTGGCTATGCACTCGTTTTTGCCAGTCTTTTTGGTTTGATTGTTGCTATTATTTCCGCTCAATTGCCTCGAAACTTGTGGTGGAAAACAGGAATAGCTTATATGGGAGGAGTCGTAGGAATATACGGATTTTGGCTATTACGCAACCTGGCGGTATTTAACAGTTTCCAACCATACAGTATGGATCCCTCCGAATTAACTCTTATTGATAACATAAAGCATTACTCTTCTACTCTAACCACTATGTTTCTAGGCACATTTATAGGCACAAGTTACTTAACAAAATTTTTTATTCCTTTGCTCGGTATCCTATTGGTACTGTGGAGTATTTATATAATATTACAGGCAGCTAAAAATCGGCATTGGCACTTGCTCAAAAAAGAAAAAATTATATTTTGGCTGACCTTGGGAATTTATGGTTTTTCTGGCTCGGCACTTGTTATTATTGCTAGAACTAAATACAAATGGGGAGAATACATCAACGATCGTCATTTACTCCAATATCAATGGATTATTATTATCGGATTTATAGCTGCATTATACTTTTTTTATCGAAAGCAAAATAGGCGGTTTTTTACCGGAGTAATTGCAACGGTTTTTATCCTAACTTTTTTAGTGGGTCAGGTAAGAAATATTAGTTTGAGGCTCTCTTATGATTCAGCAGTACCCAAACAAGAATTTATGCTGGTCGAATCTTTTGTTCCTCTAATGAAATCTATCCCTCAAGATGCTTTGATTGCTTCCAATTATCCTACATTAATTAGAATTGCATCAAAACGCCCTGTTCGGAAATTTTATGGAGACATGACACCTGAAGCTCTCAGAGAAAAAGTTATGCCTTATCGAGATCTATATGTGATTTTATTGCCTCATGAACTGGAAAAATATCCGACTTGGTATGAAGTTTATCACGCTCGAAAAAGGTTGAATGGATATAGTCTTGTTGCTAAGAAAAACACAATTATCCTTTTAAAAGGGTTGAAACCTAATTAAACTTGTTTTTCAGTATGAGGTAATACGAGCTTTTATAACCTATTAACATAATTACTGTATAGGTTATTTTTAAACCATTTACGAGTCAAACTTTGTTAGTAAATTCATCTCTGTTGCTGCATAGTAACAGATACAATTTGGCTTAAAATATCTTTAATCAACTGCTTTGTTCGATAAATTTTGTATCGAATGCGTTGTTTGAGATCGTATAAGATGGGATGACGATAGGCAAATAGATGATCTTGTAGTTCGTTCCAAAGTTCAACATTCTTGTTTCCTCGCTCAAGCAGATACTTTTCTATCCAGTTCAGAAATAACAACCTTCCAGACGCTTGCTGATTTGTTTTCTCGACAATTGCACAACATGAGTCGGGATGCTGTCTATATTTAGCCAAGATCCCGCTCGTTACGCATACAGATGCATTGAAACAGACCTTGGCATAGAAGACTTGATCTTCATACAACCCACGAAAACTTTCCTCAAATCCGCCGATCGCTTCTAGCAATTCACGCTCTACTAGAAGGCTACAAATACAAGGTACAGCATCCCCATTTTGCAAAAACATGGTTAATAACTCCGGGGGACGGAACAATGTATTAGCTTTACTTGTCAGTTCTGCCACATTGTCACAGAAGTCCTTCTGATTTTCCTCCGGATTACCTGTCCAGCTATACCAGTAGAGAGTATCACCATAAACCATACGCGCTTCAGGATGAGCATTGAGGATAGCAACTAGACGTTCCAAACACTGAGGTAACCAAACATCATCAGCATCTAAAAAGGCAAGATACTCGCCTTGTGCATGTTTGATACCTAGATTGCGTGTGGCGCTCATACCTCGATTTTGGTGATTCTCATGCTCCAGGTAGCGGATCTTTTGGGGATAGCATTGGGCGTATTGCTGAGCTATCACTGTACTGCTGTCTGTTGAACCGTCATCTACCAGTAATAGTTCCCAATTTTCATAGGTCTGGTTAATAACACTTTCAATTGCTTCCTGAATAAATTTTTCACCATTCAGGAAGATTATTACAACAGAAACTTTATGTTTTGTACTCATTGGCGTTGTTAGATATCTAAAAAATAAAAATTATCATTCATAACAAAATATCAAAATTTAATTTTCATATTTTTCCACAGTGAATTCACAAGTCACAGGCCCTATTGTTTCCAGACCAAATCCTACCGATTCAAAGTTAAATACCTCGATCTCAAATGCAGATTCCAGATAATCCAGAGCCTCATTTTCCGAACTTTCACCAGTTCTATCCAACCATAATCCAATTACATAAATCCCCGCTTTTAGATTTAATCTTTCAATTCGTAATTTCACTAAATTAGAACCTAGTTTAAGATTTATAGTTTTACCAAGTGAAAGTATATCGGCATTAACTAAAATCGTTCCTGTTCGACTAAATATCACAACCGCTAGACTTCCTATCGATCTTGATGAATCTGATTCGATAGTTAACAAAAATTCAAGCGGCCCGTTTGAATAGGGTTGAAAAGAAAATGATTCGTTAAGGCTGCTATACTGAACTGCTACAAAGCGAGCTTCACCTGTTCCCACACGTTCTGCATTTGAGATATCAATCCAGTTGCTGGGTAAAGCTCTGTAGAGGTTGTTTGATATGTATCGTTGGACGGTTGAGACGGTATCGTTGTGCATTACTAGCCGCCCACGTTCAAGCATGATACATTCGAGGCATAGTCGTTGAATTGCGTCCATATTGTGGCTGACAAATAACACTGTTCTACCTTGGCTGTCTGAGATATCCTTCATCTTTCCAAGACACTTTTTCTGAAATTGTATGTCGCCTACTGCCAATACCTCATCCACAATCAAAATCTCTGGTTCTAAGTGAGCAGCGACAGCAAAAGCTAAGCGTACATACATCCCCGATGAGTATCGCTTAACGGGTGTATCTAAAAATTTTTCTACTTCTGAAAAAGCAACAATTTCATCAAACTTTCGCTTAATCTCAACTCTACTCATGCCTAAAATCGCACCGTTGAGGTAGATGTTTTCCCGCCCTGTGAGTTCTGGATGAAACCCCGTCCCTACTTCCAGAAGGCTGGCAACTCTGCCTTGGATAGCAATTTCCCCCGTAGTCGGTTCGGTAATTCGGCTCAAAATCTTTAATAACGTCGATTTTCCAGCCCCATTGCGCCCAATAATGCCAACAACCTCACCTTGCTTAATCTCAAATGAAACATCTCTCAACGCCCAAAATTCTTCAATTCCAGGGTTAGCTATCCTTTTGCCATTCAGCGTCGATGCCAATTTGCTACTTAGAGATTTCACTCCATTGCTAATCTTATCTCGTAGAGTTTCATATTCTCCCTGCATCTGGTGTCCCAGAATATATTTCTTCCCCAGGTTTTCGACGCTAATGACAGTCTCAGACATCTTCTATCCCCCGCTCAAATCACATCAGCAAACTTACGTTCCATCCTTCGGAAGTACCAGATGCCAGTAGCAAGGACTAGAATAACCAAGGCAACTGATAATAAAAATCCAGGCCAATAAAGTTTTGCTTCCCCTCCTAAAATCGCCCAACGAAATCCATCAATCACCCCTACCATTGGGTTTAAAGAGTAGAGTAACCGCCACTGTTCTGGCACAACGTTACTGCTAAAACCAACAGGTGAAATATACAAACCAAACTGTACCAAAAATGGCACGATATACCTAAAATCTCGGTATTGTACGTTCAGTGCTGAAAACCAAAGTCCTGCCCCCATAGCCAGCGCAAAGGCAATCATGATAAAAAACGGTAGCGTTAATATCCGCCAATCAGGTACAAAGTTATACCAGGCCATCAACGCTAGCATAATCATGCCAGCAATTAAAAAATCTACAAAGCTAACAATCACAGCACTGGCAGGAACAATCAAGCGCGGAAAATAAACTTTAGAAATTAAATTAGAATCGTTAATTAAGCTGTTGCTGCAATCCATCAACGCATTGGCAAAGAATTGCCACGGTAGCATTGCCGCAAAGACCAAAATTGGATAAGGCGTGCCTTCGGAGGGCAATTTTGCTATATTACTGAATACTACAGTAAATACAACCATCGTTACAAAAGGTCGCAGCAACGCCCAAGCAATGCCGATCGCAGTCTGCTTATATCGTACCAGAATGTCACGCCATGCCAGAAAGTAGAATAATTCTCGATAACGCCACAAATCTTTCCAATACTGGCTGCTTGTATGACCTGCCTTAATAATCAGTCTTTTTGACTTCATTTTCACGGATTGATTTTGACTAATTGACTTGATTCTGCTTCAGGTATTTTTGTTTTACTCCCCATTAAACGATGTTTTTCATATCCTTTTGAATGGCTTTTTTTGCCATACCTTGAAAATTTTCCGGCGAAGAGCAATAACTATTATACCACGTCAAGGTTCATTAATAGGTTGACACAGACCAGTGTTTTTGTTAACAATTATTAACCAGCTTTTGGGAGTGCCAAATATCATAGGAGCCAATCGATGCAAGGTGCTTTCCGCTAAAACTTTAAAGTTTGTTTTCAATAGCCGATTGTTGAGATCGTTAATTGCGATCGCTTGCCGATCGGATTTAAATCTTTGCTTGAAATTTACCCAAGCATTATGAGCTGTCCAGATTAAGGCTGTCGCTGACCGATCCATAATTTTTAACAAGCTTTTAATTAGCAATATATAAAACTCAAGACGTAAAAAAGGCGTAACAAATTCTTTTTGCAAAGATTTGAAAAGCCAAAATAGAGTACTCTTGTGTTTACCGTGACGACTGCTTTGACGTGCCAGGTTGATATAAAAACTACTGCTAGACAATAAATAAATAGCAGCCGGAATATTTGGATATTTTTCTCGGATAGATTTCCAGATCAACTCACGAGAATTTGCCATTGAAGTGTAGTCGCAAGACATGCTGTTAGCGAGCTTACGATAACCAACGAGAAACTCTGGTACAACTCGAAAATTATAATGTTCGGCTATTCTCAGGTAAATATCCCAATCTTCACACCCCTGACCATTCTGTTCTTTCAAACTGCGGTCGTAACCACCAACTTTATCGAAGCAAGACCGACGAATTAGAACCGAACTGGCGTTGGCTATAAAATCATGGCACAACAGAGTTGTATAGACTTCTCCCTCGATCCTAGAGGCGCGGAATTCTCCAGTTGGTGAGTCTGCTTCATCAATATCTACTGACCAAGAGTAAACTAATCCAGCTGACGATTCCGAATTTAGGATACACTGCACTTGCTTTTCAATATTTTGAGGATACCAAATATCGTCAGCATCAATCGGAGCAATAAATTCTCCCTTAGAATTCTGAATTGCTAAATTTCTAGCCGTTGCTACCCCTGAATTAGGCTGTTGCAATAAGGTAACTCGCTGGTCTAGTTCAGCGATTGATTTGACGATTTCCGCAGTTCGATCTTGGGAACCGTCATCCACAACCAAAACTTCAATATTTTTATAAGTCTGAGAAAGGACAGAATTTAACGTTCTTTCAATAAACTTTTCGGCATTGTAAGCGGGAATAATAACTGAAACTAAAGGCTGAACGCCGGATACATTATCCATAATTCCTAATGTACGAGAATTTGATATCGATAAATTACTGGCTAATTACCTGCCTAAAATTTTAATTTTTTTATGCAGGTAATTCTTCCAACAAGCACTACTTCGAGCTTAGATATGACTTACTTTTCTTAGGCGATCGCTCTGTCGTAAACTCTTCGTAGTAGGAGCGTTCTGTATTCACTTCCCACAAATCGTGCTTGTCTCCTAAAATGTTTCGGACGGCTAGCATCGCTGTCAGCATGGAATGATCCTGATTGTTATAGCGATGCATTCCGTTGCGACCGACGGTTTGCAGGTTTTGAATTGTACTGAGAAAACTTTGAATTGTTTTCAGATGTTGACGATACTCGCTGTCGTAAACTGGGTAAGCTTTCGGTTGGCGAATCACAACACCGTCTTCTACATCGATCTCTGCTGCCAAACCTAATCTACCTAGTTCGCGAGTTGCTAAATCGATCAGTTCTACATCGGATAATTTCCAAATCTCATCGCCTTCGCTACAGAAATATTCCATCCCCAAGCAAGTTTTGTTAGGATCTGGAACCATTGCCGGACTCCAGTTTTTGAAGTTCTGGATGCGTCCCACTTTTACTTCTGGACTGTGAATGTAAATCCAATTGTCGGTAAATAGATGGGGGCGATTAACCATGAGCGATACAATCATAAATGCCCGATAATTGAGACTGTTCGCTGCCTGCAATACTTCTTGGGGTGGGGGTGGATCGAGGCGATTAATCAGTGCGCTAACGGGCATTGTAGAAATAAAATGATCTCCATAAATCTGACGGTTTCTACCTTCGTGCTGTATGGTGATACTGCTAATCCGATTACCCTGACGCTCGATGCGAACGACTTTGGTATCGAGTTGCACTTTCCCGCCTTTGCTTTCTACTAATTCCTGACACCGCTCCCACATCATTCCCGGCCCCAGAACCGGATAGTCAAATTCTTTGATTAAGGTTTTGGTGTTATTGGTTTTGAATAGAGCGTTAAGGATTGCGGCTTTTAAAGATAGTCCTTTGATGCGTTGTGCTGCCCAATCTGCTTGAATTTTATCGCAAGGTATTCCCCAAACTTTTTCGGTGTACGTTTTGAAGAATGTTTTGAAAAGACGTTCGCCGAAACGATTAGTAACCCATTGTTCTAAGTTCTCTTCTTCGGGTAAAGGCCACAATTTGGCTTGGAAATAGCTTAACAGAATCTGTAAACTTTCCAGTAAACCCAGATTGGATAGAGTATTATAAGCATCGAGGGGGTAATTAAAAAATTTACCTTTATAGTAAATGCGCGACTGACGGGGTACTTTGATGAAGTCTTTACCCAATACCTCTTGCCACAGCCCCTGGACAGCTTCGACTTTGGTGTAAAAGCGGTGACCGCCAATATCGAAACGATAGCCTTTGTATGTTTCGGTGCGGGAGATTCCACCCACTTTGTCTGCTTTTTCTAAAACAATTGGTTGAATGTTTTGCTTGACCAACTCGTAAGCAGCGGTTAAACCAGCAGGCCCAGCCCCTATAATAATCGCCGGATAACGTTCCACAGCAGCTTCCTCTAAGTCGCTTGTCTTTTCCAATCTTTTCTCCGCCTAATCTAATCCAGGCTATAAGTGAAACAAAATGCTAAAAACACTGAAATACTCCCACCAGTTGTAGCCCGTATTCCGTTTATTTCCGGTTAACTACCTTGTAGGTGGGAGTTAGGTTCCCCGGCTGCCTAATCGGTATTTTTTGCCTGGGGAGGGATTCACTTCACGCACTCTGGACTGCTCGAACATGTGACGGACTGTGCCAATGGCAAATGCGAGTCCGCTGTAGAGGTAGTAAAGCCAGTGCCAAGGGATGGTTTTGAGGGCAAATTTTTTACCGCGCTTGTGATAAAAGAAGCGATAAACTGGTGCGTTGAGTGCTAACAGCAATAAGCCTAGTACAGCAGCGATCGCTCCTGCTACCCACCACCATACTGAGATCGTACCAGCGATCGCTACCCCGAAAGCTAACATGACGCTGATGCGACTCTCCACTTTCAGGTTGAGGTCGTTCATCGGCTGGCGATCGCGCATAATTAATTCAGTCCACGGTAGCGCCCGATAAAAGAAGTCGGCTTTCAACATCGAAACCGCGCCCCAGCGCTTTAAATGCTTGACTTGCACTGTCTTGCACAGCCGAATTTTATATCCCGCCTTTTTTAAGCGATAGCCCAATTCAATATCTTCAACCGAAGGATAGCGATAGCCCTCGTCAAAGCCACCTACTTTGAGAAAAACATCTCGACGAATCGCTCCGCAAGCCCCCCAAAAGGTAGATGCTTCCGAGGAAGCTGTCTGGTGAGTGTAGTGGTGAAATAAATTTCTGTACTGCGAAAGGAAATTTGCCGCACCGGGTTTATCATCGTAAGAGCCAATCATAGCTGCTAAATCTGGCTCGCTCTCGAAAATCTTTGCTACCTGGTCGATGGTATTGGGGGCAATTTCCACATCAGCATCAACAAAAAACAGGATATCGCCTGTGGCGGCACGCGCTCCTATATTCCTCGCCTTGGCTGGCCCTTGCGATACGGGGAGTCTAAATACCCGGGCACCAAATTCCTTAGCGAGTTCGCTGGAACCATCCGTATCGCCATCAGCTACGACGATGATTTCAGTTGGTTGCGGGAATGCTTCTGTTAGACTCGAAAGGCATCTGTAGAAACTTGCACCGCCATTGTATACAGGTATAATTACAGAAATTTTCAACTTACTTCCCTACCGTCGCGAGCTAATTTCCCGTCTATACTAATTAATATTTGCCCCCTGTTGGTAGGAGGAAAACACCGTTTTCACTAAATCTTCAATACTCTCCGGCTGTTTTGCGGGTTTTATGTAAAGTTTTGAATTTTGTATACTAGAATACAGATTTTTTTGCAATTTTATAGTATTAAGCCCCCGCAACCATTTTCAGGTTAGCGGGGGCTAAAGGGTGTAGCGCACCCTAGATGTGGATCGAGTTTAGCGCTTGGCTAACTTTTTCGCCATTTTCCGCAGGCGGATGGACTTGGGCGTTACTTCGACTAATTCATCCGATCCGATGTATTCCAAAGCACGCTCTAGGCTCATTTCTACAGGAGCTTGCAATTGCACCAATTCTTCGCCGCTGGAGGCGCGGTGGTTGGTTAGCTGCTTGGTTTTGCAGATGTTGAGGTCTAGGTCTTGGGGTCGGTTGTGTTCGCCGACGATCATGCCCTTGTAAACTTTAGTACCGGGAACGATGAAGAAGACGCCTCGGTCTTCGGCGTTTTTCATGGCGTAGAAGGTGGAAACTCCTTCTTCAAAGGCGATTAAAACACCGTTGCGACGCAGTTCGACTTCGCCAGAGAGGGGACGATAGTCAAGGAAGCTGTGGTTCATAATGCCTTCGCCGCGCGTCAGACGCATGAATTCACCCCGGAAACCGATTAAACCACGGGCGGGGATGACAAATTCCAGTTGGGTGCGTCCGTTGCCGCCGACTTGCATGTCTTGCATTTCGCCTTTGCGCTGTCCGAGGCGTTCGATGCAACCGCCGACGCTGTCTTCGGGTACGTCTAGTACCAAAAACTCAAACGGTTCGCAGGGTTGTCCGTTGACTTCGCGGTAGATGACTTGGGGTTGGGAGACTTGGAACTCGTAGCCTTCGCGACGCATGTTTTCGATTAAGATACCCAGGTGCAATTCACCGCGTCCGGAGACGAGGAATTTATCGGGGGAGTCGGTTTCTTCGACGCGGAGGGCGACGTTGGTTTCCAATTCTCGCATCAAGCGATCGCGCAATTGCCGCGAGGTGACAAATTGCCCTTCCTGTCCTGAAAATGGCGAATCGTTTACCGAGAAGGTCATCTGCAAGGTCGGTTCATCGACTTTAATCAGGGGTAACGCTTGCGGTTCGTCGGGACAGGTGATGGTTTCCCCGATATTCGCATCGCCAAAACCAGATACGGCGACGATATTTCCTGCCGTGGCTTCTGGTAGTTCAACTCGCTTTAATCCTTCAAAGCCCATTAATTTGGTCACTTTGGCTTTGACGATGTCGCCGGTTTCTTTAACCAGTGCGGCTTGTTGACCCATTTTGATCGTACCGTTGTGGATGCGACCGATAATAATCCGACCCAAGTAGTCGGAATAGTCTAAGGTTGTGACTTGCAGTTGCAGCGGTTTGTTGACATCGCCTACTGGTGGCGGTACGTGGCGCAGAATCGCTTCAAACAAAGGCTGCATGTCTTTGCCTTCGTCGTCTAGCTTGTCTTTGGCGTAACCTGATAAACCGGAAGCAAATAGATAGGGAAATTCGCACTGGTCGTCGTCTGCACCTAATTCTAGGAACAAATCTAATACTTTATCGATAGCGCCATAGGGGTCGGCTTGGGGTCGATCGATTTTATTAACTACAACTATGGGGCGCAGTCCTTTTTCTAGGGCTTTTTTCAGCACAAACCGGGTTTGGGGCATTGGCCCTTCGTTGGCATCGACAATTAAGATACACCCATCGACCATGCCTAGCACCCGTTCGACTTCGCCGCCAAAGTCCGCGTGACCAGGAGTGTCTACAATATTAATTAGGGTTTCTTTGTACTTGACTGCTGTGTTCTTAGCCAAAATTGTAATGCCGCGTTCCCGCTCGATGGCGTTGGAGTCCATGACGCAGGTTGGGACTTCTTCCCCTTCGCGGAAGATGCCGGATTGTTTGAGTAAGGCGTCCACTAGGGTGGTTTTGCCGTGATCGACGTGGGCGATGATGGCGACGTTGCGAATGGGGAGGGTCATAGAACCTTTTAAGGGCAAGGACTGGGTCAGTTTATGTGTAATAATTCTTTAATAATCTTAGCTGATTTCGCGCCGCCACGGTGAAATTATGTGAAGAAGACATGACAGAGCGATCGTCATCCCCCGAAAGGTAGATTTATATAGCGATCGCCAAATTTATTTTGATTAACCCGAACTAAACTTTAATGGGAATGTTTACTAAGTTACATTTGCTCGACTTGGTAAAGCAGAACTTTAACAAGTAGGAAGCGATAATTTTGCAAGTATTGGCTAGGGTTTTTGTGGCAGTAGGGCGCGATCGCAAACTCGGGCACTCGTACCGCGGCAAAAAACGCTATATACCTTGCAGTCAAAGCTTTTTAGCTTACTTTTATTGATTTTTTTTCCCTCCAGCCTTATTGTAGACATAGCTAAGCCAGAAATTTTTAACGGTATCAAAAGAAATCTACCGTTGGGTTTATGATCAAAATAGAAATTTGCTATATAAAGATTTGCCCTACCCAAGAGATTTTGTGCTAAGCTACTGATCAGTTTTTGATTTCGGTGCAGTGTTTTTTTCAGTCTTGACAGTTGGTATGGAAAGGCGGCTCTCCGAATCAAAATTATTCACATGTCCGTCTGATTTGGAGAGAGTCAATGTCGATTTACGTAGGCAACCTGTCCTATAAGGTTTCCCAACAAGATTTAAGCGATGTTTTTTCAGAGTATGGAACCGTTAAACGGGTCCAGATCCCCACAGACCGCGAAACTGGTCGCTCTCGCGGCTTTGGTTTTGTGGAAATGGGATCGGATGCTGAAGAAACAGCCGCGATTGAAGCCCTTGATGGAGCCGAATGGATGGGCCGAGAGCTTAAAGTTAATAAAGCTAAGCCTCGCGAAGATAGAAGGCAACCTTCTGGTAGCTGGGGTAACAATAACCGGGGTGCCCGTCAACCTCGTTACTAAAATCGTCACAGCTTCCCTATTTCGAGTTAAATACCCTCCCTGTAGCCAAAATGGAAGCTTCTCCGCCGAAAACGCTGGCGAGTTGAAACAGTTTTAGCGAAAGGTAATTAAACCAACTTGAGATAACAACGAAAGCAACCATTCAACCCCTGTAGTTATCATGCATACTACAGGGTTTTTAGTCGTTTGGAGTGATAGATAGGGCTAATGGCTACGTGAATGACTTTACCGCGAAGTCAGCTACGGTAACGGTGTAACTTTGTTGCTGTTGAGTAGCAACAAAAGCGATCGCAACTTCACAAGCAACGGCGACGGTTAAGGTTACTAAGTTGCGTGCGAGGGGGTAATCGCAGACATCATCGTTTGCAGGTGACGGGACGCGGTAAACTTCGTTCCAGATTACTTCGGCGTAGTTAGAAGCCAATCCCACGTGCAAGCAAGGCAGGTTGGCGGTTTCGCAATAATCTTTTACAGTCTTGCGGGCGACGCTGTTATCAAAAGTGTCGATAATTAAACCACTATCGCGCAGCAGTTGTGAGGAATTGGCTGGGGTGAGTTCTTTAGATTGTGCGTCTATATTGACTCCCAAAGCGCGATAGAGAGAATTCGCCAGCATCTTGGCTTTCATTGCACCGATATCTGAGCGATAGTAAGGTTGGGTAGAAAGGTTGCGTTCTTCGATGCGATCGCGGTCAATCACCTTCAGTGTCTCAAAGCCCGATCTGGCGAGGCTTTCGGTGATATTCGCGCCTAACGCACCCGCACCGCATACCGTTACTGGAAAGTCTTTTATCTTCGCCATCACTTGGGATGTGCGATAAAGTTGTTCGTGGAAGAAGATGAACATAATTTGATTTCAGATTTGAGATTTTAGATTTGAGATTTAAGAAGATTGAAGGAATTTTTAGATTTGAGATTTAAGAAGATTGAAGGAATTTTTAGATGGCAGATTGCAGATGGCATATTTTAGAAGATTGAAGGAATTTTTAGATTGTAGATTGCCAATTTGAAATCTCAAATCTGCAATCTACAATCTAAAATCTGAAATTCTCCATAACGCCGACTAGGGATTGTAAGTCAAAATCGCGATCGCGCCCGCTTAGACAGATGCCAGAACTGATGACAGTGAGGTCATTTTTGCTAATCGCAGAGGTGTGACGCAAGCCATCGGCGGTTGTCCATTCCACTAGCCAGTGGTCGGTGCGTTTGCTAAATTTTTCCAAATTGCCGCCACCTTGCTTTAAGGCGGCTGCTAGGCGCTTCTCGTCGCGTTTTTGCTGCCAGTTTGCTATTCGTTGCGTTGCCAAATCGTAGGCTGTACGCATTTCTGGGGTAATGCCTTTAAAGCGTAATTCTTCGATTGGCGTTTGTTTTTTGAAGGCTTGGCGCAGGTTTTCGGCTACGATTGGATCGGCTCTACGGTCGAGTTCTTCAAAGAAGAAGGTGCGTCCATCGTAGCGTGCGATCGCGCACTCAAATGCTACCCCTTCTGTGACTAAATGTACTGCCACTGGTTTTACATGACTAATGCGCTGTTTAGCATCTGATTCGTTAATAGGATAAGCCAGCCATGTTTTGCCTTGCAAACTATAAGCTAATCGTAAGCGAAACGGTAGAAGTAACTTTAAATATTCTGCCAATTGTGGCAAACTGGGTTCATCAACTAATTCAGCTATGCTTGTTCCCTGACTCTGGCTGTGAATGGTAACAGGTTGAAAGATTCCCCAGCCTTCAAAGTTACGCGGTTTGGGTGTGAAAGTGTAGATAATTCCAGATACTTTAGTGCGGACAAATCCTTTATAAACGCAAGGCGCAAGGAATTGAGTTTTGCTGAGTTGTGCTTCTTGTTCGGCAATTTGATTTAGTAGCTTGCGGATATCTGCCACAACATCACCTCTATTTTATAGTTGTTGACTGTAGACTGTAGGGTGCGTTAGGCGCATTTTTTGGCTAAATTTGGCAATGAAAATTACGATTATGCGCCGTTACGCACCGCACCGGATGGTGAGTTACACTTCTTATTCAATGTCGTCAATGACAGTAATTTGGTTATCAATTTTTTGCCATATTGCTGACTCATCACTACTATTGCTGGGATGATAACTGTAACAGCCATCGTTGCGGTAACATAAAACATAACCCGATGGTTCAAATAGGAACCACTCGTTTGTAAGTGCTTCATAGTCCCCACTGGTAGTTTCCAACAAGCCACCCAGATCGAATTTAAAGCTACAAATCTTGTTGGCTGAATCGATTTCTATGCTGACTATTTTTTGACCATCTAAGTAACTTAGGGCTTTGTCAATAGTTTTATCGCTGGACTCACAGCGAGCATTTTCATAACCGTTTTGAAAAATTTTCCAATCGCAACAATAAATCCATAAATGCCATTCACCATGTACATAAATGTGGCGTTCAGTTATATTATATTGGCGGCTTTTAAATTCGTAACAGGTTAATTTTGGTTCTCCAAATTCAAAGGTTATAAATGAACCGTAGCCTTGTTTAACATTCCAGCATGGTTTAGCGATGATGTTTTTGAGGACGGAAGCGATCGCTTTCCTGTTGGTCATAAACTAAAAATTCCAATACTCTGGAAGTTCTGTCCCGCAAACAGCACATAAGAACAAGCATTCCTTAACTACGTTCGCTTGACCGCAGGCAGGACAGCGGCGGAAAATAAACTCGGTAGTAAATTTACCAGGATGAGAAAGCGGAATTTGAGCAAGAGCTAAAGCAACTTGAGGCCAAGATTCTGGTTCAGGACAAAAACCTGTTGATTGATTTGAAATTTCAGCCACTTCTATTTCTTGGTCGCTGTAGGTAAAAAATATCTCTCCAGCAGATAGGACAGGTTGACCGCCAGCACAAGCTACATGCTCGGAATGACGGTCTGCAATGCGGAGATAACCTTCTTCATCTACTACGAAAGTTGCTGCCATTATTCCCCAATTGTTTGGCTTTTGCTTGCTTTGAGCGAGCCAAGTTTCAAGGTCGCCAACTGACTTAATTTGCGTACCGACTGGGAAACCAGCTACTTGAAGTCGAATGTCATCCGAGCCTACATATTTGTAAGTTCTTGCCATACCTACATTATTTTCAAACAAATTTGTGAACAAATTCAGACATCAAATCAATCCGCCCTTTTCTTAACATAGCTGGATCTAATCTTTCTGTTGTGTTGCAAGTCATCAATACGACAAACTTTTGTTTATCTTGAATTCCCCCTTCTTCAATTACACTTTGGTACAAGGTTCCATCTAATAAACTCAAAATATGTTCGGTTTTGTTACTGTATTGAGCGGCTTCGCTGGCTCGGTCTTGCGCTAAGTTATCCGCTTCGTTGATAATAATGCAAACCCGCTGCAAGTACGTAGGTGGAACAAAGTTTTGCACTGCATCATGATCGAGGATAAAAATTACAAACCCCAGAGGTACTAAAATTTCTTTAGCTACGGCTTGCGTCCAGGCTGTTTTACCAGTTCCGGGTTCTCCATGTACTAAAACGGCTAGCTGATTTTGGTCTAAAACTGCTTGCTGAACTTTGTCAGTAAAGCTTTGAATTTCATCGGGAAATGACCGAATTGGATATAGACTGTTAACTTGTCCGACACGGCATTTGTAACCGCTGAGTATGACTGCCATATTGTAAGTTGCTTTGTTAATCAGCGGGGCTAAATCCTGGGAAATTAGGCTATACCAGCGACGTCCTTTTTCGTAGGTTTCGATTTGCAGCCAAACTTTGTATTTTGACCAATAAGCATAAACCGTACCTAATGTTTCGAGACGATTCCAGCTAACAAAACGCTCGACGGGATAATAAAAATGTCGCTCCAAACAAGACTGCGTAATTAAATCTGGACGCCCTAATAACTCCAGGACTTTGAGAACAGTAATTTCCCGCAATTTGTTGAGGACGTAATCAATGGGAATGCTGTCGCGACTGACTAATTGAACTATAGGCGTTTCGCTGCACAGAACGTCTCTGTAGCGATAATCTGGGATGGGTGGTTCGGGGGTGATGAAATTCCAAAACTCATCCATGCGGTAGCGGGTATCGTCAGAAAAGACATGGAGGATATTAGCCCACCAAGAATATTGATTGCGCCCTAAAGCATCGCCAAGATTGCTGATTAAATCGAGGGCTTTATGGGAAAGTTCCCAAGTATCGTTAGTGGCAAGATGGAACAAATATTCCCAGTTAAGTTCTCGGTTTAAAGGTCGCCACCCAGCGCCGAGTAAGCCTCGGTTTTGGGGGTTGTTTTTTCCTGAATTGTCGTCGTTGTTGCCAAATGCTGAGAACATAATTTATTTTTCTTATGCTTGCTGTGGTGGTTGTTATTAGGAAGCGATCGCTAAATATTCCGGTGGTACCATATCCACTAGCCACACCCCGTTTTCGGAACAGTAAAATGTATAACCCGCCTCATGCATTTTTGCTGCATTGACGGCAAAAACCACCGGATGACCATGTCTTTTTCCTACCGTTCGCGCCGTATTTATATCTTTGGACAGATGTACGTGGTGTCGCGACATTTTGTTAAGACCCGTGTTAAGAATCGATTCAACTGCACCCTCTCCTGTACCGTGGTATAGCACATCTGGAGGAATAGCGGTTTCTAATTGTAAATCAATTTCTACACTATGTCCTTGGTTAGCGCGAATGCGAATCCCTGTCGAGTCGAATGAAAACCGTTTTTTATCATTGCGTGCAACAACTTCATTTAATTCGTCGGGGGTAATGGGAAAATTGTGTTTTTTACAAGCATCTAAAAGTTCATCCACTTTTACCCAGCCACCTTCAGCAAGTTTAAGACCTATTCGATCTGGTGCGTGCCGTAGATGTTTGCTGAGATATTTGCTGATTTTAACTAAACGAGTATCGTTCACAAGCTAATTTTTATAGTTTATTAAACACTGGCTTGCAAGCTACAGGCCAGTGTTTGTTTTATATTATACTACAGCTACTGACGACAGATTTTTGATGCGAGACTTACGCAAAGAAACCGGGTTTCTAGGAAAAATAGTTGATTTAGAACCAGATATCGCAGCAAGAAACCCGGTTTCTAGGTCGCCTTGACTGCGCGGATGCAGAGTTGGGCTACTAATTCTGTCGAGGTTGCTGCACTTTGGATCTGAGCAAAGTTTAGCGTATCTGGGTTGATGCCTGCTTGATGCAGAACTTTTTCGACGCCTTCTGAGCTTAATTTCATGCCAGTTTTGAGGAAGTCGGTGCAGGGGGCTTGGTGGCGAGGTGTGGGGGTGCGACTTCGCTTGCACCAAAAGTGGCTGATGACGTGGAAAACATGCCCTTTGCCCCAATCAAAGCTTACTGCAACGACGGGCGCGTTGTAGCGTGCCAATAGTTCGTGACTGGCTGCTTCTATCCGCACTTTCTCAAAGTTCAGCACTTCGATGGGATGGCTGCTGCTTTCTAACCACCATTGAGGTTCTGCACCCAGTACGACGACTTCCGACCACAAGCTATTTAAACTTGGTTCTACGGCGATAACTTCATCGCCTGTGGAACGCTGCGTCCACTGTACCGTGTTGGGAAATGCCTTCGCAATTAAGTGACCTAACGCCCAGTCAGAACTTACTAAACACTTTCCAGTTTCCACCTGTCGCGCCAGCTGGGAAATTAAATCTTGGTGGTAGGAACCGGAGCAGTTTACAAAAATAATTTTTGCTTCTAGTTTATTTGCATCCGGGTTCATAGTTACTGGTACGTTCAGACAGTGCAGAATATCTTCTACTCGGTCGTAAGCGCCGGAATAAACTGCAACTTCATCTTTGCCAATGTTGTTAAGTATTTGCAAATCATCTGGATGTTGTTCTGCGAACCTTTGGCGCACGGCTGTTGCGGCTAATTTGTAAGCGGTTTGCATGTCGGTCATGGCGTTCACCTCCTGATTTTTTTATGTTTTATCTTGCTTTTGCTGGTTTTTAGTTGGGATATTTTCTACTATTTCTTGGGGGGATACGTAGGTTTTTTCAGCGGGATATTCTTGGGATAGTTGCTGCTGGACTGCTTGCGCGATCGCTTTGTAAACATCTTTCAGTTCGCTCATAAGACCACCTCTCTAACCGATACAACAGTAAAATTACAGAAATTCAGTTTCCACAAATCAGATCGATCGATAGATCTACAGATGACCCAGGCTCAAAAAATGTGGGAAAACTGGTACTAATCAAACAAATCGCTGCAAAAGAGTTGATTAAATATGAAGAAACGTCTGGGAATGTTTGCGATCGCTCTGGTTTTGGCTGAAGGGTTAACGGGGGGTGCTGCTTTCGCTGCCGAGGATAACTATGGTGCGATCGCTACATCCGATTCTGGTGCTTGGGGTTATGGCTACAACTACCCCACCCGCGCACAGGCTGAAAGAGCTGCCTTAGAAGAATGTGGGGAAGCTGGTTGCGAAATTCAAGTCTGGTTTCAGAATGCTTGCGGCGCTGTCGCCAAAGATGGCAGAAACCTCGGTTGGGCATGGGCAGAAAGCCGCGAAGAAGCCGAAGCAAATGCGATCGCGCAATGCGGTACGGGAGCCTGCACCATCGCTACCTGGGCTTGCACGGATCGATAATTTGTCAGGTTTTACTTGTTAATTAATTCGCGATTTTGATATAGGTTGGGTTGAGATAAGGAAACCTAACCTATGCTTTTTGATATCATGCCCGGTTGTATCGGCATCGCGCGAGGGGCGGGTTTATCAATATAATTCGCTGGCGATCAAAGGTATCTAGTTAAACCCGCCTCTACAACACCATTAACCATACAAGTCCGATACTACAGGACACTATATGACTCGATCGTAGAGTTTAACTAGCGGCTGCTATTTGGCTATCAGTATCTTGATCTTCTTCAAGGCCAAATTTTTGGCATAATTCGTCAATTGTTTGAGGTTGAATGACTCTTGATTTAGCTCGCTGTAGTGCGGTTAATAAGCGAGTTGCATTAGCAGGCGATCGCAGCAAGTAGAGTGTTTCCATTAAGCTTGCCAGTTCAGCTTCAGAAATCAAGACAACATTCTTACCATTGGGACGGTTAATAACTATTGCCTCCCCAGTTTCTACCACGCGATCGCAGATTTGATCTAAATTTTCTTGAGCATCAGCGTATGTAATCTGGGTTGACATATTTTCTAACTCCAATTAACGGGAAAAACCACAATTAAGCTATTTACTGGTAGTGATACCGTGCTTTGAGAAAATCAATCCGGTCATCACTGACTAGATAAACAATGCGGTGTTCTTTATTCAAGCGACGCGACCATGCGCCAGAATACTCATATTTGAGTGGTTCGGGTTTACCAATGCCTTCAAATGGATTTCGCAGAATCTCTTTGACCATTTTGATTACACGGAGTGCCATTTTGCGGTCTGTTTCGATCCAGTATTCCAGGTCTTCTAAAAACTCAGGCTGAAAAACTGCCTGACGTTCTTGGTTGCTTTCACCCTCATCACTCATGTATTCAGTCTTAAGTCATATTCTAAACCTGATTCTCTAGATTAGCAGAAGATGAGCCACTATCCACCTAACTAAGGCTGAGAATCCTGGTTCCGCAGGAGGTACCAGGATTCTACACCCTACAGTGATTACTCAATGCCTTCGCCTAGTGTATACCGGACAAAGCGACGAACTTGGATATTTTCGCCGAATTGAGCTTGAGCTTGCTTCACCAGATCTGCTATTGCCATACTTTGATCTCGAATGTAGGGCTGATCCATCAAAGACATTTCTTTGAGACGTTTTTCAATTCGCCCTTGAACGATTTTTTCTTTGATGTTTTCTGGTTTGTTCTTTAAGTCATCCCGCCCCATTTCGATTTGTTTTTCTTTTTCGACAATTTCGGGTGGGATGTTTGCTACTTTAACGTACTCGACGTTTGGACAAGCTGCAACTTGCATGGCGATGTTTCGCACGAGGTTTTGAAACTCCTCGCTGCGAGCTACAAAGTCTGTTTCGCAGTTCACTTCTATCAGCACGCCGACTTGAGAGCCGGTATGAATGTAGTAGCCAATAATTCCTGCTGTTGTAGAGGAAAGTTTTGTGGGAGTGAAACCGATGTTGTTTTGCCGCAGCCATTCAGTTGCTTTGGTTATATTTCCATTGGTTTGTTGCAGCGCTTTTTTGCAATTCATCATGCCTGCGCCTGTTTTTTGGCGCAGTTCTTGGACGAGGTTTACTGGTATTTCCTTCATTTTGTTTTTAGTTTGGCTTGATTGACAATTTTTTAATATCATGTCGGGTTGTATCGATAGCATAAGCCGGGGCGGGTTTATTTACCCTTGGCGCTGCTAGCAAAGATATCTCGTAAAACCCGCCCCTACAGCATCAAAAATGGTTGCACAACCAAAGTTAACTGACATGATATAAGGTAGAGAAAGAATCCCGGTTTGTTAGATAAACCGGGATTGTAGAGTTCAATCTACTTATCATCCCGCACGGGTAGCGGTGTATCTAGAATTTCCATCAGCAATTCTAGACGCGATGGACGAGATAGCATTGGGACTAGGTTGGGTAGCGAGTAGTAATCACCGGCGAAGGTGAAGGTATCTACTTGCACTTGCTTTTGCTTTAATTGGTTTTCGACGTAGTTGCTGGTGCTACCTACTTTAACAATTACCACGTTGGGCATTACTGCCAAATCGCGACAGTAATTGTCGTAAACGTTAGCAAAATAAGGTGCAGCGTTTTCGCCTTCATCTGTTACTAAGATGATTTGTTCTACCCACTGCTTTTTCAGGCGCATTGCTTCCAAAGCACAACCGATGCTAGTACCGCCGCCTGCTTTGATATGCTGGAAAGCACGCTCCCAGTCGCTCAATTCTGTACCTTTTGCTGTTACTGGATAAGGTACGGTGTCGAAGGCGTAAACAAACAATCCTGCTTCGGTAATACCGGATATTAAAGCGGCGAGTCGCTTACCAATTTCGATGGCGTTTTCCATCGAACCAGATTTGTCGATTAACAAACCCGTTGCTTTGGCAATTTTACCGCGCTTTTTAATTTGCTCGTCGGTGACTTTTTCCAGTTTGGCGGCAGTTTCTGCATCCAATTCTGTGACGTTGGCGGCGATTTTTGCTTTGTAGGCGGAGATGCGATCGCTTTTCTGTGCTTCTTCCAGTTTGCTATCAATCAGCGCCTTCACTTCTGGATGTTCCATTGCACCCCGATCTTTCAGCGACTTGAGGTTATTAATTACCTCGGAAGGCGACATCGAGTTAATTAATGCAACTAGCACCGTCGGCGTTACCTGTTTTACCGCACCAACTGCGATCGTGTAAGGAATATTATGCTCGACTATTAGATGTGCTTGTTCGGCGGGTGTCGCAGCTTTTGCTAACAGTTTGAGAACAAAAGCAAGGCTATCTTCTGGCGGTGCATCCTTGAACAGAACCGCATCTGCACGCACATTGGGCTTAATGTGCAATGTCGCATACAAATGCTTCATCGCCTTGCGTCCCCGCAGCGCCGCGCGGTCAAAGAATGCCGGGTTCTTTTCCCGTTCTTTGAGATAGCGCGTTACCGCTGTGCGTGCAGAACGAGGCATTTTATTGCGATGCTGCTTCATGAAGTCCACAATCCGCGATACTTCATAAGGCGGAAACTGTTGCAACATGACAAAACCTGCATCGCGATGTTCGGTTAAATTGCTGGTAAGCAAGTTACCGACGAACACTTCTTTGTGGTCGCGCACATCGCCGTTTTGCTGATACCAAACTGCTAAATGTCCGTAAAAAATGGGGTCGAGTTCTACTATTAATTTGTGAATTTCTGCGACTTGCTCTAGCTTGCGGTGGGGTGTGGTGAGCAAGCTGTTAAGCATTTCTAAACGCAAGTCGCGTTCTGTTGTATTCATGGCTACCTCCTGAAATAATTGCAGATTTCAGATTTTAGATTTTAGATTGGCAATTTCAAATCTGACATCTTAAATCTCAAATCTAAAATTGACTGGAGATAGTTGTCGCACGCTTGCGAGTGAAAGGTCACCGCGCAAGTTAAAAGAGCTTTTTTTGACTTAACTGGATAACACAACTAAGTATGTAAGCTCTATCAGTTAGGGCGCGGCGACAACTACCATTATAGATAAGCGCCAAGCCCAGAAATAAATTTCTGGCTGAAAGCTAAAACCCGTTGAAACGGGTTAAAACCTTGATTATAGTTAGCTTTAGCTCACTTAAGCTTTCAGCCCCAAATTTATTTGGGGGCTGTTTATCGGGTAGGTGCAAGATGCAATCTGGGTCACTTCGCGCAAGTTAAGAAAGCTTTTTTGGTTACTATCGTGGGAATTGAACCCACAATCCCTTGCGGGACTCGATCTTCAATCAAGCGCCTGTACCAATTCGGCTAGGTAGTATGTAAGCTTTCTATATTAGGGCGCGAAGTGAAATAGTTAATTAGGATTTAGTCGCTTCATGATGTACTTAATTTCTTTCTTGTTACACTGGCGCTTGCTGACAGCATAGCCTCGATGCCAATAGTAGTATTCCCCAGAGTGAATACCTTGAACTTCTACCTCTGGTGGCTCGTCTTGAAACGTTACTAAAAACCAGATATCGTTCAGTTTGCGGTATTCGTGGTACTGGTCTAGAATTAAGCGATCGCTCTCTTTTCGAGTAGGTTTCTTTTTCTCTCGTTCTGCTTGACAAAGAATCCCCGTTTCAGGATGAACGTAAAGTAATTCACCCCTCCAACCAAAGTATCTGTATCCATTTTTCCTGTAAGGTACTCCATCAATTAAATCAACTTCTCTTTCTACAAATTGCCATACATGAAAAAGAAGATGTTGACCGCATAGAGTTTTTGTATCAATCCGCTGACAGAGTTCGTTGTAGACAATATCCCAAGGTTGTCCTACCTTAGAACGCAACCAGCGACGCATTGGCCCCAAATGGTCGGAGAAATACTTGGTTTTCGTCCTTACCTTGATTAAATAAGGAGAAAGCAATCCATCTGTGCTGGCAATTTCAGTAATTTCTTGAAGGGTTTTCTTTTGCCCTTTAATTCTCCTCGAACTCAGCCTAAAACCGCTGCGAGGACGTTCAATCACAATTCTATCCAAGCGATGTTCGCTCATAAATTAAGCTTGTTGCGCTATTTCGATTGCTGTTTTGATTCGGATTATTTGTAAATAGATTGGACTGATATCGGTGAAGTAAAAGCATTTTCCTCTCCTTTGAATTACACAAGTTAATAAAAAAACGACGCACGTCGATGCCAGAAACCCGGTTTCTTGGCGCGATCGCAGATTTCAAATTGATAAAATTTGAAATCTGCAATCTCAAATCTGAAATTTTTAATGCCCCGCGCAAGTTAATAAAGCTTTTGACAACTCCGATTGTTCTACTACTGAACTACAGCCGCATCATTCACGCGGCTGGTAGGATTCGCACCTACGACTTATCAGTTGGATTATGTGTGTAGGCTTTACAAGTTAGGGCGCGGGACAATTAATGGGTTCGGTATAAATGATTCGGTATAGCGTCGAGTAAAACACTGCGCGCAAGTTAAGAAAGCTGTTTGTTCATACGCGGGATTTGCACCCGCTACCAATCGCTTTTAGGTCGATTGCTCTTACTAAATGAGCTAGTATGTAAGCTTTCTAAATTAGGGCGCGCATTGCTTTCTCTCAACGATTAACATAATGTATGAATTTCAGATTTAAGATTGCAGATTGCAGATTTATTCAAATCTGCAATCTTAAATCTCAAATCAGAAATTGTTTTAGCCGTAAACGGCTTCTGGGCGGATAATTAAGTCGCCGCTGGGACGCCGATCGACTACGTAGGGTTGGAAGCGATCGCTCGCAACATCAAAGTGCTGCGCTAGTCTTTCTTTGATCGCTGTATCGTTCATTGTAGCGGTGACGCCTAGTTGAATTTCTGCTAGGTCGTAGGAACGTCCTTCAAATCGAATATGTACCATTGTCAGCACCTCCTTTGATAATTTTAGATTGCAGATTATAGATTTCAGATTGAAGAGAAGTCTATCTAGGGAGAACTGCTGACGCTTGAATTATTCTTACAACAAGAAGCGCCGCTCTAGGTGATAGACTTGCTGAACTTTACGGAATTCTTCAGTGACTTTTGTTTGTCTGAAGTAGTCAGAACCTTGGGGTTCTAATTCCGTCTCGGATGGGTTGGAATTAAACTGCGGTTGGATTTTCGACTTAAATGAAGTCGGCAGCCAACCTAACAGTTTTGTGTAAAGTAACAACATGGATGGTTTTAGTCTCTGTTTCGAGACTCCTCCATAAACGTCCGTTGGAATTTGCAATGTTTTATTCAGTTTTCAAGGTGCGGATTCAGCGCGGGGTAGAGGTTTTTACCTCTGCTTTGGGTGCGCTGTATTTACATACTACATAAGCACTACAAGAGTGTCAAGGGTCTACAAAAAGTTTTTTTACTCGTTCCCAGGCTCGGCCTGGGAACGCAGGGGTAGAGGCTCTGCCTCACCCCGGAGGCAGAGCCTCCAGGAGTGCGTTACCAGGCGGGAGCCTGGTAACGAGTTAGATATCTTTGTAGTACGAAATGTTGGTGTGCAGTTTGCGGAAGCCGACGGACTGGTAAAGTTGCAGGGCACCGTTGGGATTATCCGCATCGACACCGAGTTTTGCTGTTTCCATTCCAGATGCTTTTAACTGATGCAAACCAGCGAGTAACATGGCTCGTCCTAACCCAATTTTGCGGAAGCCGCGTCGGGTTCCAAGATCGGCAATCCAGCCTTCTTGGCGAGCGAAATGCTCGTTTTCTTCTGGGTTGATATAGCAGAAACAGAAGGCGGCGAAAGTTCCATCGGGAGCGATCGCAACCAAATCTAACTCTGGTTTGTAATTGGGGTCAGTTAACCAGTGCTGGCGCATCTCAACCGTGAAAGGGTGATAATTCCAGTGGTCGATAAATGTTTGGTTGAACATTTCTACCCAGGGTTCAATTTCCTGTTCGCCTTGTAGTTGGCGGAGGGTGAAACCTTCTGGAAACTGGGGTTTTGGAAGTGGTTCGACAAGCGATCGCTCCATTCTCAAAAAGTAGCGATCTGGTGTAAAACCGCAACTTTCTAATAAAGCCATGCGAAGTCTATTATCATCGCGGCTACGCACACGCAACCTCGCGGACACTCCACGCAAAGCCGCAACTTCGCGCATCCGTTGTTCGCCCCACGCGATCGCTTGTTTCTCCAGATCCCCGCCACGATATTGGGGGTGAACGTTAAACCACAGATAGCCATCATCGTTGTCACCGGATGGCGGAATCCACATTTGAGCAAAGCCAATTAACTTACCATCTGCATCTTCCCAAAGGCGGATATCTTGTTGTTTGTCTATCGATGGATCTTCAAATTCCAAGCGCAACTCGGAAACCGATGTCCAATCATCCCGTAGCTCGAATGCTGCACAGGCGTTTAGGAGGTGCGCGATCGCTTCTAAATCTTTTTCACCCCCGTAGGGGCGCATTGTTAGCGTTAGCATAAAGGTGATTTTGGTTTCAAACGTACTTGAAATAAGAGATATTGGTGTGAAGTTTACGGAACCCAACCGACTCGTAAAGCTGCAAAGCACCATTGGGATTATCCGCATCGACACCGAGTTTTCCTGTTTCCATTCCCGCTGCTTTCAATTGGTGCAAACCAGCGAGTAACATGGCGCGTCCCAATCCAATTCTGCGAAAGCCGCGCCGGGTACCAAGAGTATTAATCCAGCCATCTTTGCGTCCGATTTGGTCATTTTGTGCTGGGTTTATATGGCAGAAACACAAAGCTGCAAACGTGCCATCAGGAGCAATGGCAATCAAATCTAACTCTGGTTTGTAATGGGGATCAGTTAAGAAGTAGCGATACCGCTCAACCGTCCAAACGTGATAATTCCAATGATCGATAAACGTCTGGTTTCGCATTGCTGTCCACGCTTCGCTATCCTGTTCTCCTTGGGAATTACGCAGCGTGAAACCTTCTGGAAACTGAGCGCGTGGAAAGGGTACAAGCAACGACCTTTCCATATCTAATAAGAATCGCTCAGATTTGAAACCGCAACTTTCTAATAATGCGATGCGGCGTCTATTATCATCGCGACTACCGCAAAGCAACTTCACCCGCACCCCAGGTTTGGGATTAGCTTCGCGCATCCGCTGTTCGCCCCAAGCAATAATTTGCTTCCCCAGTTCGCTACCAGAGGCGTTAGGATGAACGCGAAACCAAAACGAGGCATCGATTTCCTCGCTTGACTCTAAAATTCTCATCCCGCCCATGCCAATTAAGTTGCCCTCCGCATCTTCCCAAAGGCGCATATCTCGCGTCTTATCAAACGATGGCATCTCAAACGCCAACCGGACATCGTTAACAGACATCCACCGATCGACGCGATCAAATGCGGCACAGGTGTTGAACAGGTGAGCGATCGCGTCATTATCCCCTTCATCCCCATAGGGGCGCATCGTTAAAGTGAGCATACCGAGTTGTAATTTAATGCATAATTCAACTATAATACAAAATTAATAAATCCCACCTCACCCGATTGGGTTATAAGCCAGATAACCGACTGGTTGAATCAGTCGGTTATCTGGGTAAAATCTGCAATTTAATCGATTTTTCGGGCAATATGAAAAGCGGAAACATAGGAAAGTTGAAGGTTTCCGCTAAAATCATCTTCTATCTTTTCCCTCAAACCTTCAAATAAAGCATTCCTAACCTGCGGATCTAACTCTATGTATGGCGAGTAAGTGCTTAAAAGCATCAAATAATCATTAGTGCTATAAGTAACCTCATTGAGAACCTGTTCGGATACCAAATCTTTAAATCGACCAGACTCTAAAACGCCCTGTCCAAAACTTCTCAGACTTTCTGTTTGAGCTTGTCTTGATTCATAATGCGCTAGCAAAGACGGTGCGCTTACTTGATAAACTTCTCGCAACGCTTGATCAACCAGATCTTGGGGCTGAAGTTCGCAGTTCCACAATAAAATTAAAACGCCATTTTCTTGTAAGGCGTCCGCTGCTTTCTGATATCTAATTTCTGGCGATATCCAATGGATAGAAGTTGCTGCTAAAACTGCATCAAAATTGTTATTTTTTAGTGAGTATTCTTCAAACGTGGTATTTATAATCTCCACATTTGGATACTGAACGCAATTGATTTGTGCGAACTGACAAGCTTCTTTACTAGGTTCAAGACATAGCATGGATAAACCAAGTTTTGCGAATGCTACTGTGGCATTTCCTGGGCCACATCCTAGCTCAAGAATATTTGCTTTAGCCGGAAGTTGGGTTAACTCTAAAACCCGATGAATCAGATTCTCTGGATAGCGCGGTCTTACCTTGTTGTAGGCATCTGCTACAGGCGAATACCATTGTTTTTTCCGTGACAAATCTTGAGAATCCCAGATTTTTATTTGTTCTGAGTCTTTCATATCTATAGTTGTGGATTATTTTTATCAGTTTGATGGCAAGTTGTCTGGATCTACACCAAGCGATCGCAAGTAAGCCGCCATCTGTTCTGCCCGTTGTCTTTCTTGTTCTAATAACAACTCCGCTTGTTCTGCCCGTTGTTGTTCCTGTTCTACCCGTTGTGCCAATTCCACCGAAGTCAAAAATCTCTCTCCATCCGGACGATAGATTGTTAACTCGCCTCCACTGGTATCAAATCGAATTCCTAGTCGAGGACTAATCCAATTATTCAGTTGCCAAATTTTAGCTAAATGTCCATTTTGGCGCTGCCATCCATCCAGTTGAAAGTTGTCTGGATTGTATAAATAATACTCTTCCACTCCGTAGGTATCGTAAAACTCTAACTTGCGTTCCATCTCTTCAGCATCGTTGCTGGATGAAAGAATCTCAAACACAACTTGGGGTGGGATATTCTCTTCTTGCCATTGTTTATAGGAACCTCGTTTTCCTTTTGGCCTACCGAATACTACCATTACATCGGGTGCTACTGAAGGAGCTAACTTAGAACGCACAGGATACCACAGCAAATCGCCAGCGATGAAAACATTAGGATCGTTAGCAAATAGAATCTCCAAGTTTTCTTTAATAATGACAATCCAACGATACTGTTCTGTGTTATCTGACATTGGTTTACCATCGCTATCGGGATAGCTGCGATCTGAAAGCTCTGTAGAATAAAAGGTAGTCATAGCAATTTTACCCAGGTTTCTAGATTAGATTTTCGATAAGGCAGGCTCTGGCATTAATCTTGCCAAAACTTGCTTTAATACTATCGCCGTCCAGTCAATATCTGCTGCTTCTGTATGGCGTCCCAAAGTTATCCTGATTCCGCCTTTTGCCACGTCGGAATTGTATCCCATTGCTAACAAAATCGGACTGGGATTGAGTTTTCCACTATTACAAGCAGCACCGGCACTGATGCCAATTCCCGCTAAGTTCATCTGACGCACAATTGTTCTACCGCTGAGTTGTTCCCCATCGGCGTCTTGCAAGCAAAAACTGATGTGGTGCGGTAAGCGGTGCAAGCGGTGTCCGGTGGGGATTAATCTGGGTGTATCGGCGAGGAGATCGAACAAGCGATCGCGCAACCCTATCAACCTCAATGTCTCCGTTGTTACCTCTTGCGCTGCCAGTTCCGCCGCCACGCCAAAACCGACGATATTGGGGACAGCTTGCGTCCCAGAACGCGATCGCATTTCTTGTCCCCCGCCACCAAACAACGGTACCAACTCCACTCCAGGACGCACGTAAAGCGCCCCAGAACCCTGCGGGCCGTAAATTTTATGACTCGAAAGCGAAAGCAAATCCACGGGTAACTGTTGCACGTCGATGGGCAACCGTCCCGCAACTTGCACAGCGTCAGTATGAAATAATACACCTCTGTTACGTGCAATCTCTGAAAGCGATTCAATCGGTTGCAGCGTCCCGACTTCACTTTGACCAAAAATAATCGAAACTAGAACCGTATTCGGTTGCAAAGCCTTTTCTAAATCGCCAGGATTCACCCGCCCCCAATTATCTACGGGTAAGCGGGTTACTTGCCATCCCCATTGTTCCAACAAGTGGGCGGGTTCGGATACGGCGGAATGCTCGACGCTGGAGATAATAATATGTTGAGGTTGGCTGTAACGTCGCGCCACGCCCATGATTGCCAAGTTATCCGCCTCCGTACCGCCAGAGGTGAATATAATTGACTCGGCGGGGGCGTTGATTAACTCAGCAACTTGCATTCTCGCTTGTTCCAACAAAGTTGCAGACCGCCCTCCCCACTCGTGTAAGCTGGAAGGATTGCCCCACTGTTGGGTAAGGACATGCTGCATTGCTGCGATCGCTTCTTCACGGGTTGGTGTTGTCGCGCTATAGTCCAAGTAGATTTGCATCGGTTTTGAGGGGCTAGGGGCTAGGGATTTCCTTTTCTATCTTCGCGCTTACTTGTCCTTCTGGTAGTAACCGGCAATTAATACTACAATTGCGCTCATAATTGTAATACGATAAAAGAGATGTACGGGGTAGCGTTAGGCGCAGCCGTGCCGTAGGCATTCGCGTAGAGGCAAGATGAACAAACAGCCGCAGTCACCTGAAAATACACCGCATCAGGGATTAGTGCAACAGCTAGATTTAATGATTCGGGCGCGTTATCCGCTGCTGTACGTGGTGACGGCGGAGGAAGACCCGGTTGAGGAAGTATTATATCAGGTTGCCGAACAGCAAGAGCAGCGCAAATTATTATTTTGGGATATAGTCCGCGGGTGGGATGATAATGGTGCCGATAAAGGATCGGTGATGGCGGCATTGGGGAGAATTGCTAAAGCCGCTGGGCAAGATTCTACTATTTTTGTGCTGCGGGATTTACACCCTTATTTAAGGATGCATTATCCTTACAGCGATAAGCATTCTCCGATTGTCAGGGAGTTGCGGAATTTGGTGGGAAAATTGAAGACTTCGCGTCAAACTTTAATCCTCACTTCTAACGTTTTAGAATTACCCGCCGAATTGCGAGAAGAAACGACAGTAATTGATTTCCCTTTACCAGATGTGCGGGAAATTGATTACTTAATTAACCTGTTAGTAGTTCCCAGCAAACTCAAAGTTAGCGGATTAGCCAAAGAACAGTTAATAAAAGCATGTCAGGGATTAAGTCGCGCCAGAATTAGTCGAGTTTTGGCGAAAGCATTGGCGGCGAAACAACAAGTAGACGATACAGATATTGCCCTGATCTTGGAAGAGAAAAAGCAAGCGATTCGCCAAACGGAAATATTAGAGTTTTTCACCACCAAAGAATCCCTCAAAACCGTCGGTGGATTGGAGAATCTCAAACAGTGGGTGCGGATGCGGCAAGAGGCATTTACCGAAGAAGCCAGAAAATATGGAATTCCTAATCCTAAAGGCGTGTTACTTGTGGGAATTCAAGGCACGGGAAAATCCCTTTCCGCTAAAACGATTGCCCATGAATGGAGATTGCCTTTATTACGCTTAGATACCGGGCGATTATTTGGCGGAATCGTTGGGGAAAGCGAAAGCCGCGTGCGTCAGTTAATTCAAATTTGCGAAGCCACAGCACCCTGCGTCTTGTGGATCGATGAAATCGATAAAGCCTTCGGAAATATCACCGCCGGATATGATGGAGATTCGGGAACTTCTCGCCGGGTTTTTGGTAGCTTGATTACCTGGATGCAGGAGAAAACCACCCCGGTATTTATCGTAGCGACGGCGAATAACGTGCAAATATTGCCAGCGGAGTTGTTAAGAAAGGGTAGATTTGATGAAATATTCTTTTTAAACTTGCCCACAGAAAGCGAAAGGCAAGATATATTTAAAGTCCACTTGCAACGCTTGCGCCCCAGTCGGTTGCGGGAATTTGACTTAGGATTGTTAGCCAGAAATGCCAAAAATTTCAGCGGTGCAGAAATTGAGCAGGTAATTATCGATGCCATGTATCGGGCATTTGGGAATAACAGGCAAGATTTCACCACCGTGGATATATTACGGGCAATAGAAGAGACAGTACCATTAGCTGCGATCGCGCGTCACCAAATCCAAGAATTAAAACAATGGGCAGCCGAAGCAGGCGCGCGAACGGCTTCCAAAGATACTCACCTAGCGGAGGAATTAAAACAATACACAATTCAAAAAGGAATCGGACCATTAGAAGTAGATTGAAGAGAATTGCAGATTGCAGATTTAAGATTTAAGATTTAAAAAGACAAATCTGCAATCTCAAATCTAAAATCTGAAATTAACTAAATCTGCAATCTGAAATCTCAAATCTGAAATTAAAGGAGCGAGTATGTCTCACTTTACCGCCATCAAAACCCAAATCCGCGATGTCAATGCCCTAGTAAAAGCCCTAGAAGATATCGGTTTCAAAGACAAAATTGAAGTTCACCAAACCGCCCAAGGACTTTACGGCTTTCAAGACGACTTGCGCCCAGAAACAGCAGAAGTAATTATCCGCCGCAAATACCTGGGTGCAGCCAGTAACGATCTCGGCTTTAAAAAGCAAGAAGACGGCACCTATGAAGCAACGATTTCCTCCTACGATCGCGCTTACAATTATGGACAGCAATGGGTGAACGAATTAACCCAACGCTACGGCTATCACATGCTGATGGCAACAGCCCCCGCCCAAGGGTTTACCATTGAAGAAGAAGAAACCTTAGCAGATGGTACGATTCGGGTAGTTGTAGGACGTTGGGCGTAAGGAATTGCAGATTGCAGATTGCAGATTTAAGATTGAAAAAGACAAATCTGAAATCCAATCAATCTGCAATCTCAAATCTAAAATCTGAAATTGGAGAATTCCATGTCGCATTTCACCACAATCAAAGTCCAAATCAAAAACGGCGAAATTTTGCACCAAGTATTAAAAGAATTGGGGCATAAAGTCGAGTGCAATACCTTCGTGCGCGGATATCAAGGCGATACCACCGAGGCAGAATATGTCATTCGCCAGACAAATGGTTACGACTTGGGCTTTCGCCGCCGGAGTGAAAACTATGAACTCGTCGCAGATTTTTGGGGCGCGAGTATTAATCAGCAAGAATTTGTTAATTCAATTTCCCAAAAATATGCTCACAAAACCTTAATGGCGACGGTACAAGAACAGGGTTTCAACATCGAAGACGAAGAAATCCTAGAAGATGGAACCGTGCGCGTAGTTGTAGGGCGCTGGGTGTAAGGAATTGCAGATTTTAGATTTCAGATTTCAGATTGAAATCTAAAACCTCAGAATTGTGTAGGGTGCGTTAGCGGTAGCGTAACGCACCATCAAGTCTAAATTAAAGGAGACTAAACTCATGAATATATCCTTTACTCTAGAACAGGAAAAGTTCGTTCAAGAAAAACTCAAAAGCGGTAGATATGAAACAGTTGAACAGGTGATATCACAAGCATTACAATTGCTAGAAGAACGCGATCGCGCGTTGGATGAAAGGCGACTTGAAGAACTCCGTCAGAAAATCGCCAGTGCTAACGAGCAAATTGCTAAGGGACAAGTCACTGATGGCGAGGTTGTCTTTGAGAGATTCCGCGAGAAAATTCGCAGAATTGCGGAGTCTCAACCATGAGTAGTTATGCGTTTTCCGATGATGCAATTCAAGATTTAGATGAAATTTGCGAGTATATTGCTCAGACGAATCCTGATGCAGCCAATAGACTTTTTGATGCGATACGAGAAAGATGTAAGTTAGTAGCGGGATTCCCTAATATGGGGAAAAGTTACGAAAATCTTTTTCCTAGATTGCGAGGATTTATAGTTGAGGATTATATTGTTTTTTACTTTCCACGAGAAGATGGAATTGATGTAGCTCGCGTAGTCAGTGGTTATCGTGACCTCGAATCTTTGTTTTCTGATTCTCAGTCATAACACTTTCATCTTCGCCGGACAATGCTACTAAAACAACGATGCAAATTCCCATAGAGCCAAGCATCAAGCCTAAACAGGGTAGAGAAAAATTCTCGCAACCAGAAACTAGAATGCGGCAAAACCCGAAGCCAAAGCCACGCGAAACCCGAAATACCTGTGCCTAGCGCCCAGCGCGTATCCGACGCGATGGGTACTGCGGCAACTGACCGCATCCCCATCCCATGAACCTCCGCGCAGCACTCGGTAATTAGAGTTACCAGTTTCCCAAGCACTTGCGTCACCGGGCGCACCGTTATAGTCACGGTGCCAAACATCTTGACACCATTCCCAAACATTGCCGTGCATATCGTACAGTCCAAAGGCATTCGATAGAAAACGGTACACCAGGTTTGTTTCCTGGCGGTAAAATCCCTTTGGTGCAGAACCATAGGGGTAGTTTCCGTTATAGTTGACTAGATCGGGGGTAATAGTTTCCCCAAAATGAAAAGGCGTTGTTGTACCCCCACGACAGGCATATTCCCATTGGGCTTCGCTGGGTAGGCCGTACTTTTTCCCCTTTTTTCGGGATAATTTGCCACAGAATTCGACGGCATCTTGCCACGATACATATTCTACAGGTCGTTTCCCACCCATGAAACTGGAAGGGTTATATCCCATCACCGCTTTCCACTGTTCTTGAGTGATGGGATATTTGCCCATAAAGAAAGGTTTGACGGTTACTTGATGTACGGGTTGTTCGTAAGATTTTTCCTCTGAACCCATCAGAAAAGTTCCACCTGGAATTAAAACCATTTCTAATTTAATTCCATTGCCCAAATCTTCTGTAAAGTATCGGGCAGTGTGACGGCGACGGCTGTTTATTTGCCCAAAACCATCAACTGTCACCACTTCAAATTCAAACAAAGGCAGAAATTCATCTAACTGCTGTTTTACTCTTGGCTTCTTTCTATCTTTAAGCAAGGAATAGGCAGCAAATTGCACCTCGATTGATTCATCTTGCAATGCTTGCAGCAATAAGTTTAATCCTTTATCTCCATACTTGAGGGCGTCAGAAAGTGCTTTTATGCGTTGTTCTAAAATTGAACTGGCGAAGCGTTTTTTTATTCCCTCAATTCCGCCTAAGACAGGAGCATTGATGGGCGGGTTTTGTCCGCCCAATACGGCATCGTATTCTTTTGGTTGATTGGGATTTTCTGGCATGATATTTTTATTGCTATATGAACAAGACTTACGCAGTTGGGACAGAAAGACCGAAACCAACATTGTAGGGGCGAAGCATTTGGGCGACTATCTGGGAAGCCAAACCAGGGTTTATATCTCCAAATGCTTCGCCCTTCCCCACAAATAACCTCTATCTACATTACTCTCAAACAAGACCGAAACCAACATTGTAGGGGCGAAGCATTTGGGCGACTATCTGGGAAGCCAAACCAGGGTTTATATCTCCAAATGCTTCGCCCTTTCCCACAAATAACCTCTATCTACATTACTCTCAAACAAGGGCGAAGCAGTCGGATATTTAGATCTTGTATGAATTTCATAAACTGTCGCCCGACTGCTTCGCCCCTACAAAATACGGCATTTTTTCCAACAATTTTTCATCCGCCTTTAGGAAACATAAAAGGAAAAAGGAAAAGGGCTAAAGATCCCACGGCGAGGAACAAGCAACCCGAAAACCCATACAGGGATATCTAGAATTTGGTTCAGCTTTGAAACGAAATGCCGAACGGCTGCACCTGGGATAGTAGCACCACGCACCACCGCGCAACTGTCGATATTGATTATCCCCACCATATATCCAAACGCTGCCATCTTTCGGCGCATCGTGATAGTAATTATGCCAAGGATCGGCACACCATTCCCAAACATTCCCGTGCATATCGTATAGTCCAAAAGCATTGGGAGGAAAATTGTCTACAGGTGTCGTTTCTTTACGATCGATTCCCTTTGGTTCCTCGCGATAGCTATGCACCCCAATGTAATTACCCAAATCGCTGGTAATGGTTTCACCAAAGTGGAAAGGTGTTGTTGTTCCTGCACGACAAGCGTATTCCCATTCGGCTTCCGAAGGCAGGCGATAAATCTTCCCCGTTTTTTCCCAAAGTCGCTTACAAAATTCTTGTGCTTCGTGCCAAGATACATTTTCTACAGGTAAATTTTCCCCTCTGAAACAAGATGGATTGGGATTGAGTGTCAGATTAATTTTAGGCAGTGCGGCAACAGCTTGCCATTGTGCCTGAGTCACGGGATATTTGCCGATAAAAAAAGGTTGAACGGTTACTTGATGTTGGGGAGTTTCCCAATCTTGCCTCTCTTTTTCAGTTTTCAGGGAACCCATGAAAAAAGTTCCACCTGGAATTGCAACCATGTCTAATTTAATGCCATTTCCCAAGTCTTCTGTGAAAAATCGGGCATAGTAGCGATCGCGACTATTTATCTGTCCTTTTATATCAACTGTAACTACTTCAAATTCAAAGAAAGGGAGGAAGTTATCTAGCTGCTGTTTGACTTTCGCTTCCTGTCTATTTTTAAGTAAGGAATAGGCAGCAATTTTTATCGGCATCGATTCATCTTGCAAGGCTTGCAAAACTAAGTCTAAGCCTTTTTCTCCATAGTTGAGGGCGTCAGAAAGTGCGTTTATGCGTACTTCTAATATGGGGCTAGAGAGGCGCTTTTTGATTCCTTGAATTCCGCCTAATACGGCTGCGTATGTGGGTGGGTTTTGTCCGCCCAAGACGGCATCGTATTCTCTGGGTTGATTGGGGTTTTCTGGCATTGTGTTTTTTTTCTTAGGGGCGATCGCATAGCCCAAAACTTTGTATTATATGATACTTGTTTTGGGCTGCGATCGCTTACCTAGCCAGCGCAGATACGATCTGCTAATTCCTATGTTCTCGCCATGTTTTGGGAGGTAAGGCGTGATGTTGGCGAAAATGCTTAATAAAATGCCCCGCATCCTCGTATCCGACCGATCTAGCGATTTGATGAACGGGCAGATCGGTGTTTAATAATAAGTAGCGTGCTTGAAACATTCTGCGATCGATCAACCATTGATAAAGGGTTTTTCCGGTCAAACGACGTACTAGATTGGTGAGATAGGAAGGGGAATAGCCGAAAACTTGGGATATATCGTTTAAACCAATATTTTGGCAGTAATTAGCGTCGATATAGCTGAAGATTTGACTTAATTGCGGACAATCTGGGAAAGGGAAAGGGCTAGAAGTTGGGATTTTTTGTATTGAGGGATACAAACACCTTTCGGTGCGATCGCATGAGAACATCCCTAAATTAAGATTGTCTACGATCATCATCACGATCTTTCTCTGGGTAACAAGTTGTCATCACTACTACTACGCTGAATAATTAGTTTTGGATTTATTGTTAATAAAGTTTGCCATCAACTATTTTTACTAAATCAATATTTTTTCCATTGTCATGCGGCAGGTCCAGCTTCTAAGCTGAATTTTAGTTGGAGCATTTCAACTGTTCCCCCCTTCCCTATGTCAGGGAAAAAATTATCATGGTTTTCCGCACGATTGTTAGGAGATAAGTTGTATGAAATTAACGACATCTTTAGGTTGGGGCAGTTTAGCTGCTACCACCACGTTACTTTTAGTCGGAATGCCTGCTTACAGTGCTTCTTTAAGTCTAGTTCCTAGCGGGAAGCAGTTAGATAGCGATCCAATTTTCGATCGATCGACTAATATCGGCGATGTGATTGATTTCACTTTTCGCCTCAATACTGATGGATTAACAGCCAATTTAACTAATTTAGTTTTTAGCGTTGCTCGCGATCCGGCTGAATTACCGTTAATCGGTTTAGATAATAGCAGCAGTCAGGCAGTATTTCCCAATCTAAATATTTTCAGCATCGATCTTTCTAATCCCAGATCTGAGGTGAGAGGCGCAACTTTAAGCGGTTCTGGTGTTGCGCCGAATACGACAATCGATTTATTCACGACTAGCTATCGAGTCGGATCGGCTTTGAGCGATGATGGTTTGTCGGATCTGAGAATTATCGAGATTCTAACCGCAACAGATGCCAATGGAAACGATGTACGTAGTGCGTTTCAAGTTGACAATTCAGGAGTTGATGTTCAGCAACCGATTCCCGAACCTTCTTTAGTCATGGGTTTAAGCGTTTTAGGCATCGGCTTGCTGGTGAATAAAGGAAAAAAGAAAAATTCTCAAATTGTCTAAATCCAAACGATGATAATCCTCGTATACAGCGGATTGCAGCCGTATAAGGTACACCTTCGACAGCGGTGTGCGGGCAGCATTAATGCTGCCGCTACACAAACAAAGCCTTAAGGCTATACCTCACAAAGAATACGCTCCACTGTAAACGATCTAGACACCCAAAAAACTATCGCTAGGCTATGACTACTATTCCATCCTCACACATGCTTGAATCTAAGCCGGTATCGGCTTTAAGTCAACAACTTCAAGGAGTTCATCACTTTGGTATCACCGTCGAAGATATGGGAAAAGCCTTAGAATTCTATACCGAGATTCTGGGAGGTAAAATTATTATTCCCGAAATCGGTTTAGCGGGGGATACGATGCACAATACCCTATTTCAACAGGAAGAAATTGAGGCAATAGAAAAAGGGGTCGATCCGAAAAGTATTGGCGTGCCTAATCTTAGAGATGGGGCGGAAAAGTTAGACCTTTATTTTATTCAGTTCGATAATGTGGTTCTGGAAATTCTTCAGTATCGAGATACTAATGCTGCACCGAACGGAAGTAATGCTTTTCCGGCAAAACATGCCTATTCTAGTCCGGCTTTTGTCAATTCTATGCACATCTCTTTTTATCTCAAAGATGATGTAGATGTGGATAAATTTGTCAAGGATTTAGAAACAGAATGTCATAAACGGGGGATGGATCAAGTCAAGTGTAACCGGATTGTGACAGTGCGATCGCAAGCAGAAAGGCAACAAGTTGCATCTGAATATAACTCTTGCAAACTCTACGGTGCCGATTTCGGAGACTTTGAGGGTTGGACGCTGGTTTATTGCAAAGGCCCGAATGGAGAACAGTTAGAGTTTAATCAAGTTTTAAGGAAAGCAAAAGTACTGTTTGAAAAGGCACGGCAAGATTACCAGAAATAAAGAACAGATCAAACAATTGTAGGGACGGGTTTTACCAATAACAGGGACAAAAACAAACAATTAAAATCAACCCGCCCCGTGGCGCATTGATGGAAAAACGGTATTAGTAGTTGCGTGATGAGATAGGAGAAGAGCGGCAATGAAAAAGCGAGTTAACTACTACCAAAACTTATCGGCTGATTACTCAAGACCAGGGTTAATTTCCGAGGATATGCAGGCTAAATTAATTCAGCTTGCTGAAGAATTGATTACCAAAAAGCAACCAGATCTGCCCAGCATTAATTCTACCTATCCTGCAAAAACAATCGAGCAAGAAAATAAAGAATGGTGGCCTACTCATTGCGAGGCTTTGAGACAAGGAAGAGGAGATATTTTAACCGGAGAATATCGCGAGGATTTGGTGTATCTATGTCAAGATGGTCACTATGTTGGCTTGAAAGAGCAACAAGAACGAGAAAAACATTGGTGGGCATTGATCGCACAACCAAACGTGACTATGTGTTGGCCCATTGTGATGTTTCATCACGAGGTCGTCTACTTTGAATGGAAATGTGTAGATGACGAAACGAATGAGACGTTAGCGAAAGGAAATGTCACCTTTTTAAGGCGTGGACATCAAGGCGGAGTGTATCTGAAAACGGAACAATTGACGTTTTATCGAGATGTTTATGCCCCCGATGAGTTAGTCAATTTGATCGAGTTGTAAGCGAACAATGAACCAGGAAATCAAAGGTAAAATCGGGGTACTCATCGAGGAACATTTTGACGAAACTGAGTACCGACGGTTTAATGAATTCTTCCCTCAGTGGGGGTATGAAGTGGAATATATTTCCCATCTTTGGGGACAAGAAAAACTCACTTTCAAGGGAAACGATCGCGAAGCAGAAGTTACGGTAACAATTGACTTGCAAACGGTTAACCCTAGCGATTACAAAGGATTGATTTTAATCGGGGGTTACGCGATGGATAGACTGCGGTATCAAGTTAATCCAGAAGCGGGGAAACTCAGTCAAGCACCAGCGGTTGAATTTCTGCGCCAAGCGGTACATACAGAAGGATTGAAAATTGGCACTATCTGTCATAGTTTGTGGTTGTTTTGTGCCGATCGAACGCTTCTAAAAGGTAAAAAAGTCACCTGCGCTCATAATATTATCGCCGATGTGGAGAATGCAGGAGCGATCGCAATTTATGAAAGCGGCGAAACGATCGCAACTTATGTGGATGGAAATTTAATTTCTGCTAGACATCCAGGTGTCGTCGAAGAATTTATGACTGTGTTTTTGTCTCAGATAGAAAAATCATGAAAACACCGACTTCTGACCTAATTGCGGGGTATGTCACCTATTTTAATCCCGATGGCGATCGCTTAGGCATTAAAACCAGCGCTGGAGATGAATTTCACACCGTCCTCAGTCCGATGGCTTATGCCAAAATGTTACAAAATTTGGATGAAAGTTACATTGATGTGACGGGGAAAATGCGATCGCTTTTAGAATCGGGACGCTATCTTTATGCCTATGGGATTTTTTATCCTGATAGTCCCGATTTCGAGGTGAAATTCTTGGTTTTTGTCGGTTATCAAGTCGATCGTTTTTTGTTTGAAAATCCTACTTGGTGGGTGAATCAAGTTCGTTCTTTGGCTAACTTTTATCTCAATGCCCAGTTTGGTAAAGATGGCATCGATTATCGTCACTATCGGACTCATCTTAGTCTAGCGGGAATTCGTTCTACGACTAACTACAGTCAAGAAACTGATACTATTTCTCGCTTAGTTTATGGTTTTGCTACTGCTTATTTAATGACGGGGGAAGAACCGTTTTTAGAGGCAGCGGAGAAGGGAACAGAATATCTGCGAGAACACATGAGATTTTTGGACATTGATAACGATATTGTTTATTGGTATCACGGGATTAATGTCAAGGATAAACTCGAACAAAAAATATTTGCTTCCGAGTTTAGCGATGATTACTATGCTATCCCTGCCTACGAACAAATATATGCCCTAGCAGGTTTAGTGCAAACCTATCGGATTAATGGCGATGCTCGCATTCTCAACGATGCAAGATTGACGGTTAAACTATTCGAGCAATTTTTCCGCGATCGCAGCGAGTATGGGGGCTATTTCTCTCATCTAGATCCCGTGACTCTAGATCCTCATAGCGAAGCATTAGGACAGAATAAAGGCAAAAAAAACTGGAATTCCATCGGAGATCATGCCCCTGCTTACCTAATCAATCTTTGGTTAGCAACGGGAGAACAAAAGTATTTTCAAATGCTAGAAAATACTTTCGATACGATTGTGAAACGCTTTCCCGATTACGGATATAGCCCCTTTGTACAAGAACGATTTTATGCTGATTGGTCACCGGATAGATCCTGGGGATGGCAGCAAGATCGTGCCGTGGTGGGACATAATTTGAAAATCGCTTGGAATCTGTTGCGGATGTACAATATTCAACCGAAATCTGAATATTTGGAATTAGCCTGCAAAATCGCCGATCTGATGCCGGAAGTGGGAAGCGATCGCACTCGTGGAGGATGGTATGATGTCGTAGAACGTCGCTTAAAAAACAACGAATCATATTATCGTTTTGTTTGGCACGATCGCAAAGCTTGGTGGCAACAGGAACAAGCAATATTAGCCTATTACATCCTCGCAGCTTGTCTGAAAAACCCTCGATATCACCAACTAGCGCAAGCAGCTGCATCATTTTACAACGCATGGTTTCTCGACACTGAAGATGGGGGCGTTTATTTCAATGTCCTTGCGAATGGAATGCCTTATTTAGCAGGAGGAAACGAACGCAATAAAAGTTCCCATTCTATGAGTGGCTATCACTCTACAGAATTATGTTACCTCGCGGCAGTTTACACGAATTTACTGATTTATAAACAGCCGATGGACTTCTATTTTAAACCTCTAGCGGATGGCTTTGACCAGCGAATTCTTCGAGTATCGCCCGATATTTTACCCCCAAACAGTATCAAAATTAAAGCTTGTGAGATTGACGGAGAAAAATACACCAATTTCGATTCTCAAGGATTAACTGTCACTCTCCCTGACAGCAAAGACAGGGTAAAACTAAAAGTACAAATTGCGCCAATTTAAACCTATGGAAATCACCATCAATCCCTTAGAAACTATAACTGTTGTCTCCCTCTCAGGAGACATTACCACCAACACAGCGCCCACAATTCAAGGCAAAATTTTGCCTTTAGCAACTTCGGGTAATAAAATTCTGCTCGATATGTCGCAAGTCAATTATATGTCGAGTGCCGGTTTACGCTTTCTTCTTTCTCTCTACCGTCAAACTAGCGCTTTCGATGGCAAGTTAGTGTTAGTAGGACTATCCGAAGAAATCGCCGACACGATGGCAGTTACTGGTTTTCTCAATTTTTTTACCATCAGCGACACCGTAGATTCGGGTTTAGCCCTACTTCATTAAATAACTCAAGTTGCTAGTTACATCCCTTAACGCTGGTAATAGGTAATGGGTAATGGGTAATTGTCAACAGGACTTACCCAAGGACACTAAATATGGAGTCATGGTGCCCTACTCTGCTGGCTAACGCACCCTACATATAAAAACTTTGCGTAAGTCTTGGTCAAGACTAGACTGCCAATAAATCCAATTACCAATTACCAATTACCAATTACCAATTACTAATAAACCCAATTTCCTACTATGGAACGCATCGATATCCATCCTACTCATCGTTATCAAACCTTCAAACTTAGACGCGGGAAACCGTTTCCCTTTGGCGTTACTTTAGTGCCATTTGGAGTTAATTTCTCGATTTTTTCTAGTCATGCCAAATCTTGTACTCTTGTCCTGTTTGAAAAACATGCTGCCGCACCTTTCGCTGAAATTCCCTTTCCCGATGAGTTTCGTTTAGGGAATGCGTTCAGTATGGTTGTTTTCGATCTCGACTACGAGAATTTAGAGTATGGCTATCGCATGGATGGGGAATTTAACCCAGAAGCAGGACATTGGTTTGATAAAACGAAAATACTTTTAGACCCCTACGCTAAAATTATTGGCGGTCGAGATAAGTGGGGAATAGCGCCTAATTGGCAGGATATTTATCAACATCGCGCCCGGATTGCTTTCGATGATTTTGATTGGGAAGATGACCGACCTTTAGAAATTCCGGCTCAAGATTTAATTATCTATGAAATGCACGTGCGCGGGTTCACTCAGCATCCTTCTTCCGGGGTGAAACATCAGGGTACTTTTGCAGGAATTAGTGAAAAAATTCCCTATCTTAAGGAACTGGGAATTAATGCCATCGAACTAATGCCAATTTACGAATTCGATGAGTTTGAAAATTCTCGCATTCATCCCGAAACGGGAGAATTATTAGTCAATTATTGGGGATATAGTCCCGTCGGTTTTTTTGCCCCGAAAGCGGGTTACGCATCTACAGGAAAATGGGGAATGCAGGTAGATGAGTTAAAAACGCTGATTAAAGACTTGCATCGTGTCGGGATTGAAGTAATTTTAGATGTGGTTTTTAACCATACTGCTGAGGGAAACGAACGCGGGCCAACAATTTCTTTTCGAGGACTGGATAACAAAACTTACTATATGCTGACTCCCGAAGGTTATTACTTTAATTTTAGCGGCACGGGAAATACGCTCAATTGTAATAATCCGATTGTCAGGAATTTGGTTTTAGATTGTTTGCGATATTGGGCAAGTGAGTATCATATCGACGGATTTCGCTTTGATTTAGCAACTATTCTTGGTCGCGATCCTTGGGGTAAACCGCTGTCTAATCCTCCTTTATTAGAATCCCTCGCTTTCGATCCGATTCTGGCTAAATGCAAATTAATTGCTGAAGCATGGGATGCGGGGGGATTGTATCAAGTTGGATCTTTCCCGGCTTTCGGTCGTTGGTCGGAGTGGAATGGCAAATATCGCGATCGCATCCGTAAATTTTTAAAGGGAGATGAAGGATGTGTGGGAGAAATGGCGCAAAGAATCCAAGGTTCTCCCGATTTGTACGCACATTCTGGCAGACTACCGACGACTTCAATTAATTTTATTACTGCCCACGATGGTTTTACCCTTGCTGATTTGTTTTCTTATAACGATAAGCACAATCATGACAATGGAGAGCATAATCAGGACGGCGGAAATGATAATTATAGTTGGAATTGTGGGGCAGAAGGATGGACGGACGATGCCAATATTTTAAACCTAAGACAGCGGTTGATGAAAAATGCGATCGCTCTCTTAATTGTCTCTCAAGGTGTGCCGATGATTCTGATGGGAGATGAGATCGGACGAAGCCAACAAGGCAATAATAACGCCTATTGTCATGACACTCAATTAAATTGGTTAGATTGGCAACTTCTAGACAAAAATGCTGAGTTATTCCATTTTTTTAAGACTTGTATTGCCTTTCGTCATGCCCACTCTGCGTTAAGAAATGCCGCTCATTTCCATCATACTGATAGGATGAACAGTGGCTACGCAGATATATCATGGCATGGCACTAAAGCATGGTCTGCTGATTGGTCTAATTCTAGTCGCGTTCTCGCTTTTCTGTTGTGTGGTAAACACGCGCAAGATGACTATATTTATGTAGCGATGAATATGCACTATTGTCCTCTCGATTTTGAGTTACCGGGCTTACCTTCTGGTTTAGAATGGCACATTTTCGCTAATACGGGATGTCCTCATCCTCATGATATTTGGCAATTGGGAAAAGAACCGTTATTAGAGAATCAGACGGGGATATTAGTAGGCGATCGCTCGATTGTTATTCTAGTAGGCAAATAATATGAATTTGACAACAGACTTAAAAATCATCGATCAAGTGGCAACGATTACCCTCACGGGCGAAATCGCGACCAATACCGCCGCAATTTTTCAAGAAACTATCGAACAAACTGCCAAACAAGCGATCCGCAAACTGATTCTAGATATGGAAAATTTATCCTATATGTCTAGTGCCGGATTGCGCGTTCTTGTATTCGCTAAACAGAAAATGGGTTCTCAGGTAGATATTGATATTACCGGGGCATCGGAAACGATCGTCTCTACTCTGAGAACAGTCGGTTTTCATCATAGTGTCAATATTATTTAGCATTCACGCTCCAGGCATAAACACCATGCAATCTCTAATTTTATCAGGCAGCTTTGATTCTTTAGATACTCTCTCTGAGTATGTCTTAGCTGTAGCTAGCAATGCCAAGTTAGATAAAAAAGCAACTTATCGATTGCGTCTCGCGGTAGATGAGATCGCCACCAATATTATTAGTTATGGCTACGAAGCGGTGGGAAAGCAAGGCGATATCCATTTAAACGCAGACATTGACGATCGTGCTGTAACTATTTGTCTCGAAGATACGGGAATTCCCTACGATCCTATAAGAGAAGGAACTCCTGATGATTTAGACAAACCTTTGGAAGCCAGAAAGATCGGAGGATTAGGAGTTTATTTAGCGATTCAAGGCGTGGATAGATTTACTTACGAGAGAGTAGGCGATCGCAATCGCAATATTCTAGTTGTTTATCGTCATCTTGGTAAATAAATATGTTAAATAAACTTGCTAAACTTTTTAAAACTCGCTTATCCAGACGGGTGGTTTTCTGGTTGTTTGCCAGTGTTATCATCATCGAAGCGATTATCTTAGTTCCCTCTGTGCTGCGACGAGAACAAGAATTACTCGGTCAATTAAAACAAATTTCCACCGAAAAAGTTTCAATTTTGATGAAAGTTTCTCCTCCCCAAGCTGCTCCAGAAAATGTTTTAAACTTGCTCTCGAATCTGCAAGGAAGTTCTGTAATTGTTGGCGGTTCTCTTTATCAATCTAATGGTCAGAAAGTGGGAACATTTGGCGAACAACCAGGATTGCTGTTTCAAGATGTAGATGCTGCTGAAAAAAAGGATTTCTTAGATTATCAGCTATCTCGCTATGATGTAGCGTGGACAGCCTTAGAATTGGGTCAAGATTATCTGTTTATTCTGCGTCATGATGCAACAATGGTTGAGCAAGGAGTACGCGGTTTCATTTTACGAGTTATTGGATTAGTGATAATTATCTCTTTAGTTGTCACAGCCGGAACTTGGATCGCACTACAGCGAATTGTAATTGCTCCTGTCGTTAACTTGAGAAAAGATTTAAGAAAAGCGGCTGAGTGTATTTGTGACGATCAACCCCATCCTCAGTTTGATTCTAATTTCTTCAAGCGCAATGATGAATTAGGAGAAGTGATTGTTACTTTTCAGGAAATGTATCAACAAATTTATCAGGCAATCGACCAGCGAAAGCAAGCAGAAATAGCTCTAAAAAATAGCTACAATAGGATAGAAGTATATTCAAAAGCTCTCAATTTAGAATTGGAAAAAGGAAGGCAAATTCAGCTTAACTTTTTGCCCAACGATGATGAAATAAAACAAATTTCTCTTAAATCAGGTTGGGAATTTTCCGCATACTTTAAACCAGCTAGACAAGTGGCAGGGGATTTCTATGATATTTTTGAATTATCGAATAATGCCATAGGCATTGCCATCGCTGATGTTTGTGATAAGGGAGTAGGAGCCGCTTTATTTATGGCACTATTTCGCAGTCTCATCCGCATCTTTTCTAAAGAAACAAAATTGCGAGGAACCGCATCTAATTTATTAGAAATGTATCAACCTAAAGGAGGATGGATAGGTGATTATAGTACGGTTAATCTAGCTCATTTAAATGCCTTACAATCTCTGAATTTAACTAATGATTATGTTGCCCATTATCACGGTTCTTTAGGAATGTTTGCCACCATATTTTTTGGCATACTAGATCCAAAAACCGGGCTATTAACCTATGTTAATGCAGGACACGAACCACTTTTTATCCTCAATCCACAAGAGGGAATCCGAGAGGTATTAACTTCTACCAGTCCAGCTATTGGAATTTTATCTAATGCTAACTTTAGCATCAGTCAAGTCTATCTCAAACCCAATGAAATTTTGTTCGGTTTTACCGATGGAGTGACGGATGCGCGGGATTGTCAAAAATCATTTTTCACGATTGAAAAGTTACGTCATTTGCTTCAGTTTTCCCCCCCGAAAGCGTCCGAGCTTGTAGACTATATTAGCCGGAATGTCTTATCCCATACTAAAGGGGCAGAGCAATTTGATGATATTACTCTTTTGGCGGTTCAACGTTCTGTTTTAGAGTAAATGCCATGTCGCATCTTTATTTTCACCCACGAATGGGGCGGTTTTATTCAGATTGTTGGTTTTTTTCCTACAGAACTTACCCAACTGGCACATTAAATTCGGTTTGTAGTAGCGCTGTCTTCGCCACTTTTATAGCGGATTGCAGTCGCATGAGGTACAGCGAAAGTTTGTGTAGCGGCTGCCATTTTTGCTGCCGCTACACAATCAAGCCAAAAGGCTGTACCTCACTCGAAAAGCAATCCGCTGTAGCGCTAAAGCGCTACTACAAACCTCAAAAACAACACAAGTGGTATGACAGTCTTCTGATAAAACCCGCCCCTACAAATCAACAGTTATCGCGCCCCCCACACTCTGATTGTTTTATCCCAACTGCTGCTAACAATCTTCTCTCCATCTGGAGTCATGGCAATAGAAGATATGCCATTAAAATGTCCTTCTAAAACCTGCAACAGCGTCCCTGTCTTCAAATGCCATATTCTAATAGTTTGATCTAAATTTCCCCCGCCACTCGCGAGGGTGTTTCCATCCCGATTGATAGCAATTGAGGTCACTTCATCCCAATGTCCTTCTAGGGTATTTAACAATTCTGCTGTCTGCAAGTTCCACAATTTAATTGTTTTATCTTGCGCGCCGCTTATGAGAGTTTTGCCATCGGGACTTATTGCCAAACTCTTTACCCATTCTGAATGTCCTTCCAGGGTATGCAATAATTCTCCAGTGGGGAGATGCCAAATTTTGATTGTTTCGTCGGCACTACCCGTCGCTAACATCTTTCCATCCGGTGTTATAGCAATGGATTTAATCCCATTTTTATGTGCGGTCAAGGTGCGAAAATTTGCCTGTTTTTCTAAGTTCCACAACCCAATATTCCCGTCTTCATTACCCGTCGCTAGAGTCTTTCCATCGGGTGCAATGCAGATACAATTTACACCGGCTTCACTCTCTGCGAATGTATACAATAATCCATCTCCCAGAGCTTTACTTGATTGCAGATTCCACACTTTTATGGTATTATCCCAACTGCAACTAAAAAGAGTTTGACCCGACTCACTAATTGCGACAGATTTGACGCCATCGGTATGTCCGGAGAGGGTGCGAATGATTCTGCCGGTGTGGAGCGATCGCACAACAATTTTCTTGTCGCTTCCCCCACTGACAAGATATTGTCCATCGGCACTAATCGCCACAGAATAAGTCGTAGACTGTGCCGTTGGATGTTTGTGCAGGCATTCAAATAATTGATAGGGATTGTATTCTTGTAATGCCCGTTTTAAAGTCAATTCTTCACAATTTTGAATCAGCAAGTAAGCGGTTTTACTCACTTGCCAAGATTCATCTTTGAGCGATTGAAAGATTAAATCTATCCCCGCTTGTCCATATTTCAGCGCTTCTGAGAGTGCGGTTACTCGTTGGGCGACATTTTGGCTGGTTAAACGCCGCTTGACGCCTGCAACGCCTCCCAAAACGGCAGCATTAACGGGTGTTGGGGTTTGTCCCCCTAAAACGACATCGTAGGATCTTGGCTGGTTGTGTGCCATTGCAGCGATTAAAGTGGATTGCCTCTTGTATTATAGTTGTAGTTTTACAGTTAGAGGATGCTTTGGCTGAGCCTGTTTTAGATGTTCGCTGTCCTGGATTACTCTGGTAGAGTACTGACACTAGAGAGCCAGTCCAGTAGAATTAGTTGACAAGAATAATAAGATATGAATTATGTAGGGGCGAAGCATTCGGGCGACAATTAATCGGAATCACCAACTAATTTTATTCCCGAATGCTTCGCCCTGCCAAGGTCTATCTATACACCCACATCATATTGCTTCTGTCAACCTCGTTTACTGGACTGGCGCTCTAGCAGTGGATAATCGCGCATCGCCTTGTATTTTCTGATAGCTTAGACCAAGCTGACGGCAACTTTTCAATTCGCTGAATAGTCCGCTCAACCTCGTTAATAAAAGTATCGCCAAGTTCGCCGTTTATACTGTCATAATAAGCAACAGCGTCTTCCAACTCTCGCTGAGCATCAGGGTGGAAATCATAAGCCATTACTGCCCCCTAGAGCGTAATTTTTGAAATACTTGTTCTCCTGGAATTAACCCAACAGTACCTTGCTCAATTTCTTGAATTCTTCTCTCTGCTTCTTCTGCCCAAAGCGCATCTATTTCTGCTTGCTGCGCGGAATCTAGACTTTTAAGTAAGTGTTCGGCTAGCATGGCGCGTAACCCTGCGGGTAAGGACAATGCTACTCTGAAAATCTCATCGTATAAGGTCGTCATATTCTTTCTGCCTCAAAGTACAAGTACCGCTTCTCCTGAATTTTAGCTAATTTATTGAAGTTTAGCGATCGCTATTTTTTGCTCTGCGCGATCGCTATCAGAAATCTCTCGTTGATTGCTCTCAAGAAGACTTGATAACTCTTCAATCCATTTTAATGGATTTTCGCTATTAGCCCGGAAATTTATTTCCGGGCGGGCTGGGGATTTAACAATCTTACTGGAGTTTAGCGATCGCTCCCCTTTCCACTAACACTTTCCCCGTCACCAAATCTTTCACCGTCGCCAATAGTATTCGGCTTTCATTCACTTCAAAAGATACCTCAACTCGATCGATTCCAGTTCTTCCAGGCGGATCTAAATGGGCTACGCAAACTTGTTCGTGATGGCTTTCTAATGACCGATATTGCGATTGATGCAGTAAGTGACTGCTGGTCATTCTTCCTCTCATATCAAAGGTGACTTCTGCTTGGGATATATCTGCAACTTCCCCAATATCTAAACGAATTTCTCGCTGTCCATCGATTGCTGTTTGCAATGTCACCGATTCATCGGATTTGCAAGGATATTTAGTTCCTTTTTCAAATAATGGCAAATAGGAATAAGTTTTAATTTGCGGTTCCCACAAACGAATTGCATACCCGTGGCGCAAGTAATCTTCTACTTTGGCTATTTGAGGTAAGGTTAATGCACCGTGAGCGATCGCTTCAAATGGTTTCCCAACTTGTACGCGCGATTTACCAAAGTATGATATAATCAACTGCTGCACGGCGGGTATTAAACAACTGCCTCCCACCATTGCGACTAATTCTATATCGGATTTACTGATGCCTTTGCTGTACGCGATCGCTAAAACTTCATCTAAAGCTTCCCTCAGTTGTTCTAGTAATTGTTGATTCTCTAATATTTCTTCTAATTCGTCTCGGTTTAAACTCACATCGTAGGCAATAAAATTCTCATCGTCGAACCAACTTTCTGACGCTTCTTGTGCAGTTGAAAGTTGAATTTTCAATTTTTCTGCTATTTCTAATAAATTCTGCCAGCCTATTTCTTTAATTTCTGAACGCGATGAATCAATTTTCCGCAAATAATGTTCTACAATCCAAACATCAATATCAACACCGCCAACGTAAGCATCTGATTTAGCAATTACTTCGGCTTTTAAGACTTTTTTTCCACCAGTTGTTGCAGCTGTACGAACTAAGCTTAAATCCAAAGTTCCGCCGCCGAAATCTACGACTAAAACCACAGAACCCGGTCGGTTTACTGCATATCCCAAAGCGGCAGCGGTGGATTCATCGACGATTTGAACTTCTGCGACGCCTAGTTTTTCTGCAACGTCGCGGAACCAGTCTAAATAGCGTTCAAAGGCGCCAACGGGGACGGTAAATATTACCTTATCTGGGTTGATTTTTTCCGATGATAGCTGTTGCCAAATTTCTTTTAAAAACAGTTCCGATACATATTCTGCCGAGTAACTATTGCCGTCTATTTGACGAGGTGGCGGCTGAAAATCTGCGGCTAAATCGCGTTTAAATGATTGAAAAAAACGCTCTGGTTGACTAGAGGAGAGGCGTTGCGATCGCACATTTTCCCCAAACTCCATTCCGTCTTTCTGAACATACACTAAAGTCGGAACCACCGATACCGCACCTCCCGGCGTTTCAAACAACCGAGAAATACCATTAAATCTCAAAGTCCGTGGCGTCTGCGTCACCGGATCTAACGTAGAAACTACTGTATTGCTAGTTCCAAAATCAATGGCAATAATCATTGGGTAATTGGTAATTGGTAATTGGTAATTGGTAATTGGTAATTTGCGATCGCGGCTAGATCTTAGACAAAGAAATGCAAAAAATCGGCTTTTTACAGACCGCGCAGGCGGTCTTTGTTTGTGTAGCCGCGACTTCAGTCGTTAGGAATAAAATGGTTGGTAGAAGCGAATTTGGTTTTATTGGTAAAACCCGCCCCTACAAAGATTGCTCACCTGCTTATTATTTAGACGGCATAGGCAAAGTGCGACTAACTTTGGCGGGGGAAAGGATGCGCGAATTGTCTCGATACCCAACAAATCGGACATAAACTAATTCCCCTTCGGTCAAATCATCCGTATCGCCTTGATGCAGTTGGGGATTATATGGTACTTGTTCCCAAGGCGAACCAATTGGTTCGTATCCCCAACTTTTCAACATATTATCCAATGGTATAAACAGCGAAATTAGATTTTTAGCCGGTAAATCTGGTTTCGCTTTCACCATTTGGCGAACGCTGGGATAGTTGGTTAGCAATGTTTGCAATTGCGAGAAGGTATTACTCTGGAAATCAACAGTTAGTTGGCGAGATTGCTGCTGTAACTCCTCTCGAAGTCGCAAGCATTCTTGTCGCAATTCTTCGATTTCTCTACTCGCATTAATCCTATCGTTTCTCCCCCTATCCTCAACTTTTCTCTGAGAACCAAAGAAGCTGAAACCTAGCAAAATAATAACCAACCACAGAAGCAAACCGAACCAAAATAAATTCGTGTCATCCATATTAGGTAATTGCTAATTGCTAATGGCTAATTGCTAATTGGTAATTGGTAGCGGGTAATTATGACCTATTACCCATTACCCATTACCCATTACCCATTACCCATTTTCTGCGATTGATTTTGGTCAATCGTCACGTTTTCTTCATCTTGATAGTATTCTGGCAGTAGTTCTTGAGATTCTACTTCACCCAGTGCTTGTTCGAGTCCGGCAGTATTAGCTGTACAACTCTCACCCACACCGTTAAGGACGGTTTCTACAATTTTGCCATCTTTGCCGATGCGGTATTCAACCTTTTGATACTGAGCCATAAGAAATATAATGTCTGAGTCTAGTCAAATGTAACATGATTGTAGTCTATCTGGCTCGTTTTCAGCCACACCTTCCTACAATCTAAAATCTCAAATCTAAAATCTAAAATTCCCTCATCCTCCAGGTTTGCGGACATTATAATCCTCGTGGGACAAGACCTGGCAGGGAACCAGGACGCTACCGCAGTCGCGACAGATCATGCGGTAATTACGGGTAATGGGAATGCTGATGACGAAGCGATCGTGTCGCAATCGCTTGCCACCAAATTCTGTATAATGCCTTTGGTTCTGTAACGCAGCAATTACCACGCGAGCCTTGACGACTACGTGGTTTGGCAAATCCCTCAAATCGATCGGATCTGCTGCGAAAGTAGCTTCCCACTCTAGTTTTTGCTGTTTTTTTTGGTCCCGTTCTACTTGTTGTTGGACACAAAGATGGCAAACTTGCCCGTATCCTTTGTGACCGCACAGAAACGTCTTTTTTCTTCTAGGCATAACACATGCGGTGTGAGTTCAAAAGGACACACCCATAGGGCTATTGCCTTAAAGACCGTGGCGGTCTATAAGGCACAAAAGCCACGAATAATAGCTTTTATTCTAAATATTTTAAATCTTAGAGAATCGTTTACATTCGCAGAGTTTAGAAAACTTGCCGAGACTCTAAGTGAGCAACAATTTCTGGTCGCTTACGCCACACAAATCTTAACTCCTTACGCGCCGCAAGTTCCAACTGATCGCCGATATGAGGCGATCCGGGTTGCGTAGCATTGCCGTAAGTGTTGAGTATTTTACCCTTTATCGGTTGAGAAAATTCAATCGCCGCAATATAACTATCGCCAAAAACTGCTCGAAATCGCCCATCGGGGATAGGTTCAAACTCGAATACGCGGAAAATACCCAATTTATTGGCACCGCCGTTACCGGGTAAGTTTACTTTACCCCGCTGTAGCCGCATCACGTTACCCCAAGGCACATCTAACGCGCCGTAGGCAGTTTGAAGTTTTGTTGCGGCAGTTTGCAGGGCAAGAGCCGCAGCGCGGGGATCGGCTAAACTTTTGGGGGTGGTAAGCGGGTTGCGTTCATCCCAGGGCGTGGCGAAGATTCCAGACAAGTCACCGCGTTGAGATCTGATTTCCTCTACCCAAGATTGGAAAAGCAACGTACCGCGACTGTCGGCGTCGGCGTTGCGATCCCATTTTTGCAATACATCTGCCGCTTGACGCGCTAAGGGATTGCCGTATTGTCTAGCAGCAGCAATTAAATCGTTGAGGATGCGATCGCTCAATTCCAACCGGGTAGAATACTTATCCTCGATTAGTTGATCAAACGAGATCCGGGCGCTTTCCTGTAACATTCGTACCGAACGCTGCGATCGCAAACTCATAAACTGGGGTGATAGATAAGGCGGAAAATCTTTCGGATTGAGTTGTTGGGGAAATGTCGCACTCCAAGGCGGATCGTTACAATTTTGCACCCATCCGCCAGGAGGATCGATAACTTTCGGTAAGTCGCTAAACAGATGTATTTTTTCCCACAAAGTTTTGCTGGTATCGCCTGGGACAATACCCTGCCAATAATTAAAATCTCCTTGGTTTCGCACGGGTACATATCCGTTAAATAGATACATGATATGACCGTCGCGATCGCCGTAAATTACATTAAAAAATGGCAGTTGGTGTTGTTGAAGTGCTGCTTGAAATTCGGTGAAGTTTTTTGCCTTGGCGGTATTCCACAATTGCTCTACAATCCCGTAGGCGGGGAATCGATCTACGCCGACGATGCGGATTGCGATCGCTTCTCCCTCTTTTTCTACCACGGGGCCATGTATTGACCGCTTTACTACTAGCAATTCTTCTTTAAAACTACCATTTTCTTGTTTAATTTTTATCGTTTCTCTAGAAGTTTTAAACTCGCGCACTTGTCCATCAAATTGATATCCCCCCTCGGATAAACTAAGTTTGTACAAATCGCATCCATCTATAGTATTATTTGTATGAGTCCAACCCAGATAATCGTTAAAAGCAATTCCCAAAACTGGAAACCCGACTAAAGTTGCACCGTAGGCATCTATTTCTGGTGACTTTAATTGTGCCTCAAACCAAGTTTGACCGCCAGACCATGCTAGGTGGGGATTTGCCAACAACATGGCGTGTTTCGTAGTAGAATGAGAAGGAGCGATCGCCCACGCATTCGATCCCATTCCTGCCAATCTTTCCAAGTTAGCAACTTGTCCGCATCCTCCAGTTTGGGCGATAAAGCTAAAAAATCCTAATTGAATATAAGCGAGAACATCCGTCGCCGATATTGGTAAAACAACTTTCAATTCATCGGGTATTTTATCGGGGTTTTGTTTAACATAGTCGTTCATCCCCGCTGCAAAAGCATCTAAATATTGGCGGAAATCGGGGCTTTGTTTTTGATACCATTCGGGTGCAGAATCGGCAAAACTCATGATTCTGACTAACTTATCAGCATCGAGGTAATTTTGTCCCCAGTACTCGGCGGCGCGTCCCCTTGCCGTACCGTAGAGGCGTAAAATTAAGTTACCGTGATTTTGCATTTGCGCCCAACCAAAAAGACGGGCGACGCTTTCCCGATCTTTGGCAAAAATATGAGGAACGCCCCAAGTATCCCAAAGAATTTCGTTAGTTTTTATCTCTGGAATACCGATGCTACGAATAGCAATAAAACAAGCTAAAAACAAAGCTAGCAGCGATAGGAAAAGACCAAATAGTTTAGGATGGAGGGTAAGCGATCGCAAAACGTACATAACTGGAAAGGGACACTTGGACTAGGGGGAAGAGGAAGGGGATGGGCATCTTGCCCATCCTACACCATCTAATTTTGCAATCTTCGCCGTAGTTCTTCTTTAAAGGCTTTTTTCAGACCGAATTTAGCGTTAGCCATACCGTTGATTAGACGATCGAATTCTTCTGGATCTGGCTGCTTTTGCTCAACCCAAGCTTCAAGTATATCTAGCAGAGTGAGATAAGGGATGTTGAGGTTTTCAGCTACCTTGCAGCCCTCCCCATCTGCCGAAAGGAACACTGCTTGCTCTTGGTAGCGCTTTGCCAATACTAAGCAGCTAGCCTCACCGCGATCGCATTTTGGGTACTGCTGTTGAAGAAGCGATCGCTCGCAGAGTTCTTCTACAGTCAAAGTTTCTACGAATGAACTTCCCTGCGTCAAGTGGCGAGGTAGCTGCTGTGAGTTCCCTATCCACGTGCGATAGCGCGCAGCACGGGCTGGAGGAAGCTGCTGAATCTGGCGCTGAGCGAATCGCAGTCCCTTGGCTAGTTCGCTTAACCCCTCATCATCCTCCTCTAGAGCGCGACTATTCTCATCTCGGTTGTAAATTTCAGTAGGGAAGCAAGCCGAAGAGATATTAAGAGCTTCTAGCAGTATATCTATACCCCGTGGGTGAGCAAAGCTCATAACCCGTAAAACCACAGTATCGAGTATCTTTTTTGACATTAGTGTTAAAAATAAAATTTACTAGCATTTAGTTTAACATAGTGTTAATATAGAACCATAAGTCTGAAAGTCTTTCAGCAAAAGACTCAGATTTAGATCTCCTCTAACTGAGGCTCTTTATTCGCGTGACTCCAATGAACTACGACATCTTAGGTCAGCGTTTGCGTGTCGCCCGCGAGCGAGCTGGCATGACTCAAACTGAAGCGGCGCAATTTATAGATGTGACCTCGGCTGCTTTGAACCAGTACGAGAGTGGTAAGCGTCGGGTAGATGCTTTGAGTTTGGAGCGTCTGGCGAGGCTTTATGGAGTTTCTTTGCGATCGCTTTTTGGCGAAGAGGTAGTTCAAACAGACTGGGAAGAAGCCTTACGCCTTGGTTCCGAAACAATTTCAACTTCCAGTAAGGCAGGAATTGGACGTTTAATTGAGAAGGTTTATGCCTTAGAGAAACTCTACAGGGAAACAGATACTCCGTTTCCTGAGTCAAAGCATCCACCTTTTGCACCCCTTGACAACTCTCGCTTGAAGGATGCTCAAACAGCCTTATTCGCAGCTCAAAAAGCCAGAAGCCACTACAACTTAGGGATCGCTCCCCTGAATAATTTACAAAGCTTCTTAGAAGCTCAAGGGTTGCTTGTTTTTACAATTCCCTTCGGCAAGGAAGAAAACGCGATCGCAGGATTGTTTTTTCCGCACCCAAAGCTGGGACACATTATCGCTCTTAACCAAGATAAGGCAAATACTTGCCGCTCGTTCCGCTTGGCTCAAGTATGGGCTTACAGTCTCTACCAGCATGACCAAGAAAAAATAATTTACCAGCACGGCGATCGTACTCTGTTAGGGACTTTCGCTGACAAATTTGCCTCAAATTTTTTGATTCCTTCTGAGGCATTGCAAGAGCGTTTGCAAAGTTTGAAAGTGAAGACTGTTAGCCATCCAGCAGAGGTTGTGCATCTATCTCGCTACTTCGGAGTTAGCTATGAGATGATGCTCTATCGATTGGAACAAGAAAACCGAATAGCCAAGTCTCAGGAGAATTTTAGCAATGTACAACCTGCTGTTTTAGAACGACATCTTGGTTACACTCCTTCTACCGATCAATTTGGAAAGCGTTTTCTTTCTATAGAAGAACGACTTCCTCGAATTTTCATCGAACTTGCCTACCGTGCTGTTGAAGAAGATAAGCTTTCACTGCGACGTGTTGCCGAAATGCTCGGTATTAGCGATATAGAGTTGGAGGAGCGTCTTTACTTTGAGGACACAGAAGAGTTTCAAGAAGAATTGCTTGATTCAGTAAAACAATCAGATGAACTCTACCAAGTCAGCGACCTTATTTCTCCTGCCTCAATTTAACCCCCACCCTGCAAAAATTGATCTGGATCGATCCCGGCATCTCGCAGTTTTTGCATCAGCAAGTCTAATCTAGATTCAGCTTGTTCTGCCCTAGATTCAGCTTCTTCGGCACGCTGTCTTTCTTGTTCGGCGCGCTGTGCTTCTTGTTCAGTATCAGTAAGAATCCAATTGCCTTGAATATCATACCAACGCAACCACAATCGATCCAATCCTTGAAACTCTCCTTGCCACAAACCCAAACCTAAATCTAATTCAGGCATCCAGATTCGCGACGCTTGTAACTTAAGTTCTTGGTAACGCGCCCCTACCATTTTAAACACTCGTAACTGGTCAGTATAACGACTGAAAACTACATAATAGGGGACATGTAAAATCTGTTCGTAAACTTCCCACTTTCGCGGCGGTTTATTTTCAGTTTCAGGTTTAATTGCTTGTCCATTAACTGCACTAGAAGAAGATTCAGGAGGCAGTTTTTCCCGTTCGTATTCTCCTAAATCTTCTTTCTCCGTCCCCGGCGAAAGCAACTCCACAACTACAAAAGGATTCACACCTTCTTGCCAAATCACGTAACTAAGGCGCAAATCAACATCATCGTAAAATCGAGGGACGCCGACCACTCCAAACCAATCTGGTCTTTTGTACCATAGAGGATGGCGCACGTCGTAGTATAAATTGATGTCGCTGCCGCAGAAGACTCGCGATGCCGGATATTTTGACGGACGAAAAGTTTGGCTTAATAATTGCGGTTGAAAGTCGTGGAATTCGTCGGGCAAACCAGGTTCCTCCGGGTTTTCGCTAGGAAGATCGTACATCGTCGGGAGAGTTTCTCTCGGCGAGAGGGGCGGATCGGTTTGAGGCACGGGATATTTGGCGGGAAACATAGGATTTAAGGATGCTACTGGCTATATATTAACGTCTGACAAGGAAGCAGCTAGAAACCCGGTTTTTTAGAAAAACCGGGTTTCTGAAGGTGAATTTTAACTTGCTGTTTGGGAATGATAAATCTGTCAATCAGATTTGCATCATCCCACGACATACCAATGTTTTCTTTATCTTCTTGTTTGCGACTGGGCGCGATTGTTTTATTAGCACTTACTAGCGCCGCTTGTCAACAAGCCAGAACCCAAAATACGCGACCTCAACCTTTACCTCAAGATGCTTTTGTGGAAGTTTATTTTAATCATTCCCAGGCTTCGGAATATATCGAACCTTATCGCAATCAAAGGCGCGATGGGGATAATTTAGAGCAGGTGATTGTGGATGCGATCGCTTCTGCCAATTCCACCATAGACATCGCGGTTCAAGAATTCCGCTTACCCGAAATAGCCCAAGCATTAGCCGACCGAAAAAAAGCTGGAGTTAAAGTTAGGATAATCTTGGAAAATAACTATAGCCGACCTTACAGTAGCTTGACGGCGGCTGAGGTAGAAAAACTGCCGGAAAGGGAACGCGATCGCTACCAAGAATTCCGCCAATTAATCGATAGCGATCGCGATAACAATATCACTCCCGATGAAATCAACAATGGTGATGCTTTGGTCATTTTAAAACAAGCCGGTATACCGATAATCGACGATACGGCAGATGGTTCCAAAGGCAGCAGTTTAATGCACCACAAATTTGTTATCGTCGATGGCGTAAAAGTTATCGTCACTTCGGCTAATTTTACTACTTCTGACATCCACGGCGACTTTAAAAATACCAGCAGTTTGGGCAATGCTAACAACTTGCTGAAAATTACCAGTTCTGAAGTAGCTGCCTTATTTACCCAAGAGTTTAACATCATGTGGGGCGATGGGCAGGGAGGCAAACCCGATAGTCAATTTGGCGTCAAAAAACCTTATCGTCCAGTACAACAAATCCAACTCGGAGATACAACCGTTTCCCTGCAATTTTCTCCCACTTCTTTAAGGCTACCTTGGGATGAAAGCAGTAACGGTTTAATCGGCAAAACCTTAAAAAAAGCTACCGCTAAAATCGATCTGGCATTATTTGTTTTTTCAGAACAGAATCTGGTCAATATTTTACAAAAAAGTCATCAGCAGGGAGTCGGAGTACGCGCTTTAATCGACCCAGATTTCGCCTATCGCAGCTACAGCGAAGCCTTGGATATGATGGGAGTTGCTTTTGCTAATAAATGCAAGTACGAACCCCATAACCGTCCTTGGGGAAATCCCCTTTCTACCGTCGGCGTTCCTCAGTTATTAAAAGGCGATTTATTGCACCACAAATTTGGCTTAATTGACGATCAAATTGTCATCACGGGTTCTCATAACTGGTCATTAGCAGCCGATCGGAACAATGACGAGACAGTTTTAGTAATTCAAAGTCAGACAGTCGCGGCTCATTTTAAGCGCGAATTCGAGCGACTTTATGGAAATGCGCTTCTGGGCGTACCCGATTGGATGCAGCGGAAAATTAAAGCGCAACAACAACAATGTCCGCAGATAATAACAGAATCTCCCAAGCAAACCCAAGAAGAAACTGAGCAAAAAGTTAATTTGAATACAGCAAGTCAGGCAGAATTAGAAGCTTTACCGGGAGTGGGGGCGAAATTAGCACAAGAAATTATTCAAGCAAGACAGGAAAAACCATTTACTTCTTTAGAAGACCTTGACAAAGTACCGGGAGTGGGATCTAGTTTAATGGAAAAGTTGCGCGATCGCGTAACCTGGTAACCCTCTCGACTCGCCCATCAACATCACCTATGAAACTCGTTATCGCAATTAACAGTGCAGCGATCGCGGGGACGATATTGCTGTATGCTTGCACTGTCACCCAGCAAGCACCACCAACTTCGCCACCTCCATCCCCATTCACCCCCCCTGCACCTCCACCCTCACCCATTACTTTACCTTCCCCATCACCAACATCCTCAGAAACTGACTTCTTCCAGGAAGCAGAAAATAAAGCCATCAGCGCTAAAAATATCGCCCAAATTGCTCAAACTAAAGAAGATTGGACGCTAGTAGCAAATCGCTGGCATCAAGCAATAGACTTAATCAAAGCCGTGCCAAAATCTCACCCCAAATATGCACTGGCTCAAAAACAACTTACCGAATACCAAACCGGGTTAAAAGATGCCGAAAAGCAGCTTAAACTTCCCGCGTCAACTCCTTCTAAACTAGCCGATAACCAAGAGCAGAGTCAGGAAACACCCGGACAAGTTTATACAATAGATCCGCAAGCAAAACCAACCCCAAACGATACGCCAGACTTAAGCAAACTGCGTAACTTACTCGCAGCCAAAAAATGGAAAGAAGCAGACGAAGAAACCTTTGCCGCGATCGCGCGTAACCCTTGTTCAACTGGGGAAAAACCAGAATGCATCGCACCCACTTTACGCGCCATCGATCAATTATGGGTACAATATTCCAACGGCAAGTTTGGTTTGAGCGTCCAAAAACAACTTTACGAGAAAACCTCATTACCCGATGAATTGTTTAAGCAGATCAATTGGAAACTCAGCGATCAACAAAACTCCAATGCCATTTCTGGAATCACCTATCAAACCAATGCTCCCGCCGGACACTTGCCGTTTAAATTTATAGATTATATGTGGACAAATTCTGGTGCTTGCGGGCTAGACCTAACATACTCTTTATTAGATCATTCCCCCGAAGAAAATTTCATCCCGCCAGCGTCTTGTAGCGGCAAATCTTTCTACTTTCCCAAACAGCAGAAGAGCAGAGGTGATGGGGAATCCAGGTGATGGGAAAAGGGGGAAAGGGGAAAAGGGGAAAAGGGGAAAAGGGGGAAAGGGGGAAAGGGGAAAAGGGGAAAGGGGAAAAGGGGAAAAGGGGAAAAGGGGAAATTGGGGAAAGCTTTCGTTTTCCTTTGTTCCTATTTGCATTACCGACTCTTTTCTCCTCTGTTTCCCCCAGTATGTCCCTATTTCCCTATTTCCCCCTTTCCCCTTTCCCCCCTTTCCCTGAAGCCCCCCTGCCCTTGCTATCCTGAAAAGAGTTCCCCACCATCGACTCGCGCCGATTCAACCATGACAGAGCAACCTACACGTATTTGTATCCTGGGTGGAGGCTTTGGTGGTCTCTACACCGCTTTGCGCCTCTCCCAACTACCTTGGGAGGGAACCCAAAAGCCGGAAATTGTCCTGGTGGACAAAAGCGATCGCTTCCTCTTCATCCCCCTCCTCTATGAACTCCTGACTGGCGAACTCCAATCTTGGGAAATCGCCCCCCCGTTTGCAGAAGTTCTTAATAACACAGGAGTGCGTTTTTGTCAAGGAACTGTTGCTGGAATTGATGTAGAACAGCAGCGAGTGCAATTGCAGGAAGGCGTGGAGATACCCTACGATCGCTTAATTTTAACCCTGGGTGGAGAATCGCCCCTGGACAAGGTACCGGGCGCTGCATCTTATGCTTTTCCATTCCGCACCCTCGCCGACGCCTATCGCCTGGAAGAACGACTGCGAGTTTTAGAACAATCCGACAAAGACAAAATTCGCATTGCGATTGTCGGCGGCGGTTATTGCGGCGTTGAATTAGCTTGCAAGCTGGCAGATAGACTAGGAGAAAGGGGAAGATTTCGGATTATCGAACAAGCCAATCAAATTCTCAGAAACTCCCCAGAATATAACCGAGAAAACGCAACTAAAACCCTCGAAGCAAAAGGCGTTTGGCTCGATTTAGAAACTAGCGTTGAATCAATTGGAGCCGATAGCATTTCCTTGATGTACAAAGGAACTGTAGACACGATTCCTGTGGATATAGTGCTGTGGACGGTGGGAATGCAAGGCTCTCCCGTAGTGCGAAATCTCCCCCTCAAACAAAACCAAAGGGGACAACTTGTGACTACACCTACGCTGCAAGCAATCGACCGTGAAGAAATTTTTGTGTTGGGAGATTTAGCCGAATGTCGCGACAATGAAGGACAGATTGTTCCCCCATCCGCGCAAGCAGCTTTCCAACAATCAGATTATGCCGCTTGGAATGTTTGGGCATCCGTGACTAAGCGTCCAATGCTGCCTTTCCGCTATCAGAATTTGGGAGAAATGCTGACATTGGGAACCGATAGCGCTACTTATACAGGGATGGGATTGAAACTCGATGGTCAAGTTGCATACCTGATGCGTCGCCTCGCGTATCTGTATCGAATGCCTGGATTAGAACATCAACTAAAAGTCGGCGTTAGCTGGATTTCTAATCCGATCTTGGATGCAATTAAGTAATGGCAGGTTTAAGATTTTAGATTGCAGATTTGTCTTCGATCTGAAATCTTTAACCTGCAATCTGAAATTTTCACATAAGAGCTTGTTTAAATGTTTCAATCCGCAGATAAAGGGAAAGAGGAATATCCGGCAATGCCCTAAAACCAGATTTTGTGTAAAATCCCTTGGCTTTTTCGTCTATGGCATCAACTCTAACTGCAAAAACACCCACTTTTTGCGATACATTGAGTGCATTTTCTAAAGCGTGGAATAGCAAATGCTTTCCCAAACCTCTTCCTTGCATAGACCGATCCACAGCTAGCTTGCCAATTAGTATAACTGGAGTTGGGTATTTAGGCAGACTCTCCCGTAGATCGACAGGAAAATTTTCACTAGCGATCGCACCCGCGCAGCAAGAATAATAGCCAGCGATCGTCTGACTATCTTCAGATAGAAAAGCGACAAAAGTTCTGGAAAATCCATCCCGATCGTTTTTCAGAGCATATTGTTTTAGATATCGATCTAGTTCAGGGTTTCCAGAGTTAAAGGGGTCTTTTCTGAGACTACTCGTGCTGCGCCCTATAGCATCTATTGGAGATATAATCCAAGCCACAATGTTTTACTCTTAGGAATCGCGACACTCTTTAACTAATGCAATCAACCCCTCAGAAGGTTCTGGGGGGTTTAACATCATGTCTAATAAAAATTCCCAGTCCCGGTCAGACAGAGACAAAACTGGATTACCAAAAGCTGCTGGCCCATTCACGATCGCATCCAGTTCTGCTACATATTCTTCCAGTAAAAATAGATAGGTTAGCCACTTTACTCTGGTTTCGGTACTTCCTGCTGTTTTTGCAAACGTTTGCATCTTGCCATTCCTCCTGCTGAAAACTTTTAGCTTATCGTTAAAATTAACTGAAATATCATATATATTTATGATAATATAAATCCGCGATCGCTCTACTGAGGTACAAGCGATCGCAGATTTTAGATTGCAGATTTGCCTTAAATCTTAAATCTAAAATCTGCAATCTAAAATTTTCAGAGTCCTGGTTTTTCTAGCAGCAACGCATCTAAATCGAGTTGCGCCAATTGCTCGTAGGCTGGCGCGATCGCTCCTTTCCCCCGCAAAAACCCAGTATTGGCACCCGGACAGATATATTGCAGCGTTTCGGGAGTAAAAACTTGGCGTAACATTTTGACGCTGTTAATTTGCCTTCGCCAGTGGAAAGTTTTGGAAGTTCGCAAGGGGACGGGGTTACCTTCCCGATTTGGCACTAAATGACGCCCGGTAAACAATATGCCTCCATTTTCGCCCTCATAAAGGCAAGAAGAACCGGGAGAATGTCCGGGCGTCCAGATCGCGTGGCTAGTCGGAGAGAGAGTAAACTCTTTCTCAAAGGTGTTGACAGTTAACCCAGGTAGCAGATATGATTCCTGCTCCTGAATCAGGATTTCGCAGCCAAAGGTTTGTTGAATTTCCTTGACATGCTTGCCAATCCCCCCCCGATGGGTGATAAACAGCCACCGGACGCCTCCTTGGTCGCGTAAAAATTGCTGGTTTTCTGCGTCCCAAGCGGGACAATCGAGCAGAATATTGACATCGTTCTTTACAATGAAATAAGCTGTCGCCCCCAACGTTTCTCGATTGGGTGGAAATGCAAAAATATTGTCAAAGACAGCCCTTGCTGGTTTGGGCATAAAATGAACTTATTTTTACTCCTAGTACTGGGACTGGTTACTTACTTCATTGTGCAGCGCAGCGTCGCCAGCATCACAAAAACACCCGTGTGGATATTGTGGCTGGTGATGATGACACCCGCGTTTATTTGGAGTGCCTGGATTTGGATTTACGGCGAACAACGGCAGATGCCTTTGGTGCTGTTGCTTGGCCCGTTTATCATTTGTCCGATATTGTACTGGTGGCTGATTCATTTGGGGCGTAAAGAACTAACCCCAGAGGAACCTAAGACAACTGATTCGCCAGTGGCGGCGCCAACTCTCAACGGGGATGCCCAAAAGCAACCTGTGCGGGCGCTAACCTCTGAAGAAGAAGCGACCCTCCGCAATTGCTTTCCCTGGTCGGTATATTACCTGCAAAACCTGGAGTATCGACCTCAAGCGGTGATTTGTCGAGGCAGCCTGCGTTCCAATCCAGAAGTGGCTTACAGGACAATCAAGGAGAATATTGAAGCACAGTTTAGCGATCGCTTCTATGTTCTGTTTCAAGAAGACTTCACCGGCAAACCCTTCTTCGCCCTCGTCCCCAATCCTCAAGCACATCGCGAGGCGAAGCGCAACAGCGAACCCCTAACGCGACCGGGTATAGCTTTGACCCTGCTGCTGGTAACTTTATTTACCACTACCATTATTGGTGCTGAGATCGCTAACCTCACCCAAGCAGCGGTGAAATCTAACCCAGGTGTCTTGCTGCAAGGACTACCCTATGCTTTATCTTTAATGACGATTCTGGGTATCCACGAATTGGGCCATTATCTCGCCGCCCAACGCTATAAAATTCGCGCGACGCTGCCTTATTTTATCCCCGTGCCTTTTTTCTTGGGGACGTTTGGGGCGTTTATCCAGATGCGAAGTCCCGTACCCCATCGTAAAGCTTTGTTTGATGTCGCGATCGCAGGACCTTTTGCAGGCTTTATTGCCACGATACCTTTCTTGATTTGGGGCTTAGCCAATTCCAGCGTCGTTACCCTGTCCGACAAGTCAGGGATGTTAAATTTCGATTCGTTTAACCCCAGGTTTTCCATATTGATGACGCTGTTGAGTAAGCTAACCTTGGGTAGTGCTTTGGCTCCCAACATGGCGATAGATCTTCATCCCGTAGCGGTAGCTGGCTACCTGGGCGTCATCGTCACCGCATTGAACTTGATGCCCGTGGGACAACTCGACGGGGGTCATATCATCCATGCCATGTTAGGACAACAAGCCGCGATCGCAATCGGTCAAGTGGCGCGGTTCTTGCTGCTAGGATGGTCGCTGGTGCAGCCAGGGTTTTTACTGTGGGCAATTCTATTATTCTTGATGCCCGCAACTGATGAACCGGCACTTAACGATGTCACCGCACTCGACAATGGGCGAGACTTCTGGGGACTGTTGGCAATTGCTTTGTTGGTTGTCATCGTCTTGCCGATGCCTGCGATGTTGAGAGGAATGTTGGGGATCTGAAATGTTTGTGGGGTTGCGTGCGATCGCCAATGCTATAATTTCTAAAGCAAGGGCACGTAGCTCAGTGGATAGAGCACCAGGTTCCGGTCCTGGGTGTCGGGGGTTCAAATCCCTCCGTGCTCGTTCAGTGCATCTTTACCGACTAGGGTGCGTTACCAACAGCGTAACGCACCCTAAGATTATTAGGGCTGGGATAGGCGGGAAGCCGACCCCGCAAGAATCAACGGACATCATATAAGTCCTTATAGAATACACTTTATTTTGCTTGAGTTAATAGTCCTTGTCTTGCGGACTTCGTTTGTGTAGTGGCACCCTTAAGGGTGCCACTACACTATAACTATTTTCGCTTGGCAGCTTCTTTAGCTTTTTTAGCAGCATCTTTTGCCGCTTTTTTAGCCGCTTTTTCGGCAGCTTCTGCCGCCAGTCGCGCCTGTTCTTTCTCTTCTGCTATTTTATCCAAATAGTAGTGATAATCTCCCAAATAAACCCGAAACTCTCCATCGCGAATTTCGACAATTTTGTTCGCCACTTGGGAAATAAAATAGCGGTCGTGAGACACTAAAATCGCGGTTCCATCGTAGTTTTTTAGCGCTTCTTCCAGCATTTCTTTAGCGGGAATATCCAAGTGGTTGGTCGGTTCGTCTAAAATTAATAAATTTGCTGGACGCAGCAGCATTTTAGCTAAAGCTAAACGGGCTTTTTCACCTCCACTGAGTGCTTCAACTTTTTTGAATACAGTATCGCCGCTAAATAGAAATTTTCCTAACAGGGTGCGAACTTCTTCATTATTCCAATCTGGTACTTCATCATGAATTGTTTCCATGACAGTTTTAGACAAATCTAAAGCTTCGGCTTGATTCTGTTCAAAATAGCCGGGAATCACGTTATGATCGCCTAATTTTACCTGGCCTTCTGAAGGTTGTTCCATGCCCATAATTAGGCGCAACAGGGTAGATTTACCGGCACCGTTTGGTCCGAGGAAGGCTATGCGATCGCCTCGTTCAATTAACAGTTCTGCCCCTAAAAATAGAATCTTGTCGTCATAAGTATGCACCAAATCTTTGATGATTACAACTTCCCTGCCGCTGCGCGGTGCGGGCGGAAATCGAAAGTGCAGCGTTCTTACATCTGAAATTGGTGCTTCAATTCTTTCAACTTTTTCTAATAGTTTTTCGCGGCTCTTCGCTTGTGTGCTGCGCGTTGCACTGGCGCGGAATCTATCAACAAATGCTTGTTGTTTCTCCAGTTCTTTCTGTTGACGCTCGTAGGCGCTTAATTGGGCGGTTTTTGCTTCTTCTTTTTGGGATAAATAAGCCGAATAGTTACCTAAATAGCTGGCAGAAATTCCGCGTTCTGTTTCCACAATTTGGGTGCAAAGGCGGTCGAGAAACTCTCGGTCGTGGGAAACTATTACCATCGGGGTAGTTAACCCTTTAAGGTAATTTTCTAACCACTCAATCGTTTCTAAATCTAAGTGGTTCGTCGGTTCGTCTAACAGCAATAAATCTGGTTTTTGCAGCAATATTTTCGCCAAACCCATCCGCATTTGCCAGCCGCCGCTGAAGGCACTAACCAAGCGATCGCCGTCTGCCGCCTCAAACCCCATTTCGGGTAAAATCTTGTCAATCTGGGCTTCTAACCCATAACCGTCGAGGGCTTCAAACTGCCGCTGCAACTTATCCATTTTGTTGATCAGTTTGTCCAACTGTTCTGGATTGGCGGTTTCCATGTCCCGATGCACTTGGGATAAAGCTTCGTGGACATTATTTGCTTCAGAGAAAGCGCGCCATAATTCTTCTTTTACGGTGCGACAGGGGTCTACGTCAAATTCTTGATTCAGGTAGGCGATGTGCAAACTGGCGGGGCGGATGACTTCACCGGCGGTGGGTTCGATTTCTCCGGCGATAATTTTGAGTTGGGTAGATTTACCCGCACCGTTGACGCCGACTAAACCGATGCGATCGCCTATTTTAACTTCCCAGTTAACATCCTTGAGGACTTCGCCAGTCGGGTAGATTTTACAGATATGTTCGAGTCGCAGCATTAAGAGTCTCCGAGGAAGCAGGGGGCAGGTGGGCAGGTTTACAAGTAGGATAAATATTTGGCTTGGGCAGGCAATGGCACTAAGCCAAAGTCAATCTTAACAAAATTTAATGCAGGTTGAATATAGCGAGCGATCGCCCTCCGGCTACGATCGGCTTTCTTTATCTACCGTGCAGTCACCTTAGTTGTTACATAACTTATTATACCTATCGTTTGTTTGTCCGGTATAGTAGGAGCAATAGGGGGTAACAACAAGTGTTTTGCTTAACTTATGAATTTCGACTAAAACCAAGTAAGCAACAGATAAGTGTTTTTGAAGACTGGTTAGAGATTAACCGAAAAGTTTACAATTATGCTTTGGCTGAACGCAAGCACTGGTATAAGTCCCGTTCTTGTCAAGTAAACTATTGTTCGTTACATTCTGAGTACATTATTGAGGCAGATACACCTCGTCCCACTTTTGTTAGTCAATGCAAATCTTTGACAATAGCAAAAGAGCAGCACCCAGATTTAAAGCGGGTAGCAGCGCAAGTTTTACAGCAAACGTTAAAAAGACTGGAAAATGCTTTTACCTCAATGTGGGAAAACAATTTTGGTTTTCCTCGCTTTAAGAAAGTAGGTCAACTACGCTCCTTTGTCTTCTCTCAGCCAGGGAGAAACCCACTCAGGAATGGAGCAGTTAAATTGCCTGTAATTGGCTGGGTAAAATATCGCTCCTCCCGCGACATTCCAGAAGATGCTGTTGTTAAACAAACTCGTGTTGTTAAAAGAGCATCGGGCTGGTATGTCATGATTACTTTACAGTGGGATGTATCTGTGCCAAAAGTTACACCAAATGCCGAAGCATTGGGTGTAGACGTAGGATTAATAAGTTTTATCGCTACTTCTAATGGCCTTTGTATCAGTCGCCCTAGATTCTTTGTAGACCTCCAACGCCAGCTGAGATTGCTGCAACAAAGAGTTAGTCGCAAAGTGAAAGGCTCACATAATTGGCGCAAAGCGACTATGAAAGTAGCCTCACTGCACGAACACATTGCTAACACTAGAAAAGACTTTCATTGGAAAGTAGCACATCAACTTTGCGACCAAGCCTCAACAATATTTGTAGAGAACCTGAATTTAGTCGGCTTATCTAGAGGCATGTTGGGAAAACATTGTTTAGATGCTAGCTGGGGTCAATTCTTGCAAATATTAGAACAGTGTTGCTTTAAACGCGGTGTTTACTTCCAGAAAGTAGATAGCAGAAAGACAAGCCAGATTTGTCCTCACTGTGGAACATTCACAGGTAAAAAAGATTTGTCAGACCGCGTTCATGCATGTAAAAATTGCGGCTACATAACAGATAGAGACGTTGCAGCCGCTCAAGTAGTTCTTGCTAGAGGACTTGCAGCCGTTGGGCAAACGGTCAAGATGCTTAATGAGGGTAAAGCGGTTGCGCTCCCTATGAGTTAAGAATCCGCGGATTTTTAGATTGCGGAGTGTCAAAGAACTGCAACAGCTAGAACCTGATGCAGAAATTGGCAAGCTTTTGGTAGATAAAGTAGCGAAAGTTTGGCTACTTGAAGGCACAGAAGCATGGGTACTGGTTCACGTGGAAGTCCAAGGCAGATATGATACCGAGTTTGCCAAGCGGATGTACACCTACAATTACCGCTTATTTGACCGCCACCAACAGCGGGTGATTAGTTTGGCGATTTTGGCAGACGAAAGGGCAAATTGGCGACCTTCAAGCTATGGTTACGAACTAGGGGGATGTCGCGTCAGTTTAGAGTTTCCCGCTGCCAAAATCTTGGACTACGAAGCGCAATGGGAAAGTTTGGCACAAAACACCAATCCCTTCGCGGTGGTGGTGATGGCGCATTTGAAGACCAAGGCAACGCAACAAAACCCAGAGAGTCGTCTACAGTGGAAATTAAGCCTGGTTAGAAGTTTGTACGACCGAGGCTACCGCCGGGACGATGTTCTGCAATTGTTTCGGTTCATCGACTGGATAATGGTATTGCCAGAAGCATTGGCTCGTGGTTTTAAAGAAGTAGTGAGAAGTTACGAGGAGGCAGACAGAATGCGTTACGTAACCAGTATTGAACGGCTAGCAATTGAAGAAGGGATTCAACAAGGAATTGAACAAGGCATTGAACAAGGCATTGTCCAAGCGAGTCGAAACTATATCATTCAATTTTTACAGATTCGGTTTGGAGAAGTGCCAACTTCTATAGTCGATGCGCTCAATGGGATAAACGATGCGGCTGTGCTGCGATCGCTTTTTACGAGAGCGATCGCTATCAATTCTCTGGCAGAATTCCAGCAAGTATTAGATGAAGTTATACCTGGGGAATAAGCAACGACTTTTGCCAGAAATCTAAAATTTAATCCTCAGCATTGAGAAACCGGGTTTCTTTAGAGAAACCCGGTTTGGAGCGCCTCACAAATTAAGCAATGCCAACGCTGCGATAGAAAGTCCTAAATTCACTGTAAGACAGATCGATAAATCCATCGTTAGGATTGCCCCGACCTACGCGCTGACCATTAACAACCCACATTCCGCACCCTCAACTGTCACATTGAATAGAATGAGAATCACTCT